>Ga0208012_1000358_pt1 | contig 16822 bp, 11 predicted proteins | sample 15BtaG_FD_184090 | JGI IMG/M metagenome (GOLD analysis project Ga0208012, IMG submission 184090) | Marine viral communities from the Subarctic Pacific Ocean - 15B_ETSP_OMZ_AT15312_CsCl metaG (SPAdes) (version 2) | ecosystem: Environmental > Aquatic > Marine > Oceanic | place: Pacific Ocean... | reverse complement strand
GGAAGGCTCTCAGACACGATTTAAGCGTCTTCTTTATCTTTTCCCACTCCTCCTTCATATCTTCCGGGCAAACGTCTGTAAGAGCCGCTCCTTGGCTGTAGAGGCGTCCTAGCTCGTACGTCTCCCCTCGCATATGCTCGGACAGTTCCCAGCTCTCGCCTTGAGGGGGTATAATATTTGTTGAGTGTATTTGGTTGTCGGCAAAATATCCGACGCAATCTTTCTTATGATCCAGAACTTGAAAAAGCAAGTTTCCTCCTAGTACAGCTGTTGTGTGACTGCTGCAGCTGTACTAATATTACCAGTTCTGGCCTGATTGTCAACCCCTTCTTTGCGAATTGTGTCATTTAATAAGATATATCCTATATCGTAGATGTAGTCTCGGAACACTACATTGATATAGCGTGCAGCGTTTTGCGCTCTCGTAAGAGACTTGTCTGGCTGTTGTTGATAGACGCTGGCAACATCAAGCCTCATTGTCTTGAGTGATGATAAGGGGTTGTTGACCTCGTTGGATCTCAGGGACAAATAAAGCATTACCAAGAACTTGTCTGATACCACCTCAGTCGGATCCGCCGGTAGCATCGGGCGCAGATGACTTTCAAAGTTGAATTGCTCACACTTATCACTATAGTGGCTCGTCTCATATAACGGACTGTTATGGGCGAACTGTTTGTATCCGTTAACTATAAGGCTTCGGAGGAACTCCATATCACTCAGGTAGGTTTGATTATAATATAAATCAAAAAAGTTATCTTTAGTTACAAATGTATAATCTGATGTTCTGTAGTTTCCTAGATATTTCATAATTGCGTCGCTAAACAGATCGGCTGTTAATATCCACGGCATATTCTTGTTGACCGTGAACCCAAACTTCTTGGCTGCTTTGATATAAAACTGAAAATTGGGATCGCTAATGAAGTTATTATATTTATATGTATCGTTCTGTGCCTGCCCTATGTCAATAGCTATTGATAGTCCCGAGCTTAGGGTATTTGTGATTCCTGACAGTTGGTAGCTTGTCTGGGTTACAGGGAGTGAGAGTGAGAGTCTTCTAAGATAGGCAGTGAACTTGTCCGCAAATGTTTGGAGGTTAGTTATCTCATTATAATCTTTTAGTGATAGGTTCTCAATGAATGCCGTATATACCTGCTCTAAGTATCTGCTGTAGATGTCTGTGGAACTGCGGTAGCCGACATGGGCTTGTATGTCCGTCAGTTTGAGATTCCCCTTGCGGTTGAGTGCGCCGCTTATGACGCCTTTTTGCATATGCCTGACCAGCGCTTCGAATGCGTCGGCCACAAAGTTGAAGGCACGGAGATTAGGATCAATAGATGGTACTATGGCGCGCATCTGTTCGGGTCGAGGAATAATAGTATTTTGAGTTTTGTCCACCATGCCGTATAATTGCTTATCATACCACGTATCCAGCGGCTTTACAATACTGGATGGGTATATGTCGTTTTTGTAATATAATCTCTGAAAATATAAAGCATAGGAGCTTAAGTTATTATTTCCAAATGGCGTAGTTTCTGTGTTAGGGGGCATCGCCTAGTCGTCCTTGTCCGAGTCGCCGGACCACCAGCCGCGGACCCGTCGAGCAGCTTCGAGCGGCTCCAGTACGGCTGAGCCGGCGGTGTCGAGACCGAGCTTGGGCGCGCGTCGGATGTATTCTAAAAATGATATCTCCCCTCGTTGGTACTTTTCGGCGTGCTCTACCTGGCGCTCATAGGCGCCGGCGAGGGCGCCGTGTTCACCTTGCATAACATTTTCCCTGCGGATTCGTTCGCGTACGATGGAGTCATCGATAGTTGGGGCTCCCGGCGGAGTCGCTTCGGGCTCGACGTCATAAACCTCAACAGGATGACTAGAATTATTGAATTCAATCCCTTCATGGAGGGCTGTAAGGCTCGTTGAGAAACCGTTAGGCGTGATTTTTGACTGCACGCCTGTAACCAGATAATACCCATGGAGTCCCAGATAATCAAGCTCGGATTCGGACGCATCCAGCAGAGTAGGATTGATATAAATATACATACCATTCTTATATAGATTATTACCCACCATTTCAAGCTGCGAAGAATACAATTCTCGAAGCTGTTCGGCGCCGAGGGCGCCGTCGCGTTGGATCTTGGCTTCTCTTAAATATGCCTGGTCCTCGCGAGAAAACCGCAAACTCTTGAGAAGCCCACACGAAGCACCGATATAGTGATGATATATTCCTTTTTCAGTGTCGGACTGGTAGTTCCCCGTGAGATTGCGTGGGCGAGAATCAGACGACTGAACTATGAGTGCCTGTCGGGTAGATCCCACCGGAGTGGAGGGCAAAATATCAGTTCGTTTACTAAAACTACTGATGGTGGTCGTACGGTTTCGAGTCTGTCGATTGGGGATATAGGTGGTCGGGCGCGCATCGAATCTTTGTTGGAATCGGATATCTGGACCAAAACAAGCCTTGTTAAGTGCCTTAGTGATAAGCTCAGCGCATAGTTCTTTGATAAAATATAAGAAGTAATAACTTTCTTTGTCCTTTTTTACAACCCTATTCTTAAAGAAAAGCTGAAATGCCTCGGTTGATATGGGAATATCCCCTATATTTGTGAGGTTGACGATTTTGCTTGCTTCGCTGCTAAATGTTCTGGGGTCTGAGTTTATTAATTTTTGCATAAACTCGACTTCGCGAATATCGCCGCAAGTGAGGATATCATCCAACTCTTTAATCTGAAAGGCCATAAGGGGATTGACCAGGTCAACATCCGCCAGAAATGTATCAAACATTATTTTTTGCCCTTTATTGTTCACTTTCATCTGCTCAAGGACGTTATCGATAAGGTCTCCCAAAAAGAAGAAAGGTAGAGATTTAATGTCGCCGGATCTTTGTAACTCCTGATAGCGCTTGCCGGCGCGCTTAGAATAGGCTTTCGCCGCGTCGGTTTCGCCGGTTCTGTCTGCGGCGGCGGTCGAAACAGAGTCCAACAGATCAGTATGAAGTGTACCAGTGTTGCTGAAAACTAGTTTGCCGGTAGTAGGGTCGAGTTTTCTTTTGGCGCGGCGGGCTCGGTCCTCAGGAGATAAATCGCGATAGGGGAGCTGCAGCAGCTCCGCGCCGGAGATCTCAAGAGCATGAATTTTGGAGTGGGTCGGATTAAATAATCCCTGTAATAGTTTCTTGTATTTGTACATCTTTCCGCGAGTGTTCAGAGCTTTTTTCTTCTCTAAAAGTTCTTTTCTCTTTTTCTTTTCGTGTTCAGTAGTCTGGTCGTCGCGGTCGGCGTACTGTTCTAGTTCCTCGTCGATCTTTTTCAGAGCGTCCCGCAAGTCCGAGGGATCTTCTGCAAATATGTCGGCGCGGGGTGATGTGAGAAGTCCGGAAAGACTGGCTTGATAATCAATTGACAACTCCAAGGATCCGTTATCCGAGAAGTTTAGATTGTGACGCACTTGCGTAAGAAATAAAGTAACACGCGTTGCGGTGATCGCTTCAGATAATAACTGTATGTCGGAGGGGTCTGCTTTGGGCATAAGGTCCAGAAGATTGGGTGGGGTTGCCCAGCCGGCAACAACCTTGATCTGGTACCTCAGTCCTTCGCTCTTTCGATGCAAGTTCTTGCGCAGTGCTTTACATGGTCCAGCTGGGTCGTCGTTTTTAGATTTTCCGGATTCTTGCAGCTGCTTGGCGGACGGGGAGTTGATCAGAAGATCAAGGAAGGTGGGCTCTTTTTCACCGGCAGCGGATTGACCCCGGAAAAAATCATTGATACTCTGAAAGTATATCACCAACTTAGCCGTTATATTGTTATCTACCTCTTCCGGTTGGACACCTTGAAGTCCCCAAGAAAATGACTTAATTCCTGCGCCAGCGATGCGTCCACGCTCGCCGCGGAGGATATTGCTTATGTCACTTCGCTCTATAAAATTTGGGATCACCAGTTCTCTTTCTATTGGCTTATCGGTGTCCGGGTCAATAGACACAGAGCCGTCGTCGTCGTACTCGACTCGATATATCTTAATATGAGGAACTAAAGATCCATAAACTTCCGGGCACAAATTAAGGATTTGCTGAATTCTTTTTGATTTAGGACTATTGGGCATCCCATGTTTTAGAATGTTCGTAACCCTTGCCGGCTCCGGTGTCTTCAATATTCTAGTATGTCTATAGGTCGCAGCCAGAGGGCTTCCAGATTCGTTTCTTTTAGCAACGATCTGCTCTATGTTCTCCATCAAATAGCACTGCATGTCGAAGGGTGTCAGGTTTCGGCGCGCGGCTGAGAGAGCATCTTGCAGAGCTTTCTGGGCCTCAGGGTCTTTGATTGCTTCATTAATTGTGGCAAACTCAGGCTTATCGGGGAGCGGGTTTGTTTCTGGTTGGGTGCCAAAGAAAGCCAGGATGGAATTTATCTCTTTTGTTACTCCCTGGCGCCTGTCTATCTCAGTTGGTGCCAGCCCTTCTATTTGCATTATTTGAAGTAGGAGGTCTCTGTACGCTCCGAGATTGCGACTCTTAGCCCACGAGTTAACTATCCCCTTATATGCATCCGTTTCAGTGTTAGCGTAGCTGATTGTGGAGGCCGGATATAAACGCGGAGAAGGGTCATCACCCCATACGATAGGGGAGTCGCTAAAGTCTTGTAGGGGTAATTTGGGAGATCCGACATCTTTTTGGGTCTGGGAGGCATTGGGTCCGAAGTCTTCGATCTTCCCGATTTTGAGAAGGATCTTATCCATTTTAATACTAGACGCTGCCACCCAGTCGCGCCCTATGTGGGTGCCGAGTTCGGGTCCGCCATTGCGGTCGAGGTGAGTCTCAAACATAGAGATTAAAGTTTTAGTATCCAGTGCTAGTTGAGACGCCAGATCCTTATAAGGATTGCCTGTGATTGCGGGGGGTGGGGCGGATGTAGGTGCTGCAGCAGACGTTGTAAGCAGTTCTTGGAGGGCAGTCCTCAAGATCTGGGCGTGTCCGGCGCCGGTTGCAGTGAGACGGTTCTGAAGTTTTGTTGACGAGTGCCCGGCAGCGATCAGCTCATCGTGCAGGTCTGTAAGGGGCGGTTTATTGGGGGCGTCCCAGTTTCCATCATGATAAAGCATCTTCGTGTTGGGGAGGTGTGTCTTCCCAAGAAGTTTTGACGCTAGCGGATCAATATAGTATATTTGTGAAAAGTTGAGAGAGCTGGCGAGGGGGTCGGTGAGCGCTTTTGCCAGTCCTTGAGCGCCCAGACTCCAGCCACCTAGACGATACTCAGATGCAGTCCCATGTCCGGTGAGAGCGGTGTCTGCAGCACTTTTCATCGCAGCGAGATTGCCATTGGAAGACTTGCTTATGACAAGAATTAAATTAGTTGGTGTTGAGAGGGGAACACCAAGGTCTTGTGGAACGGTCGTGCTAGCGCCAAATCTAGGATCCTTGCCGGTCTCGATACTGTTTTTAATATAGCCTTCGTTTGTACCGTCTGCGAAGTTTCCCCACGGCGCGGCGTCTGTTCCAGGAAACATAAACAGAACCACTGGATTTTGCGTCACGGCATAGCGGATTGTTAGGGTTTGGCTTGTAACTACCTCATCACTTACAGGTGCGGTGGTGGTCGAAGTGGTGGTGGTCGAAGTGGTGGTCGTCGAAGTGGTGGAGGGGTATCTATAGGCTTTATTGGCTAGGTACTGTAGGATCGGAGTGTTGATGAAGAACTGATATATTGATGGTTCCGGGAGCGATGCCCTCGTTGCCGCGTTCATGCCAGTGGTTTCGACGAACGTGAATTCTAATTTGGTGTCTGGTTGCGTAGCCTTCCCCACACCCGTATTATAGAATATATCATCAGCTTTCTCTTTCTCTTCGGGGTCCCAGAAACCGTTTTTGCGCGCATTGAGGGAGAAGGGTTTCCCTAAGTTCTCCGGATCGATGCCCGTTAGAAGTCCGAGTGTGCGGAATTCTGTTCTGTTATTGAGATAATTTGTTGTAGGTCCTAGTGCAGCCTTTACTTGTTCGACATTCCTTACGCCTTCTCCATTCAGAATTTTGGGTTTCTCGATTGTAGCTCTAAGGATGTCCTCCGCAAAACGGTTGTACATCGGAGTGTCGTTGGTGCTCTCTCCTACAAACTTATTATAAGCTTCTTGAGCATAAATTGTTTTTTGATACATCCGGAGGAGTTCTTGAAAACTCTCTCTGACAGGGGTATTTATATGTCCGGTTGTATTCCTGTTGGGATTTCGGGGCGTATTGATAGGCATCTCGATTTAGCCTCCCTTATACGCGCGTAAAACGGCCTCTAACGGTGTCGGAATAAAGATGACTTCTCCAACTGTTACATCAGCCTCAGTTGGCTTCTGATTAAACAGGGCGATCACCCACCAATACTGTGTGGAGCTATAATATTTATAAGCTAGTTTATAATAGCGGTCTCCAGTGGTCCAAACGTGCCTAGATTTCGTAATCTGTTCCATCTCGCTTTGAGATGGATAAGACATCTGCGCGGTATTATAGTGAAGAATAGATTTTACATCTCTATCATCCAAGACTTTTTCATACCTCTCGTTGTCGTTGGTAAAAAGTTTGCGGTTATCGTATCGTTTGCCCATTATTTAAATAGTCCTTGAATAATTCTATTTCAGAAGCTCGGACCCAAAGGCTGACTCGATCTGCGTAACTTCTGACACTATCTCTTGTTTGCCCTCGTCATTGGTGACCGATGTGGTGTAGGTCACTTCTGCGGCGCCAGCGCGCTGACCTAGTTGTATATTTGGAAAGCTGCCGTTTGTCTGTTTATTGCCGAACACTATATTGCCGTCGGCGCCCTCGGTGCGAATCCATCCTGGCAGGTGCTTGTGAAGAACCGTAAAGTTCAAACTTATGGAGAGCGTCTTGGGAATGTAAATATTTGTTTTATTCACATGTCCTATGCGCACAGTCCTTTCAGTCGCGGCGCCATCAGGAACACTGATCGGCAACTTTTTACTCCCCTCTCTGGCGGCCGCTAGTTGAGCCCTATACTCTGTTGTGGCGCCTGCGGGCGCGCCCACTATGCCCTCTATGAAATTACCTCCGGCGGCGCGTCCAAAACCACCTTCCTCAACTTTCGGTGCATAGTTAACTCCATCCAGATATCCGATTAAGTCGGAATTGTCGCTGGCGTCTGCTATAAGATTCGTCCACTTGAGTCCAATGATGGGTGCTGCCTGAATGGTTTGTCCCACTCTCTTATTACCAGTGTTTGGCTGCTGCTCATAGACCGGATAGAGATAGGTTATCAGCTCATTGACAGCTGCTAGATTCTCCTCGGCGCGACCTAAATCATCACTAACTACGTCAAACGCAAGTTGTATCTTGCGCCCCGTGCGCACAAAGGTAGCCAACGGATCCATGCGACCATACACCTGCTCTTCGTTCCATTGGGAACTATAGTTATCTGAGAATGTGGTCACCCAGCCCTCAAACCACGTAAATCTTCTCGTGGGTACGTGTCGAATGATTATCTTAAAGAAATCACTACTTTCTCTCATTGATGGCGAGTACATTATGTAATAACTCCTCCGGCGTTTGTAAACGGACTGATGGCGGACCGTGCCAGATCTGAGTTTAGTCCCTTAACAACTAGTTCGTCGATCTTTTCTTGACCAACATACACTGCAATTTGTTGGTTCCCGCGGTTCTGTTGTTTAACAGAGTCAATTAGTTCCTGGAATTTCTCTGCGGTGATAACTTGGGATCCTTGTCCTCCGGTCACCAGTAGCTCGCCCGGGTGGACTACGGCTTGTTCTGTGGTGATTGTACCGCCTTCGGCGAAGCTCGGCGTGATTTCTCCACTGTCTGTTCCGCCGGGTACCATTGAAGTGGCGATGCCTGCTAGTCCGCCAGCCATCAGTCCTGCCGTTCCGACGAACGTCGCATATGCGCCTAGGCTCATACCAGCAGTGAAGGGTGCTGCGATAAGAGCAGCTATGCCAGCGGCAACCATCCCCATTTTCACAAACATACCCAGAGCATTTGTTCCTTCGCCAATCCCCTTAGCCATCTTAGATATCCATCCAATCATTGGCTTTATAACATTATCGATTATCGGACGCATATCCACAGCCAGAGCCATCATCGCTGATTTAAGTTCCTGCATCATGGTCTGGGTTTCGCGGGCTAGCTCTTGGGCTTCTTCTTGTTTGATAGCATCCAGTTGATATTGTGCGTCAGACATGTTGAAGAGACGCTGGGCTTCCTCGACGCTCGTTCCCATGGCTGAGGCAATTGCCTGTTGCTCAAAACGATTTAATGCATCAAACTGGCGACCGGAAGCTTCGACAGATCGCGAAAGAATTTCAATACGCTCTTCTTCAGTGGCATTGAGCATATCAATGGAGTTCAAATATGGTCCACCCAAGATGGCGTTAAGACGACCGACTGCTTGCCCAGCTGAATCAAACTTATCAAACTGGCTTGCGATCTTTACCAAGCTCGAAACTTCAAGTCCAGTGTTCTTGGCTTGGACTGCAAGTCCCTTGAAGACCTCTATGGCATTGTCACCATATTTCGCCAGTTCTCCGAAGTTAGCTTCAAAATCACTTGTCATCTTTTGCATGGTCACGCCGAGTCCCTGTGCTGAGCCGGCTAGGTCAAGTATTAAATCGTTCGCCTCACTGGCGGACTTTCCGCCCGCTCTCATGGCTTGGTCCATCAGCTTGGCTGACAAGGATGCATCAACACCGAGCTTTTGCAACACGGTCGTCGTATCAATGAGTCCGGCTTTTTCTCCCTCTGTTAGTGTGGTAAAGTTTGAGAAGTTAGTAAATAGAGTTTGTGTTGCTTTTGCCGCGTCGGTGGCGCTAACGCCGTATAGGAAGTTGCGTCGCTCTGCTTGTGTTATTTGAATGTTATATTCTGAGGTGGCTCCTGTGGCGCGCCTGAAACTTGATATTGCTTTGTCTTGTTCCTTGGCGAGGTCGAGAGTTTGGTTGACAAAGACGCCTATGACCTTAGTGAGGGCGCCGGTGACGACGTCTGCCTTAAACATTTCTCCTGCGAATGCACCAAAATCGCCGCTGACATTCTTGGCGATCGAGCCCAGCTTCTCGGAAGTGCCACTAAGTCCAAATAAGCTCTTTTTCAGGTTCTTGGCTTCGCCTTCGGCAGCCTTCTTATTCTCGGCAAGTTTTGCTGTTGCAGCTACTTGATCTTTCAGTGCCTGGGTGGATTTTTTGACTTCTTCTGTTTGTGTTTCTAGAGCAGCTGCCAGAGACCTGATGCGTGCCTCAGACTCCTTGTTCGCGATGGCCATCTCAAGTCTCTGGCGGGCGAGCGCCTCCTCGGCTTTCTGAACGTTGTCAAGAATCTCAGCTCGACGTTCGTCGGCAGCGCCCATTTGGTGTACGCTCTGTAGGAGGCGGTCTTGGAGCTGGAGTTGTCTTTCTAAGCGGTCAAATTTATCCTGTGGATTCTCGGGAGGCATCTAACTAATCCTAGTTCTTAAACGGCCACTTGAGTCCTGTTTCATACTCGAATTGACTGACTGCAGTATCCAGCTGGGACTTTGAAACCATGGTAGGTCCCTTGTCTAGTCCGTGCCGCATGTATGAGTCCATATAGCGTTTCTCTTTAGACAGTGCTGTCATAAAGCTCTCAACTTGTTTTGAAGTTCCTATCAGGCTCAACGGCACATTTATACCGCCGGCATAAAGATCCAATAGCATTCGCTCTACCTTCCCGGCGAACTGGGAGAAAAAAACCTCATTAAGCGTTTTACCTTTTTGGTTTAAATTAATTGTCTCTTTCTTTATCATTGCGAAATCCTCTAGAGATATAGTAAATAGTCACATACAACAAAAGCCGCAACTAAGTGCCGCGGCTTGCTGTTTCATTTACTTCATTTTGCTTCTTATGTTCTTCTACGAGTCGGTTGACGAACCAGCGACGCAGAGCGATCGGTAAATTATATGCCTCAACGAAGGACCATCCTCCGTAATGCTTCAGAGCAAAAAACTCCTCATACACTGCTTCTTGGTACTTATTGTTTAGGCCAAAAAAACTCTGCCGTTAACGGCATTACCACCTTTTCTCCATGCATGCACTTATTACACTGAAAATCTAAATTCATGTCAATGTCGGGCATGATCTTCTCATAAGTCTTACGAAGATATTTAGAATCCTTGATTGGCAGCAGTCCAGTCAACTTATTAAGCTGGTCGCGCTCTGTTACACCGTTAGCCGACACGATCAGCGAGCCCAACATAAGGGTGGCTGCATTTTCCGGCTGCTTTTTGGACTTTCGAGCTTCCAATTGTCTTGAAATAAACTTCTCATCCCGAGCTGTCAACAATTTAATCTCTACGTTGATGCCGGTTGACGGCAACGTTATCATAAATGTACCATCCTCAGTAGGCTCGACGTCGGAAGTGTCTGTGTCCTTTAATTCCAGCAAAGACAAGTCAACTTCATGAGCTGTTGTTTCGCTACAAGCGGGACACGGGAATGTCACTTCATAGAATGGACCAAAGCCGGTGATTCTCGACGCAACCAATATGGCATTCTTATCCCCCACCAGGAAGGACTCAGGGGGAATCGTTTTATCCACCAAAACTGATTGAACGAGTCTGTCGATAGCAATTCCCTTTTTTAGAAGAGTCTCGGATGTTAAAATATCCTCCTCTTTTGCCGTCATGTGACGGATCTCGATTGTTTCAACACCATATAGGGGATGATTGGGGGGATAGTACTTTCCGCCGCTAGGGAGATCCACAAACTCTGTGGGGCTCACGAACGAAAAGAGGTCGTTCTCATTATTTAAAGGGGGTGTTGGCGCGTCAGGGTGCGGTGCGCCGAGCCGCTCATTGTTATTTCTTCTTGACAAAAGTCACCTTCTTTCGATCTTAGAGGTCTACGGCTGCCGACACAGCCTCTCCAGATACATACTCAGCCCAATCATACCTGAAAGTAACGTCAATGTTAAGCAAATCATCATTATCATAGTTAAGATCGCCGAACTTGGCGTCTGTGATGAAGGAGTTCTGGAGTGTCCATGTGCCGATGGGTCCGCCCTCACCATTCAGTTCTTCAATTTTAACATCGCCGACGACGCGGAGTGCCGCGGACTTGTTGACTGTGGAGGGAGCCTGGGCTGGGTTAAAGAAAACGTCCTCCTGCTTATCGGGCTGCAAATAGCCGGAGCCAGCGAGGGCATCCATAAGAATCTGGTTACCGTCTGGATTAACGGCATTGACGATTTGAATACTGACCGGCTGCCAGGTTACAATGCCGGGGTAGTAATATGTGTTACCCAAGAACTTGTGTTCTGTGGCTGTTATCTGATACGAAGGCTTTCCTGCTGTCTTGGCAAGGTACTGCTGGTATGAGTGTGCGCCGTCGGCTGACACGAGGTTGGGTAGAGTGAGCAAAAAGCGATGTGATCGTCTGGGCTCGGATAGTGCGCTTGTCCAAAATGGCATTTAAATAGTCTCCTGTGATTCTTATATTATATAGTGATGGAAGAATAAACCTCCCACATTTTTTAATCCTCGAACGATGCTCCGGTTCGTGAGATATTGAAATCGATGGCGATGAATTCAATAGCCCTGGTTGGCTTCAAGAAGATTTGAGCATATAGAATGTTTCTGTCGATCAAATCGGGGGTTGTTGTGGTCGAATCGAGCACAACCTTGAAATCGGACAAACCGAAGTTTGTTTTTACATCAGCCAAGAATGGGTTAACCTGCGCCAAGAAACGCAACCATGTCTGTTTGACGTTCGGGTCAAAAAGAAGGCGCGAAGCAATCTGCGAGATGCGCTTCTTCACGAAGATCATCAAGCGACGTACGTTAATACGGTCGAGTGCTGACGGTGTAACCTGTAGGGTCTTCTGACCGAAGATTACGATGCCCTCTGCCGGGAACTTAGCAATCGGGTTGATGTTTGCAGCATAAAGATCATCGCGATCCTTGCGGCGCAGCTGGTGGGCAACGTCGACCACTGGGATGCCAGCCGAACCCTCTGTCAGACCGCCGCGGTTGAAGCCGGCTGGTGCGAACCAGACCTGCGTCTTGCGCTGGGAGCTTGAGAGCGTGCCCAATGCGGGGACAGTCGGAGGCAACCAGAGGAAAGCACCATTGATGGTGTCCCTGGCGCGAACCCATGGGTAGTAAGTACAGCCGTAAGAAGAGTTAAGTCCTCTAGAGCGCAAGCCATTAATCAGGGTGGTGATTGTGCTGCTGTTATTGAGTCGCAGAACTTCTTCTCCTTCTTCACGGGGCTGGAATGCGTCCGGGAGATCGATGATAGCTAGCGCATCTGCTCGGTCTTCACATGTGTTAATCAAATGTGTGGTAAGCCCTTCGTGGGTGAGTCCCGGGATAGTGGCTAAGCTCATTTCTACGACTTCCGGGTCGGCAATCGTATCGATCGAGCGACGGAGGGTGTTGAGAGTATAACTGGTTTCCTCTGTGCCCTGGATGTTAATGTTAGCGAATGCATCCATATCCATGATGTCGACACCATCGAAGCCGCCATACATCGGAACAGTAAAGCGGTCGTAGCCCTGGTCAAGGACACCTGAAACGGCGCCATTGACGTAAGTAAGGGAGCTGTCTGCGTAGCTGTCAGCCGACCATACGCCGGCGGAGGAAGAAATGTCATCAAGGGTGAAGTCCTGCGAGAGATCAGTACTGTTTCCAGCGGAGGCGGCGAACATGCTTCCAACGATCCCGCCGCGGGGGCGCAGCATGTCGATAGTGGAGTTGGCGAATACTGTACTGCCGGCAGAGGCGGCTGTCTGGAAGCCGAAGTAGGCATCCGTTCTGTTGCTTAGTCCGCCATCAGAAGCGCTGACGCGCAACTCGGGAACTGGGTATACAACAGAAGAGGTGACTTGTGTCGACCCAGTGGTATAGAAAACACCAGTGCCCGTAGCGGATCCGGCGGGGACGCTTGAGGATACAGCCCAGTTGCACTCACCGGCGGCATCGTTGGACTCGTCGATGTATTTCACAATGCCCTTGAAGCCGAACGGCAACAGGGCGGCATTAGTAGAGCCTTTATCAACTGCCGAGTTCATTACAATCCGGATGTGACTGGAGTTGTTTGGCCAGTCGCCTTCAAGCTTGAGGCGGCGGGAGTCGGTGTCCCACACACGCTGCTGTGTACCGATTTTGCGGGCAACATAGTTAAGGGACTGTGGATTAAGATCACAGTTGTTGTACTGTTCGATGATTCGGACAACATTGTCGGAGTCACTGAGGTGGCGCACCACCACAGAGAACGTGCCGAAGTCTGTGCTATCGTTCGTGGAGCGTCTGATGTCCTGAATGGAGATCTTGATGTTTCGGTTTGTCCAGTCTCCGGGCTGCTCTAGAGCTTCGAAGTGGAATAGATTAATCGGATCATCCGATGGCGAAAGTCTGCAACCAATAATAGCTGGTGTCTGTGCGGACTGGAGCGGTGCCTTAAAGCTGCCACCTTCAAGTCCATCACCGGTTGACTCTTCCAATTTCACGATGGCAGCAAAGGTTTTGGCTGCTGTGCTACTTGTGATGTTGGCACTCAAGTGACGGTCAAACGTCTCACCCAAGAAGTACTTGACTCGCACCGAGGCGTCGGTTGTGGAGCTGTTGGTGAGCTGTGGGTTTGTGTTGAACACTTTGCGGATGTAACGACTATCTGTCTTGGTAAAGTTGAAGGATGCTGTGAGGTCCGAGGAGCCCGAGTAGTTTCCGATAACTAGCTTGAACTCTTTGTTCGCACCCACGGCGCCGATGATTGCGTCTGTGGCTGTGACTTCGTCGCCCGTAGCGACCATGGTGCTGCCCGTGAGGATCGATCCCTGAAGCTGGAATGTTGAATCTTCTGTTCCGTAGAAAATGGCTGCCAGAGCGCCGCTGACTTGCGCTGCTCCAGAGCCGGATTCGAATACAACGAGTCCCCACGCGTCGCCAGCTGCGGACCAGCCGGCGTTCTCGGCGGCGGAGGCGTCAGCATCTTCATGGTTGGCGCCCAAGAGGCGAATGTATGTCAGTGGAGAACTGTTGCGCAAGTATGCTTGTGCTGCATACATGCCGTAGGTGGTAGAAGATTTGTTGGTTCCCTCTCGCCAAACGTCACCGCCGGCGGCGCCGGGGGCTGGCGTTCCAAAGATATTCACAAACTCTTCAAAAGAGTTAACCGTTACAGGTCTTAGCGCTGGTCCCGATGCGGCGCGCCCAATAACTACTGGACCGATGCCGGCTGGGGAGGCGGGAACTTGGGAGTTGTCGATTTCGTTGACAAACACGCCGGGGGATACAAATCGGTAATTTTTAACTGACATTCGTTATGTTCTCCTACATTATGAAAATGTTCAAAGTAAATAGTGTTAAATACTTTGAATGGTACTATTCTCTGTAAAATCCATCCTTAATCGTGTCAGGTATATCGCCAAAGATCGTTCTTTCTCTCGCAAACTTAAATTCAACTGCGTTTTCACGCTTGACAATCTTGGGTTTCTCTTGGTTGTCACCATCGCCAATAAGATACCCTAAAGTCTCGATATTGATCGTTGTTTCATAGTTGCGCTGTTCCATTCCGAGGGCTGCTTTATTGGATGTGTCTGACAGGTTGCCATCAATGAATATCTCGTAGTAATGACCTTCGTTTTCTATTCTTTTGGGGGTGCGGGAGTTGCCGGGGACAGTCAAGAAGGGGGTAACCATTTGATTAAGTTGCTGCTGATATTCAGACCTCACTGTTATCTCATACATTACCTTCACCCAGACCGGGATTGGAATTGTGATTGTCTCATATACTGTTTTAGCAGCCGACATATTACGCTTATTAGTATTCTTCATTTTGCTCGATACATTTTTGTCGACACCGTACTTGCGGTTCGCCTCTGCATTCTGGAATTCTGCTGTTTTCTTTTGATTGATCTGGCGGGCGATGGTAATTACTCCACCTTTGGCATCGTTCTCGGGATATAAGTTGGCATATACAGAGCCCTTAAAGTTTGGTTCTTTGGTTACGGATGCGCGGTTGACTGTGATCAACGGAAGGATCAGCGTCTCCTCTTTGTCTCTCAGATCTTTGTTGTGCTTGATTTGATAGGCGCGCTCTGCTGTTACCCACAGAACCGGGACCTTTTCGAAGCCGCTATTGGTATCTATTGATAGATTTAGAGTTTCGTCAATGAACCTGAGCATTGCAGTGTCAATTGTTTCAAGTGTGGATGCCGGGAACTCGATCTCTTGGAGTTTCTCGGCCACTTCTTTGTCGCCAACGTAGTCATACTTATCTGCTTCTTTATTTTCTATCTGCTTTTGTGTTCTTTTGCTTCGCGACATCTATCTTACCCTACAAAAATGCCAGCGGGGACATTTTCAGTGATCTTCTTAGCCGAATCTTGTAGACCGGCGTCAATCGTTGACAGATTGGCGTACGTTGTCTCGTCAAGAATTGTCTTAAGCTCATTGCGCAGGTTATCCTGTTCGGTTCTGGCTTGTCCCAGAAGCTCACTGGCATTAAGCGTTACGCTCTCGCCGGGGATTGGTACTGTAGAGAACTTACCCCTGATCTGTCCGAGCACTTCTTTAGTTAGTGCTAGGGCAAAGCGACGGATCCACTGCTTACCAATAGAGTTGATACTTTCAAATGGAATATTTTCAAACGGGAGCGTGTTAAGGTTGTTAATGCCCTTTGCTCCGTTGTCACCGCGCCCAGTTTCATCCCAAGGTTCGAACTGGTTCTCAATTGTAAATTGGACCCAGAAGTGCTTAGGACTTGTGGCAGCGGGCTCTGGGAACAAGCGCAACATGTTATCCTTGATTTCGTAAGAGTAGTGTGACACGCGAGTATAGAGAGCATCCTCATATGCCATGGCTTGTAGTTTGTTCTGCCATGCTGGGACAATCTCAAAGGTTGAGTCGTCGGCGTACTGTCCGTATGTTCTCATGTTTCCAACAACAGAAAAGCCGCCATAATATCCGTAGAATCGCCACATGGCGCGCGGGGTTCTAAAGAACACCTTTCGAACTATGATACGTTTGTCCTTGACTTGCTCATAATAAGATTCGCCGGGGGAGGTGGCGGATGAAGCGGAGATGATGCTTTGAAGATCATAGTCCTGTTGGTCGGGGACTGTTGTGACAGACGCCGAGTAGATCGGGACTGTCCCTCCCAGTCCGGTTTCTGTCGACATTATTTGAGTTACTCTGCGGACGTATCCATAATCAAAGCGCGGGTACCGTAGCTCGATATTTGATCCAGAGAGAGGATCACCTTCGGCGATCTGACCATCCTGATCAAAGGATCCGGTGCTAGAGCCCAGGTAGGACGACAGCGAGTTCTTTGTCTGATGGAGGTTGAGGAGGTAGGAGTATTCGAGTACCGCTTCTTCATAAGCAGCGTAAACATTACCTTCTGTTAATTCAATATCGAGGACATCGCCGCCCAACTTCTTATAGGTATATGCTACCTGATCGGCGGCGCCCGATAGGAATGCAGTGGACGCAGCGTACATTCCGAACGGGAGGGCTGCTGCGACGTATCCTGCTGTGCCACTGGCGGGTAATATATTAGCATTTGCTGTTGAAGCAGGATTAAGATTTGGGATGGCCATTCAAAGTTCCTCGATTAGTCTATTACTAAATAGAAAGCCCCGCCTCAAAAGAGAGACGGGGCTTAACTATTTTGACCTTACGTCAGACGTACTAGGCTACTATGCGCCTTCTACGACACCCTTGCAGATGACGAGACCGTACATGTCTGGACGAACCATCTTCTTGGCATATCGAGTCATCACGCCCTTGCGAGGCACGAAGTCTTCGACGCCGAAGATCGTCGGTGTGGTCTGGAGCGGCACATAAGGTGCGTACACATAACCAC
>Ga0208012_1000351_pt1 | contig 17032 bp, 25 predicted proteins | sample 15BtaG_FD_184090 | JGI IMG/M metagenome (GOLD analysis project Ga0208012, IMG submission 184090) | Marine viral communities from the Subarctic Pacific Ocean - 15B_ETSP_OMZ_AT15312_CsCl metaG (SPAdes) (version 2) | ecosystem: Environmental > Aquatic > Marine > Oceanic | place: Pacific Ocean... | reverse complement strand
CCCGGAGCACGGCATCACTGCTTGGAAAGCGCGGCGGAGATCAACCCAGGCACGACCTGCCGCGCAGGATCGTAGCACCCCCGCCAGCGAGGCCAACCAGATTTGACCATGAGCAAGACCCCTGAGACGGACAAGGCGTGGGCCGATGGCGAGTATATGCAGGAGGCGTGCGAACGCATGGAGCTTCAACGCGACTCCTCACGCCGCATTGCCGAGCGAGCCGTGGACGCGCTGGCCCGGTTGGCATCCAAGGCCGGTTCCAAGGAGAAACCCATACCCCTGCCCTGGAGGAGGCGCAAGTCATGATCACCAACGTCACCGCCCGACCGGAGCCCGAGGCCCGGGTCTACCGGCACTTCATCCTCCACGAGAGGTTCTACCTGATTGGAGCGTGGTACGAGTCCAACCCGGCTGACGCGCCTACCGCGGACCTGCTGAACAAGCTCATGGAGGTCAACCCCGACGACTTCGTCCCGGTGGTCCGGTATCAGATCCTCATCATGATGGGGGACTACGACCCCATCACCCTCTCGTCCCCCGAGGTCACCAGCCAGGACACCGACATGGAGAGGGAGGTGTGGGTGCAGGCAGGGGCCACGTGCCGCCGACTCATGGCCGCCGAGAAGGAGGCCGACTCCGAGGTAGAGTTGTAACCTTGTAACTTTAGGCTTGCGTCCCCGCCGCCCCTGAACCATACTCCCTCCCGACATGGCAACTTATTCAGCACTCCGCATCAGCACCACGGCCACCACCGCGGTCTCCACCAAGTCCTCTGGGACCATCACCGTGGCGTCCGTGGCGTCCGGTCAGAACTACGACTGCTCCACCGTCCGCGTGGACGACACCAACGAGACTCTCACCGGCACCTTGGCAGACGGGTCCGGCGAGGTCACTTTCGAGGCCGAGGCCGCGCTGACCGTGACCCTCCAGAGCTAACCCGCTGACACCATGGACGACGACCAGTTTGACCGCGACACCATCAACGAGGCCCACGTCAACGCGGAGGACCGACTCACCGCCGCAGCGCCGGAGATGCTCGAACTCCTCTACATAGCGGCGAACGTCATCGAGGGCATCCGCGACCGCACGGCCCGGATGCAACACCTCATGGACGACGTGGACACCCTCATCACCAAGATCAAGTCATGAACTGCCCACGTTGCAACCAGCCGATCCAGGGCGAGGTCCCCGACTTCTGCCCGTTCTGTCGCACCACGCTCCCGCAAGGCCCGGACCCCCTCGGCCCTGCCATCCTGATCACCTTGGCCGCCCTCCTTACCGGCTTGGGCATCTACCTGCTGACCTACCTCCTGACATGAACCCCGACGCCATCCGCTACCTCATCACCTCCATGTGCCGCGGCTACGAGGCCCGCACCGGGGACGCCCCCACCCACGTCCACCTCGGTGCCGAGGAGCACGCAGCCCTGCTGGAGTGGGTGGACGGTCAGAAGTTCGTGCGGGACAACGCGCACCTCGGAGGACCGTTCCTCTTGGGAGGTGTCGAGGTTCTACGCAGCGACGTGGCCCAGGGGATCGCGTTGGAGGTGAGGAGGGAGAAGCCATGAAGCTGGTTGCCATCATGGTGGTCTGCCTGGTCATCGACCTGATCGCGCTGGTGTGCATCGCGTTGACGCTGTAACTACTACTTTTCCACACACCAACAACCCCCTTGCCCTTGGCACGGGAATCTGTTAGAAACAATCCAACTCGATTATGACAAAGCAAGACATCATATTACGATACATGAAGTCCCACCCCGGGAAGACCGCCAGCGAGGTGCGTAGAAACCTCACCCGCTACAAAGTCCTCGCCGCCGACGTGCAGAAGGCCGCCGAGCGATGCGGATACGGGTTCGCCGCCACCCCGGCCCCCCAGCCCGACGCTTCACAGGTGGCCCCGATCCCGCTGAAAGGCGGCATCCCCCTGGAGGGTAAGAGGCTCATGCCCCGGAAACCCTCGGACTCCGCGAAGATCCACATCCACCGGCTCCCGAAGGACAAGGCGTTCCCCGTGGACGAGCTGGCCAACAGGCTTGCGGTGTCGGAGACAACCCTGAAGAAGCACGCCAAGGACCTCGGGTGCCTGCTGTTTATTGAAGTCTCGCCAGATGACTGGCGGCATGTAATACTCAACCCCGAAACCGCCGCACAACACACCCCGACCATCTGACGACATGCCTAACTCACCCGACGACAGCACAGGAATACCGATCAAGGGCCAACGAGTATCCGACTCGGACGCCATTGCCATCAGCATCAAGGCACGGGCTTCGGAGGCAGATGCTCGAAGGGAGAACAAGGCCCTGAGGCGCGAGAGGGACGATCTGTTGCGGGAGTTCACAGACTATCGCAATGCTCGCCACCAACCACCTGTCCAGAAGCCGCCGTTAAAGAGTAGGAAAGGGAAAGCGAAGGTGAGGATAACGGTAGGGGATCTTCACGGTCAGCGTATGCACAGACCCGCAGTGGACGCGTTTCTCCACGACCTCGCTGAATGGAAACCCGACGAGATCCTGCTGGGAGGAGACATGGTGGAGGCGGGAGGCTGGATCTCAAAAAAACAACCCATCGGGTTTCAGGCGGCGGTAGACTACTCCTACCAGGAAGATATTGCAGCAGCCAACTGGTTTCTTGATGAGGTGCAGAAGAGAGCGCCTCGGGCAACTATCAAGTTCATCGAAGGAAATCATTGCGATAAGGTAGAGAGACTCCTGATGGACGTGGTGGCCACTCACGGGGGAGACCATCAGTTTATGATGGATCTCGTGAGCCCACGTGCCCTACTCCGACTTAAGGAGCGCGGGATTGAGTATTATGGGAGACACGAGGTCCACGAGGAAGGGATGCCGAGAGGTTGGGTGAAGTGGGGGAAGTGTTATTATGTCCACGAACTCGGCGGAGGAAAAAACGCCGCAAGGACCAGCCTGCTCAAGACGGCTGCCAACGTGGTCTACTTCCACACCCACAGAGAAGATACGGCGAGCATAGTATTCCCAGGGGTTGGGCTTGTGAAAGCTTGGAACAGCGGATGCCTGTGTGGAACCGACCCAGTGTGGATGCACAGCAACCCTACCGAATGGACTTGGGGGTATGGAGTAGAATTTATCGAACCAAACGACGATTTTCTACGCATCCATGTCCCCATATGGGAGGGGCGCAGTTTCGCAGGAACCTTGATGCGGAAGATGCGGAGATGAACCTCACCCCTACAGTGAACCGCCCGTCAAACCATAGGCTTGACGGGCGGCGGTGTCTCCGGTATTCTCCGGTTGCAATGAACACTGAAGGAAGTGAACCAGTATTGGAGCCCGGAGTCAATATTAAAGACGTAGTTGGGTATGAAGGGCTCTACAAAGTGACCGATGATGGACGCGTGTGGAGCGTGTCGCGAGTGGCGAAGAGGGGGGCGGGCACGATACCCGTGAGAGGGAGGTGGTTGAAGTCAGGGAAAGACGCACGAGGATATCCGAGAGTAGTTCTTTACAAACAAGGTTTTGGGCAGAGGACTCGGTCGGTGCATATTTTGGTGGCGGCGGCATTCATCGGGCCGCGACCAGAGGGGTTAGATGTAGACCACCGGGATCGTGACAGGATGAACAATAGAGTGGGCAACCTCCGCTACACTACGCGATCTGGTAACGGGCACAATAAACCGGGGAGAGGCTATACCTTTGATAAGCGGAGTGGGAGATGGAAGGCGCAGATCATGAATGGCAGAAAACATCTCCATCTCGGACGCTTCGACACCCCCGAAGAAGCCCGAGCCGCCTACGTCGCCGCAAAGCAGAAACTCGGAGTCCCAAACTTCTAGATCACCATGTTTGAACGCCTCTTCGACTTCATCGTGTCCATCTGGACGGCGCTGTGCCCGTGGTTCGTGGTCCCCCAGTATGAGGACGCCGTGGTCTTGCGCCTCGGCAGGTTCCACCGGGAGGTGGACACCGGACTCCGCTGGAGGTGGCCCTTCTTCGAGGAGGCCATGACCTGTGGGAACGTATACACCACGTCCGACTTGTCGAACCAGACGTTGGTGACATCGGATGGCAAGGTGGTGACCCTGTCAGCCGCATACCGGCACCGGGTCAGCAACGCACGAGTGTTCCTCCTGGAGACGGCGGACGCCGAGCAGGCAGTGCAGGACGTGATTCAGATCGCCATCGCAGAGATTGTCAGGGACACCCCGTGGGGTGAGGTGAACGCCAAGCAGTTCTGGGTCAAGGTGACCAAGAGGGCCGCCAAGGAGAGCGCCAAGTGGGGAGTCAGGATCACCAAAGTCGGTTACACGGACCTCGCCAAGATCCGCGTTCTCCGCTTGCTAGTTGACCAACAGTCCTTCACACTCAACGACGAATGACCACATCAATATTTGTGAGGAGTTACGAGAAGGACTTCCCCTGGCTCGCCTACTGTCTCCGCTCCATCCACAAGTTCGCCACTGGCTTCCAGGAGGTGGTGGTTGCCGTGCCCGAGGGAGACACGGCCCCCGAGCTTCAGGATGAACGGCTGGTGAGAGTCCCCGATTACGGGGTAGAGGGGTATATGGGCCAGCAGATCAGCAAACTGCTGGCCGACAAATACACCGACGCGGACAACATACTGTTTACTGACTCTGATAGCGTCTTCCACAGGGGTTTTGAACCCGAAGCATTTATCACCAACGGCAGAGTGAACTGGTTAAGAACCCCGTGGGGCAAGGCAAGGGAAGAGGAAAGGAGGGCATGGGGTAAACCGATGGAGAAGTGCATTGGGAGGAAGCCTGAGTGGGAATACATGCGCCGACAACCATTCATGATCCCCTCGTGGGCGCTCTCAGCGTTCAGGGATTTTATCCAGTCCAAGCATGGGGTCACCATGGATAGATACGTGAGTTCGCAACCGGGGAGGCAATTCTCGGAATACAACTGCCTTGCTATGTATCTTGATAATTACCATCACGACAAGATCAACTGGCTGGATGAGTCAAAAGACAAAGTCCCAAGAAGGGTGGTCAAGCAGTACTGGAGCTGGGGAGGTTTGAAACCCGAGATTGAGAAGGAGATACGCGACTTGTTGAGATGACCGAAGACAACCAATTATACAGAGAGAACCCTTCGCCTTTCGATCCGAGCGAACCCGTGTGGGTCATCGGGAAGAACGAATCTATCCTGTCCTACCCAGATGGATTTTTTGAAGGAAAGCAAACCCTTGGACTAAACCACGCGTCAGTGATCCACAATACCACGGTGGCTTCCTGGATCGAAAACATGAAGGATCACTATGGGACGTGGAAAGGGGATTTGGTGCTCATGCCGTATGACCCTTGCTACGACAAGAATCATCCACGAGAGGAGGGGGTATTGTCGCCACGCCACACTATGCCTTGGGACCATTCCCCCAAAGCGTGGGAACCTGCGGAATTTGTGAAGAACGCCGCGAAAACCCGAGATCCAGAGTTACGCTACTCGGCATGGTGGTCCGGATGTATGCACCTCGCTTTCTGGTTTCTGATGGAGAACGAATGTCGGGATGTGAGACTGGCCGGGTGCAACAGCTCTAACAACCCAATGCCGGGTTTTGAAGATCAATACTCTTCCCCTGAGAAGCCTTGGGAACAACTGTGGCCGGACGCAAGGAGAAATACAGATTTTATCATTGTGGAGGCCGCTAAATACGGTTTCCGAATCAAACTATACGAAGATTATGAAGATTGCTGTGCAGATACCAATTAAGGGATACTCCGAAAGAATCAAGAACAAGAACTTTCACCCACTACTCGGCAAACCCCTGTGTTGCCACGTCTTGGAGGAGGCCAAGAAACTGAGTGAGTGCTGGGATGTATTCATCGACACGGACACCCCGGAGAAGTTCACGGAGCTGGACACGGAAGGGTTAGAAATTCACACCCGCCATCCATGGTTTGCGTCCGATGCAGCCAACGGGAACCACCTCCTGTGGCAGTTTGCTTGCCACCACATGGACTATGACGTGTATGTGCAGCTCTTCGTAACAGCAGTTGGCCTCAAAGCCAAGACGGTGAAAAGGGCCGTGGACAACCTCCTCCTGGAGGACCGCTACGACTCCACCCACACTGTCGTGGAGGACACGGGGTGGTACTGGAAAGGGGGCAAGACAGACAGCTATGATGCCGACTCCCCTGCGGGACTCCCGAGGTCACAGGACGACAAAGCGGCTAGGGAGACAACTGGGATGTACGCCATCCGGAAGCACTCGCTCCTGACCCGAGGATGCCGCGTAGGGCATCTCCCGTTGCTCCACTATGTGACGAACGAGGAAGCATTGGACATTAACGACCCGGCGGATTTACTCCTGGCGGAAAAAATGCTGGGAGGAAGCTAACAGAGAATCCTCTCATGACCCTCACCGACATGAAGCATCCCCACATCCAACCTAAAGGGTTCTACTACCTGGCGAGCCCTTACTCCGAATACGCGAAAGGGAGGGATCGGGCCTTTGAAGACGTAAACATGGTCGCCGCCGACCTGATGAGGCACGGTTTCTGCGTCTACGCACCCATCTCCCACGGGCACCCCATCTCGGAGACGGGAGGACTGGATCAGGAAGATTTCGCCTTCTGGATGAGACAATGTCACCCGATGATGGACGCCGCAGAAGGACTAATTGTAGCGCGGTTGGAAGGCTGGGACACCAGTAAAGGGGTCATTGAGGAGATCGAGACGTTCCAGAAGGCCGGGAAACCGGTGTTTTACGTCGATCCGTGAGAAAGTCCTTGTAAGAGTGTCAGAGTTAGGTAGGGTGCTTGCGATGAAAGCACACAGCTACTTACGAGTCAGTGGGAAGTCCCAGGTGGACGGAGACGGTTTCCCCCGGCAACGCGCTTCTGTGGAGGCGTGGGCCGCAATGAACGGCGTCACCCTCGTCCAAGAGTTCCGGGAGGAGGGCGTGACCGGCGAAGCAGACTGGTCGAACCGACCGGCCTTCACGGAGATGCTCACGGCCATCATGGGGAATGGCGTCAGGGTGGTAGTGGTTGAAAACCTCACCCGACTCGCCCGATCCTTCGTTGTGCAGGACACCATCCTCACCTACCTAGCCAGCAAGGGCGTGGAGTTGTATGCAGCGGACTCCGGTGAGAACATCACCGAGGCGCTCCGGGGCGACCCTGTCAAGCGTGCGATCATCCAGATCCAGGGCGTCTTCAGCGAACTGGAGAAGGCGACCATCGTCCGAAAGCTCAAAGCCGCCCGCGAGCGCAAGAAGAAGGAGACGGGCCGGTGCGACGGACGCAAGCCGTTCGGCTCCCGCCCCGGCGAGCAGGAGGTCATCGACCGCATGAAGGAACTCCGGAAGACCGGTATGAGTTTCCCCAAGATTGCGGCGAAGCTGGACGAGGAGGGCAGGAAACCCCACCAAGGCGGCAAGTGGCAACCCGAGACGGTGCGACTCACACTGAAGCGCAAAACTTCTTCTTGACCACAATGCTGCACTCTGTCAGTCTTACACCCGTGACACCAAAACAGTTAGCCAACCGAATCAACAAGAAAGGACGGCCCGCACGCCGCGCAGCGCACGGGCAGTGGGTCATCCCAGCAGAAGCCGTGTACTCCCTTGTCAAGGACAAAGGGTGGAACGTGTCCGACGCCGTCCGCGAGGTGGTCAAGGAACACGGGTTCAAAGCCAAGGACGGCAAGGCGTTCAACGGCATCCGAGCCGCCTACTATGTCATGTGCAACCGCAAGGACGCTGAATTTGTAATCTGATGAACTCCGAACCAACCCAACCACAGGAAGAGGCCCCCCCGATGGTGGTGCTCACCGAAGAATACGAAACAGCCTTCATCGGCCACGACGTAAGCGTCAACCACCTGCCCCGCGCCGTGTATTCACTGCACCTGCTGGTCAGTTGCGAACGCCAGAACCTCGACTGCGATGAGGAGAAAGCCATGGAGTCCATCGGCATGATGGCCCAGGAGATCACCGCAGAGAAAGGTGACTCCGCGCCCATCTTTGTGGACGACGCTGTGTCCCGCGTGAAGCCGGAGAAGTCCCGCATCATCCAGCCGGGTCGCGGGGAGCTGATGAGTTGAACACCCACACATGGCACGCCCGAAGACCCCCAAGAAGCTCAACTACTACGGCCTGGACTGGCTGGGGTATGCGAACAGCATCGAGGTCACGGGAGACTGGAACAGGGACCAACTCGCCATCGAGATGGTCTGCTTCCGGATCGGGCTGAAGCGTAGTGAGCGCGGCCTCGGGAAGTTCGGGCACTTCAAGCGCATCGTTGAACTTCTCTGGAACAACCCGGATCTCAACAGCACCAAGAAGTTCATCTGGTGTGAGGAGGCGGAGACCGTCATCCGCGAGTTCTGCGTGGAGGATGAGGTCGGAGGTGCCGGACCTACCAGCCTCGGGAAGACCGAACCACTCGCCTTGTGGGCAGTGGTGAACTACCTCTGCGACCCGACCCACACCAAGGTCATCCTGATGTCCACCACCATCAAGGGGGCCAAGGACCGGGTGTGGGGACGTGCGCAAGCCTACCTGCGCAGCCTGCCGGACTACCCCGGCAAACCCCTGTGGTCGTCCAACCTGATCAAAGGACCGGACCCCTCGTCCGACCCGAGCAAACCCGCCGAGTTCTGGGAGGAGTCCGGCATGTTCCTCTACGCGGGCGAACAAGGCAAGGCGTCCGAGTCCCTGGAGAAGCTGATCGGTATCAAGGCCGCGAGGACCGGCAAGCCCGTCACTGACATCGGGGAGATGAAGGGTCTCCCCGAGTTTGCAGGACTGGCCGAGCTGATGAGCAACGAGGACCTTGAAGACCTCCTGCCGCGCCTGTGCAACCTCTCAGAGAACCGCACCGGGCGCATCATCTTTGGTATTGACGAGGCCACAGGCGTGGCGACCGCCATCCTTGACGCCTACCGCAACAACATGCAGCCCGGTAACGACGGCTACATCCAACTGATCATGTTGGGCAACCCCAACCTCCACATGGACACCTTCGGGTTGTTCTGCGAGCCGGAGAACGGGTGGGACAATGTATCTGTCAAGGACGACAGGTGGAGGACCAAGACCGGGGGGCTCTGCCTCCGGTTCAACGCGGAGAACAACTCACGCATCAAGGGCAACCGCAAGGTGACGTGGATGCTCACGCAGAAGGCCATTGATGAGATGGCGATCAACAATGGTGGCCGGGAGAGTCTCTACTACTACCGGTTCGTGCTGGGCATGTGGTGTCCGCAAGGCATGTCCATCGGGGTTTACTCCCAAGCGGACGTGACCCTATCCGGCGCGATGGGCAAGGCGGTGTGGGGGTTCCAGAAACCCGTGCTCCACTCATCCCTTGACCCCAACTTCACCATTGGAGGTGACAAGGCTTCATGCACGTTCTTCCACTACGGTCAAGACACCGCAGGGAGAAAGGTCATGGAGATCAAGGAGCAGATTGCCATCAAGGTTGACGCGGGAAACAACGAGGTGCCGATCCCCTACCAAATCGCCAGGGAGTGGAAGAGGGAGTGTATCCAACGAGGAGTGATCCCTTTCAACGCATGTTACGACGCCACAGGTGGGGGAGTCCCGTTCGGAGCTATCGTCAGTCAGGAGTGGTCCCCGAAGGTTCAGGCCATCACGTGGGCCGGGAAGGCGTCCAAGACCCCCATCGGCAACGAACGCAACCCCGACAAGTCACGTGTCACCGCCAACCAGCGGTTCAGCAACAAGATGACCGAGATATGGTATGGGGCGCACCCGTTCCTTCGCCGGGGGCAGATTAAGGGCATCACCACGGCCCTCGCCACGGAGTTGTGCAGCCGCATGAACGCGGATCGCCCAGAGTCCACTCTCAGCAACGCCGTCACCGTGGAGACGAAGAAGGTGTACAAACGCCGGGAGGGACACTCGCCGGACGACTCCGACTCATTCCTCAACGGAGTGGAACACCTCAAGACGCGCCATGGGTTCAAGCCTCTCGGGGACATACCGACCGCTGGAGCCGCCCCCGCCACGAAGACGAAAGACTCACCTTGGGAAGTTTTCAAGCAAAGAGCAAGACGTATTACCACGAAAACGAATCTCCCGCGTTGACTTTTCCCCATAATTTGCAACCATACACTCCTACATGATCTTCACAGTCCCTTTCCACACGGCCCTCCTCAACTACGACAACTACGCCGAGGCACTCAAAAAACGTGGCCAGTGTGACAACCACGACCTCCTGGTGATCACCCAGCGGCAGGACGAAGAGGCGGCCACCGAGTTCACCCGAAAGGTGGAGAAACTGTTCCGCAGCTACGAGGTCAAGATCGTGGAGGCCCAACCCAACCCCATCGCCGCGGCCAACGCTTTCTTCAAGGAGGCGGTTTACTACTTCCGGGACCACAAAGGAGACCCTCTGGCTCAACAACCCACACCGATGCTCTACGGCGACCCCACATGGTATCCCGGAGCAAACGGCTGGTTGGACACCATCCAAGGGGAGTTCTTCTCCAGAGGGATGCCCCGCGTCCTGTGCCGGTGGAAGACAAACGACGTGGGCGAGAAGATCACGTGGGGACCGGTGGTGATCTCCAAGGCACACGTGCTCGACTGCCCTCTGGTCCCCCACACACCCGCCCGCACCCACTGGAGGACTTACCTCCGCCACGAACTCGGGAACGTCGCCATGGCGTCCAAGAGCATCTCCACGGGTAAAGATTCTGTTCTCAAACCCACCCCACCCCGTAAAAAATGAGTTTCGGATACGAAGAAATCCCCCTGCTAAAAACCGTTGACAAGGAGGGCAAGGCCCCCCGTGAGCGGATCAAAGACTCCAGTCACCTCCGCAGCATCTTCGTGAAGATGCGGGATGACGACATGGTGAATGCCGCCAACCGTGCGGAACATCAAGCCCTCCTGGACAACGAACCCCCCTACCCCGAGGAGCAACTCCGGGAGGCCAACATGTCCGGGATGACCAACCTCAACTTCGGAGGAGCAGAGCAGCAGTTGGAGAGGGCTATGGCCCCCTACTACCGGCTCATCCAGAGCCCGGAGGACCTGGTGAGTGTCAAGACCCTCTACGGGCCGGAGGACGAGAGGTCCGACCTGAACACCATCCTCTCGGAGGAGATTTCCCGCACGATCCGGAACTCGGAGATGTTCGGGTTCCAGACACTCCTGTTCGTCCAGAAGTTCGTGAAAGATGGCCTTGGAGTTGGGTATTTCCCTGACGAGGACGACTGGCGCTACCGGGGAGCCGGTCTCGGCCAGTTCTTCTTCGACCGGCAGAGGTTCCCTTGTGAGGAGGATCAGGAGATTGTGTGCGCCACCGAGGACTACACCGTCACGCGACTATTTGCCACCATTGACGAGGAAGAGGGAGAAGAGGAATCCAACTGGAACAAGAAGGCCGTTATCGAGGCCATTCAGGAGGGAACCAACGAGAACCTGAAATTTGATGATTGGGAGCGACTCCAAGACGAGTTGAAGAACAACGACATCTTCGCATCCCAAGTGTGCCCCCCGGTCCCGGTCGTCCACGGCTGGATCAAAGAGTTCGACGGGACATGGAGTCACTACATTACCACGGAGGAGGCCGTAGGGAAAGGTAAGAAATTCCTCTACAAGTGCCGTAGTAAATATCGTTCACTCTCAGAGTCCCTCGTCATCTTCCCCTACGGACTCGGCACCAACGCCAAGATCCACGGGCTGAGAGGTCTCATCTTCAAGATTTTCCCTCACGAGCAGCAACGCAACCGCTCGCTGAGTCGTCTGATTGACCAAGGGTTCCTCGCGTCTTCCGTGATGCTGAAGGCCGAAACCGAGGAGGCGCTGGCCACCACAGGACTCCAGTATCTCGGGAACACCGCCGTTCTCGGCCCCGACTGGGACGTATCAACGGTGGCAATGCCGGACCTTCAACGCAGTGTGATCCCCTCCATCGAGATGATGGACCGCATCCGCAACGACCGGGTGGCCGGTTACAACTCGGACAACGTGTTTGACGGCGACCAGCGCAAGACTAAATTCGAGGTGACCGCTCACCTGGAGGACTCTGCGCAGCTCTCGGACGCAGCGATGGACTTCTTCTACTCCCCACACACCCGGCTCATGCAGCAGACGGTGCGTCGGATGTCGCGGAAGGACTACGTGGTCCAGGACCCCGGTGGTCGGGAGATCCTCGACCTGCAACTCCGCCTCGTCAAAAGAGGGGTGCCTTTGCAGTCCCTCTTCCGCATCGACCACAAGGCCACTCAAGTCACCCGCGCCGTGGGTGCCGGGAGCGCCTCGGCCAAGACCTTGGCCATCCAAAGGCTGGAGAAGCTCTACCCCCGCATGGATGATGTCGGCCAAGCGGCCTACAACCGCATGGAGGCGGCGGACACCGTGGGGTCGGCCAACGCCGACACCTTCTTCCCCCGCGACGGGAAAGTCCGCACCACGCAGGACACCAACATCGCCATCCTGGAGACAAACGACCTCCTCGAAGGCAAGGAAGTTCCGGTGCAGTCGTCCGACAAGCACCTCGCCCACGCACGGGAGCACATCAAGCCCCTCATGGAAGGGTGGCAGGTTGCAGAGGAAACCCCCGACGTGCTGGCAGAGATGGCGGTGAAACTCCGACTTCTCTACGACCACACCGCAGAACACGTGGACAAGCTCTCCGGCGACCCAGCCACACAGGAGATCGCTGCTGACCTGCGCGAGATTATGCAGCAGGTAGGCGAGGTCATCGTCAACGGACTCAAGGAGGCCAAGAAGCAGGCCGAGAACCAGGCCGAAGAAGCCGGTGGGCAAGGTGGGCAGGAAGGTCCCGACCCTGAGATGATCCGCGAGACTGATAGGCACCGTCAGAAGATGTTGCAGAGCCAAGAGGCCCACGAGCAGAAGATGCAGCAGCAGGCGCAGGCCGCGGAGATGAAGAATGCCATTGCGGACAACACCGCGGCGTCCCAGATTGCGCGGACCCGGGCGGCCCAACAGGCCCAACTGACCCAACCGACGACTCAGAACCAGTAAGTTACACACATGACGAAGATACAGACGTTCCGAGCGGACGAAGGAAAGAGAGACGCTTTGCGCCAAGCACTCCCCGTGGTGCTGGAGGCATTGGAAGCCGTGAAAGAAGGGTTGGAAACCGGGAGGACCAACCAAGGGGTCATCGAGCCCAACGTGGGGAACGCCTACTTTCAGCAGATAGTAGGTGCCCGCTACATTATTCAGAAGCTCCCGGATCTAATCAAGCTGGAGGAGGACAAGCCTGTCGCGCTCAAGGGCCGCAGGCAGTCAACTCAAGCAGACATCGACACACTCAAAGAACAACAGGAGGGAAACTAAAAAATGCCAGAAGTAGACACCAGCGACAATGCCGCAGTAGGACTCGAAGAAAGCCTCAAGGAGTTTGACAACCCCATGGACGGGGTTGATGACAACTTCCTGTCGGGCATCGAGGCCGCCGCGAAAGAACAAGAGCAGGAGGATGATACCTCTCAACCCGGAGACCCCGAGGGGGAACCGGCCAAGGATAACGCCGAGGAGGAACCCGCCAAGGGCGAGGAAGATTCTGAGGAAAAGGATTGGAACCCGATGGGTGACGACGCCGACGCCGAGCCTGAAGCCAAGGAAGAATCCGAACCGGAGGAGGAAGAGGCCCCTCAACCGAAGACCGCCGAGGACTGGAGTGCGTTCAAAGCCGCCAAGAAGGAACTCAAGCAGCAGTTCAAGGACGTGAGCAGGGAGAAAGCGGACTTGGAGAGCGAGATCACCAAACTCCGGGAGCAGACTGCCGAACTGGCCGAGTTACGGGAACAAGCCGTCAACTACGAAGCTGGTCAGAAGGAACTCGCCATCTCCCGCGTGGAGGGGACGGACGATTACAAACGCACCGTCGCCGCCCCGCTTAAGGATCTGGATGACCAGGTGTCAGCCATCGCCAAGGCCGCTGACGTGGATGTCAACAAGTTGTTCGACGCCATGACGGAGGTTGACCCCACCAAACGCAGGGCCGCGCTGAAGGAGGCCACAGAAGACATGGACCACGTGGACCAGTCAGACGTGTTCCGCATGGCCAACGAGACGCAAGTCATCCTCGCCAAGCGCGAGGAGATCCGCGCCAATGCGCAGGAGGCCGCCAAAGAGGCCAAGGCCAACTCCGAGGCACAGGACGCCGCAAGCGCCAAGAAGTCCCGCGAGGAGTTCTCTGCCGCAGCGGACACCGTGGCGCAGGAACTCCGGAAGAGGGTTCCCTACGCAGAACTGGCCGAGGGGGAGACGGAAGAAGGGGTATTTGCATCCCTGGCGTCGAAAACCGCAGAAACGGACTTCGACGGCCTGTCTTCTCACAAGAAAGCCTTCGCCGTGGCATCCGGGATCATGACTCCGCGCCTGCTCAAGCAGCTCACCGCCGCCAATGAGCAGATCACCAAGCTGGAGTCCCGGTTGTCTCGCAAGAACGCGAAACGCCCCAGCGTTGGTAGTTCTGCCGACCCGGACCCGTCCGATCCGGATGCTGAGTTCATGGACGGTCTCTTCGGGGATTCCCGCACACTCGACATCGCGGCAAACCTCAAATCCCTTGGGGTAACGTAAAAATCTGGTGTGGCAGGCGCTACCTGCGACATCACATCTGAGCATCGGGGAAACCCGGTGCTCTTTTTTGTTGCGTAATGTGCTGAAGTAGGTATTCTTCTTGTGAGGTGCCACCCTCCCAATGTGGCAGCCGAGCCAAAACCATCGACCTTCCGGGGTCGTAGCCTTTCCCGCTCGGGTCTGGGTAGAACACGAACGAAGACCGCAGGCGAAGACCGCCTACGGATTTAATTCAACCAACCCAACCCGATAATAGCATGGCTACATATACCCTGAATAACCAGTTCCAGAAGGAAGAAAACCGCATGAGCGACCGGATTTTCCGTCGTTCCATCAACAGTTCCGTCTGGAACAAACTGATCCCCAAAGAGAAGTGGCCCGATGGCATGGGCGATTCGATCCAGGCGGTCACCGTCGAACGCAACCTCCCCGAGAACACTGACACGTGGGAAGACGTTGTGGACGAGAACGGTTCCGGCAACTGCGTTCCGACCGAATACGAAGTCCCGAGTGGTTCGACCACCCGGAGCTACGCGCTCGAACAGAAGGCCCTGACTTCCGAGGACATCTGCGTTGACACCGCCCGAGGCTCATTCCGAGTCAAGGAGCAGACGCGCCTGATGTTCCGCAACCTCACCAAGGTTGTGTCTTACGTGTGGAAGCGCAAAGCCCTGAAGGACTACGCATCGCTCTCGCAGCACAAGATGGTCGCCACCCACGGCTTCCCGGAGAACGCTTCCAGCTTCCCGGCTATCGCCGCCACGTCGATCCTCACGCAGAAGATGCTCAACCGCGTCTACCAGAACCTCATCCACGACAGCGCGGAAGAGGACGGTGGCTCGCTGGGCAAAGCCGATGGCCGCCCGCAGTTCATCCTCGTCACTGACGCGGAGACTTCGGACTCGATCATGGAGGAAACCCGCAACACCAACGCATTGCTCTACAACAGCAACCGCGTTCCGGAGTTGCTCCAGCCGCTCGGCGTGGACCGGGCCATCCGGGGTTTCTACCACACCATCGACAACCTGCCGCCCCGCTACAACTTCAGCGGCGGTGTGTGGACTGAGGTTTCCCCTTACGAAACCCTCGCGGCCAACAAGGGCACCAAGTCCGAAATCAGCCCCGCATACCGCGAAGCTGAGTTCACGGACTCCTACGTGTTCCTGCCGAGCGTGATGAACTTCTTGTGCCCGCAGCCGATCTCGACGGTCGGAAGCAAGACCAAGTGGAATCCGCAGGCGTACATGGGCGACTTCAAGTGGCTCAACATCGAGCACCGCACGGACAACCCGCTCAAGCAGATCGGGTTCTACTACGCGCTGCTCCAGGTCGCTTCCAAACCGTGCTACCCGGACTTCGGCTACGTCATCCGACACAAGCGTTGCCCCGCCGATCTCGACCACACTGACTGCGATGAGACTGGCTCTGAAGCCGCTTCCTCGCTGCTCGGTTCTGGCGATAGTTACTTCGTCGTGTAACCCCCAAAGGTGGTGGGTGGCCCTCTCGGGGGCCGCCCTCCACCCTTTTTTACTCTCATGAGAATTTCCCTGCCGAAGAATTACCAACCGCCGGAAGGTGCCAAGACGGGTGAACCCTTCGAGGTCGTCGCCGTGCTTGTGCCGGAAGAAGACGGTGGTTTTTCCGTTCAAACCCTCGACGGTGTGAAACTCACCGACCCCGAGAAACCCGAGAAGCCCGAGAAACCCGAGAAGGAGGACGCCCCGGTGGACCCCTTTGAACTCGTCCAGGAGGACGACACCCGCAATTTCCTTGGGACGTAGTCCCACCCCAACACCATACCACGACCAACATGTTCAATCTGTTCAACTTCCTCCGCCTTCGCCGCCAAGCCCCGACCAACCGTCCCCCGAAGGGCTACTTCGATCTCCGCATCAGCAAGGCCAACGGCAAGCTGGTCCTCGTGGACGAGGATGGCACCGAGGCCCCCATCGCCATCACGTCCCAAGCGGATGGGACCATCACGAGCGCGGACATCACGGACGCGACGAGCGACGGGTCGGCCACCAACAAAGGGAAAGTTCTGAAGACCGACGAAGACGGATACCTGACGGTGTTAAGGCTCATTACCGCAGCGGGAGGTCTTGTGAACGCTGCGAAACTTACCGCGTTCGATGACGGGGAAGCAATAACGGTCGGGACCAGCGAGTCCACAATATCCTCTACGAATGTGGTAACAGAACGCGCATGGCATTTGCCTGACGCGGATGGCACCTTCGCTCTCCAAGCAGCAAACCAAGCGGCCATCAGCCAAGCGGATGGCAGTGACGCTGCGTCCACCCAAGCGTTGGCGAACGTCCTGAAAGCAGACGTGAACACCCTGCTGGCCGCGATGAAGGCTTCTAAAGCAATGGCCGCCGACTAACCCCCTCCCGCCATGACCCATGAAAGCACTCCTCCTGATCCCGTGCGCGTGCCTCCTGGCGTCGTGCGCTAAGAACCCTCCCAACCCCAGCGCCACACCCCCTCCCCCCACTGTGGC
>Ga0208012_1000350_pt1 | contig 17060 bp, 19 predicted proteins | sample 15BtaG_FD_184090 | JGI IMG/M metagenome (GOLD analysis project Ga0208012, IMG submission 184090) | Marine viral communities from the Subarctic Pacific Ocean - 15B_ETSP_OMZ_AT15312_CsCl metaG (SPAdes) (version 2) | ecosystem: Environmental > Aquatic > Marine > Oceanic | place: Pacific Ocean... | reverse complement strand
GCCGTGCTAATATTTATTGGAACATTGTAAGATACTTACATTCTTTTTCTTGCTGCCTCATATGGTGGCATGCATAATGCGTGGTATGGCGACAACCACCATCGAACGACAGAACAAAATGCGCGAGGCATTGCGGGATCTGCGACTCTCCATGTCGAAGGAGGACGTCCAGTTCTACGTCAAGGGTCAGCATGCCGGTCTCCCGAAGGTCGGCAACAAAGCGCGAAAGACCAGGTGCTCGAAATCTCTCGAGTCATTCGCGACGACTTATTTTCCGGGGATGTTCCCGAAGTCGATGTCGAAGGGTCAGTCGAAAGATCTGAAGACGATGGAACGTGCGGTTCGTCGTGGTGGTCGATTTGCGTTTGCGGCTCCTCGTGGTGATGGCAAGACGACTCGCACCGAGGTGGCGATCATCTGGGCAGCGGTCTATGGGTACCGGAAGTGCATCGGGATCGTTGGTGCTGATTTGGTTGCTGCCCAGGATATCCTCGAGTCGATTAAATTGGAGATGCGCGAGAACGAATTGCTGCGGTCGGACTTTCCGATGCCGTGCTGGGCCTGCAACATTGGTGACGACAAGGCGCTGAAGGTGAAGAACCTGCATTACGATGGCGCCGAGCTCCATATGGCCTGGGGGAAGAATAAAGTCCAGTTGCCGTATGGGAAGGGTTTCGATGGTTCGGGGTGCATCTTTTTCGCTCGTGGTATTACCGGCCGATTGCGTGGTGGTCGGTTCAAGGTGGGTAAAAGGGCAGTCCGTCCGGACCTGTTTGCGGTGGACGATCCACAGACTGACGAGTCGGCGAAATCACCGGAGCAGTGCCGGCACCGAGTGAAATTGCTGCTCGGTGCTGTGATGGGATCCGGTGGACCTGGCGAGACGATTGCCTGCATGATGCCGTGTACGATCATCGAAAAGGATGACATGGCGCATCAGATGCTGGACACGAAACAGCATCCCGATTGGAAGGGGTCGATCCGTGGGCTGATCGTGAAATGGCCGGCCGCGCAGAAAACGAAGTGGCAGGAGTACATGCGGATTCGGAAAGAGGAGTCCGAGCAAAAGGCGCATCAGTACTACCTGGACAATCGCGAGGCAATGGAAAAGGGATCCGAGGTCGACTGGGATGAGCGATACATAAAGGGCGACGAGGTTTCCGCTCTACAGCATGCCGAGAATTTATTGTGCGACCTGGGCGAGGACGTCTATTTCAAGGAGTACCAGAATCAGCCGAAGGACGAGCATCTGTCGGTGTTCGAGTTCTCGCCGCGGATGGTGCTCGAGAAGATTCAGCGCCGGAATGAATTGGAGGTGCCTGTCGGTGCCAGCGTGGTGACGGCATTTACGGACATCAATGACTATGGTCTGCACTGGGCAGCAATCGCGTTTGCCAATGACCAGACCGGTTGGGTGACGTCGTATGGGCGTACTACCGGTCCTCGTGGGAAAGCGATTGTCCCGAAGAATGAGACCGAGCATAAGCGGAAAAAGGCACTGTATGAGGCACTGGTTCGCAATGGCGAGACGATAAAGGGTCTGAATCTGAAGACCGGAAAAGACGCGAAAATGGTGAATCTGTGGGTGATTGACGGTGGTTACCAGCATGACACTGTCCAGCGATATGTGCGCGAAGTGGGCCGGCATCTCGGGTTTCCGGTGGTGGTTTCTCGTGGGTATCCTGCCGATCGATATAGGCCTACGGGCAGGAACGTGGTGGGAGCTCCACGCGAGATGTGCCATATGACGAAGACGTCGATGGGGCATTTTATTGCGTTCAACCAGCACTACTGGACCGAGATCGCGCAGAGATCGTGGACGGGGTCCATGGGGTCACCGGGAAGTCTGTCGCTGTTCGATGGTCGTGGTCACACTGAATTTGCCGAGCATCAGTGTAAGGATCGGCTGACCGAGAAGATCGAGGGCAAGACCGGCACGATCTGGCGATATGTCCGGGCGCCGGGAAAGAACGATTGGGGTGACGCAGTTTATGGATGTTTTGTGGCGGCAGCATGGTTGGGAATTGGATCCCAGGGTGCTGCGCCGGTGAAGAAGAAGAAAACCAAAAGAAAGAGAGTGACGCATGTCCCAGTGTAGTACAGAAGCGAAACCGAAACGACGAGGTCGTCCAAAGATGACTGCCGAGCAGAAGCGTGTTGCGAAAGAGAAGCGTGACCGTGAGAAGAATGAGAATCCGTTTGAGACTCCGAAGGTGCCGCGGCAGTACACCCGCTCGACGGTTGTGACGGATCCCGGTGTGCCTTGTTGCCACTGCCAGGAGCCATACGGCCATAAAAAGCAGCACAAGTACCCGAACGGCAATCAGCGGTACATTTGCGGTGGGTGCAAAAAGCCTTTTATTGTGCGTAAAATCGGATAATCGGGATCTGAATTGTCCCGTTTTCGTCAAAATCGGCGAAAACCTGCAGAAAAATGTAATTTTCTTACATTGTTCTGCTTTGGGCATATTGACGAAAAGTCGAGGCTATGTATGTAATTGGTCATGGCAATTACTCTGACTGAAGTCGAAGCGGCAATTACTGCGGTCCAGGATAACGGGCAATCCGTTGAATTGGACGGCATGACCTATGATGCTGCTCGTTTATCTGACCTCATCGCACTCAGGCGCGAAATCAACGCTAATGCTGGTCGTGTTACCGGCACTCGTCCGTTGATGCGTCGGGTGGATTTATCTGGTATGGGGTATTAATGGCACTTCCTCGTAAAGATGTATTGGTGGGGCAGGCCGCGGCACTCGGCGTTGATACATCCGGCACCCGTCAGCAGATCAGCAACAGGATCACCTCGTTCGGCTACAATGCTGTCGAGGACAAGGGTCGCCGGCAGGCACCGAAAACGAAGCGAACGCATGAATCAGTTGTCCTGACCGACAAGAAACGCCAGAAACTCCTCGCGACTGCCGAGGACCAGGCGCGGAACATGTCCCTGATCGCATGGATGATCCGAAAGCATCTCGATTACGTCAGTCAGTTCAATTTCAACTTCAATTCTGACAGTGATCGGCTCAATACGCTCGTTCGTCGCATCTTCAAGTGGCACGGGGCGCCGAGGAATTTCGACATTGCCGGCAAGTTCGGCCGATCAGAGTTCTTCCGCATGATGGAAGGCGAAAAGGTCGTTGCCGGTGACGTTGCTGCGGTGAAACTGGGCATGATGAAGCTTCAGGCGATCGAGTCTGACATGATTGCCAAGCCAACGAGCATCCCCGAAGGTACGTCTGAGGCAGATCGCGAACGACTCAAGGAAATGGCAGCATCCGGCATCCTGACCGGCGACTTCGGCGAACGTGACCTGTTTTGTATTTGCAATCGTGGCGCCAAGGGCAACACCATCGCTTTCGATCACTTCGAGGACGCTGACAATGTGATCTTCGATGCCTACTGGAGTCGATTCTCGTCTCAAGACCGCGGGGTCTCCCCTCTTTCCACTGCGATCAACACAATCCAGGATCTGGGTGAATCGTTTGAAGCGAACATTGTCAAAGCTAAACTCCATGCCCTGTTCGGCGCGGCGATCACCCGGAACCCTGGTGGTGAGGATGGATTTGGTGGCGCCGGTGGCAGTGGCGCGGAGACCGCATCCCAGGAAGAGGATGACACTGATACGCATCTGGACCTCCAGCCGAACTCGCTGAACATCATCGACCTGAATCCGGGCGAGGGATTGGAAACGATTGAGTCCGGTACGCCATCAGTTGAGTTCATCAACGCATCGTACCTGTATATCCAACTTGCGATGCTCGCGCTCGACATCCCGATCACCTGTTTCGATTCTCGCCGGTCGTCGTTCTCTGCCCGTATCGCAGATCTCAACGAATACGAGGTCAGCGCGAAGTGGAAGCAGAAAAAGAACCTCTACATCCGCGAGGATTATTCGAACTGGGTTTTGGAGAAGATCTGGAACGACGATGGATCCGCTTTCCGGCTCAACGATATTGCGTCCGAGGAAGGGATGTCGTTGCGTGACGTCCAGGAAGAGGTTGAGTGGATTGCTGCGGGGTCTCCTTGGCTCGACAAATTGCGCCAAATTTCCGGCGACGAAAAGGCGATTGAACTGCGTGTTGATAATGCCATTGATGCATCAAAGCGAAGAGGTACTGATGCATTCAAGAACATAGACAAGCAACTCGAAGTTGAAAAGTACGAAACCGATCAGCGTGTAGCCAAAGGATTGCCACCCAGAGTTGCTGGAGATCCAACAAAGTACGATCTGGACATTTACCAAGACGAAGAGAAAGCAGGAACATCATCATGAGCAAGAATCCACTGAAACACGTTCTGGACAGATTCGAAAAGAAGGGTGCTGCTGCGCCTGAACCGGTTAAAGATGAGCCCAAAAAGCGCATCCGTATTCGTAAACCTGCCAAGGCCAAAAAGTCATGAGTGAAGACAGATGGTTCTCAACCGGATTCGGTGCATCCGATGCCCGTAACATCGACCGCGAGAAAGGTGTGATCTATGGCGCCAAAGTCATCCAGATTGGTGAGGCCAAAGGACACGGAATGTTCGTCGACGGAGACTTCATCGATTCCGTTGTCGAGTTTGGCAATGCCACAAAGCAAGGTATCAAGGCACGATTTGGTCATCCCAACATGTGTAACACTGCACTTGGAACCTTCCTCGGTCGGTGGAAAGGATTCTATCGCGACGGTGACGAAATACGGGCAAACCTATTTCTGAGCAACACCTCGAAGGATACTCCGAACGGTGACTTGCACTCCTACGTCATGGACCTGGCAGAAGCTGAAGCGGAATCGTTCGGTGTCTCGATCGCGTTCTCTCGCGACCTGGCCGCGGAAGAGGAAGCAGGCCTGCACGAGGATCTGCAGATCGCCAGACTGAAGTCGCTCAAGGCAGCAGATTGCGTTGATGAACCTGCCGCAACGTCCGGTGGATTGTTCTCCGAGTTTTCGAAGAACAGCATCGCCGGTCAACTTACAGAATTTCTCGATTTGAATCCCGAAATCTGGGACGCATTCGAGTCTAACCCCGACATCCTCAAATCACTGTCAGAGCATGGTGACAAGATGGATGAATTCATGGATCGCTACCGGGAGTACCGGGAGCACAACGGAGGACATAGCATGTCTGACAAACCTGAAGGTGCGGATGCACTTGAAGAACCGGAAGTGCCGGAAACGCCGGAAACTCCCGAAACGCCGGAAAATCTGGAAACTGAAGATGCGCCTGACGCTCCCGAGGGTGAAGATGCTCCCGAAGGCGACGATGCCCCTGAAGTCCCGGAAGAGGGTTCAGATGAACCTGAAGATGCGCCCGAAGTTCCTGAAGAAGGTGCTGATGAACCCGAGTCTGAACTGAGCCGCGAGGACTTCCTGCGGATCGATGAAGAGTTCGGTTCTGATATCGCTGCGAAGACTGTTCGTGATGGTGGTGACTATGTCTCCGCTCTTCGCACTTCGCACGATGCGCTGAAAGATGAAAACAAAGTGCTGCGTGAAAAGATCGCCGCATTCGAAACGAAAACTGATGGTGGCACTCCTGCAGTCGTGACTGAAGCGACGAAGAAAGCCGCCCTGTTCAATACTGGAAAGTAGGCATACAAAATGGCCGAATCATACAATACCCTCGCTGGGTTGGTTCAGATCAATGACAAGAACCTCGCGGATCTCGATATTTCGGATCTGCTCGACGAAGCACCCCTGTTGCAGGTGTTGCACTCGCAAGTCGCGTCCAATGGCACGTTGCACAAATACCTGAAGCAGACGACCGCAAGTTCTTCTGCCTTCCGTGATGCGCTCGACGGTGCTACTAAGACCGCAAGTGCTGACACGCTCGTGACCGACACGCTGAAGATCCTCGACGGTTCTTTCAGCACTGACGTTGCCCTGGCCGATGGCTACAAGGGTGGGCGCGATGCCTGGTTGCAGATGGAACTCGTTCGCACGTTGAAGCAGTTGTTCTTCAACATCGAACAGCAGATCTTCTACGGTGTTGCCTCTCCTGGCGACAGCAACGGATTTGTTGGTCTGCGTGACGATGCCCAACTCGACGCACTCGCTGACGATATGGTCTACAATGCCGGTGGCACGACTGCCTCGACTCAGACCTCCGTCTACCTGCTCCGCAGTGGACAGAACGATGTGTCCTACATCCTCGGAAACGAAGGCAACATTGTTGTCGAAGACGATCCGACGATCATCGAGAAGGACGGTTCCGGTTCCGGCACCTATCCTGCTCTGTACGTTCCTGTGACGGGTTGGCAGGGTTTCCAGATCGGTGGCGCCTACAGTGCTGCTCGTATCGCGAACCTTCACGCTTCTGACGCGAACTCTCAGTTGACCGACGACATGCTGTACGAGGCTCTTGCCTTGTTCCCTGCGTCCCGTCAGCCGAACATGATCGCGATGAACCGTCAGTCGCTGAAACAGTTGCGCGAAAGTCGCACTGCTGTGAATCCGACTGGTGCGCCGGCCGAACGTCCGACTGCCGTTGACGGTATTCCCATCGTCGTGACCGACGCTCTGGTGAACACCGAAGCAGTCGAAGTGTAGCATTGAGGTTGATGCTCGGGGTCCATCGGGGATCCCGAGCAGATACCAACTCTCTACGGAGACTCGATATGAACAAGTTCCTCACAGGATACATCGCATTCGCAATCGCACTTGTTGTGTTTGCGGTTGCACCGTCGTTCGCGACCGAGGCTGACCTGACTCAAAAGCAGGTTCGTGATCCTCGCGCTCTCGCAACGATTCTGGACACTCGCACGATTGTCCAGACCGACACGAACGCCACGACGGTCACAACGGCATACACGCCATCTCGCGCAGGTCAGCTTCTGATCGGCAGTGCGGGATCCGGCACGAATGCTGTCTGGGTCGCTAAAGGCACTACCACGAACGACTGGGTACAGGTGGCACCATAATGCTGAACAAATTACTCATCGCTGCATGCGCGTTCTCGCTGACACTCGGTTTGGCTTATGCTGAATCGTTTTCCGGCACTACGCGCATCTTCCCGGACTGGTCTCACACGACCACGGGACTGACTACGGTCAAAGAGACGTTCGATTCGACTTTGTACCAGGCTACCCATACATCGGGTACTGGCGCGAACAAGATGAACCAACTCTGGCATGGTACGGTCACGATTGCCGCATCTGCGACGAACACCATCGACATCACCGGCGGCATCACCAACTCGTTTGGTACGGTGCTGACGATGTCCAAGGTTCGCATGGTGTTCTTCGAGGCCGGCAGTGCGAACGTCGACACGGTGACCATCGGTGGAGGTGCTTCTGCGTTCTCCTCGATCTTCGCTGACTCGAGTGATGCGTTTGTGTTGCGTCCCGATGGTGCGATCTTTATTTCTGGAACCGATGCGACGGCATATGCCGCGGGGTCCGGGAACATTCAGTTCGTGAACAACAACGGGAATTCGAATGCTACCGTGAAGGTGTACCTCGGAGCATCCGACTCGTAAGGAATCTGGAGATGCCAACAACCGCAATCGCGACAGCTATATTTAATACGTTACGCACGAAATTGTCTGCTGCAGACGTTACCGTGCGAATACACGGAAAGACGCTGATTGGGTTGTTGGCATCGCCGACCGTCACCGAACGCACACAGATGTATGGTGCGGATGAGGGGTACGAAGGATCCCTGTACCTCAAGGTGGCAGACCTCCCTGCCCAGGGAATCGAAGATGGCGACCTCGTGTCGTTCAAAGAGGGATCCAAGTGGATCGACAGACGAATCATGTCGATTGAAACGAAATCGGGTGTCGTGAAACGATGCTCAATGCAGACGGCACACAGATGAGTCGAGAACCATACATGATCAAGTTGTCGTCGAATAGCGAACGTGCTTTTCGGCAGGCAGTGCAGTTTATGGCGAAGCAGACTCGATTTGAGCCTCGAGGGATTCTTGAACGTGCTGCGGTGAGTTATATCCGTGCTGGACGCAACGTGACCCCAAAGGCGCGAAAGAACAAAAAGCGCAAGGTCGAACGGATCCCAGGTGGTACTGGTAGAGGTGGGTGGCCCAAGTTTGGCATTACGGTGCTGTCTCAGAAGAAACCACCCCAAGTCGTTCCCGTTACGATAAGAAGGACTGCCGGTGGTCCGATTAAAACGATTGCCGATGTAAAGAGGAATGTCAGGATGGCAAGGGTTCCTCACATCATGGCCGGCAAGAACTCGTGGTTCGGTGTGTTCCGGTCACTTGGTAAGGGCATGAACGAGGGAGATGGTCACAAACTTCGTGACGTTGCCCATGGAGACTTCCGGTCATCGGGCTGGAACTCCAAATACACAATTTTCAATGACCTGGTGTACCTGCTGAAGATCGCACCAGAGGTCGACAAGGAAGGTCGTCGTCGTGCGGCCAAGGATATCGCAATCAAGACCGAGAACATGGTCATGAAGAGTTGGGGTACGTTCAAGTGAATGCTGCAGAACAGATTGAAGGCGCGGTTGTAGATCTGCTGACGTCAGCGTTCTCTGGGTTCGATGAGGACGTCACCCTGTTCCCGTATGTGGCGCAGACGGACGATCCTGACCCCCAGGTGAAGATGCCTGCAGTGCAGTTTGCGGCCGATCCATTCACGCCGACGAATCCAAGTGGATCTCTTGGGTATGTGAGCATTCGCCTTGAGGCCCGGACGCAGGCTGACGATGACCCTACTCGTGAGCAACTGCAGGATGTATTTGATGCGGCAACCGCGAAAATGACTGCCGATTTACTGGGTCCATTGGTGATGGATCCATGGTTGATTTGTGGAATTGATGACACAGAAGAAGGTGGTGTCAGCGTTGATCCTGATTCGAGGACGCAGGCAAAAGGCAAGGCGTACCGCATTGCGGTCGCCAAAATAACATAGAAGGAGACGTTGCAATGGCAACATTATACGGAACATTGACGAATCCCGTCTGGGGTACTTCTGCTGAAGCGTCCATGATCGTGGATCGTTTGGAGCGGGTTGAAGACACGGAAGAAAGCACTCTTCCTGATGGTGTTGGCGACGTCCAGCATGTGGCATATCACGGGCAGAACTCCACGTTCACCTGCGATTTCAAAGTCGAAGATGGTGGCTATCCTGACAGTGCCCTGGTTGGCAGCACGTTCACGGTCGCGAACAACACCCAGTTCACTGGCGAGTTCATCGTGAAGAGCGTGACGAACACCAAGACCGCGGCTGATTGGATGTCCGGTTCGATGACGATGCGCTACTTCGGATGGGATCCAACTCCTTAATCACGGAAGAACACACACCAGAAAGGTAAATCGGTGATATGAGCAAAGACGATACAACTGAAAATGTGGACGAGGTTGAAGACGGTCAGGACGCTCCTGTTGAGGTGCCTGATACGCCCGAGGTGACCGAGGAAAAAGAACCTGTCGTTTATCGCGGCAAGGTTGTGCGCGATGAGGGACTACGCAAATGAAGGTAGTCCAATCGTTACCCCCGACACCGGAAATGATCCAGTCATCGATCGATCAAGCAGAGGCAGAGTCACGGGAACAAGCTTCCCAGGACTCTGCCAATGTGATCGGCCGAATCCTCCCTGACGGTCTCCTCGAGATCAACGGGATGAAAGCGCACAAGTTAGCCTGGGCGCGAAAGACGATCATGCTGCGAGCAATGGGTTTGAGAGATGGCGCCGACAATGACGCTGAACTCGAGCAGAAACTCGTCGCAGACAATCTCGACACGTTGACAATCGCCATCTACGTTCTGTTTGAACCGGATGTCGCGAAGTTGTATCGACTGTCTCTTGAGCCGACAGACCTGGTTGGTGCGGCACTCGTTTTCTCTGAGAAGTTCAGCGAAGAGCAGTACGAGCGTATGATCGAATACGCGACTACGAAACTGAACGAGATGAACGATGCCGCTCAGATCGGCGATTCCGGTCCTGCGACCCCAGGATCCCCTGATGAGGGTGCGGAAAAAAACTCCGTGAGCTGAGTCACTGGCTATACTTCTGTCAGTCGGTGCTCGGCCTGAGTCGGGATGAGTGTTTGTGGGATGTCGACGAGGCTGAGATCATCGGCCAGATGTGGGCGCACTACGAGCAGCAAAGCGGAAAATCTACACGATGGGGCAGGAGCAACCTTGACAGGGTTTCCGAACTCATAGACCAAAAGATCAGAGAGGCGCAAAAGCAAAATGGCGATGACCCTACAAGCAGTTCTGAAGCTTAACACTTCGCCATTCATGCGCTCGATGCGCCAAGCTTCCGGCGCCAAACTGCGACCTGGACGAGGAGGAAGCATCCCCGGTGGATTCGGCGACACTGCCAACATCGCGAAGGGGATGCGCGAACTCAGCAAGGTCATGCGGAGGCTTGCCGTGTCGGTTGCCGCCATCCAGGTGGTGATGGTTGGGTTCGGGGTCGCAGGCATGACCGCGGCCGGCAGGATGGAGATGCTGAAACTGCAAATGGCAAACCTGTCATTCAGTGCGGAGCATTTCAAGAACCAGTGGAAGCAGACGATGAGGGTGTTCCTGACATCCCCTCTCGAACTTGAACCTGTTGCCAAAGCGCGAACCCTGCTTACCGGGTTCGGCGTTGAAGGCGAGCATGCCTTGCGTAATGTCGCATCTGCTGCCGCGGCCATGCAACGCCCCGTCGATGACATCGTTCGTGCAATCGGATCCATGGAGACTGAGTCGTTCCGTCGTCTCGCCATCGAGGTTCGAAAGACCGGCGAACAATTCAAGTTCTCGTTCATGGACAAGGGGGGCAAGTCTCTCAGTGTCGTCGCGAACGGAATGAAAGAAGCACGGCAGGCCGCAATCGAGATCATGGGCATCAAGTTTGGTGGCGCACTCGAGTTGGCAGCAAAGACCTGGGAAGGCGCGATGTCGACATTCAAGGGTGTTCGCATGTTCGGCCTTGCCGCTATGTTCGATCCGATCAAGCGTCGATTGGTGCCGCAGTTGATGCTGCTGAATAACTGGATCCTGAAGGTTGCTACCAACGGCACGTTGAATCAGTGGGGCGAAAAAGTTGTCGCTGGTTTCGAGCGGGTGATCGAGATCGTGATCAACACGAACAATGCCATTGCCGCATTCTCTGATAGAACCGGAATCAATATGAAGAATCTCATCGGGATCTTCGTTGCGGTCGGAGTCGCGTTTGGGTCGGGGTTGGCGTTGCCTATAATCAAGTTTTCATTAATGGCAGGCAGTGTATTTATGACCAAACTTGCGATTCCAATGGTGGGCGCGATTGCCATGATTGCAGGTGCCATAACTGCGCTCAATGTTGCCAAAGCACTTGATCAAGCATTTGACATTACTGGAAGAATCAGGGGGTCACTGGTCGCATTGAGGATTTTCGCAACTGCGGTCAAAGGCGTTTTCCCGCTCATGGGGCAAGAGATAGAACGTGGATTGATGAGACCAATTGAGAGAATAAATGTAGAACTTGCATCACTATCTGCGAAGTTTGCATTGTTGGATCAATTTGTCTCCAAGATGGGAAAACTCTTTGATGCTGGAAAAGATGCTGGTGGTTTTTTCGAAACAATATTTGAGGTATCTAGGATCAAATCAGATTTCGATGTTGCTCATGCAGAATTTACGAGTGGCATAGCCCAAATAGGCAAAGACAAATCGGATCTCGTTGAACTGCTAAAAGACGGTGGAAACCTGTCTGACATCGGGATGGGATCTGGGCTTAAAGGTGGCAGTTTCGGTGGTCCTCTTAAAATATCTTCGATTAAAACAGGTGACATGGTTCAGGGGCAAAATCCGCTGGAATCGTTTTGGGACAAGACGTTGAGGTCTTTTGACGACAGCATGTTCGGAAAGGCTATGAGGGATGCTGTTGATAAACATAAAGACGAACTGCATTTGCTTACATCTGACAGTAATCGCCCGACATTCTCTGACGCATTCAAAAAGAACATGGAAGATTCGCTCGCATCTGCCATGAAGATGTACGATGTACTCAAAGCGCAAGTAGGCGACTCAGCCATACTTGGCGAGATCCAAAAGCTTATTGAGGATCTGAAGAACATCGGTGTCGACTTCAAACTCCCTGAGATGGCAGAGCAGATGCCCGACTTCGGTGCTGGTGTCAAGAAGGGCGCAGAGGATGGAACGAAGGCAGGAGTCCTGGCAGGCTTGCGTCATGGCGGCAAGGGTCGTGTAGCGAGAAACCTTCCCGGTGGTGACCCCATCAACAAACTTCAGGCCAATGCAGTCAATCGCGTGATGCGTAAACTCGCAGGTGGCGCTGGTGGCAGTAAAGAAGAGCGTGTTCGCGACTTGATGATGAAGACATCCAAGAACACCAAGGATACGTCCGATAACCTCGAGCGTCTAATTTCAAATGGAGCACTGGTCTGGTAATGGGTACTTCTTATAATGCAGATGGGTACGACGGGTCATCTTTAGTCGAGTTCCCGAATCAACCGGTTCGTAGTCGTCGCAACGGCAGTCGTGAGGCCAAGTACAAATACTGGTGCCAGACCGAACTGGCGCACGATGGCACCGGTGGATTAATTCCTGAGAGATTCGCCGAGAAGGTCGTCGACGGTGTCACTCTTTACCTGGTCGACTTCCAGACCCGAGAACTGTCCACCCCGCTGATGTCCGAGGTGTTGCTGACGTACAATCAGTCGGCGCATGTCGCGCAACCAATTTATTCGGATGGGGATATCGAGAAGCGCACCGAGTACATTCTTTTGGTGAAGACCAGGATTAGCGCATCGGAGTCTGCCGAAACAGGTCATGGAGAAACAGAAGAGTCGACACCTGTTTATGGTCTTCGGTATGAGTACACTGAGACCAAGAACAACTACGATTGGACTCATGACAACATAACAAAGAACATTCAAAAAACTGGTTCCGTGGATTGGACCTGCGCCAAAATAGGAGACCCTCCAACAGGGTTGACAGGTGTTCCAGGTGATCAAATGGCGAACTGGGTGTTTCGCGGAACCACTTTGTCTGAGACTCCGCGGCAGGCAACGGACACCGGAACGACCCCTGCGATCACGACGATAACCGAGGTGTGGGAATGGTCTCCATTTGGATGGGAAGGCGCCATTGACGTATCATGATGTTTCGACTGCCAAAGATGCCCGTCATTCATCGCGGAGACCCCGCGTGGATGCAGGGGCTCAAAAGGAATTTTCAAGAGGTTGTACGCGCACTGCGGGTCATCAATCGACTCACGGGTGACGGTGAGAATATCGTCATCGACGGTGAGATCATTCGCTTCGTCGGCACACTGTCGACCGTTGGCAGTTTCTCCCAGACCCAGGGAGGCACCAATGGCGAGACGATTGTCATCGGCGACGGATACGTCAACCTGCACGAGATCGGCAATTACTACTTCGAGGAGCAGACGATCACGCTGACCGGTGGTCCTTTCGCGTTCATCTATGTTTGGCTTGATGTCAACAATTGGAGCAGCAACGGCATCTCTGTTGCGAGTGGTGCCGCTGCATCTGACGCACCGGTCTCAGGCAGCACCCGGATCCAGATCACTCTTTGGCAGTACGAGTTCAGCGCGAGCGGAAGTTATACGGGCGCCAAGGCGCGAGCAGGCGGCAACGACATTCAATTCATGACCCCGCAGAGGCAGTAATGAGATTCGCACTTGGGATATTCCTGATCGCATCAGTTGCCCTTGCCGATTGGGAGGGGTTCCCGATGTATGCCCATACGAATGTCACGGGGTGGACGCAGGCAGAGCAGCAGTACAACATCTCGTCGCAGATCTGGCATGCGGCCATGCAGAGGTATATCGCCGGCGACTTAGATCAAAATACTGGCGACAGACTTCACTTCGATGCATCCTGGCTTTACGACATCGTTGAGGTGCCTACAAGTTTCACCGATAATGTGTCCTACACCAACTGGACTACGAACATCGTCCACGTTTACACGAACATGGAATTCACATACGACACAGACGTATGGCCGATTGAGGACATCGTTCCGTTTCAGACCAATGTAGCATACACGACAGAAACTGTGACGATCTCGATTCCCGTGGAATACGGAAGTCTTCTGATAACGTGCTATTCGGTTAACTTCGTTCAAAACAAACCTTCTGACAACATCCCGGTGGAACGATATGTAGAATGGGCTCATACCGTGGACGACGGTTTGAATCTGGATACTTACTTCGGCACTCCAGGTACAAATGACTTTGGCGTGACCAACTATCCAACGGCAGCACCATTCATGTCCACTGAAGGGGTCTGGACGCGCCATAACGTCGGTCCGAGGTCCACCAACTACGTCTACAACAGGTGGGGTCTCCTGGAGTCGTCAGGAGCGTCTGACGGGACGGCAACGGGAGGTTCAGATCCTGTGGGAATCGTCTCTTCTATAAACATGCCGTATGAAATGGGATCTCTGGTGTGGGTTCCAGATATGGTATTGTCAAACTTTTGGAACGAAAATGGACTGTATCATTGGGATGACGAACTTCGCGGCTGGACGAACAACACGCTTTCGGCTTATGGATTCCAGCCAGTGATGTTTCAGGGGTATTACGACACTAATATATTCTCAACCAACGCACTCGCAATTAACGTGCCTGGGTTCTATTATCGGTTTGGCCTTGCTAATCCGTCCCTTGCTAATGTCGAATACTACCTGAGAGGATCAGATCTCGGGGTCAGCAACACTTGGAGAGGTCTATTTTCGGACGAATTCTCCAGCGTCTACATGACCAATGCCAGTGCCGATTACGCAGACTCAGGTCGATGGGTATGGCGCGAGAAGCAGCAGTTCCCCGGATCGTATGCTTTTGGGGGGAGCGGTTTATACAACAGGGATATCGCAGTCTTTCCGACAAATGCGTTCACTTTAAGCGCAATCTACAGTTCAACAGGGTCTTTGCCGTATGCTGTAAATGTTTCAATAGATGGTCATGTTGTCACAAATTGGGATTCTGGTGGTCGTTTTGATATTAAATTAGACCACAGAAGTGTTGCTGATGTTGTACAGACTAACTGGGCTTATGATTTCTCGGAAGAACCTTTTCTGTACTTAAAGGTTACAAATGCCTACGTTGATTCTGAAGGGTCCAGGGGAGACTCGATTTCAATTCGCTACGTCGCGCCCACTAATGCGTATATTTTTGATGTCTCTCCACTTAAATATTCCGGGCCAGATGTAGCGCAGATGGACACCATTTTCCGCGCACTGAATGCTCTCGCCTGGTATGCGCCGAGGGGAACAATTGCTGCCATCACCAACGATACGACACCAGCAGGGACATATACTTGGTCTGGCTATGGGTGGAGCAACGCAAAAGAGAACATGGTAACAAACTCAACATTGCCGGTTGCTTCTGGGGCAGTGCTGCATACGTCACCAGACCCCAACTGGGTGACGTTCAATGTGCCGAGTGAGGTGACAGGCGATGACGACTACGATGTGGATTTCGTAGGTCCAAATGACTACCGTGTTAATTGGAACTTTGAATTTAAGTGCTCTCTGGACGGCACTATAATTTTGACTAACAACCACACGACACTTTCCAGAGATTACGACCTGACGATTGTAATCACAGGACACGACACAAACAATTCCCATACCGTTCACACCGGAACTATCGGACCAGAGGGAGACGATACAATCACGCTCGACAGCATTTATTCCTATGCCAGCGGGTTGAGCACAGGCGTTAGTGATGTGGTTAAACTGGCGACATTGGATCATACGTTAATTTCCGTCGACGGTGACGTAGGCATGAACAAGCAAGACTTCACGGCATCAATTGCATATCGGTATCCATATGTTTTTGCCAGACGCTGGAGTTCCATTGCATCGTTTGTCGGTGGTGGTCAGGGCAGTCCTTTGGGCGTCGATGCCTATACAAACCAACTCTATGAGATGAGTACGGACAGGGATGTTTACCTGATGAGTGCGGATCCCAATGTCGGCATATATGCTGCAACGAACTTTGTGTTCGATCCTGAGTTGGAAGGAATACGGTATGACAGCACGAACATGGTCGGGATGTACACGTTGGTGACAAACTTCATTGGTACATCAGCCGCAATATCCAACACTTGGGTCGAGCACATCGGTTCTCTGGGAAAGGATATTCCTTATGAAGACGAGACGGATGTCTACAACAAGGGTTGGAAGTATCTTGGTGGCGATAGCTATTCTGGCTACTATCTGATCAAGTACGACAACGCTTTCGACCAGACTCGTGTGAACCCTGTTTCGAACAAACTGCTCAACCCGCAGACGCTACCAGTGTCTGTTTTGTTTGACCCACCGTTGGACTGAGTCCATTATGATGACCTTAAAAGGAGATCGACGAATCATGAAGAAGTTAATCGCGATGCTATGCCTGATCGCCGGCGCGAGTTTTGCTGCGCCACCCCCGAAGTATCTGGATGTCGATGTGAACTGGCAGCAGTCCCAGGAACTCGAGGATCTGCACATCCAGCAGGGTGCGTCCATGCGCCTTCGTGTGCGGCCGAAACTCGAGGGCAAGTGGCTGACCTTGACCGACATGACCGGACGATGGGAAGCACGGGAGCAGATGACCAATACGTCTGCGTACACGGCATCGTCAAACTTGACGAGCAACGAGGGGCATTTCGTTCAGATCGAGCTCGATGCGACCCAGACCGGCACGAGTTACACGAACTGGTACTACAGCGTCATCTTGATCGACGGTGGCGCCGACTATCCGATTGGGGTGGGTCGGGTGCATGTGTGGCCGAGTGACTTCGCGGGATCGAGCTCGACTCTGGTCGGATCCGGGTATGAGACGAATGGGGCGACGGCATCTCCGGTGACGACCGTGAACTTTGGATCGGGCATCACATCGTCCTTGGTGAGCAACAAACTGACGCTGAGTGTGGTCGGCATTGGCGACGACCTGGGTGATCATACTGCTACGCAGGATCTGGACATGGGTGGCAACTCGATAAGCAACGTGGCTAACAGCAGCATATCCTTTGTAGACGGCACCACATTCGGGGCATCTGATGTGGACAATTGGAACAGCGCAACCAATGGCGGTGGCACAACTTATGATAACGGCACAGGCATTGCATTGAGCGGCACTACGTTCAGCCTGTCTA
>Ga0208012_1000349_pt1 | contig 17062 bp, 16 predicted proteins | sample 15BtaG_FD_184090 | JGI IMG/M metagenome (GOLD analysis project Ga0208012, IMG submission 184090) | Marine viral communities from the Subarctic Pacific Ocean - 15B_ETSP_OMZ_AT15312_CsCl metaG (SPAdes) (version 2) | ecosystem: Environmental > Aquatic > Marine > Oceanic | place: Pacific Ocean... | reverse complement strand
GAAGTATTCTTCTGTGTAGCTCTTCGAGATTAGCTTGAACAAGTTGTTCAGCCCAGTTTGATTCTGTGCGAGGAGGATCAAGTGCCGACGGCGCTTAAGGATCGGCTGGGAGGCTTTTGTATCTCCCTCATCCTCTGTCGTTGCGCCCGATTGCTTCGTTTTCTTTGTCGAGCGAGCCTTTTTCTTATCTGCCATGGCTTCATCATAAGCCTCTCTCCACTCCTTGACCGATGTGGTAAAATATGCCTCAACCCCAAAGATAGGCTTGAAGTCCTTACCTTCAGCGTGCATCTTCTTGGCATGAAGTACCTGCCACGAAAGACCATTCATGTTACCATGATCGGTTAAGGCTAGCGCATCCATTCCATTGGAAAACGCATAATCCATGTGCTCCTGTGGATACCCTATAGCATCAAAAATAGACCCCGCTACACTATGTGCATGCAGGCCCACAAACTTAATTAACGATTTCTTACGACTCACTCATCCTCCCTATAAGGTAACTTAACATCTCTTCTCGGACCTAGCAAGTCCTTTATTGGTTTTTTCATAAAATTCTCTGATCCAAGATACCGAGAATAGCCTTCGTACGTCGATATGTCGTAAAACCAATCGGTCTCAAATTTATTAGCATTGTCTTCTGTTAGCTCTGCGAAGACGGTGCGAAAGTCAAATGTTCGAGCGCTCCACCTCTCGGCAAATGGCAATTTCTCTGAGGGCATCTCGCCGGGTGGGGGGTTAACAAATTCTCTGGTTGTCAATTTGTTGACTGCTCGGCGGCACTTCATACTCTCCTCTCCACTCATAGAAAATGGCAACAGCATGTTGTCTTTAACAGTTTTACCTTCCCAAGTCATAAACCAGTTATGCCCGGGTCTTGAGATCAGAGCGCGCTGCTTTCTTAGCAGATAAGGGTTGTGAGCACTCATAGGGAAGGTCACATAATATTTCTCAGGCGCAACCCACTTGGAAATCGTCACGGCTGTGCGCCACACAGAGCGGACTCCGTATAACACCGACCAACCGTATGAATCCCGTCTATTAAGATCTTTCGGGTGGATCGGGGCATAGAAGATGGGGATTATCCTTTGTACATCTCCGGGTCTTGACATCGGGCGACGGTAATAAACAGGGTCGTGAATCTGTTCCCCGACAACTTTCTTAATCACAGGGGCCATGTCCTCATTCGCTACAATCCAGATCGTCTTGCACCCAACCATTGCGCATTCATAAACAGCCTTCTGAATTGCCGTGTATCCCCTGTCTACAGGTAACAGACATGCTGGTGTCTTTAGGTCGAAATCCTCTTCCAAACCGGCGATAGGGATGATCCCCGCAAGATGAATAGCTAGCGGCGATGTATTGTTTATAATTTTACTCATTCGTGTTATCTATTAGCTTCTGATAATGGTGAGCCGCTCCCTCAAGCGATGCGATTAGTGTTGGCGTGTCGGGAAGATCTTGGATCACGACCTTTTCAGATAGCGGCTCCAAGACTAAGCCTTCTGGAAAGATGGGTTCTAATTCTCTTCTCATAGGGAACGCTTTAATCCTATATCTTTTCCTCTTGCCATTCTTGTCATAGCCATTCGATGGCCCAACCATGCCTCTCTTCTCCATCTCATGTATTGTCTTAAATCTCACCATTGTTTCTGAATAATCAAAATCCTCTATCTGGTTTGGTTTCAAATAAGAGATAGCGCAGGCATCTTTTATTGGAGTATCTCCATCTATCCGATCTGATTTGTAGAACCAAATCTCCTTCGTCAATCTGTCTTCTGTTCTTATTAGGTCTATGTCGTGCTTACCTCCACGATTGAACCCTATCCAATCATAGCATTTATACGAGGAAGGCGCAACAACTTTATTAATTATTCCTGTCGTTGATGGATCTTTGTAGTAATAGGCTGTTTCAAATTCCACCTCGGCAATCTTCGAATATTCGTTCGAGCAAACTAATCGCTTCGAATCAAAGCGAATGCTGTGACATAAGTCACTCATTGGCGCTAGTCCCTCCATGGACAGGAGAAACATAAGCCTACGCCAGAGAGTGCTTCGAGGGGTGCCAACATCAAACGGCTTATCGTGAGTGTTCAGAGTTCTGCGATCTTCCTCAATCCCAATGAATCTCAGGTCGGTGCCCACTGGAAAGCGTTCGAAGCGATGGGGCTCCTGAAATTTCGTGTGTATAAGGGGAATCCGGTGGGTGAATGCGTGTGCTGCAGCTTCTAAACTGCTTCCTATTACTATCTCGGAGTATCTAAGTATTGCAGCATCGGCACTCGGGAGGGCACAACTCGCACTTCCTGTTCTCTTCATCTTCTACCTCTTCTAAAAGAGTCTTTATGTCTAGCCCTGCACAGTCGATCTTATTTTTAGAAACGTGATAGTGACTAACGAATCCCTCGAACGTTCCGTACTTCACATCTTGCTCGTACTTTGTTGAGGTGTTACCAAACTGAGTTAGGGGTGTTTTGTAAGGAATCTCCAACCCATTATGGATCGCCTTCCAGAGCGCCTTAAGCGCCTCTATCTGCACTGGGTAAAAGTCTGTGAAGTCTTCTAGCTTTTCTCCGTGGCAGCGGGCATCTGAAACAATCGGTCTTTCACCGTATCCGTTATCAACATACCAGTCTTGGTATTTTGGATAGTATGCGTTTGAAATCTCAACACCAACCGACGCTCTGTTAGCTCGTTCGGAACCGGCATGCCAACATGCATGTTGCATATCGATAGTCTGATAGATTGTTCCGTCGTTGTCAATGAGGAAGTGAACCGAGATTCCCCTGTTATCTAGAACCCTTTGGCATGACCTTGAGTTCAGACACACATCCCAATGGTTAACAAAATAGCGGATCCGGCGTTTTTGACGACCGGTATAGTCATAATAGTTACCGGGCTCAGTTTTTAGTCCGCCTTCATCTGACCAAAGAACCATCTTCTCCCACTCAATTGGGATAAAGTTTCCATTGTATACAATGTAATTTGAATACTTCTCGTTTTCCGGCTTGTGTTCCGAAATCGATGATTGGCGCTCAGTCCAAACTCTACGAAAGGTCATAGGTCCCACCAAGCCATCAGCAGATAGTCCTCTCTGTTTCTGCCACTTCTTGACCGCTCTGACTAATTTCTCATCATAATACTTTTCGCCGAACCATGACGGATCCCAACCTAATTTCGTGGCAGAGGCTTCATTGTAAAAGTCTTTATCAATTGGCATATCATGTTCGCTCCGAACTCTCAATCATTGAGAATTGCTATAACGTAATTATCTTGTATGACACTAATTGTACCGTTTGCGGTGTCGATTTGTTCTACCATTGTATTGTCAATTACAATTTCTGCGCCTACAACCAGAGTTTCTGCGAACCTAACATCATCCGCCCAACTTACAACTGAGGCTGTTCTATGGCGTGACTCTTTTGGTTTAAAATCCGCTGGCAGGAGAATTCCTGCTGCGCTTTCTTCTGTTTCTGTCCTCATTGAGGTTATTTGAACATATCTGTTAACTGGTTTGACCATTATTTCTCCTTTATTAAATTATGCAGCTTTCGCCATCACAGAACTTCGTGCCCTGTGCTTCACCACTATCGATTCGACGAATCGGTGTGATCTTTTTGCTCATCTCTTCGTATTGCTTTTGAGAGATCGGCTCGTAAGGGGCCTGCTTGTAGCCAGTCTCCTCATACTTTAGAAAAGATACTGCCTTAAGGCGTGTTTCATACATCTCTAAAGCATCTTTAATCTGGGCAGCTTCTTCTTCGTTGAAGGTGACTGTCACTGATACAGAATTGTCTGCCCAGTAGTGCTGGTATTGTGCCGCAATCTCTAGTTGCTCCCACATGCTGACGCTCTTCTTACCCTTCGTGAAGTAGGGTTCATGGATAGGGAACTCTACTACATCTGTGTTTGGTGTGTAAGCGTCTTCCTCCACATTGTATCCCGCCTCCTTGAGGCGCTCTAATACTTTTGAGTCCTTAGAAAACCTGATACGGCGGATGTAGTGCTCGCTCTCTGGGAAGTGAATTCCCGGTGTTGAGCCGTTAAGCAGCGATACTGTACCCGAAGGTTTAATCGAGGTCATCCTTACGGACTTGGGAATGCAGAGCCAGTTAGAGTACTCTTCGTCCAACTCTTGAACGTATGCATAAGCCTTATCACACCACTCGTACATTGTACGTCGACCATGCTTATTAAACGCCTGCACTACGCCAGACTGCGAAAGTCCAATGCGCCTGTTTTTGAGCATCTTAGCGTTTGTCTCTGGCCAGTGCGTGTTCGACAAGGTAATAGTTTTACCGTAAAGGTACGCAATCTTTAGTGTTTTTAAGTAGTCCTCTAGATCCTCGTGCTTAGCCGGGAAAGTTTCACAAAGACAACAAAGCTCGGCATCTTCCAGTTGTTGTTCTACACAGGGATTAAAGCCAGCCACGTTAACATCGTCTAAGCGTGTGCCATCTTTAAACCGCCCTTTGGTTCTGGCGTTGTTCATCCAGATGTATCCGGGCTCACCGTTCTTTTGCGACTGTTTAGCGTGCCAAGTGTAGTCCATTCCGACAACAGCATTGAAGGAGTTGTTTGATCCCCAGCGGTGATGGTATAGCTTTTCTTGGTCGTTCTTCATCTGGAGATACTGTTTATCGTCGTGGGTACCCATCGCTAGCGCGGCAGAACGTCGGACGTTTCCAGATACGACGCATCGTCCAATGAGGTTCTCTGTGTCAACGATGTCTACAGATGTGATGTCCTCTCCGACTTTCGAAGTGTATAACTCGATCAGATTGCGATGTAGCTCCTCTAGAGGACCAGAACCGCTCGATGTGCCTCCGAAACCCTTGATGAGCGCACCGAAAGGTCTGATGGCTGAATAATCGAACTTTGGCACCTTGTTTCCAAAGAAGAAGCCATCGAGAAGGAGGTGAACCGAATCCACCCAGCCCTCGCGGGAGTCAGCAATGATGTGCACATCATCGGTGTACTGTGGCTCTTGGATCGTTAGTGTGTTGGCGCCTTCTGTGTCGAAGCCCACGCCAATACCAAGCATTAATGCGTCCATCATCCATGCGAACAGATAGCCACCTTTCTTTGCTATCTCGCGAGTAGAGCGAAAGGCGCAATTGAACAGACCAGCGGCAGTTTTCTCTTCGACGAACTTGGTGCCCATCATCCACAGCCCTCGGCCAGGTGGCGTCCACTTTAAGTGAAACAAGCGGTCGTAGGCGTCTTTAGCTGTGCGCTGTGCCTTTGAGTCGTTCCATTCCAGCCCCAAGCGCACAACGTGCTCTTTCTGAGTGTTAAACATACCCTCCACAACTCTCCGGCATGTCTGGTACCACTCTTCTGAGCCTGTGGCATCTGGATCGAACTCGCTGAGTCGGCGAGAGTAAGTGCGCTTGTAGGTAACGTACCCAACAGGACCCCAAGGCACATTTTTATCTTTGTAGGGGTCGACAAACGAATCGGATAATCTGAATTTACGCGTATTGGCTAGTGTTCTCATTCTCTTATTTCCTTCTTAGCTTTGTGTATTTCTGTCGCAACAATTGTTGTTGCTGTTTCACCCCAATCGGGGGTTGAACTGCTGTGGCTCCCGGGGTGGCTAGCGAAGCCTTCGGGAGGATCTTTATTTTTACATTCGAAGTATCCATAAAGATGGGATAAACAATACCGTCTGGTCCGTTTCTGTTTTTTGCAACAAAAATCTTCCCATGATTATTTTGTTTATCTTCGATTGTCCTCGAAACAGAGAAAATGAAATCAGCAACAAAGCACTTGTTAAATGCCTCAGAAATTTGCTCCATTGTAATGACTTCTGCATTTAGTCCAGATCTGTTCGTCTGTGAGGCGGTCCAAATCGGGCATGCAAATTCTGTTGCGATTCCTCTCAACTCTTCATAAATAGATTCCAGCTCATTTCTTTTCTCTTTTCTAACGACCACTGGGCGAAGTAAATCGGCGTAATCCACAATGATCATACCTGGCTTTATGCCGCGCTTGACTAATCGAGAAAGATGGGAGCGGATAGTATTTGTTGAGGCTGATTTGGTAGGGTACTCTTTAATAATTAAAGATCCGTCTATTGCTTTAACTTCTTCATAAATCTCCTCTTTAAAATCCGTGATTCCGGTGAGAGGATATCCTGTGAGGCAGCTATCGTAGCGGTTCGCTATCACGGTTTCTTGTAGCTCCATAGTATAGTGGACAACCGTCTTTCCCTCTTTTAGGGCTTCGGTCCCTAAGTGCACTAATACCATGCTCTTTCCTGCGCCTGTTGGCGCTACTACTACTCCTAGCTCACTCTTACCGAGTCCGCCTCCGCAAATGTTATCAATTTCTGACCAGCCAGTTGTGACCGGTTTTCGGTGTTTTGGCACAAACCGAGCCTCAAAATCCCTAAGATAGTCATAGCCAAAGTTATTGTCAGAACCAAGCTTAAGAGCGCCGTTTATTACCGTTGAAATCTCATCAAATGAGCAATTCTGTAGCAGCTCGACTGATCTAATCATGGCTTCTTTGAGGTTTTGCTTTCGGCAGAAGTCTAGCGCGGTCTCTTTAATGTATTTCGCATCTGACATTTCTTTCGTGTGAATCTTGGCAAAGAATTCGCGGGCTTGAGTTTTTGCCACCTCATCTTCATGATCTATCTCCGCTCTTAAGAGAGTTAACATGATGTTGACCGACGGGTGTGTGTCGTATTTCTCCCGATAATCTATAACCAAGCGCGTAAATAGGCGTAAATACTCTAACTCTAGAAACTGTACATCTAGTACTTCTGTGATCTGGTCAGCGAAGGGCCTATCTTCAAAAATAGCCTGTACTAGACCCTCTTGAAAAGCTTTTCCATATGTTCCAAAGTTCACTTTCTCAGATTGCATTAAATCCTCTTCTATCCTGTCTTATAAGTATAACCGGTTTTGCGCTAATGTCGAGCAAAAAGTTAATTATTTTTTTGATTCCGAGCATAGTCCATGCTGATCTTGTTTAGTGATGCTCTAAGCGCTTCCCAATTTAATTCCCCAAAGCCATCGGCGCGCATAAGTCTTATAATCTCAGTCCTATTAAATTCAAATTCGAAGTTTTCGAGCGCATAAGAGACTTGATCCTTTCCTTGGATAGAAAGTTGGGGAGAATATAGCTGCATCATCTTGTAGTTGTGTTCGATGAGCGTCTGATTCTCTACGATGTTGTTATAAAACTTAAGTTTTGCGCTGGTCTTTTCGCAGTATTCAATTACCTCTGTGATTGTGTAGATTTTTGAGTCGGACAGAAAACCCAAACGCTTGCTAACTGTTGCGAATCCAGCACCCTTAACTCCGGGAAGATTGTCTGATGGATCTCCAACTATTGCGCGAGCTAAAGCCATGTTTGAAGGGTGCACTCCCGTCTTCTCAATAACACTGTTCTTGTTCAAGATCTCGTTCTGGGTAGGTCGCCATAAGATAGTCTCTCCATCGCACAATTGCATAAAGTCTTTGTCATTAGAAATTATAAGCTTCTCCCAACCGCGATAGCGGGGCATTTGAGTGATAAAGGCTATTACATCATCTGCTTCAACTTCCGGCAACATAAACTGCACAATTGGCATGTTATTGAAATACTCTATAAGTCTTTCATGTTGCCACATCTTGTTCTTAAGCTCTTCTTCATCTGTGAGATTGTGGAAAGCTCTGTTTAGCCGAATTGGTTTTCTTCCTGCCTTGTAGTTCTTATCTATGCTTTTGCGCTTCTTAGAGCCATTTGGTCCGTCCCACACAATGATAACTTCATCCGGTTGAGACTCTCTGACGTGGCGTTGGAGGATTTTTATAAACCCTTTCACCCCTCCGATCGGCTGACCGTTTGTTGACAAACTTGGATCTATGATGTAAGCGCGAATGTATGCGTTCAGTCCATCAAAAATCAATACTCTCTTTTTAGATGTGCTAGTATTCGTCATAACACACTCCCATTCTAAGCTCCTCTAAATCTACACTCCACAACAAGTCGGTTGACTCATCATTAAGGCGTGTAGGATCAATTGCTGTCGTAAACCTCGGATCAACCGTTGAATCTTGTGCCAGCATGCCGGCTAAATAGCCCGCACCCCAACCTAAAGATAAACCCGTAACTATCAATAAAACTGTTCTCATCCTTCCTCCTATTATCAATATAGCACGAACGGATGTTGCTGTCAAGGGATTTATTTAGCTATTCTATTTCGTCGCTCGGTGTTATGGCGCCGACCTTCCATAACTCATGTTGTAAGAAGGCTTCCAATGCTTGGGGATCAGTATCATCCAAATTAAAGGCCCGGGCCACTGCCGCGCCATACTCTGGAGAGATTGCCGCAACTTCTCTAATGTGATCGACTCTTTCCACAACCGCTTCAGCATAGACGTCATAGGCGACAGACCAAGAAGGGGGGAGGACTGGGTTTCCATCAACCATTCTAAACGTCTCCCCGCCGGAGCCCGAGAGCCATTTGCCGGTGTCACCGAATAATTGATTTCGAAGGTATTCTATTCCCCGCTCACCATCGTCTTCTAGTTGAGCTTGTACCTTCGCCCTGTAGTCTTCGGCTGTTAGCTTATTTAAGGGCAGCACATCGTTTGGAAGAACTTCGTATACTACAAAGGGTCGGCCCTCTATGTTTCCGCCAGTGAGAACGGTTAATAGTCCACTAACTGGTGCAGCTATGGGAGTGCGATTGTCGTATTGAGACCAAGCGCGGCTGATTGACTGATCATTTGAAAGTTCATCATACTCTGCCGGTAACTGACCATAGTCAGCGCCAAAGCGATCATCGTGAGCTTGCCGTACTGCAGCATCTTCTTCTGCTTGCTGTGCTGCAAGTTCTGTATTGTGCCTGTTTGCTAGGGATTGTCCTGCGACCATGCCTGCAGGAATAGTGCCCATTAGAGCTAGCGCTGTGGCAAGTGGAATGCCCTTATCTCTGGCTATTCGCTTTGCTTTGTCCCAGCGCGCACCTTCTTCAAGCATTCCAGCTTTTTCTATCATCGCTGTGATCTGTTTATCAAAGAGTAGGTCTGTCTTCTCGTCCGGTAGCTGTGTTCCGCGGGTCGAGGACTCTTCTATGTAGCCTCTCCAGTTTTCCATTATTAGTTTCATGTTAGAGGTTTCCTATCGATACTAACTTCGCATTCACGCCGGGGTGAGCCAATTTAAACTCGGTCAACGAGGACCTAACAGACTCCTCGTCACACGGACCGTCATACCATGCTTCGAACTTCTCGAGAGCCTGAACTTGATTAAGAATGCGATCTCCTATTCCTGCATCATTACAAATGCTTTTAAGGATCTCGCTGGGGCTGTGGCAACCTTCGCCACAACACTCTTTGCTTGCTTGTGGCGACTCTTCCTTGAGAGGGGTATCCTTCTTGAGAAGGGTTGCGATTTTCTTAAAAACGTTCATCGGCTTGTTTCCTTATACTGCTGAAAGTAAATTCAACAATAAATAGTTGTCTCTATCAATAAAAGCCGCTTTGTTCTTGCGCTCTATAAATACCTCACGGGGCATCTCCGCCACATCTTCATAGCCGGCTATATCTATCTTATACAGTTCCACATCATAACGCAGAAGTGTTTCAATAATCTTGCGCTCTTTATCAGCAGCGTCTGGATCCAAGGCCATATAAACGGGGGTGTCGTTAAAGACAATCTTTCGTAATAATCGTGAGTCGGATCGCAGTGTTGATCCCAGTATTGGCACAGCATTTCCGGCTCTAATCGCATCAAAGACCCCCTCCACTAAAACTAAGTCTTCGTTCCAATCAATAAATAGTTCATTGAAAACAATGTCCTTCGATGCTGGTGGGTTTTTATATTTATAAGAGTCTCCGCTGTATGATCTCGCAATAAAGTAGTTGGCGTCACCATCGTCATCAAATGAAGGGATAACTACTCGCGCTCGATACATACCATCAAAGCAATAGCCAATCTTCCACCTTACTATCTCGGCATAGGAAATGCCGCGTTCTTTGAGATATCTCATAGCGTACGCAGCAGTTCTTGGCGGAGTTGCGGAAGTTAGACTTGTGAATTCTTGCGGCAACTCAAGTTTTGGGGGAGGCTCTTTATCATCTCGATCCACAAAGAGATCAGCAAAGTCGCGAAGATCCATACGACCTGTGATCTGGTCCCACCTTTTAAGATGCGTAAAGGAGCCAAAACGACGGACAAGGCGACGAATGCTGCGGCCGCGAAAGTCACAAACCCAACACTTAAAAACGTTCTTATCCAAATTAACAGACAATTTACGCTTGTGATGATTACACGCTGGACATCCATACAATAACTCGTGACTGCTGTCTCGGCAACTGCCGAGGACTTCGTTTAAAACCTTTTTAGCTGCAGACTTGTTCATCTCGCCCCTTGACTACGTAATTAAATTTACTGCACACTCGTAATGTAGCACACCTTTTTACAAAAGTCAAGTAAAAAACCCCGCCAGTTAAGGCGGGGCTGTGGTGTCGGTGAGACTCAAATCATCACTGCCAGCGTGTTTTCGAAGATTTATCTTACAGTGAGAGGGTTAAGGTTCGCTGTATTTATAATATAATCACTCTTTTATATATTGTCAAGTGTTTTCTTGTTTTTTTTGTTCTATTTTATATCCTGCGCGCGCAATAACGATCGCATCTGCCATGTCAAAATACTGGGCTTTAGGGTTCCCGTGGCGCGTATACTCCACCTTGAACGCGGTTTCGTTCTTCAAGAGATGTTCTATCACAACTTTCTTTGCCTTCTGTCCGCGGGGGATCTTAATGCCGGCTTCTTTTCGTGCAGAGGTTGCCCCGATGTATTCTGGCTCGAACTCAAAAAGCTCATAAAGTAGCCACGACACAACTCCATTAAATCTCTGAAGGACTGCCATTGTCTTGGCCGAGGAACCGCCACTATTAAAGAAGGTGAAAGGCTGTTCGATATAGATATGTTCAATAGGATAAACCGAGTTGCCGGTCATCACCCCAGGCTCATTATTACACTGGTACATTTCATAAATGTCCATTATCTTTTCTTTTATTGCAAGGGTCTTGGCAAATATGCCTTTCTTTTTTCGCAAGTCAATATAGTCATAATAGACCAATTCATCATCAGCAATAATAGCAAAACCAGTAATGCTGGTCGATACGTCAACACCTAAAATCATATTCTTATTATATCAGATATCTAGTTTAAGTTTAAATGAAATGTTTTCTGCCTCTTTCTTTAAAACAGGATTAGAAAGAGTAGCCACAGCAATGAGATTCTTGTTTTTGTCATAAACACCTATCCTTGAAACATAGACCTGCCTCTCGAAAGACGCGGAATAATCACTATAACTAGAGCTTGCAATATTCTTAAGTTCTAGTTCAGAGTTCTCTTCATAGACAGCCGAAGATGTATAGAAAGTAGAGTCTTGCCCGTATTTCAAAAAGGTAGGATTCGTTGAATAATTGACTTCGCCGGCTTTCGCGTGGGTAAACATTGTCACAACTTGCGTCTCGTTAGTGCCCTTGAAATTTATTGCGAACGACGCGCTTGGAGTGGGGGATACGACGTTGTACGTTGTTTTATCATTTGCGCCGGCGCCGAAGTGGATCCAGCTTGGAGTTTCGCCGGCGACATCAAGGGGGTAAGTAGCAGGGTCTAATGCCCACGCACCTGTAAGAAGAAGAATGCCATCATTATAGAGAGCCACACCAGCCACAGAGCCGCTGCCGGTACTGCCAACTGGTCCGACCTGGATAAGTTCGCCGTTCTGGGATATATCTTGAAGCTCTCCTTGCAGGGAACCACTTATATACCATTTGAGTGAGATGGTTCCTGGTTTTATCTGCGTTCCATAAAAGATGGAAGGAATAGAGATAAGGTTGAGGGTTTGTGTGTCTTTGTTTCCATAGACAGAGTTCACTTTATAGTGTCTGCTCATTACGGAATAGTAGTCTAGCTTATTTCTCAATGCGACGTAGTGCGGGTTGTAATAGGTGTCCACCGTACTATCAAAAGAAGAGGTGATATACTCTCTGCTGATTGCCGCTTGTAGTGGATAAGTTCCTACCAGAACATCGCCAAATTCGAATTCGTTGCTCCATTTGGTGGCATCTCCAGTTTCAAAGTCGAAAACAGTCTTAAACGTTGAGCGGGCACTATCTTTCGAAATCCATGGATAAATGCGGCCATTGTCCGGTAGTACTGTAACGGGTGCGCCGGGGTTGGCATTTTCGATATCGGTGAGATATTGATTATAACTTCCTGTGCGGCCAATAATGCGATCAGTATCTACTTCAGGTCTGTCAATATTGTATTCGTAAAGGCTGATATAACCTTTTGACGAAGAAACGTTTCGGACTAAATCATTCCTGGCGCCTGATTGGTGAGGAACGTTGTTGTAGATGACTTTTGTGTCATAAATAATGAAGTTACACGTCGGGTGCAACTTCATTGTGTTGGTAAAAACCTCGTTCAACTTGAATTTCTTCAAGGACATTTTTAGTAATCCAGTCGAACACGTATCGTCAAATCATTATTTGGATCTTTTCGCAGGGGCTCTGATAGTTTTGCGACAGCTAATAGTTCGCCGGCTGCATTATACAAACCAACGGTCGTGATATATGAGATCGGCTGATCGCCAGCGGTGTTCTTGACTCTAATCTTACTACCGTCCACGTATGTTGGGTTCGCACTATAGTTGAAATCATTGTGGTTAACGCGACAGAAGTAGATTTTAGAGTTAATTTCTGTGGTGTTGTTGAATGAGATGTTTTGGATGCGGTGGCGCAAGGCGTCACAAGAGGATGTGATAGAGGCAGAATAAAATGACTGTGTTACGTTTAAAATATCAGCGCCGGCTGGTCCATAGCCAGAGCCACTATTAAATTCGGCAACATGAGCAAACACAGAAGAAGTCAATACGGCTATGCCGGCTTCATAGAACACGACACCTTTAGCAATTTTATCTACTGCAGAGTCATAGAGCAGCCCATAGTTTCCGCCGATGACATTTTTGATACCTCCGCCGGTGGCAGAAGCACTAGCATCTGTGAGGGTCATTGTTGTTGAAAAGGGGGTGGCCCAGACGCCTGTTCCCAATGTAAGAGAAACATTTCCTCGCTTGATTTCATCTTTAGTCAGCAAGCGAGAAAGAGAAACGAAGAAAGCGTCTTTGATGACTCCAGACCCATCGAGATTTAAATCGCTCTCAAACTTTTGAATATTATCTGCATTTGAAGCTGTGTAGCCCAGCAAAACTTGCGCGTATTGATTATAAAGATTGATCTTCTTTGTGTTTTGGGTTGCAGCCGAAGAAGATACTGGAGAAGTCGAATCGTACCCAACTGTTAAATCAAAAATATGGTTTGAGGATGAACTCAAATAGGGATAGTCATATACACTTTGGAACATACCATGTGTATAATTCTTAATGTTATTATCGCTGTACGTACCGCTGCAGATAGTTCCCGTAATCGGGATCGTCTCATGTAATAAAGTGGTCGTAGTGGTAATGTCCGAAGTTGGATCAATTATCTCTGTGTTAATTACTGGCATTTATTTTCTCCATTTATGTGCCTAAACTTTTCTTAAAACGCGTATTGGAAGGGCGATGGTAGCACCGGTATTCAGTCCTGTTATATAGACAAATGTATCAATATAATCATAAGTTGATCCAAACAAAGTTGCACTTGTTGAGCCTATTTTGCTGTACAGATTATCACTAGTAGTGGAACTACAAAGCGCGTCGTGTACCATTGTCTTGAAGCCTGTTATTGTGTCGCCTGGACCCGAGATAGTAGAAAAAGCCGTGACAGCGGTACCGTTATTGGTTTGATAAACTCCATTGTTTATCCCTTTGATCCTATAGGCGGAATAGTTTTCCATACCTGAATCAGCGGAAGATCCATTAATGCCTGTTAGATTAATTGGCAATTGAAAGTTACTACCGTCTGTATTCACTTTAAAGGCGCCGGAAGCTAGTCCCATGACGCCTTTGAAAATCCGATTATCTACACTAATCGAGTACATGCGATTAGAGAGTTGAAGATTCTTAATATAGGCAGCTTGATTGCTTTGTGTCTTTGATAGATCAGAACTATTGATACCGCCCTCGACATAAATAGCCGGCACGTTTTTTGTTGTATTATCTTGAAACTGATCGGCTGCCGAGCCATGGAAAGTGTTTAAAGCGCTTACAGTGTCTGCGTTGGTGGCAACATAATAAATGCCACTATAAATCTGTTGCATATTAGACTGCAAAGAATTTACTTTCAAAGAAGGCATGTAGAGAATATTCTTGTTGGAGATATTCAAAAGTCCATAGTTGATATTCGAAACCTGCGTCGTGGATTGAAAGACTGGAGTTTGCAAAATCTCCAAATCATAATAAGCCGAACCAGAAGCGTGATTTTTATTATACTGTGAATAGTTAATTTCATCATCACCCAAGCCGAAGCGAGTAATCTTAAAATTACCATCAGCCATCTTCTTTCGGCCTGTGTCTGTCAGGACAGCATCCAAGATGATGTCACCGGAATTATCTAAAAAAGCCATTTATATTCCTCTCTCTTTATAAATAGTAAGTATTTTGTTTGTATGCATGCCTATACTAAAAATATGTCTATACGATCCGAACAATTCGTAAAGGCACTACCAATTGTTTTTTGCTGGATGCTCCAGCGATCATAATATTTGTCTCTATGTAATCGTAAATATTTCCAGTACCGAAAATGTCTTGATTTAATTTTCCAAAAACGCGAAATCTATCGTCTGCCGTTGACCCGGATGCGTTGACTACTTTATCATTTAATTTGAAGTTGATTGCCAATGCGGTTGCGCGGGGGCCGTTTAGAGAAGAAAGTAGTTCATCTCCCTGGTTTCCATGGTCATAAATCTCATTTATCATTCCTGTGCAAGCATAGCTTTCATGATAAAGAGAAGCTTTATCTAATGAGTTCTTAACTATTCTAACAAGCGGAGTCATATTTGTGTACATTTTATTTGATGCATCGTTTTTATAATATGCATCCGGTGGATTAGTATAAATGTTATCGATGAGTCGACTGTCACAATAAACAAAATAATGCTGATCGTACAGTCCGGCGCTTCGGATATAACGGTCTTGGGCGGTTTTATCTCTTTTTATAGTATCTCCAGTGCTGATCCCCGATTCAATTAAGAGAACATTTGTGAAAACTGAATCGTTTTGCAAATAATATGCATCGCCGATGTCTGATTTTAGTTTCTTGCTTGTCTCATAATTTACAGATAGATAATAACAAGTGCCGCTGGAGTGAGAACTCACAGAACCAATAGTTAATGTATTGACACTTAATTGAGGCAGGTAGTAGATGTCGTTCCGCGGCAGATTCAAAAGTCCATATTTAATGTTTGCCTGTTGTCCTGCGAAGGCTTCAAGAATAGGAACTGAAGCTGTTATCTCCCATGTTCCACTGGATCCAGTACCAAAAGTATAATCAACCTCATCATCGCCCAAGCCATAGTGAGTGACCTTGAAATTACCTTGTGCTTTTCGTTTTCGACCAATATCTGTCAATACTGCGTCTAAAACAATTCCGCCTGCGCTATCTTGAAATGCCATATCCTTACTTCCAATTACCTTTGTATGTTACATTGATATCTAGTTTTTTGCCTGTCTTTTTGGAGGTCATTCGAATCTTAAAAGTTTTATCCCAAATGGGATCATCTGCATTTCCGACAATAAAGTTACCCACTTCATCGCTAGCGCTACCTTCATAATCAACTTTCTCATCATCAAGAATCAAATGAGAGCTTTGAAGTTTCATTTGCAAAAGTTTCTTGAAAGGTTTTGACGGCGCATCGACAGGAGGCTCATCCGATATCTCTGAATCATTTATAACATCAAATAGAGAATATTTGTAGCCTCCATCATCTACTAATTCTGCTTCGACGACAGGACTAGTGTGTCCGGGCATGTTGTGAGCATTCAAAAATCTAAAGAGATAATAATATTTGGTATTTGTTCTGATCCTCTGCTCATAGAAACAATCAGTCAAAGGAGTATCGAATTTAAGATTGGTCAGGTCTTTGGTCGCAATTAAGGCGCCGCGGAAATCTCTCATAGTCGTCGGTTTCTTGTCTATTCTATAAACTTCTACCGCAACCGGGCGCGTTGATTCCTGTGTTATTTCTTCGCCGGCGTACAGATTATTGGAGACCATGTATTGGTTTTTAATATTCTGATCAGCCTCTGAAATAGTGAGAGGATATGGTTGAGGTTCAAAAGATTCATATTTTGCATAGAACCCAATCGTTTGTGAGTTATCCTTCCGCTGGTAAGACATGATCTCAACCTTGCGAGGAGGGTGGTCCATGACCTGTGTTTCTTTTGTCGACAGAGGAATCTCAATTATCTTAATATAAGGCTCGATTACTATATCGAATTCACAAAGATATTTGTGCGTAGATAATACTTGAGCATCTGTAGAAAATGTTGTAAGTAAAGGATCATAGGCTTTCTTTACCTTTTCACGCGGATCCGTTCTCGTGACTTCTCTTCCTGTAATTAAATCGTAAAACTCAAGACAGTTTTTGCTGGCGTTAGGGTCTGGGGCTATTTGTCTTGTTCCAGCGAAATTCTTGTAACTATAACGATATCCAATCACCGCAACGTATTGATAAACATTATAGCGATAGTTAGCGCCGTATTTGACTTGAGTATCATATAGATCGATATTTTTACCATCATCAAAGATATAATAGTTACACAATGTATTGACGGAGCGCTGCTGTCCTTGTGGGGTACCGCCGATCTTTTGGATCCTATAGCCAACTGATTCTATGTGATTAGGAGCATTGGCATAGTCTAAAATGTCAGATAGAGAACTGTCGTCGAGTTCGGTGTTGAAAACCTCTCCCTTCTCTCTCATATATTCAACCAATTCTGTCGCAAAACCCATCATACGTGTGTTTTTGATGTGGCGGTAAACGCCGTTAATATCCGTAACCACATGCTGTTCTATGGCATCGTTGGTAAGACATGTAAGGTTTCGCGAATTGCGTGTTGGACTTTTGATATCATTAAGCATTGTTGGCAAGAGATCAAAAT
>Ga0208012_1000347_pt1 | contig 17096 bp, 27 predicted proteins | sample 15BtaG_FD_184090 | JGI IMG/M metagenome (GOLD analysis project Ga0208012, IMG submission 184090) | Marine viral communities from the Subarctic Pacific Ocean - 15B_ETSP_OMZ_AT15312_CsCl metaG (SPAdes) (version 2) | ecosystem: Environmental > Aquatic > Marine > Oceanic | place: Pacific Ocean... | reverse complement strand
TTTCTTATATAAAAAGGTTTAAAAATTGACCTGTGGGAAATACAACCCTACGCACTATTTTTGGTTTGGTGTAAAAAAGTTCAAGAATCTTTTATGTTCTATATACTGTTCGAATTCTGAGAAAAAACCACTTCGGTTTTTGAGAAAAAGTCACTTTGGTCTCTGAAAAAAAGTGTTTTGGTGTAAAAAAAGTGTTTTGGTGTAAAAAAAGTTATTTGTTCTTATTCTTATAATATTTATCGTGCCATTCTATTTTAATAGTTAGGGGTATAGCAAAGATTGCACCGTTGTTCATTTGGTTTCTAATCCAGTCTATATATTTAACCAGAATTCTTTCAAAGATATCGTCACCCCATTCTTCGTCTATTTTTTGTTCGGTATGTTTAATTATATATAATAAGTTAACTAGGTCGTCAGTTGATTTATCAGATTGATCCAGCCATTCTTCAAAGCCGTCCATAAGAATTTGTTTTTTAATATAGTAACCTATGTTAGGTTGGTATATATCATCTACATTAAATAGAAAGTATACTTCTTTATTCCAGTTATTTATCATAGAATGAGGTGGTATATCTTGAATTATTTCATAGCCGTAAGATTGATTAAGAACGTTTTCAGACCAATGATAATGCAGACTATCTTGAAAGTCTTTAATAAATTCTTTTAATTCTTTGTCATTAATTCTTAGCATAGCAAAGAATCTTTTATAAATAATAGAATTAAAGTTAGTCTTTATCTAGTATAGAATCATTTTTAATTTGTGATCCAGCAGGGATATCTTCAGTAATATCATCAAAAAAGGAGTTAGAAAAAATAATCTTATTGGCATTTTTTTTATAGTTTTTAATAAAGTCATCTAATGTTTTATCTATTTTATCATAGTGTTGTTCTTTTCTTTTAAAGTGTTCGGATAATAAAACAAATATAGCCACATAGAATATAGCTTTAAGAGCGTAAGTGGCTCCTGTTAATACTAACATAGTATCTCCTTAATAAATAAATATAAGTTACCCCAGCCACAATCACAAGGATCGCAATCGCAGTATGGGCAGGTTTTAATTTTAATCATATTAATCCTTTGGTTGACATGCTTTAACAAGAGCTTCATCATCTAAGTTTGGGTCAAGTTTCCACTCGGTTATTATATTAACTATATCAGAGCTTGCTATACTATGATAAGCCAATAGCATATTTAAATTTTCCTCTTTTTGAGAATCATTATTTGATTCGGCATTAATTGCAAGGGCATTAAAGGCTGTAACCATCGCCATTTGATTTTGTAAGTTAATAGGATCATCATAGTATTCAAATAAAGTATTTTCTAATTTATGTATAGATAGGAAGTTAATCATCTTCGTATATGATTTATCTGTTTTAATTTTATATTTAATTTCATGAGCTGTTGCTATATAGTTTATACCTTCCATAAATTTTTCAATTGTTCCGTTGCTTCTTTTTAAGAAATGTAATCTTACACCTTTTATTTTATCATCAAGAATGTTTGATAATTTCTTTTTCATGCTAGTCATTAAGAACCTCATTGTTTGGGAGTTTAATTGTATTTACTTTAGCCTCAAGTATTTTATTATATATATCATAGCAGATGTCAGACCAAACGGGTAAGGAATAATAAGAATATGATCCAAAGTAAAACCCAACCATTCTAGGGTTTTTTGTTAGCATATGTCCCAAGCATTTATTCATACAGAGATTTAAATTATTATTTATCCAATCGTATGACAAATTTTTTAAAAGAGCTATATCAACATAATATATCATTTGATCTTCTTCTGCTATAGGATATATCTCTTTTGTTCCCATTATCTTTGTTTTACCTGAATGTAGCTGTAACCCTCTTTCTTCTACAGTAGCACCCCTGATATCTTTTATTTTAATATATAACCCATACTCTGATCTCGTCCAATTAAAGATAGATTCTGTAAGCTTATTTAATATCTCTCCTGATCTATAATAATAAGATGTTAATTCCATTTCCTTTAAATAAAATTTATTCTCTTTTGTTAACCAATCCATATCATCTATTATGTCTGATGACTCCTTTATTATCCCCTCTTTCTTTTCTATTTTATATAATCTCTTTCTATGCTCATATTCCTTATCGGTTAACTTAGAATAAAAATAATATCCTTGCTCAACATGAACATAAAATATATTATATAATAAGTTCATACCCTCTTCTCTTATTTCTTCATCTTTTGTTTTTGATTGACCAACATTATCATATGATGTTGAAACATAATCTGTTGTTAAATAAACTTCTTTTACTAAGCTCTCAACTTCCGTTGAAGATAAATAATAACCATCCTTTACATAATAATACTTCTCGGATAATTCTAAATATACATATTTCTCATAATAAAAATTCTCATATATCTCTCTTAATAAGAATCGCTCAAAGTCTTCATATAAAGTAATTAAATTATTTATCCTCATATTGCCAGCTTTACCCACAGCCTGCTTTGTTTTATTTATGCCAAATTTATTTTCTAAATCATTGCTTATCATTATAACCACTCAAAGTTAGGGATCTCTTTTTTCTTCTTGCTTTCCTCAGCAAGTCTTATTCTTTCTTCCTCTTGTCTCTCTTTCTCTGCTTTTAAAAATATAATTAAAGATAATACAAAATCTGATATATAGTCTTTGTTTGACATATCCTTTGATAAATCCTCTTGACTTATTTTAAATATAATCCAACCCCTATCAAAAACTATATGCAAAGGTTTTATATTTCTTCTCTTTAAATAATAAGCACCAATTTCTTCTTTGTCTATTTCAATTGAAAATTCTTCTGATGATTCATAATGCTTCATTACTTTATGTTCTATATCATCAGGTTCATCAAAACCATAATACTCTTGGTTTAAATCTATTCCCTCAACAATTAAAAATAACATTTCATTCATATTTGACCCTTATGTGTACACACATGTGTATGTAAACTTATTTCTTATTCACACACGCACGTATGTGTATTTATTTGTCTTTCCATTACTCTGCATTAATAGCCTATTTATTTATTTTATCCCCCCTATTATAAATAGGCAAATACTTTCTTAGTTTTTTTCTTGTATTTTTTATGATGTATTATATATATACATGATATACTTTATTTATTATTCATGCCTCTCATGTATATTATATATATATTTTTATATCCCGTTTTAATTTCTTTAGATTTTTTATAAAGAGCGTTCAAGATTTATTTGTTATTTTTTTATTTATTCTGACTCTTTATTTATTTCTGCTTATAATAAAAAAGGGCATACAAAGAGTTATAAACATTATTTTTGTTTTATTTTTTTAAATCACTACTTCTAAAAAAGGAAAAATGTCTATTTCTTTGTATGCCCAAAAAAAACTGATATGGAATCTCTATACTATAACAGACTCAACATATCATTTATTTTAATAATCGTTTGATACTTCCCCTTTATATAATTTATATACATCAATTTAATCGTTTCTTTTCTTACACTTTTATAAAAACTAATACCCCCATAAAACAATAATGAACTTAATAATAAACCTTGCAATAACATTAAACAGATACGCACATGTATACCTAATTGATCTGATCTGTATGATGGTTTATTTTTATTCATAAATGTTTTTCCAAAGTGTGAAAGGCTATACAGAATAAATTAAACCCTCTATATTCTGTATTGTTTTTATCATTGATTGATCATCACTTTGTGTGTCTCACATCTCTTAATAGGAATACTTAAATTCTTTCTTATAGTATTTCTACAATCTTGAAAAGTGACGTTCAATTCGCTATACATAAATAATAACCTATATTCTATCCCTTGTCAAGCAATATGGCTTATATTTACCACCTTTTTCTTGTGTGCGTACATAACCCACCTGAAAAATTTGTGCAGGAATATAAACGCATATATGATCGCCTATATTGATTTTTAATATACATCACTTCATTCTTTACTTTATTATTTTATCTGAACAAACTACATAAATAAAATGATATAACTACAAGAATGAAGTAATACCCCCTACGGGGGTAATGCAAAACACACTTAATATATACTTCTCTGTTGGCAGATTGTTTATTTAAAAACTGAAATATATATTAAGTGTGTTTTGTTTGGTTTTATTCCAGGCAGGCCGCAGCTACATTTTAATTTAAAGCTGTGATTCCTTCTGGGTTCTTTAAATTAACGAAAGTGATTGCGCAATGTGTTTATTTTAGTTTAAAAATCAGAATGATCTTTAAATCACATTTGCATTAACGGTCGTTAATTTAAAAGATAATACTAGCATGTCGGAACAACATACCACCAACAATAATAATATAACATATATGATATGTTGTGTCAATACGTGTGTGTATCGCTTTACCCCCGTAGGGGGTAATAAAAGCAAAACTTAATATACTATCCCTAAAAGGTTGTTTATTTAAAAACTGATAGTATATTAAGTTTTGATCTTGTTTAATTTGATTCCTGGAAGGGAAGCTGCTTTTTAATTTTAAAAGAAGCTGGGATGCGGGACTGGTTAAACTAAATCTTTCTTTAATTGTGACAAGAAAATTTATTGTTTTGTTTACAAATCTTTAGCAATTAAAGAAAGATTTTGTGAACGTGTACACGCACGTTGTAACAACGCACTAAAACACAGAGTAAGGATCAACTGTATTTGTTTTTGTGTGTGTCCGTAGACACTATCTAGTTATTGATATATAAACCCTATCTAGGTGTCGATCCTTACAATTATAATATAACATGTTAGTAGACTAGAGTCAAGTTGCTTTGGTTATGCGTTACCCCCTACGGGGGTAATCAAGATAAAACTTAATATATCTCTAACCAAAAGGATGTTTATTAAAAAACTAAGAGATATATTAAGTTTTATCTTAAATGCAGAGATGTTTTCTTTCTGGAAAGTTTAACTTGCCAGCTTACGCTGGCCTCTTTATTTAAAATAGATGGCACAAGAAGCATATTTTAATTTAATTTTTATCACTGAGAGTTATTAAATAAGAAATTAAAAGACTTTATCGAAGATAAAAATTAGTTTAATTTTAATTTATTATTCAAGAACTCTAAGGAAGAAAAATTAAAAAACTTCTTATCGCACGTTGGTACAACGCACTAACGATAATAATATAACACGGTTTCAATCGTATGTCAACTCAAGTGTGAGCATGCGTTACCCCCGTAGGGGGTAATAGAGTAAACTCTTTAGAAAAACTAAAGAGTTGTTTTGTTAAATCAATGATTTGTAAAGTCTATATTTAATTTCCACTTATTTGAGTTAACTGTATTATCTACTTTGGGAGTTCTAATAGCTTTTTTAGGTTTTTCTTCTTCTCCGTATATTAGTCTTAATTTTGTTTCTTCTTCTTCGGTAAGGTTAAATATTTTAACTCTATTTATACAATGCTCTGTTTCGAACATCATACGATATACTAACCTATGATGAAGTTTGTTATCACTTATTTGTTTCATATCTTCAGTTAGAAAACATCTTTCTTCTTGATTATAATAATAAATTGATCTTTCACCTTTTGAACGGTATTTAACTTGTAATAATGACACGATGGTCTCCTTTTTTTAGAGTAGTGATATAATATAACATGCTGCACTTGTTATGTCAAGTGAAGCGAGTAGGTTGTTACCCCCTACGGGGGTAATTCAATAAGAAAAAAAAGAGAACACGCATATACATGTTCTCTTATATAACAGAATAACAAATATTTATTCTTCTGTATCACTATCTGTAGCTTTCATCTTACTTAGTTCACCTTGAACACGTTGTATCTCTGATTGCATAGCAGGAAGCACACTCATGAACGTATCAACAAATTCATTGAAGTCGCCTTGATCCTTACATACAGTTGGCTTCTTACCTTTTGTGTCCTCTGTTTTAAATCTGATCTCTCCTTTCTCAGTTTCTATTAAAGATTTTTTGAGAATCTGAGCCGTTGATAACTGTTCGGTTTCATTCGCTATACCGTTATCACGTGCATTGACTAAGATTGCAGAAACTTGTTCTAATTCGTCAACGGGAACGAATTGGGCTCCATAACCCTTTCTGTCCTCAACAAGATTGAATTCTATAGACAAAATATCGTTATGCATAACTAATTGCAACGTATCTTGAAAAATCTCCGTTGCTGAACGTGTTCTTTTATTTTTCTTATTGAATGAAAATACAAAATTTTTACTCATTTTTTTTACCTCTTTTTTATAGTAGTGAATATCCTTCATTGGATATATATATTATAACATGATTGAAGTGTCGTGTCAACACGTGTGTGTTAAAAAGTAAATCTTTTTGATACATACGTTACCCCCGTAGGGGGTAAATGGAAAATAAAAAAGTGAGGTATTCAACTTATAAAGAAGAATACCTCCAAAGATAAAAATTCCAAATACTATGTGCTAGGAACGTCCTCTTGCCTATCGGCTAGAACACGTGCAGTAACAACATGCTTTGATGTGGTTCGAGTTTTGAATTCTCCACTTGCAGTATAGTTATAAACTATTTTGTCACCGTTTCGTTTAGTATATCCTATTTGTAAATCATAAGAATACAACGCACTCCCGTCTGTACGCATATTTGAATTTTTACCAGTCACACCACGTGTCCAGCGTCTTACTACATCTATATTTTGCATATTTTTCCCTTTGTTTGATATTATATAATATTTCATATATCCTTGATTGGATATACTATATTATAACCTCTTACTATACTCACGTCAAGTGAATTGGGTTAGGAGTTACCCCCTACGGGGGTAATGTGTAGAGTTGCCATAATAGCAACTCTTTTGAGAGCCGATTAAAAATTTATTTTCCATACCTTTACAGTTTTTGGCTTCTTGGGTTCTGCCAACACTATTTTGCGTTCTTCCTTTTTAAACTGTATTCTTTTTCGACCAGTTTTTTCACATATAATGATTGTCTTATGTTTATAGTATTCACTCATAAAAATCTCCTTTTGTTGAAGTGATAATATATTATAACACTACTTGCTTGTTTTTGCAAGGTTGTTACACAAGTGATTACCCCCTACGGGGGTAATGAGAGAAGTGAGGACACGCAAATGCATGTCCTCTTGGTTTTTAAATATTTAATATTTACTCATTCATCTTACCTAGTTCATTTTGAACACGTTGTATTTCAGACTTCATGGCTGGAAGCACGCTCATAAACGTAGTTACAAATACATCAAAATCTTCTTTGTCAGAACAAACAGTGGGTTTTTTTCCCTTTGTATCTTCTGTCTTAAATCTTATTTCTCCCTTTTCAGTTTCGATTAAAGATTTTTTAAGAATTTGTGCTGTGGATAACTGTTCAGTTTCGTTAGCAATACCGTTGTCACGTGCCATACAAAGAACATCAGCAAACTCTTGTAGTTCAGACACTGGAACAAATTGTGCACCGTAGCCTTTTCGATCCTCTACAAGATTAAATGATATACATAATGTGCCATCATGCTCAACTAGCTGTAATGTATCTGAAAAAATTTCTTTTGCAGAACGTGTACGTTTATTTTTTTGATTGAATGAAAATGAAAAACTCATTTTTGACCTCTTTTTTTTAGTAGTGAATTTGTATCCGTTGTTGAATACATATATATTATAACACGTATGTATAAATATTTCAACTACTTTGGGTTAAGTGTTACCCCCGTAGGGGGTAATAAAGAAACAGTTATACAAATAATAACTGCTCTTTTTTTTATTCAACTTTGGCGTGTTCCTCTATGAGCCTTACTATATACTCATCATCTTTTACAAGTTCATCTATATTTATAGTGTATTTACCTCTCAATATAACATATCTAATTAAAGAAACAAGTGTTTCCTTGTCAGATACAACCAAATCTAATTTACTTCTTTGTATTACATTCTCAAGCATGTAAACAACGTTGCTTTTGCTTTTCAAGTCAACTGCAAATTGACTTAAATCGACTTTCTTTTTCATAGGATTCTCCCTTTGGTAGTGATTTTTGAATATAACTTTATGCTATATTATATTATAACACAAATAATCAGATCAAACAAATTTATAGCACATAACATTACCCCCGTAGGGGGTAACCAGATAAAAGCGAGGACACACAAACGCATGTCCTCTTGTATATTTAACTACAAATGTTATTCTTCTTCTTCAATATAATCTTCTTCATTGTAGTATTCATCATTATTTACTTCTTCTACTTCTTCTTCTACAATTAAGCCCATTTCCTTTTGGACTCTTGCAATTTCAGTTTGCATAGCAGGAAGTATAGACATGAACGTATCTACAAACTCATTAAAATCTTCTTTATCAGAACATACAGTAGGCTTTTTTCCTTTTGTATCTTCAGTTTTGAATCTAATCTCTCCTTTCTCAGTTTCTATTAAAGATTTTTTGAGAATCTGAGCCGTTGAAAGTTGTTGTGTTTCGCTTGTGATACCATTGTCCCTAGCGTCAACAAGGACTTGTGCTACTTCTTCTAATTCGCCAGTAGGAATGAATTGTGCCCCATATCCTTTTCTATCTTCCACAAGGTTAAATTCGATACATAGAACGCCATTTTTCTTTTTAAGAAAAAGAGTCTCCTCAAATATCTCTTTTGCAGATCGTGTACGTTTGTTTTTTTGATTGAATGAAAAAATGAAATTTGACATTTTTTTTTCCTTTTTTTTAGTAGTGAATGTGTATCCGTTGTTGAATACATATATATTATAACATGACTATAGTAATCTTACAAGTCTTTTGAGTTAAGTGTTACCCCCGTAGGGGGTAATGAATTAAAGCCCAAACAATTAAATAGTAAAGGCTACATATTAAGTCATTAAAAAAGATTCAATTTCCATTTTTTATTTTTACTGACCTTTGCTTTTCTTGGTTTTCTTTTTGACTCTTTCTTTATATCTTGAATTACAACTTTAACAGGCTGAAAACTCTCCATAGGGACGTTACATCTTTGAGAACACAAACTTGTCAAAGTATCCCTCAACTCTCTGTCATAAACCTTTGTACCGTCTATAGAATACCACTGTCTATCCGACACTCTGAATAAATAATCCCTGTTTTCATAATAGATTCTGTAATGCATAAATTCTCCTTTTTTGTAGTGATAATATATTATAGCATGTATTTTCACACATGCATAAAAAAGACAGAAAGGTTACCCCCTACGGGGGTAATGAAGAAAAAGACCATACTCATGCATGGTCTTAGTATCTAATTTTTATCTTTTAACTTCCTAATCTTTCTACTTCTTCTTTTGTAAGTCTATTTGTTTCCTCAAATAATTCTTGAACCTTTAATGTAGGAACATAACAGAAAACATTATCTTCCTCTGAAAATTCATAACTTTTACATTGAGGGTTTATCATCTCCCCCTCTTTAAAAACAGCGATTTCCCACTCGGTATATTGATTCGCTCTCAATCCATGTTGTCTAGGTCGGCAATAGTTCAGCATGCCGCCTTGAATTGATAGTTGCAAACCGTTACCAAGGTCAATCCTATTCCAGTGAGAACCGTTATGAAAAAGATAATCTGTAAAATGCTTAATACTCATGTTAAATCCTATGTTGAAATGATAATATATTATAACACGCATTGTTCAATCGTGCAAGGGAAAGGGGCAGAAAGTTACCCCCGTAGGGGGTAATAAGGATGAAGTCACATGCGAATACGCATGTAACTATTTGTTTTTATTTTACTCTATAACAATATATTTCAATAATTCTTCTGTATCCCGTTCTGAGACTTCCTCTATAAACTTCCCGTATGGTCTTGTATGCTCATGCACTATCCCGTCTTTCAAAGTGATGTATTTAGTGAATACGGGCACACTATGAAGAAAATTCATTATAGTACTCATAGAATAATTATTGTAAAGATAAACAGTATCTTCAAACTTCATTGAAAGAATAACATTATTATCCTCATATTTTGTAACTGATTGTAATTGCCAATTTCCAAAGTAAGTAAAGAAATTAAACTGATAATGTATGTTACTTTTATCATAATTTACAATGTTCATGTCATAACCATAGCCTCCCTCTACGGGCTCGTCTTTTAATGACATGTTAGTAATTTTTACACAACCGTTCCATGTCTCTATATAATAATCTGTCTGATTACTCATGAAAGCTATAGAGCTTTCATACGCTCTTTTACCTTGTATCGCTTTTTCTTTTTTCATGCTTACTCCTTTATATTGAACAGGTACTTATATTATAACACGTCTAATTAAATCTTTCAATTATATTGAACAAAACATTACCCCCGTAGGGGGTAACGTGGAAGATGCACGATCATACACCTCCTCGCTTTATCCTCTCCAAGAGACAGATATATAAATATATATTTGTTGGCTAAACTCATTAAATTCTGTAGTTATAGACTTTATCTCAACTTTATATTTATCATTGTTATTAAGGGTTAAATCAACAAATGTTAAACTTGCAGATATTATAACACACTCAGTGTCAAAATTATAATCAAATTCAATTTCATCTTCTATGACTTCATATTCTCTTTTTCCAAAACAACTTTTAATAAAGTCTATATTCTGTTCTTTGAAAGAATCTATAAGTTTATTACCTCTTTCGCTTTGGTCTATTTTTAGATTCTCAAGTTCTTCCTCTAGTCTTTTTATTTCATTTTCCAATTGTTGTTTGATTGTTGCTAAGTTTGTCATAATAACCTCTTTGTTTTATTGATATATATATTGTAACACACATACACACGTATGTAAACTAATCTGAAAGAAATGTTACCCCCTACGGGGGTAACGAAAACACAAAGGGAGATTTGACTCTCCCTTATGAAATAAGTTTACACTTTATTGTTCGTGTCCACCCATGCTTTTTTGAAGATAGTTTACTGTCCACAGCTCATGATATCTATCACAAGTAACCATCTCTGGAAAAGTAGATACATGCTTGGCAACAATCCCACACATATTTTCTGGTATCTGTTGATTGTTCCATAGCATTTGTCCGTTTTCATCTTTGGAACAGACAATGACCATACCAAAGGCACAATGGTTAGTTACTAGGCACATTGGTTTATTCATAAGTAATGCGTAATTCCACAATCTTTTTATTAAAAATTTTGTTTCGTTGAATAAATCATCAGCAGTTTTGTTAGGAATCACCTTATTGCTTTTCATTGTTTCATCTAATGCCTCTACTATAGACTTAAGTGCAGGGTGCAATTCAGACTCTTCACATGGCATACAATCTTGTAAATTCATATTTTCTCCTTTATGTTGAATAGGTACTTATATTATAACACATCTAAATTTAATTTCAATTACATTGAACAAAAGATTACCCCCTACGGGGGTAACGGTGCAAAGCAAGGCCTTGACTTGTCAAGGCTTTTGGGCTTCTCAAATATTATTCTATCTCTCTCCACTTAAAGTTGATCATTGTAGGAAATAGTTTTAAAACTTGTTCTTCTATATCCATATCTATATTCAATGGTATCTTAAACCAGTTATGAGAGGTTGTCCGTGTTTCTGTTTTAGTGTATTCTTTCTTTATTGTTGATATAGCATAATGCTCTGTCACTTTTAACTCTACCGTAGTCTTGCCTGTTGCAAGTGCATGTTTAGCCCAAAATAACTCAGATTTTCTTTTTTCCTCTTCATCTTCACACGTATCAGGGTGCTTAGGTGCTAAGTCACCACCATGAATGGTGAAAAACTCTATAAATCCATTTTCATGGCGAATACCTATTGCATGACCATGCCAACATAGTTTCATGGAACGATGTATTACTCTATCCCAAATCTCTCTGTCTCCTCTCTTTGATAGGAAAACTTCTTTTTCATTTAAAGTATCACCTTGAGACTCTCCATACAGAGCGTTTTCCATAGGCGGAAACTCTATTTTATTTATTTGAAAACGCATTATAAAGAATGTACCGCTCTGAACAACAAAGACGCTATCTGACGGTTCTAAAACTTCTTTGTACACATGTTCTATGTGCTTTTCTATAAGTGAATGATCGCTATGATGTAGCTTGTATCGGTTATTTTCAATCATTTGTGACTCCTTGTGTTGAATGACTAAGTGTTTATATTATAACATGATATAAAGTTATGTCAATCTTATTTGAACAAAACATTACCCCCTACGGGGGTAACATAGAGAGACACTTGATTTCTCAAGAGTCCCAATTATTATGTCTAAATTTTTTATTTACTTATTCTTTTCGCTAGGACATACAACAACACTGGCGACTCTGCGACCATGGCAAATGTGCATTGAGGTTGTCTGAGATTCGAAATAGCCTCCTTTTGATGTATAATTAAATAATATTTTTTCGCCTCCTTTACTTATTCCTATAAGTAAGTTATACGAATATAGATTTGATCCATCAGTTTTCATATTTTTTGTGCTAGCTGCTCTATTGTTAGCCCATGCGTTTGCTACATCTTCATTTTTCATTTTTTTTTACCTCTTTAGTAGTGATTGAGTTATCCTTATTGGATACTTATATAATAACATGATTTGATAACATACGCAAACACAAGCAAAACATCGTTACCCCCGTAGGGGGTAATGGTTAAGCCAGATGAAAAATCACCTGACTAATTATTTTTTATCTCCCTGCTATATCTTTCAACTCTGACAGGTGATTCATATAATAATTCGCTGCCAAAGTATTTATATAACAATATCTATTAAATAATCTTGCTTTCCCTCTAGCAATATTTATTTTGTCAACCAAACATATTCTATGACCACTAGGGGCTGTTATAGCCCATAGATAACTTCTAGGCTGTAAGTTTTCATCTAAAGGTCTATGTATCGTTATACTTCCCTTTTTTTCACTCATGAGTTCAACGGAAACTATCCCGTCTTTTGTGATGATATTTACTTTTGCTTTTTTCATACTGACTCCTTTATATTGAATAGGTACTTATATAATAACATAATACTTTTAATGTTTCAACACATACACACAAACAATTACCCCCGTAGGGGGTAACGGAGGGGAAAAAAAGCTGGACTTGGTTCATCACACCAAATCCAGCCAGACAACATACCGATTTTCTCACCCTTTCAGAACGCATATTTATTCTTCTTTGTTGTCAACGGGTGTCAACCTGCGTCCCAAACTATGACTACACACAGAGGGGGTTGGAACGCAACCTATCGGATAGGCAAGGAGTATTCCCCTCATTTAAAAATTTTCAAAATCATTATCACTATTATATTTATAAGTTATATTATCCCTATAATCATCATAGACACAAAGAATTAATATGAATACAGGTATGATAGTCATGCCTGTGAAAAATCCGAAAAAGAAAATAACAAAATCCATATCAACCTCTGCTCTATATATATAATATAACATGCTACGTAACATAGTGCAACCCCTTGGGGTCCTTCATTACCCCCGTAGGGGGTAATGGTGCAAAGCAAAGCCTTGACGAGTCAAGGCTTTTTAGCTTTATTTATTTAATTCCAAACATATTCTTGATCTGTTGATCAAAACTTATAATTTCGGGGTCAGACAAAAATTCTTCATCTTCATCATAATCATCTTCTGACTTATTTTCGACACTTACACTGGGCATAAGTGTATTACACTTTGCACAATGAGTATCATTTTCAGTTATCGCAATAACCATAGATATAATCTCGCTATCTTCTACTTTATTTTCTGCACAATAAGAGCAAAAGACTTGACTGGAGTTTCCAAATATGTATCCCAATCTGACGTGGGCATGTTCTTTTAATGATTTAGACATAATAATAATCCTTTTTTTTAGGGTGTACTTAATAATAACATGAACACATATATATTGCAACACACATGCGTAAGTAGTTACCCCCGTAGGGGGTAATGAGGAAGAGCGAAACCTTGACACGTCAAGGTTTCTGATGCTATTATTAAAATATCATCTTTTCAACTCTTTCTATAAGATTCTTTATATCTTCTTCAGATGGACTAAATATTCTATTTCCAGTGTCACTATCAACAAATACTGACCACTTGTCATGATTCTCTCCATCTTCTGTCCATATAGTTATGGTAGTAGAGTCTTTACCAAAACTAGAAAAACAGAGTCTTTCTGATTTTTCTCTTAGGTCACTATCTGTAATGATATCTACGATAACATCATTACCGTAAAAATCCCAATTAGTCTTAAAGCCTAGTTTTATAAAATGATCTCTTAATCTGTCGCCCAAAGCGATAAGTTCTTTTGTAGATATAGTCATAATGTTTCCTTTGTTGAATGATTGAATATACATATATTGTAACATAAGATTTAAAAAATGCAAATGTAACGTGCAAGACATTACCCCCGTAGGAGGTAACGAAGAAAGACTTCCCTCTTGACAAGTCAAGAGGTTGTTGGCTCTACTCAAAAGGTCAATCTTAGTATTCCCTTTTCTATTTCAGAAAATGTATCTTTCTTATAATACAATCTATCATTTCTTACCATAGCATAAGTAGTTTCAAATATAGCGTTAAACTCTCCTAAAAGGCTCTTTATGTCTTTATTATGTTGTCTCCTACCTGACCACAAAGCAAGGCTAGAAAACTTGATCTTAATACGTTTATACTTTCTCCACTTAGAAATAAATACTAAACTTAAGTCGTTGTTATACTCTCCCTCAGAAGATCCGATAAACTGATAACGTCTATCAAAAAATCTCTCAGTACCTATCAAAGATTTTTTTCCTTGTTCTATAACTCTCATGCCTCCCTCTATTTTTTCACAAGATGATAATAACTTACTTAGATTTATTACAGTAAGTTTATAATAGTTGTTTACTTTATAAGCAAAACACAATAGGCTCTTACTATTCTGTAACGAATCAAATACTGTATTGATAGTGCTATCAATACCTGTTGAAAAATCAAAAGAATCATTTCCATTGAATAACGGTCTTTTCTGTTTGAAATCTAAATAGTATGGGCTCTTAGGTTGAACAATAGCGTCGTAGACAAAACCTGGCCCAAATACTGCTGTAGCCTTAGGAGTCTCCCCTTTCTTAATGCAATCATGAAAGTGTACTTTATTTAATCCTTGTTGCTTTGCAAACTCTCTATTAGACATAGAAAAAAAGTTATAGTTTCTATCCCAAAACTTTGAGTCTGAACTGATCCCATGTCCTGCTGGTCGCCCGTATTTATTAGTTGTGAATAAGTGCATAAGTGCGTTAGTAGGTTGTAACATAATAATCTCCAATAATGAAAAAATGAAATGATGGTTGAAATGTTTAAGAACTAAACATAATATATAATAACATTTATCTATATCCTTGTCAACAATAAACACAAAGAATCTTATATTTATTTTTGAAAAACCTTTCACTTTATGCCACTTCACACACACATATATATAACTTGCATAAAACGTGCACGTGTGTATTGACAAGTCAAGACGCACACACGCATGCTTTTACTCCCTCCCCACTACGAGGGGCTCTCCCGTAACAAGTCTTAAAAATGAAGTGTAAGTGTTGACTTGTCAATACACATTTTTAATATAAGACTTGATTTAAATACAAGTTAGTTATTTTATATAACTTACTTTTATTTACGCATGCTTGTATACCATATGAGATAAAGACTCTTGACATGTCAAGGCCTATTACCTCCGTAGGGGGTGTCTTATCTTAGGGAACATGCCAAACCCAATGCCACTTTGCAACAAAGCAAAGCAAATATAATTACCCATTACAGGGGTAATTATGTTTTCAATATAATTATTTGCAACACGTGTATCGGTTATACACATGTGTAAATAAAAAAAATAAAAAATTGCAAAATTTTTTTTCATTTTATAACAATAAAAAAATAAAAGATAGAACAAATTAAAACAATATGGAAAGATGATGTAATCATCTTTCCGTGTGCACATCTGTAGTTTACACTACAGACATGATACTCTCATAAACTTGTTGAGCATTACATGGGTTTTTACCACCATAGAATCTACAAGTAGATAGCAAGTTGTTCTGTCTCAAAAATCCTCTTACTTGTTTGCTGGTTGTTCTTCTACCTGACCATGAAGCTATTGAAGATGGTTTTACTCTTATTCTATAGTTCTTCTCTTTACTGCAAAACACAAACGCATTGTCATGCGTGTATCCTGTTTCATTTTTAGAACCTATCACACTATATCTTTCTAAAAAAGTCTTGACTTGTCCAGTCTTTTCGCCTTGTTCAATAACACGATTTTCTTCATAGTCAGTAAATACACACATGCGTTCTATGATTTTCGTTATATTCAAAGAATGACAATAGTAATAAACTTGTCCTTGTCTTACACGCTGTTCTAAAAAACACATAACACCCGAATAACGCCCCGTATTCAAAGAATCAAATACAACGTACATGCTGTCCTCACTACCACAAAAAAGGTCTGTACTGTCATTCCCATTAAATAATAAACTTCTTTCCATGACCTTAATGTCCATAAAACATGGGATATTATAATCATCAGTTTTCATTACGTTATCCCATGTGAAACCTCCACCACATATGCTACGAATCGAAGGGGACATGCCTTTTTTAATAGATTCAGTTTTATGTATGCTTACTAGTTGGGTCTGTTGTACAAGCTGAGTATTTGTAACTTGCATGGGATACATTCTATCCCAAAAAGTGTTATCTCCTTTTACACCTTTTCCCAAAGGTCGAAAATAAAATTGTTTGTTTGGGTTAGCAAGTAACCCAACGAATGTAAGATATAAATGATTTTCATGATTGAACATAATAGACTCCTAAAAAATAATGAATGAATGATTGTTGATTGAATATACTATATTGTAACATGATATAAACCGACATGCAATAATATAGAATGTTTTTTTTATTTATTTTTTCGGACAAAAAATGTCCACAATGTTTTTTATTTTTTTTTACAAAAAATTATTTACGTATACTTGACACGTCAAGGACTGGGGAGGTGCGGGCATGACGTGGCACTTAGATAGCCTCCCGTTTTATATGCTTATATACAGACTTTCGCAGGGCTTGACGTGTCAAGGCACGCCCGCACCGTTAAGCCACATTTCGCCACGAAATATATTTATTTAATATGATGTGGACTTGTGTGGACTTGTGTGGAC
>Ga0208012_1000342_pt1 | contig 17196 bp, 23 predicted proteins | sample 15BtaG_FD_184090 | JGI IMG/M metagenome (GOLD analysis project Ga0208012, IMG submission 184090) | Marine viral communities from the Subarctic Pacific Ocean - 15B_ETSP_OMZ_AT15312_CsCl metaG (SPAdes) (version 2) | ecosystem: Environmental > Aquatic > Marine > Oceanic | place: Pacific Ocean... | reverse complement strand
CCCAGAAGGTGCCGCGCTGATGCTCGGCGGTGTCCCCGCGACTGTCAAGGAGGTAAAAGCTTCCTACCGTCGCGAGCTGACTTTCACCGCCGCCGGTGCCGACGCAGCTTCTCGCGTTGCTAAAGCTCAGAGCACCCTTGACGGCGCGCTGTCCGCTTGTGCGCTCGTTGGCGTGGACCCCGATAGCGTCGCGACCGTGGGCAACCTCCGGCACGCTCTAATCGAGGCACAGGCCCTCGTTGATACTGATGAGGCCGCCGCCGTGCTTACCATCGAGCGCATGACCCTGCATAAGCGCGGGTACAAGGCCAACTAATTGTAGGCTGCAAACAATCTTGCCGGGGTTCGCCCCGGCTTTTTTGTGCCTACTGTGAGTGCTTGCGTGTGCGTAGTAACTCACAAAAGCTCACAAAATAAAGTTGTAGAATGCATGCAATGGGCGGGGGCCCCCTCCCCCCCCTACGGCGCCCGATATATGTGCTTAGCAAGTATTCCGGGGATAAGTGCTGCCCTAAGTACATTCACAACGGCTCTGAATTTTTTGAAACTTTTTGGCCGACTATAGAAATTAATAGAATTTCAGACATAATTACAGTAAGATGAACAACATAGAAAACATATTGATACTAATGGGCATGGGCAGTGTGGCCCTGTTATGGGCTTTCAGTCTAGGTGGAGCGCTAGCGGCTGTATATGACACAGTGCGCGGTCCAATCGATGGCTTGATCAAGAGGATCAAAGGGTAGGCATGCGACGCGATGACGAACCCCCTTGTACACGCACTAGTGTTCTTGGCCGCGGTATTGATACCCGGCGGCTTGCTAGTATACTTTGCTTGGAGAGCTATCTCCCTTAAGGGGGAACCTAATCATACGGCTCAAAATCCGGGATCTGAGAATATTCCAGACAGGTCTCCAACTCCAGCCGAAGCCCAATCAGCATTCCGGGACATGTTCCCCACAGAATCGCTTCGCGCGCGGAACCGACGGCTTAAGCTGAGCCGTGCTAGGGCACTCCGGCATAAAAATTCTAAAACTTAATTTCCAGGATTTGGTGTTTTGGCACAAGAAGTGCATATATCCACAACAACTTATTTAGGCTATGTGTTATACTGCTGCCTACTTATGTCTGTTATGCGTTCTTACTTCCAACAAAACAATGATGTGACCCAGGCAGTCTTCTGGGTTTGCTGCGCTATCATTGCTGGCTCAGGCACCCGAGTACTGATGCACCTATAATGCTTTATCCCTTTATTAACTTCGACAGAGCCTTTGGTACCCTTTTGAACTGCGCCGTGCAATACGGTAGCCTCTCTGCACACCAATGGAGTGTGCGAGTATGCGTCTGTATGCTATCATATGAGGTATGCGTCGGGTTGCGATTTAGAAAGCGTTTCTAGATCTTTCTAACACAAGAAAATTTGCGAAGAAAAAATCGCGGATTTTTGACTATTTAATAACGGAAGTGTTATATGGCCCCTGTTCATATTATTTTGAGTGTCCTTTTATTGATTTGTCTGTCAATGGGGGCATATTGGTCAATTTTGAACTATCGACGTTATAAAGCCAACATGTTGGTCGCTGACGAGTTGGACTCTATTATTGCCTCAACACTTGAGACGATTAAAGGAAGCAAAAAAACTATCGCGAAACAAAAAAGCGGTGGCGTGACTGAGCTGGGCGAATCTCCTGAGCTGATGTCAACAATTATAACAGTTCTCATAAATAAATTTGGAAATGTTCGCCTTTCCATGGACGATTTTATGATTGCCGATCATGAATATGTTTCTGTCTATGTCGACGCCAAAACACAAGAAATTATTCTTTCCATGGATCACAGCCTGAGTTTAACAAATCCTTATGTTAACTATCCAACTCCTGATGACGGAACCTTTCATTAGGCTTTGTTGGATCTGATTATTAATTTGAAACCTGGCGACCTAGTTCGAATGCATAAACACGGGGCTATTGGTATTGTTACTGAGGTGTTTGCTGATTTGAACCCCTCTGACCCCTGGATAAGGGTTTTGTTCACTCACCCTACCCAAACTTATCAATGGTGTAAAGAAACGGGCCTGGAGGTCTTAAAAAGAGAAGAGGGACTCGAGGTCCCCCCGCTCCTGGGCGCAATCATTAGTAAAAGTGGGAGCTTATGAGTCGCGCCACAAATTGTTTGAAGCGAACTTAAGCACTTCTTCGGCAGAATCCTCGTTATAGCCGTAATCTTCAATAAGAGTTTGTACCATTGCGTTGAACTTCTTCTTTTGCTTGGTATCCCGGCTCTTGGATTTGGTTACGATACGGGAAATATCACGGACTGACGCCACAAGTTTTGTTTCAATGGCTTCTCGCAGCGGACCGTAGGACCGCCAATCAATCACCTCACCCCGCCGAAGCTTGGCAAACATATACGAAGTGATATCGGCTCGGAAGTTGTTTTTGGAACTTCCCTTGATTCCGATTTGTTCCTCGATGCTAACCAGGAACTTCTCGTCTGCTTCCATCTCTTCGTTGGTTATTCTGTCTTTCACCTTAGTGTTGTTAACATAGGCTTCTGCGTGATCCAAGTAATTATTGAAAAGAGATTCAGCCTGTTCTTCATAGGCTGACACAAAAGCCTTCGTGATCTCTTTTTCTAGAATGGACAGATATTCTTCATGAAGAGATTTCTGTAAAAACTGAAGATAATACTTTCTATTGTCGGGATTCACAATCTGCTCTTTTACCTGCTTGATCAGAGCATCTCGAATGGAGATGGGAGTGATCATGTTTTTAGTGGAATCGGCTAAGGCCGCATCGATAGCTTTCATGACAAAACGCGTTGAGATACCCGTCATGCCTTCGTCTTCCACTTCCTCGCGGAGATCAATAATATCGACCTTTTTGATTAGGCCCTTCTCTACAATCTCTTCTCCATTGTAGATCTTCATCTTGGTAACAGGGTCCACTTTATTAGAATGCTTCAATCTCGACAACACAGCAAACATGGCGGCGACTTCCAAGGTATGGGGAGCAATATGGTAATTATAATCGGAACGTCCGATCAATTTCTTGTAAATCTTGACTTCTTGCTCAAATTCTAGAGTGTAAGGAACATTAACCCGGACGATACGATCAAGGATAGCTTCGTTAGTATGCTCCGACTTGAACTTGTTCCACTCCGCTTCGTTACAGTGAGCAAGGATAACACCATCAAAGTAGATCATCGCCTGCTTGCCGGGGGAAGGAACATTCTTCTCCTGGGTTGCAGTAATCATGGTATGCAAGAACTCAATCTCGTTCTTGAAAACTTCTACAAATTCCACGATGCCCCGGTTCCCCACATTGAAGGCGCCGTTGAGCGAGAGAACGCGAGGATCATCCTCCGGGTAGAGATCTAATTTAGAGATGTCTTCTGAACCGATGAGAAGACTTGTATCCTGGGTGTTGGGATCCATGGGAGGGACGACGCCAACACCTTTTCTTCCGCGTACCGAAAAAGAAGCTTGTGTAATGGGGAACTTAGTATAGTCTCCACCGAACTCTTTGATAAGACGATGACGACATACTGGACACAAATCTCCTTCGATCTTGATTCCATATGACTCTTCAAAGTCGTCGCGCAAAGAGCGAGGGATGAGATGGAGGGGTTCTTCGCGAATAGGACACCCGTCTAGCGCCAGAATGGGATCACAGTCTTCCAGGGCGCTCTTGATGTGCTCAATAAGAGCAGACTTACCCGCACCTACCGGGCCGAGCAATAGAAGAACCTGCCGACTCTCTTCACCCTTCATTGCTGCAGAGGATAAGAATCGCATGACCTTTTCTAGAGGCTTCTCCATTCCAAAGAAGTGAGGAGAAAAATAGTTATAGACTTTAACAGTTTCACCATTAAAGACCTTGTTACACCGTTCATCTCCTTCCTCTAGAGTAGTTACCCCCGATGAAATCAACTGGCGGTATAAGCGCTTGTGCGCAAGAGCTGCAAGACTCTTATCCTCCTCTAGTAATTGAAGATAATCTTCTAGAGTGCCTTCAAACTTTGCAGCTTTTTTGCTCTCTCTGTGTTCTTTCACACGTTCTAAAAATTTATTGGTTGTGGTCATGTCTAAAACTCCCATACTTCATTTTCCACGAGAGAGACGAGTTTTACATCATCTCCCCATAAGGTTTGTAGATGTTCATATACTTTGCTAGCGTACTGAATATCTAGGTCTCGGCCGTCATGTTCATGAACTAAGCAAAGAGTATTATCTTTCTTTACTTCATCAACATAAACAATGGGTACTCGATTGAGTCCCACATTTCTAATTAATTCGTCACGGACTTTTTCCCATCCGTCATCGTCAGATACGTCATCTATTGTAATCGCTTTTTTGGTTTTTTTGAAGGAATAACTAAAGTAATTCATATCTTGCATGAACTTCTCATCTAAATAGAATCGCAAAAAGGATATATCATTGTGAACTTCTCGCACTATCATCGCTTCATCGAAGCCTTCTTCTTCAATAATCTTTTCAAACAACTTGAATCCTAGATGGTAAGGGTTGAGTTGGCCCAAGTGGGTGCGTACGACCTGATTGTGAAGCTTCAAGAACGGAAGATGAAGACTATCTGGTAAGTTTAGCTCCTGGATAATCTTGTAGTGGATAGTGCACGCCCATCCTTCATTCATGACCTTAGTCAAGGCTTGGGGGATGAAGTACTGCGAGCTTTCTTCCACGATAAGGAGGAGATGTCTTTCCCAATCGGATAGGTGTTTACTATGATCAGCGATGAAACGGAGCACGTTATATTCGGGTTGCAATGGCGTCTTGGTGATATCGCCATCATAAGTTGGGTCATTCTCCATTTTTTCACGCTCTAAGGCCACTTGTTGGGTAGTGGTGGGAGTAGTGATCCCGCGATAGCGCGGTACCTGATATTTGATCGCGTGGGCGGCGTCCAAGATATTCTCTACCTTGTCGATCCCAATAGAAGGGTCTTCAATGAGTTGTCGCACGAACTTGGCTCCGGCCTTGAAGGTATCGATGACATGGTTGGGGTTCGTTTCCGCAAACATACGGTTTTGTTTAAAGAAATCGGAGTGGCCGACACAGTGTGCCATGGTAAGAAGATGAATATAAAGGGCATTTTCCCGCATCAGGTAGGCAATACTAGGATTCGAGTTGATAATCATCTCATAGGGCAGTCCCGTTTGTCCCATGTTGTACAGGGTGTGAGTCCTTTCATACTCTTTTCCGTAAGACCAGTGACGATAATGAGTAGGAAGGCCTGTATATGCCATGGCGCCCATCATTTCCTGGTAATCGATAATCTCATAGTCAATAGGGTGCCAGTCTAACCCTAAATCCTCGGCAACACGGATGATTTTTTCATCCCAATGTAGCAAATCTGCTTCGGTCCAGTCACTCATGGGTAGATTTTCCTCCAAATAACGAATGGAAAGCTTTCCAGATGTGTTCTGGTTGGCCCACCATAACTTTTTTGAACTTATTATCACATAGAGGGTTCAATTTAGACCATAAGTTCTCCATTTCTTCATTTTTCCATGCCGAAAAGGTCCCCCATGGTGTGCCATGGAAGGGATCGTTGGGATCAACCTCATCAGCTAGGCCCTTATAGTGCTCATTGATTTCACAATATCCCGTCAATTGGCTGACATCTTTGATTTGGGAGAACAAATCGATGCATTTTTCGTTATCTGAGGTCCAATTCTCGCCATCACCGCAATAAAAGGAATAAATATTCCATGAATTTGGATGATATTCCTTCTGGATGATGTCTAATTCTAAATCTAGGCAGCTCGAAACGATCGTGCCGCCGTGTGTACCCACCTTAAAGAAGTCGTCTTCATCCACACGCTTGGCTTGAGTGGAATGAGAAATAAAAACCACCTCAACTTGATCATATTTGTGGTTCAAAAACTGGTATAAGAGGAAAAAGAAGCTTCTTGCAAGAAATTTGCGCTCCATGGACATGGAACCGGAGACATCCATGAGAAAAAAGATGACCGCCGAGCTGTTTTCTTTGACTTTGGGCTTGATGTGGTGATATTTGAGGTCATCTTTGTGAAAGGGAAAGCGTTCATCTCCCTCCGGATCATATGTGCCGGCCTTTTCGGCCATTTTCTGGCGGCGGATCTTCCGTTTGAGTGTTTCTTTCTTAGATAACCGAGGGCGGATCCCCTTGAAACGATAGCCTTTGCGTTTAATGGTCTCATGAGAGACAAAACGAAACCTTTTCTTCTCTAGGTCGGGTAGCTCAAGGTCATTGAAGAGATATTCAGCCAGTTCTTCCAGACTTACCTCTACATCATAATATTCGTCGCCTTCTTTGTCACTCGCCTTCCCTGTGCCCTGTCCTTGACCCTTCTCGGCTCGTTGTTTACCAATTTTTTGGCCCCTTTTGATGGTATGATCGCCCCCAGAGCCCACGGACTTGTTTTTTTCGTTATTTCCGTAAACAAATCGGTACTCTCTGATCCCTTTCACGGGGATTCTAATCTTTTTTGTTCCATTTTGCCCAATTATTGACTCTTCTGCAATAACATCCTTAATAGATTCTTTAATAGCCTTTTCAATTTTCTTTTTGTGTCGGAATCGATCGCTTGCTGCCCGGTCGACGATGGATTTGTGTTTGCGGAAGACGCTCATGTATTAATTATCTTAAGAGTGGAACTAATAACAATTATAATTGATATATAATGCAAAGTCAAGTCTTATTTGGCTACTTATAAGAGAATGGATAAGAATTTTTACAATAAAAGCTCCTCAGATAGTCTTGGATGGCTTCCGAGTTGGTTTGGGTGCTCACTTTTCGACAATAATCTCGTAAAAGCTGTTCAAAAGTGGCAAAAAGCTCATCATTTAACGGCTGACGGTCTCGTGGGGCCGATGACATACAGGAGAGTTTGGACGGCCCGGGAAGCTGATATTTCGGACCATAAGCCAACCAGTAGGTGTCCGTTCCGCGCTGGACAGAAACATATTGTTCACAATGGTAATTTTATCCCCATTAACTGGGATAAGGTGATACTTTGGGACGAAAATGATGGTTTCAAGTCCAAAAAAGGCAATTATACCGATTATTCTGGAAAGCCGGACCGAAAACCCACTATGTTTGTAAATCACTGGGATGTTTGCTTATCATCGGAGTCTTGCGCCAAAGTATTGAATAAAAGGGGCATTTCGGTGCACTTTCTTATTGATAACGACGGCACCATCTTTCAAATGCTCGATACACAACATAAAGCATGGCATGCCGGAATCCCACGCTATGAGGGTGGCAATACTAAAGGAATTGGAGTTGAAATCAGTAACGCATATTATCCCAAGTATCAAGACTGGTACGTACGTCATGGATTTGGTGAAAGGGCCCTACAAGAACATGGATATGTGCACGGAAAAACTTTAAAACCTTTTTTGGATTTTTATCCCGTTCAGTTAGATGCCCTCAAAGCCCTGTGGGCCTCTGTCCATCTTGGGGTCGGAATTCCTCTTGAATATCCGCGGAATAATGAGGGCCACATTGATACAGGGCTGCACCGAGAATGTGAGCGTGGAAAATTTCATGGATTTTGTAATCATTATAATTTTATTAAAAGCAAAATTGATTGTGCCGGGCTGGATATTCCCGGACTGATTAAAGAAACAAAAGAACAACTGGGACACCAATAAAAAATGAGTACTCCCGATAAAATAATTTTAGAAATTTCGACAGCGGTACAAAGCTTGTCATTAAAACTAGAATCTCTTCAAGCAAAAGTAGATGAGTTATGTAAATCAACCGGGGATTGCGATCGCATGAAGAAAGTAAATAAAGAACTCATCTCAGAAAAAAATAAATCTAAAAAATAAATGGAACTTATATCAACACATTTTGTTAAGACTCAAGATGTAGGATACCACGGAAACTTATTTGGTGGTGTAATGCTGGCATGGCTCGATGAGGCTGCAGCAGCTTTTGCAGCACAATCTGCAGACACTCCGCGCATGGTAACCAAACACATTGCCGGGCTGACCTTCCAGAAGCCCGTTAGGCCGGGTCAAATCATCAAGATATATGGAGAGGTGGCCAAGGTAGGTAAAACCTCTCTAACGCTGAATATGGAGGCCAGGAGGCACTCTGTATACAACGGTACGCAGCGACCAGTCGTAAGTACCCAGATGACGTTCGTTCGTATTGACGGCGATGGCGAAGCAATTCCCATATCCGAAAGAGTGCGACTTAAATACCGAGATCCCAAAGATTTCACTTGATTACAACTATTTATAGCAGATGAAACTCCTACTTGAAAACTGGCGGAAGTATCTTGCAGAGGGAGAAGCCCAACACTTCCCCTGGCTGCAGGATATCCAAGCAACCGACGACTTAAAGGAAATCCAAGCAATCGTAAACTCCGATCGTTTTGAGGAGCCTGGCGGTAGCGGATCCTTCCGCATGGTATATCAACCCGTTGATGATCCGGCATATGTTATCAAGGTTATCCACGAAGATGACGATTATAAAAAGACGATGAACAAAGAAGACTTTGAAACTGCTCTCGCCTACCCTCTTATTTTCCCCAAAGCATATGCTCACGGTCCAGATTGGAAGTGGGTCGTGTTAGAAAACTTAGAACCTCTTGTAGAGCCAGGAGATATGCAGAAGGTATTAGATAAGTCGTTCGCAGCCGAACAGCAAGCGATTTTAGAAAACTGGAATACAATGGAGGCAAGTGATTGGCTATCAAGCCTCAATATTGCCGACCCCTTTCATCTTATGAGAGTCATTATGAGTTCTTTCCGAACCAACAGAGGCGAAGCTCCAACATCTGATCCCCGTAGTAAGAACGAACTAGGTTTTGCGGACGCGGCGTTGCAAGCAGACGAGAGAGATGCTGCCTTGGTTCAGGGTATTGTAGCTCCTGTTGCCGGTGCCGCCTACCAAGAACTAAGCAAAGCGATGCAGTCTTTTGCTATCGATAAGTATGAGATTGGTCGCGGCAACATAGGATATGATAAAGGATATAACTTCAAGATTATTGACTCTTCAATTTTTGATGATGATTGGGGTGGGGGGTGGTAATAAATGAAACTCCTACTTGAAAACTGGCGGAAGCTGAATGCCGCGGCAGAAATTCTAGATAATATACCTGACTGGTCAATAGTGAAAAAGGACGATGAATTATTTTTGTTTAGCGGCCGAGACCTTCGGCCTTTGGACCATATTGATATAGGCACTTTTAGTGGCATCGTCGAAAAATCGGCGCACTACCACGCCGGCGGCATCGTTCATGTGAAAAGGACTGATATGCTTGATCAGCTGGAGGCCAACCCCGAGTGGATTAAATTGGTTTTGGATCCCGCGGCAGCAGAGAAAATAACTGATCAGTTTGAATTGCTTCGAAATAAGATAATGAAAAGATATAAAGAAGAAGGCGTTGCGGGCCCTCTCTTTACAGATAAATTTAAAAGAGACCACCCAGTTGAAATTGATTTAGAAAACTTGACGGTGGCATTAGTATGAAACTCCTACTTGAAAAACTTCTTGACATTGTTTTAGAATTTGATATACTGTATATGTACAAAAAGGCATATTTATAATAATGAAACAAATTTTAACAGAATGGCGAAAGTACATCGCCGAGGAAGATAACTTAGAACAAAACATTTATTCGTTTGACTTTGATAATACACTTATTCGTTATCAGACATTAGAAGACGGTGATGTAGAGTATCTCGGGCCGCACGAAGAAAACATAGCGCTACTGAAAGATTTAGCCGCACAGGGAAACAAAGTGATTATCGTTACATCGCGATGTAAGCCCACTCGTCCCAAATATGATTGGGACAAGGCCCCCACTCCAGAGGAAGCCATCCAAGAATTTGGATTACCAGTTGAAGAAGTTCACTACACCTATGGAAATCTTAAGGCCGATAAGCTCATGGAACTAGGAGTGAGTAAGCATTGGGACGATGATGACGATGAGGTTGCTGCGGCATGGGCTGCTGGAATTGAAGCCGTCGCTGTTCCTGTTGAAGGCGAAGTCACGCAGCAATTGCGAGATAAATGGTGCGATGTTCTGTCAAAGGAAGAAGAAGAAACTAATTAATTATGCGCCGGAGTATCGTGATATGAAAAAGTCAGAAATTATGCAGGTTATTCGAGAAGAGGTTGAGGTTGTCTTAACCAACGAGGAAGCAATAGAAATGTTTGATCTCGATCCGGCGGCATTATTGGACGAGATGATGGCGGGAGAGGCCCCTCTCGAAGAAAAGAAGAAAAAAAAGAAGAGCGACGATGACGACTGGATTGGTGATGCGGTAAATCCCAAACACAAAGGCTACTGCACTCCCATGACTAAAAAAACCTGTACGGCGCCGCGTAAGCGCCTTGCCAAGATCTTTAAAGGGACTATTCGTAAATCTAATCTTAAAAAGGGTAAAAACCCACATGGACCAGGATAAACAATGAGTATCAACTATAAACAACTCCAAGAAATGGTAAAAGAAGCTATGTTCACCGGTGGTGGCATTAATGAGCCATCAGCGCCCTTGGGTATCCCCCATCGCATGCCGGCTGCTGACACAAGTGACAGAGAACAGGATATGGGTGATCCTGATGCTAATAAGATGTATGATCTTGCTTTGGCAGCGCGAGAAGCCGTCGAAAATCTTGTAGAAGCGCTCGATGAGCCCATCTATGATGGTGCTTACGAACATGCTTTTAAGGCGTCTGCGTGTATGAGGCGGGCGCTTAATAGCCTTGAACAATCCGGGGCTCATCCAATGCCAGATCAACGCGTTGTCGCGCAACCACCAGGCCAACAGAAATACACAGGTGGCTCACAAAAGGGTGCTGGGGATTACGCCGGGGGTTCCACTATAGGAGCCAATTTTGCAATGAGTCTTGAGGAAGAGGATGTCGCGGGTGTTTTCGATATACATGGGCCGGGGGAAGAATTAGTAAATAAGTGGGACGAAATGGATCCGGAAGAAAGAGCCAAAATTCAGGCACTGGTCGGAATTGCCGGAGTAACAGAGACTTAAATAATGAAAATTTCAAGAAAACAATTAAAAGATCTAATCAAAGAAGTAGTTAACGAGGAAAACTCGATGCTTCTTGAAATGCCACATGAGGCCCGGGAAAATCCTATTGTCGGACAAGAACAGGGCGGTAATTATACAAAAGATCCTGAGGAATATGAAGGCGAGCTGGCCAAGAGGTCACTCTATCATATGGCACGACAGGCAGACCAACTTCATGACATGATTGGCAATGATGACAACTTAAAAGCGAAAGTACAAGAAAAAATTTCTTTAGCTAGTGCAGCTTTAGAAGAAGCATTTAAAGCTATCACTTATGATAAGCAAAACCCGGAGGGAAGATAATGTGGGACTGGGCACACTTTAAAAACGAGGGCTGGGTAGCCCACACAAAGCGATCCGTACGATTGGCAGCACTGTTGCTTGCTTCTGGCGCTGCAATGATTCTTCATATGCTAGTTCCTTTCTGGCAGCAGCCAAAAAGGCTGCAGCGTGGCGAAGTCGCCTGCTCTCTTTGTGAGGGTCTGGAGTCGCAGGAGGACTAGGGTGAATGAGAAAGATTGTCCGGCTTGCATATGTCCTGACACTCTTTATTCTTTTTGATCTTACTGCTACAATCTACTGGATTGCCAACGATTTAGGACACGAGGCCAACCCTATAATGGCTTTCTTTCTAAAGATTTCACCCCTACTTTTTGTTATAGCCAAATTGGGATTTAGTGCGGTTGGGATTTGGATCTTATATTTTTTTAGAAAGCGATTTACCAAGACCATATTCAAAGTTTTATTAGGTTTAAACCTTGTTTATATTTCAGTTTTTGTTTACCACTTATGGGGATTGCTATTTCTATTAATAGCAACTAATTAATATTAATGCATAAATGTCAAAACAACTCTAATGCCAATGTTCATCACTTAGAACAGTTCATTGGTGATTTTTTTCCTTATTCTCAAAAACAGTTAGGATTTGATAAGCCAATTACTATTAGATTTGAGAGTGATGATGAAAATGCCAATGTTTTATTGGGCAAGACCGCCTACTATGACCCTCAAGCTTTAGAAGTTGTGCTTTATGTGGATGGCCGTCATCCCAAAGATGTGATGAGATCATTATCGCATGAATTAGTGCATCACGCCCAAAACTGTCGGGGCGACTTTCATGGGGGATGTGAGAAAGAAGGCTGGGATTCGGCCTGTGTTAAAGACACCAGCACTGGCTATGCCCAAAAGGATCCGCACCTTCGAAAAATGGAGCGAGAAGCATATACTAAAGGTAATTTGATCTTTAGAGACTTTGAGGATCTAATTAAGACAGGAAAAATTAACATCGAGATAGATTTCTCGGGATCTGGAGAACCAAAAATGTCGTTAAAAGAATGGAAAGACAATGAGCTGAATATGCTCTTGATGAAAAAGTGGGGACTTTTGAAAGAATCAAAAGAAGTAGCCACTGGAGATCTGGAAGAGAGGTTGGATCCCAGCGATCCAGCATACCGGCGCAAAAAGGCGTTTCTAGACAAGCAGGCAGAAAAGACCGGGAATCCACGTGGTCGGTTGTATAATAAGGAGCCCGCAGATGGCCAGCAAGCTTTCTCTTTCGTCGCTGCCGGCGAAGATGCCGATGAGGAACTCGAAGAAGGTTGGGGTTATCGTAAGGACGACGATGAGGATCCTGTAGACGAAGGGTTTATGGATACTGTTAAAGGCGCCTTCTCCAAGAAAAAAACGAAGCCAACGCACAGAACAAAACAAGACACTATTAAAGGTTATAACAAGATGCGCAGCAGCGCCGCCGACGTTGAGGCCTCAAATATATTGAAGGCAACGCAGGCTTATCTAGAGGAGCCTGGAACACAGAATCGAGGAACTCTTAAGGCGCTGCTGCAGCGCATTAAAAAAGTGTTGGAAGCGATTGCCGAAAAAGAGGTTGAACAGGATGCAGCCAGCACTGATGGCGCGGACGAGCGAGGTCCTGGGGGGTTCCGGCCGGGTGCAGGAAATGTACAACAGATTCCTGCGATGAACGCGGCCGGTGCGGCAACACAGATCAATCCTAGCATGCGCGAGGGTAGATCACAGAAAATCTCAGTTCGAGAAGCAAAAGAAATCACACGCAAGATTATTAAACGAATTAAAAAGGAGAGCAACTAAAATGAATCCGCTTAAACGTAGAAAATTATATCGTGCGGGACTTCGAGCGGCCTCTAAAGAATTGCCAACTAAGCAGGAACCAGCAGTACCCACGGTGACGGAAACGGCGCCTGTCGAAGCTGCGCCGGCGAAGCGGCGCGCTCGGTGGTCTGGTGTTTCAACAGGTAAGGAGAATAGTTAATATGGTTGCTCCATGGATTAAGCGTCGCAGGATAGCCGCAAAAAAAGAATTATCCAAAAGGGCCGCAGACGCGAAAGCTCCTTCGGGCGCGAAGGCTGCTGCAGAAGCGAAGGCTGCTGCAGAAGCGAAGGCTGCTGCAGAAGCGAAAGCCGCTGCAGAAGCGAAAGCCGCTGCGAAAACGAAGGCCGCTGCAGAAGCGAAAGCCGCTGCGAAAACGAAGGCCGCTGCAGAAGCGAAAGCCGCTGCGAAAACGAAGGCCGCTTCAGACGCAAAAGCATCGAAGCCAAAACCCAAACGCGCTCCTCGCAAGGCCAAAACTCAGGAAGATTAAGACATGGATTATCGCCGCATGACTCGCGAGTTCTTGCTTGGCGAAGCTCATACCCCAAGTATAGCTAGCTATATTCAATCCATCTCTGAGGTTCTGCAGGCGATTACTCCCAGAAGCAAAACAGACTCTCTGAGAATTGAGACCGCTCGAGCCAACCTTAGAGAAGTTAGGCGGCATATGCGACGCCTGCAAGAGCGTGTGTCTGTCCTAGAGGAACAAGTGCAGGTTCTAGAAGAATCTAAGGAGTAAGATATGGGTACCCCGGGCCACATGGCACACCCTTTTGATGTAGACAGAGTTCGTACAGGACAAGACTTGATTGATTATATCAATGATATTGTCTTGCGTCTTAAAAACAAAGAAATTGCAGGTAGTGTTAAATGGGATGGTATTAACACCAGTTTTAAACTTATTACCAATGATGATGGTAAGAAAGAGTTTCGCATGGACCGGGGAACGAGCCATATCGACTCAGTTATTGGTCTTGATGCCGAGGCAGCGCTAGCGAAGTGGGGCCCTGAACATGGGATGGCTAATGCAGTTGCCAAGTTGCTTAGAATTTTTAATGCAACGATCCCCCAAATTGAACCCGAACTTAAAAAACTGGGCATGTGGGACGATCCTACCAAATATTTTAATACTGAATATATCGAAGGAAAGTCTAATGTTCAAGAATATGATCAAAATATTTTAGCCATTCACGGTATTAATCAATTTTATGAAAAGAAGGCTCAACCTCATGCCATTCGGAAGGGGACTTCCATGGATAGGCCTGGGCTAGAAAGACCAATTGATCCTGTGACAAAAAAACCCATCAAGTCAGGCGGAATTGAGATTCCCTTTGATAAAGAAGCATTGGGAAGCCTTATCGAAAAAGTGCAGCCAATCGCCGCGAAGGAAGGCTTCGAAGTTTATGGAGATGTCCCAGTTGAATTTGATCCAGAAGGTGACTTGGATATTGAAAAAATATTAGATACTCCCATTGCCATTCAAGTGGTCCCGGGTGGAGTTGAAACTGCTCCCCTGAGGGCGTGGCTCAAGGGCGTTGTGCATCCGCAAGATAAAAGGATCACCAGAGCAGATGGAAAAAGCGTGGGAGCTTTAAGCAAAGACGCTTATATGGCTGTCCTAAAAAGTGCAACAGATGAGGGCATTCCTCTTAGCCAATACCTAGAGTCACAAGAAGACGTAAAAGATGCCATTAATGGCGGAATATTCTATCACGCAACACGACTATTGGGACAAGCAGTCAAAAATGCTTTAACCAGCAAAGCCGGTAGCGTAGGCAACCACGAAGGAGTGGTTTTGCGTGGTATGGAGGATTTCTTGGTTAAGTTAACCGGTGATTTTATCGTTCAAGGTCTCGCATCGACCCATGGAGATAAAGACAAACAATCTCTAACTGAAAATTTAGTCAAAAATACTGCTCTTTATCCTGGTAAGTTTAAGCCGCCGCATGGTGGCCATTTTAATGTCGCTAAATCTGTTCTAGAAAATGCCGGGGTTGATAAACTTATTGTTTTTGTGTCCCCCGTAACTCATGAAGGAATCACGGCCGAGCAAGCTGTTAAGGTGTGGAATACTTATAGAGATTATTTACCGGGCGATGTGGATATAAGGATTGCTGACGTTAGTCCCGTACGTTCTGTTTATGAATATATTGATAATGAAGCCGACGTCGGCGAAGATCTTCATCTTATTCTGGGAGAAAAAGACATTGGACCTAACGGCCGTTTTAAGAACGCCGCAAAGCACGGTGAAGTTCGTGGAGTCGAGGTAGCCGAAGTGCCCATCCCTCCTCAGATGGGGGGTGTTAGTGCCACTCAAATGCGAGCAGCACTTAGGGATAATGATGATAGAACATTTATTGCCGGACTTCCTAATGAGTTAAATGATGCGGAAGTTGATGATATAATGATAACTCTAGGTGGAAGTTTAGACGAAACATCCGGCGCGGGCGGCGCCGCCGGGGGCTCAGCCGTACAGGGGAGCCCAGCAGGTCGCGGGAACAAACCGTTAAATGTTTGGGAGCCTACAGGCTCCGAGCGTAAGAAAAATGAGTTCGTCGTAGAAGAAGAGCTAGTTAATGAAGTAATGAACTATTTATTAGGTATATCGGTGGGCTAAAAATGATTGATCGAAATGAAATGGCACAAGAAATATTGCTCCGTAAAAATGTGAGCAAAGCAATTAAAATTGTTCTCGAAAGACGCGCCGCCAGGGAAGCAGAGCGAACCGAGGGCGAGCGAGCCCTGCGGGGGATCGTGCGCGAGTTACTTGAAGGGCAGTCGGCCGTTGCTTCTGTAGCAAAGCACGATAGTACAGGCATTAATGCGCTAGAAGATCTACTTAAAAACACAAATGTTCTCTCTGTTCTTGAAACGGGATATAAGTCTCTTACCACTGATAAAAACCAACGAGAATCATATAAGAACCATATTCTAAGTGCTATCCAAAAATCTTTAGCCCCAGAAGAGTCTCGTAAGGAAGCTGGAGAGGATGTAGAAATCACAGAGGAAATCGATATCGGTATCACAGATCGGCCCGAAGACGACCCAGATTTTATTAATGTTAATGATGATGACAAGGAAGAAGAGCCAGAACCCCCGGATGAAAGGGAAGAATTCGGCCTCGACGGCGCTGATAAGACCGGTCGAAACAGGGCCTTTACAGATTTCCAAGATATTGAGAAGGTCGTTCTTACGGCATATGATGACCTAGACAATCCAGAAGATATTACAATGTTCGAAGAATATTTACTCAAAAATATTGCACTATATTTCGAAAAGTATGAAGGCGAGCTGCAAACCAATGTTCCCGAGCCAGAAATTGCAGCAAGTGCTGTGGCCGATGCCGATGCCGATGTGCCGGACGGAGTCGATGCAGTCACAGACACACCAGAATTTGAATTACAAGAAGTAATCAAATATCTTAATATAGACGATATTATCGAAAATTTGTTATAAATGAAACCACGGAAGTCATCTTCCCAAGGTTTTTGCAACGATTTATCATTCTCAAGCAAGCTGAGAAACCAAGGAAAATCTAACGAAGCATTTGAAGTAATGCTTTCTGCATTAACCCTAGAGGAAATTATAGGTCTTAAATTAGAATGCTCTAGTCGTTTAACTGCCGGCAAAATGTACGGTTTTAATTTATGGTCGAACATAGTTGACATTACGAAGGAAGCGCTGTATAATGCAGTCATTAGCGTTGCTAAAACTAATAAAGAAGCTACTAGAATATTAGGGATTAGTGATGATACCTTTAAAACGCTAAAGAGAAAGTATAAGATAAGAGAAGAATACGACATAGAACTATAATAACTTATTCTGGTACCTTTGTCAACAACTAAATGGGGGTGGGTCTGGTTTCGACGGGGATTAAAACCTGCAATGGTAGTCCTCGGACCACGGTTCGATTCCGTGCACCTCCACCAAAAAAAAATATAAATATTACTTGATACCTACAAGTATATTTTATGTTATAATATAAAGTAATAATATTAAATTAACTATAGGAGAA
>Ga0208012_1000339_pt1 | contig 17293 bp, 23 predicted proteins | sample 15BtaG_FD_184090 | JGI IMG/M metagenome (GOLD analysis project Ga0208012, IMG submission 184090) | Marine viral communities from the Subarctic Pacific Ocean - 15B_ETSP_OMZ_AT15312_CsCl metaG (SPAdes) (version 2) | ecosystem: Environmental > Aquatic > Marine > Oceanic | place: Pacific Ocean... | reverse complement strand
GGTCTTGAGTTGATTAATTTAATACGACAAAAGCGAGAAGAGATCCCGAATAAGGTTTTGGAGTGTCTTTATGAATAATCGTGTTTGTTTGGTGGAGTTTTAGTGCTTAAGTTTAATATCGTTGTACCTCTTTATAATGCTGAAAAATATATTGGCCGGTGTTTGAAAACCATAAAAGCTCAAAAATATGAAAATTTAGAAGTTGTTGTTGTAAACGATGTAAGCTCTGACAACTCTAAAGAAATTGTTACACAAGAAATTGCGGGTTTTGATAATTTTCACCTTATAAACACTAATGAAAACGGCGGTCCCTTGAGTAGCTTAATCAAAGGGATAAATTATCTGGATCCAGAAAAGGAAGATGTTGTTGTTGTAGTAGATGGAGACGACTGGCTAGCTACGCCTAATGTTTTAAACACTTTAGAAGAAGCGTATCTTAATAATAATTGCTTAATGACTTTTGGAAGCTATATTGAATACCCCTCTGGTAAAAAAGGTAAATTTTCAAGGAAAATTCCCGACGAAGTTATTAAAAACAAATCTTATAGAAAAAGTGAGTGGATGACTTCTCATTTAAGAACTTTCAAATGTAAGCTTTTTAGGATGATCCGCGAAGAAGATTTAGGCAATTTTGAACAAAAATACTTTAAAAGAGCCGGCGACGTTGCGGCGATGTTTCCAATGTTAGAAATGGCCGAGGAAAGAGCCTTGTTTATTGATGAAGTTTTATATGTTTACAATCGCAACAATCCACTGAATGAGGATAAAGTTGATCACATGCAACAACTTGCAGTCGAACATGAAGTCAGGAATAAACCAGTGTATCCAAGATTAGAAGAGATTATAAGGATGGGAGAATGATTTCGTGTGAAATGATGGGCGGATTAGGTAATCAGATGTTTATAGCTGCCACCGCCTATTCCTTAGCTTTAGATAATAATGATGAAGTAGTTTTCCCTCTTTCAATATCGGGTATTACGCCGACTGCTTATAAAACTATGTTACATCGAAAAACTATTTTGAGAAAATTGAAATATACTGACGATTTTAGATTTATAAAATATTTTCATTCCGAACGGCCAGATCACACATTTCATCCAATCGATTTCAGAAAAAATCTTATGCTTAGAGGATATTTTCAGTCTGAAAAATATTTTAAACATAATAGAAAAGAGATTTTAAAATATTTTGAACCGTTAGAACAGATTGATATTTTTTTAAATAAGAAATATTCAAGTTTAATCAATAATGAAAAAGTAGTTTCTGTCCACGTTAGGAGGGGAGACTATTTAAAACTTTCTGATTATCATGCTATAATAGGCAAAGAGTATTACGATAAAGCAAAAAAACAGTTTACAGATGAACATGTTTTTGTTTACTTTAGTGATGATATAGAGTGGTGTAAGGAAACCTTCAAAGATGTCAATAGTGTTTTTATTGAGAAGCAAGATGACGTATTGGACCTATACTTGATGTCCAAGATTAAAAACAACATAATTGCAAATTCGTCTTTCTCATGGTGGGCCGCGTGGCTCAATACCAATGAAAATAAGAAGGTGATTTGTCCCTCGTCTTGGTTTGGACCTCGTAATAGGCACTTAGATGTAGCAAAAAAAGATTTGATACCAGAGGGATGGTTTGTGATATGATATTTGATATTGATAGTTTTATAAATGATTTACAAAGGGATACAGAAGGCCACGTTATCTTGAATATGTTCGACAACTCTATTCTGCACAATAGTTTTCTAGAGTCTTTGCTCAGATGTGGCGCCCCCAAATTCGAAAGAAAACCAGAAAAGGTGAGATATGTTCAGAAACAGGATCCATGGCCTGGGATTACAATTTTCACAGATAAAATGCTACATTTAGCACCGCACATGACAAGTAAAATAAAAATTGCTTGGTTAATCGAGCCTTATGATTTATTGCCTGAAATCTATAAAACAATTGTTAACTTTGAAGATGACTATGATTTTATTTTTACTTTTGAGCAAGAGCTTTTAAATAGAAACCCGCAAAAATATAAATTTCATCATTGTAGTACCTCTGGGATAGAACTCGAAAGTTGCGAGTTGCATAAAAAAACAAAACTAGTTTCAATGATATATTCCGAAAAAACATGGCTCTTTGGACACAGGCTTCGCCACATTATAGCTAAAAGTCTTTTGCCCGCAATGAATTACGGTAAGATTGATTTATTCGGACGAGGAACAACACGCCCACTAGAACTCAAATCGCAGGGCACAAACGATTATATGTTTCAGATAGCAGTTGAAAGTGCTAAAAGACAAAGCTACTTTTCTGAAAAAATTTATGATTGTTTTGTAACTGGTACTGTTCCTATTTATTGGGGCGCCCCGAACATAGGAGACTTTTTTGACGAAAGGGGGATAATAGTATTCCATACTCCGGATGAGTTGAAGGAAATTCTGCTAAGTCTGGACGAAGAAAAATATAATTCAATGTTAGAATATACCAACAATAATTTCGAAAAAGTCAAAGAATATTTAAGACCAGATGATTTGTTGTATGAAAACACAATAAATCACTTAAAAGAACGAATAGGAGATTAATTGTCTGTGTTAACAAGTTTTGATATCGGGGAAATCGTGGACATACATAAAAATTGTCCGGCCATTGTCTGTGGTCATGGTCCATCTTTAGATATTCATAAGGAAAGGATAGTACAATTACACAACGAAGGGAAAATAAAAAGATTTTCCGTGAATCATTGGTTTGATATGTTTGACTCCGCCCCGGATTACTGGGTCATATCTAATCCAGAATTTCAAATTGTAGATTGGATGAGTAGGTTTAACTTTTATGATAGTTTTCTGCTTTTTTCTCCGACCTGTAGAGAGAGGAGTAGCAATGACTTTATTAAGAATAATTTAAGATGTAAAAACGTTTTGTTTGATCAACGGCACTTCAAGAATCACGATTGTCTTGAAATATTAAAAAACTTCAAGAACTACTACGAAGAAAACCGAAATTTCAATTTTGTTGAGTATGGCAACAACTCTTCTATATTCTCACCCCGGCCCAAAGATAGGACCTTTGGTTTTGATCCATCTGGTGTATGTTGCAAAAACAAATTAGACATAACAGTTCAAGAAATGTTACAAAAAATATCTGGCCACGATCAGCATTATAGTTGTGGATCATCAGTTATATTACATGCAATCGCTTTTGCTATTATAATGGGCTGTAACCCAATTTATATATCCGGCATGGATCTAGACTATAGTTTGGGCTATGCATCTTCATCCAAGAATATTCCAATGAATATGGATCATTATACTATTTGGCAGGACGGACAAAAGAATCTAATAAATGATTTGAATGTTCTGAGTGATTCGGCAAAGAATAGGGGGATTAAAATTGTTAATCTTAAAAAAAATGCATGGTACAGAGTTTTTAAAAGTGGAGAAATAAAGTTATTACTTGACAAATAAGAGTAAACTGATTATAATAATAGATAGAAACGGGACATACCAAGTTGGGAACTAAAGGTATTTTTATAACAGTTAGGACAGGATCTACTAGATTACCTAACAAACCTATACTAAAAATTAAAGAAAAATACACAATTGAATATGTAATCGATAGTGTTAAGAGTTCTAAATATGCTGATCTCGTTGTTTTATGCACAACCACACGCAAGGAAGATTTGGTTTTGTGTGACATTGCTAGGAATAATAATATAGAATATTTTCAAGGAAGTGAACACAACAAATGGGAACGTTGGCGACACGCATGCGAAAAGTTTGATATTGATTTTTTTGTGAATGCTGATGGAGATGATTTATTCTATGATGCTGGTTTGGCAGATATATGTTTCAAACAGCATTTGAACAACCCCAAAAAGAGGGTTGTCATTGACGGGCAAGGTCTTTACAATGACGTATATGGTTTTGATCGCGCCGCAATTAATAAAATATGCAGCCTAGAAGGTTCGGATCAAACCGAGCCCCACCACCTAATAGAATTTTTAAGATATACAGATATTAAAGTTGATAAGATTCTAAACATACCAGATTTATACAAGAAAAATAACCTGAGAATGACTCTGGATTACCCGGAAGATCTTCAGTTTTTTAAAACCATAATTGAATCCTTTAAGGATTCCGGGTTTACACTAGAGGACGTTATCAACTATACAAACCTTAACCCACAAGTTAGAGAGATTAATTACTTTCGGGAAGAGGCTTGGAAAGAAAACCAAAAGGCCGCCAAGTGAATTCCAACGATTCAAACAAAGCCTGGGATTTAGTCGACACAGATTTAATAGAATATAATCAAAGGCAGTACGATCAAAAATATCGGAGCACTGATTTCATAATTTCTTGCTTAAGAGAAGAAATACAAGAAGATTTTAAATACGAAATTTTAGATGTTGGTTGTGGGGGCGGCGCCAATCTTAGTCATATTGCTAGAGTATTTCCTAAATGTCGCTTCACAGGTGTTGACTTAAATCAGTATTTCATTAGTTTTGCTAATGAACGACATAGCAATATTCCAAATACTAGCTTCAATGTTAGTGACTTTATGGAACTAGAAGAAGAAAAATATGATATTGTTGGCTCCTCACAGTTCTTAGAGGTTTTGGATTTCGAAAAAGCTGATAAATTCAAGCATAAGTGTTTTAAAATTGCAAAAAAAGGCGTCTTTTTTCAAGCATTATTCACTAAAAGATTACTCGATTTCGAGATCAACATACATGACTATAAATATGAGAAAGTTGTACCCTACAATATCTTCTCCATCCAGAAATTAAAAGATATAGCATCGTCGTATGGCTTCAAATTAAAGCGTGCGAAAGAGTTTATAATAGATATGGACTTGCCAGATAGTCATGTAGGTAGAGGAACTTATACGATTAAAAAAGAAGATGGCGAAAGGATGCAGTTTAGCGATGTGCTACATCTTCCTTGGTATTTTCTTTATTTTGAAAAGAGAGCATAGATGATTAAAAATTTACAAGCAAGGGTAGAAAATATTTATTCACCGGACAACAAATATAATGGGAATGAGTTAGATTATATCCTCCAGGTGCTAGATTCTGAGAATTTAGAGAGGAAGAGAAATCCGTTTGTTCAGAGATTAGAAGATAAATTTTGTGAGGCTTTTCAATCAAAATATGCGATTGCTCATAATTCTGGAACTTCAACTTTACACACTTGTTTGGTTGCCGCTGGGGTACGTCCCGGTGATGAGGTGATATCACCGGCCCACACGGTAATAATGAACTCGTTCGTGACACTTCATCAAGGCGCCACAACGGTATATGTCGATATCGATCCCGACACTTTTAATATGTGCCCTGACGATTTAGAGCGAAAAATTACTAATAAGACAAAAGCGATACAGGTTGTACATATGCACGGTAATCCGGCGGACATGGTAAGAATTATGGAAATTGCTAATCATCATGAGATCCCCGTAATTGAAGACAGCGCGCAGTGTGTTTTAGGTTATATTGATGATAAACTTGTGGGCACTTTTGGCGCCATGGCGAGTTGGAGCTTTGAAACCAAAAAACACATTTCGGCCGGCGAGGGTGGTATGGTATCTACAGATAACGAAGAATACGCAACTGTTATTAGAAAAACCGGCGGCCTCGGATACAAGACTCTTGGCCCCGGCCAAAGCTTAAGACAACTCTTACCCCAGGACTTTCAGAATCCAAACTATAAGCGTCACGATACTTTAGGATACAATTATAGAATGAATGAATTAACGGCCGCCACGGCCCTCGGCCAGCTAGAGCGCGTTGAGTTTTTGGTTGACAGACGAAAGAAAATAGCCAAAATGTATGATGAAGCATTCTTGGATTGTGATTTTATTGTGCCACAAAAAACTTTAAAAGGGCACGTCAACACATATTGGACCTATACAGTAAAATATGAAGGTGACGACTGGTTTGGATTGTATAATGATTTAAAAGAAGCCGGCGGTGATGGGTTTTATGGAGGCTTATCTGTGCCGTTCAAGGAACCTGTTATGCGAAAGTATAAGTATATTGTTAGTGATTGTTCAAACTCTGAAAGAATTCAACCAAAAATGATGCAATTTAAAACAAATTACAGAAATATTGAGTTGGCGCAGAAAAAGATTGATATTGTAAAACAAACATTCAAAAAGAGAGGCAAGTAATGAGTGCATATATTATAGCCGAAATAGGAATTAATCATAACGGCGATTTTGAATTAGCTAAGTCTTTGATAGAAACGGCGTCCCTAGCTGGCTGTAATGCCGTTAAGTTCCAAAAAAGAACCATAGAATTGGTTTATAGTGAAGAAGAGCTGGATAAATATCGTGAAAGTCCATGGGGCAAAACAAATAGGGTTCAAAAAGAGGGATTAGAATTTGATGTACCCCAATACGAGAAGTTAGAAAGATATTCTAATGATTTGGGTCTAGACTTTATTGTTTCTTGTTGGGATATTAGCAGTATCGACATTATCGAAGAAAACTGTAATGTAAAATACCATAAAGTTGCCTCGGCCCTGACAACAAACAGACAATTTTTAGAAAAACTTAATAAGACCAAGAAGCCAGTAATCTTGTCGACAGGCATGTGTACTCAAGAGGAAATTGATAGCGCGATAAAGATTTTGGATAATGTCGAGTATGTTTTGGCTTGCACAAGCACATATCCAACAAAGTCACAAGAAGTCAATTTGTCTCATATCAGCACTCTTAAGAAAATGTATCCAAATTTAAAAATTGGATTTTCAAACCATTATAATGGACAAGATGCGTGCGTAGGAGCGACGGCTCTCGGAGCCGCCTGCCTAGAATTTCATATTACAAAAGACAGAACTATGTACGGATCCGACCAACCGGCTTCAATCGAAAACATTGTCGGGATGGTAGAAGGTATAAGAAATATGGAGCACATGGTTGGCGATGGTAAAAAGGTAGTGTATGAGTCAGAGATTCCAATTATTAAGAAATTGAGAAAAGTTAATAATGTTTGATTTGTCCGGAAAGACGGCTTTGATTACAGGCGCAGCCGGTTTATTAGGACAAAATCATGCCGCGGCAATTGAAGAGGCTGGTGGGACAGTGATATTAACTGATATTGTCGACGACGAGCATTACATCTATATGGATGTCACCGACAAAAAGAGCATAGAAAACGTTGTAGAAAGCCTCGACCGTGTTGATATATTAATAAATAATGCCGCAATTAATCCTAAAATGATTAAAAAGGGCTCTAATAATTTTGAACAGTTCTCTCTAGAGCGCTGGAATCAGGGCCTACAAGTAAATTTGACCGGTGCATTTTTATGCAGTCAGATTTTTATAAATAAAATGATAAAAGATAATGTTAAGGGCGTCGTCATAAATATAGCTTCCGACTTGGGAGTGGTAGCACCAGATCAGAGGATATACAAAGACGACGTTAAGCCGGTTGACTATATCGTTGCAAAGCATGGTATTATTGGTTTAACAAAATACCTCGCAACTTATTTTGCTGACAAGAATATAAGGGTTAACAGCTTGAGCCCCGCCGGCGTGTATACAAATCAAGATTCTGATTTTGTTGAAAGATTGACAAATCTTATACCAATGAGAAGGATGGCCTCCGTTGATGATTATAAGGGGGCCATCGTTTTCTTGTGTTCGGATGCAAGTTCATACATGACGGGTGCGAATTTAATAATTGATGGAGGAAGGACAGTATGGTAGGCTCAACAAAACTTCCCATTAAGTTTGTCCCCAAAGGCTGGGGATTCGAAAAATGGATCGTAAATAATGAAGAATATTGTGGAAAGCTTCTTTATTTTGTTAAAGGAAAAAAGTGTTCTTGGCACTATCATAAACTGAAAGACGAAGTCTTCTATATTCAATCTGGCCGCATTTTGGTTAGATACTCTGAAGGTGACAAGATGTATGAAAAAGGCCAGCTTGTCGCGAATGAGATTGTTCTTGCTCCCGGCGATAACTTTCATGTATATCGTGGATTGAGACACCAGATGGTAGCATTAGAAGACACAGAGTTGTTTGAGTTCTCAACCCAGCATTTTGATAGCGATAGCTATAGAATTGAAAAAGGTGATTAATGCGTTATATTGTTGATATAGACGGTACTATTTGTACGAATACGGATGGAAAATATGAGGAAGCGCTTCCTTTCCCTTCTAATATTGAAAAAATAAATAATTTACATGATGAAGGGAACGAAATTATATACTGGACTGCTCGTGGTAGCGTTACTGGAATCGATTGGACAAGCTTGACGACAGAACAATTAGATAGGTGGGGCGTGAAATATAATGAACTAAAAATGAGAAAACCACATTATGATTTGTTTATATGTGACAAAGCAATAAATTCAGATAAGTATTTTGGAGAATAACTTGAAAAAACTTAAAGTAAATTATTATGACAGCCTGATGACGAAAGAAAATAATTTTGATGATCACCAAGCTTGGACTATGAGCAGAGCATGGAACCCAAAAAGAATGCAGTGGATATATGGCGGAGGCGCCCAAGAGTGCGCTGCGGAGCCGATGAGAAGGCTGCCGGAGGAGGGTGTTGAAGTAACTTTGTTTACTGATAAAGATATCTTCTCTCCTATGGTTTCACAAGTTGGCACCAAATATAAAGTAGTGTATATCTCGGAGTGCAGATCTATTCATCCTTTTGCATACAATCATGCAGTCATGGCAGAAGATAACTTTGATTTCATATTTACTCACGATGCCGAACTTTTGAAAAGAGGTGGAAAATATGTTAAAAATGTTTTAGGAACTTCATGGGTAAACGAAAGTGAGGCTAACATATATAACAAAACTAAGATGCTTTCACACATTGCTTCCAACAAAAGGTGGTCAAGGGGACACAACTTGAGACATTTGATTGGCAAAGCTATCATGAATCGTTATAAAGTAGATTTATGGGGATCGGCATATAATGGATTTGAAACAAAACTGGATCCGTTGAAAGATTACCGGTTTTCGATTACAGTAATGAACGCGAAACATAATAATTATTTTACAGAAACTTTGGTGGACACTTTTCGCTGCGGTACCATACCAATTTTTTGGGGTTGCGATAATATAGGTGAGTTTTTTGATGAAGAAGGGATATTAGGATTTGAAACTGGCCCCGAATTATTTAAAATTCTTGATAATTTATCCGAAGAGCTTTATAATAAAATGTTGCCTCATATTAGAAATAACTTTGAAATTGCAAAGAAATATGTGTGCGTAGATGATATTATAGCAGAAAACATCATTAATACATTAGGACTAAAAGGGTATGAATAGGAAATATTTACCAACCCTATCCGAACTTATTGATAGACTATCTATAGTTCAGCTAAAAGAGGTGTTCATCACAGAGCACAAAGGGGAATATAAACAAGAAATAAAGGACATTATTCACGATATTGATTTGACACTGAAGGAAAATAGTGTTATATTAGATTCTAAGGCAATAAGAGCAATAGTAGTTTTATCACAAATGAACCTTCACATCTGGCACAATGAATCAAACTATCGTAAAGGAATTGGTGAAGGAAATAATCTAGAGCTAACACACGGATTAAACGGCATTAGAAATACCGCAAAGAACAAAGTTCAGGAATTGTCAGGAGGCCGCAAAGATTATAAGATTGATTGTTTGGCCGCAGAATTTAAAGATTGGGAGATAAGCTGGGATGAATCTTAGAGAATATTATGAACATTACCTAACGCTGCACAAGGATCCTCGCTGTAGGAGGATGCATTTTGTGGGACAATTGGCTACAATATTCTTTGCGATATTTGTGCTCCATGGAGCGTATTGGTACTTCTTGCCGGCGATACCTTTTGTTGTTTATCCTTTTGCTTGGACCGGTCATATTCTTTTCGAAAAAAACACGCCGGCAGCGTTTAGGGATCCCTTAAAAGCAAAATTATCAGACTGGCTAATGTTTCGGGATATATTACTTGGGAGGATTTCCTTATGAAAGTTTTGATAACCGGTGGCGCTGGATATATTGGTAGTGAACTGGTTCAATATTTTCTTGATGACGACCATCAGGTTGTGGTTTACGATAAACTAATGTATGGGCCCGACTCACTTTTAAGATATACCGTGAACCCTAATTTTACTTTTGTAAAAGGCGATGTCAGGGACACAGCTTCTTTGCGAAGGGAGGTTGAAAAGGCAGATGTTATAATACCCCTTGCCGCTTTGGTTGGTTTCCCATTGTGTCGAGACAACCCTCGCGAAGCGAACGAAGTAAACTATAAGGCGAACGCTTGGATAGCTAAAAATAAATCAAAAAAACAGATTGTAGTGTATCCTTGTACTAATTCTGGCTACGGGGTCGGGGAGAGCGGCAAATTTTGTACAGAAGAGTCGCCTCTAAATCCGGTATCTTTGTATGGCAAAACTAAGGTGGCAGCCGAAGAAGAATACCGGAATGTAGAAAATCATATAACATTTAGGTTGGCAACTGTATATGGACCTTCTTCTAGGATGAGAACTGACTTGCTGGTTAACAATTTTGTGCTAAAGGCTTTACGAGAAAAGATTTTGGTTCTTTATGAACGAGAATATATGAGAAATTATGTGCATCTACACGATATATGTAGATCTTTCAAGTTTGTAGTAGATAATTGGGACCTCTGTAAAGACGAAACATACAATGTTGGTAATGACGCTCTCAATATGAATAAACTTCAGTTATCAGAAAAAATAAAAGAGCATGTTCCATTGGAGATAATTTTCGCCGAGTTCACTCAAGATTTGGACAAAAGAGATTATATTGTCAGCAGCCAGAAATTTTATGATAAGGGCTTTAAGTGCCAATATGACCTTGATGTCGGGATTAAACAGCTTATGAAAGCATATAGCATTATCGAGTCACCTTGGTATGCGAATTATTAAGGAGTAATATATTGGATGATAAAAATTTAGATGTGCTGTTTGTTAGGCCGAATAACAGTGGTAAAATTTATCAGGGTCTCTCGAATAAGTATTCAGCGATAGAAACACCCACATGGTGTCTTTTGTTGGCGGAATCGTGTAGATCTGTGGGCTATAATGTTGCCATTATGGATACCACTGCTGAAAATTTAAGTGATCAAGAGAGTGTCGAAAGAATTGCCAGCCTCAACCCCAGGCTGGTATGTTTTGTGGTTTACGGTCAGAATGTAAATGCCGGCACGGTAAACATGAGCGGTGCGGTACGCCTGTCTAAGGCTGTGAAGGCTTTTGGAATAAGGAATCCTATATGTTTTGTGGGTTCTCATATGTCAGCCCTGCCATATGAAACGTTGGAAAAAGAGTCTAGTATTGATATTATCTTAACAAACGATGGAGTTTATGCTTTAAGAAATCTGCTGTCCCTAGATACATTGGATATCAAGAGTCTTGAAAAAATTAGAGGTATCGGGTTTAGGCAAGGTGGGAAGCCGCTTTTGACGCCTCCCGAGAAACCTGTGCCGCAAGATAGGATGGATACGGATTTACCCGGATACGCCTGGGATTTACTACCATATAAGGAGAAACCCCTAGATCTTTACAGATCCCCGATGTGGCATGCAAATTATATAGAAGAGGATAGAAATCCGTATGCTGCGATATACACCTCGCTTGGGTGTATGTTCAAATGTTCGTTCTGTATGATTAACATTGTGAACAGAAACGACAATGCTAGAGTAGGTGTTGCGTCCGATTATTCTGGTATGAGGTTCTGGTCTCCGGAGCTTATTATTAAAGAGATAGACAAATTGGTTGCTATGGGTGTAAAAACACTAAGAATTAGCGATGAGATGTTCTTGTTAAATAGAAAATATTATGTTCCGCTCTGTAATATGATAAAAGAAAAGGGTTACGGCGAGTTCTTGAATATGTGGGCCTACTCTAGGATAGATACAGTGAAAAGACCAGAGAATCTGAAGCTAATAAGGGAGGCTGGAATTAGATGGCTTTGTCTTGGGATAGAGAGTGGGGATACCAAGGTTCGCCTGGAGGCATCCAAGGGCAAATTTAAAGATGTTGATATAAGACATATTGTTAATATGGTCCATGACGCAGATATAGACATAATGGCCAATTATTTAGTTGGTTTGCCCGGAGACACTCATGAAACCATGCAGCGTACACTTGATCTGAGTCTAGAATTATGTACACGCGGTTGGAACATGTATGCAGCAACAGCCTTACCAGGAAGTCGACTCTACAAATCGGCGCTTTCTGACGGCTATGAATTACCAGAGGATTATATTGGGTACTCCTTTCATTCATACGAGACACTTCCGCTGCCCACGGATGCGCTCACTCCAGCAGAGATATTAAAGTTTAGAGATGATGCTTGGGTGAGGTATCATACCCACGGCTCTTTTCTAAGTTTGATAGAAGAGAAAAGTGGTTTAAGAGCAAAAGAAGATGTTTTAGAAATGACAAAAGTTAGATTAAAAAGAAAAATATTGGGAGATTGATAAGTATGGTTTTAGAACAAATTGCCAAATCGGTAAGGAAAAGAATTTTTGAATTTAAAACAAAATCTGGCCATGGCCACTTGGCTAGTTGTCTATCTCTGGTGGATATCCTGGTTTCTCTATATCACGATGATGAGACCTTATTTGAACATAAAAAGGACACAATAATTCACAGCAAGGGTCACGGATCCCCCGCCGCGTATCCCATATTAGCAGATCTGGAATACTTCCCAGAAGACGAGTTGGATAAATATTGCACCCCAGGTGGTATTTTGAGACTTCATGCTGATTCTACAATCCCAGGATGTGAATTTGTAGGTGGATCTCTTGGAAACGGAATAGGGTATGCTGCTGGCTTAGCATATGCCAGCGAAAAGAATGTGTATGTCATTTTGGGCGATGCTGAGTTATATGAAGGATCCGTTTGGGAAACTTTGATTTTTGTCGCACATCACAATATTAGCAATCTTCGAATCATTGTCGACAGAAATGGAATGGGTATACTAGGAAAAACGGAAGAGCTTTTAAAGCTTGACCCATTGGATGAAAAATTTAGAAGCTTTGGATTCGAAGTTGATGTAGTCGACGGCCACGATTTTGAGCAGTTGAGAAAAGTCTTCTCTAAAAAAACAGCCATTCCCCAAGTGATTGTAGCAAACACCATAAAGGGAAAAGGAGTTAGTTATATGGAGGATGTGTGGCAATACCATACAATCATACCAAAGGATGATGAATCCATAAGGACTGGAATGGAGGAGCTGTCATGAAATCACAAAGAGATGTTTTTATTTCGTCTTTATTTAAAAAGGCAAAATATGATAAAGATATTTATCTAATATCGGTTGATATGGGCGCCCCCTCTTTGGATCAGTGGAGAGAAGAACTTCCAGATCAATTTTTGGCAGCGGGGATATCTGAGCAGAATGCAATTAACTTTGCGGCCGGCCTGTCTGCTGCCGGCAAGAAAGTATATGTTTATTTTATGGCCAGTTGGGTTGCGAGATGTTTTGAGCAAATCAGGTATTCTTGCGCCATAGCTGAAAACCCTATAACAATTTTAGGTAATGGAGTAGCGCTAGGGTATTCTCCTGCTGGCCCTGCTCACAATCCAACAGAGGACATGTGCTACATGAGGAGTATATGCGGGATAGAAATATATTCACCGAGCAATAACTATATGGTTGAAGGACTGGTCGACCTTACAGTGGAAGAGTCAAAATTAAGATATATTCGTTTAGAGAGAAAACAAGCCGAAGAAATGAAGAACGCATATTGTCTTTCCGCCGCCGACACTGGCTTTTTAAAAAAGGGCGTTTCCAGCGTAAAGCTTGGATTATCGGAGCCAAGACACCTCCGTGATCCTAAAATCTGCATAATGTCTAGTGGATATATGCTGGGAAGAGTGTGCGAGGCTTGGGGGTACCTCGTCTCGGCCGGCCACCGGGCCTCTGTTTATGATGTATGGAAGATTAAACCGATAAACGAAAAGATGCTTAAAGAAATAGTTAGAGAATATGATTATGTGGTCACCGTAGAGGAGCAAACTGTTTCTGGCGCCTTCGGCTCTGCAATTATAGAGGCCCTGTCTGACTCTGGTTCCAAAAAGGGTGTTCTAAGAATAGGGCTGCCAGAAAGGTATATTTTCGAAAACGGAAGCAGAGATCACCATATCGATAATAACGGATTATCAGCAACAGACATATATAACAAGATAATAGACTTCGTAAAAGAGACAAATGAAAATTATTAAAAAGATAAAACACTCAGATAATATTGATGGAGTTTCTAAAATTACATTAGACACTTTTCAAGATTTTAGGGGAGAAATATGGACACTATATTCTAAAGAATATTGTGATTATGATTTTGTCGCGGATAAGATCACGATCTCTCGCTTCGGTTCGCTGAGAGGGTTTCATGGAGATAGTCACACTGCAAAATTGATATCATGTTTATCGGGACAGTTTCAGCTTGCCATTGTAGACACCAGAACAGGCTCAGATACCTACGGCAATGTAGAAACATACCTAGTGTCCGACAATGAGCCTGCCGTCGTTGTGGTGCCGCCTGGGTGCGTCAACGCACACCTGTGTCTTTCTGATAAGTGTGTGTTCTACTATAAGTGGTCAAAAGAATATGAGGGCCCAGATGGCCAAGTGACGGTTGCCTGGGACGACCCCGATATCGGGGTTGATTGGATTATAAAATCACCAATACTATCAGAAAGAGACAAACATGGCCTCAAATTAAAGGAAATTAGATTATGAATATTAAATATCCTCTAGCAAAAGAGACGATTAACAATAAAGATATTGACGCGCTGTGCGATTGGCTTAAAACTTATCCTCGCTTAACTAAGGGAGAACTGACCTGGGAAGTTGAAGAAGAGTGGGCCAAGTACATTGGAACAGACTATGCCGTTTTTAACAACTCAGGGTCGTCGGCTAACCTCCTTATGATATATGCTGCAATGAGAGCAGGGCGCATTGCAAATGGAAAGATTGTTGTTCCGTCGGTTGGTTGGGTGACCACAATCGCGCCCGCAATTCAGCTTGGTTTAAAACCGATAATGGTTGGTGCAGATTCAAAAACATATGGCATCGACCTAAAACAACTGGAGAGTATATGCATAAAAGAGAGGCCAGATGCTGTAATATACGTTCAAGTTTTAGGAGTACCTCATTATAGAAAACGGCTATTGGAATTAAAACAGAAATATGGATTTATTCTTTTAGAGGATGCCTGCGCAGCTCTCGGCGCCTCATATAATGACGGACAAATGGTGGGGACTATAGGTGATATGTCGTCTTTTTCTTTTTATTTTGGCCATCAACTTTCGACCATAGAAGGAGGAATGGTAAATACTAATGATAAAGCTCTGTATGAAATGTTACTTATGCTGCGCAGCCACGGATGGGGAAAGGATTTGCCGGAGGATACATATGAAAAACTTATCCATAAACACAAAATTGATGATTTTCACAAGCCATTTACATTTTTTGAGCCTGGATTCAACTTGAGATCGACAGATTTACAGGCATTTTTAGGGCTAAGACAGATAAAGAAGGCAAGGTGGGCTGCACAAAACAGAAATAGAAATCATCTCTTTTATGCCGATTTATTGAGGGGATACGTCCAATTTCAGGATTGGAGAGATCACAATCCAGTTTCTATTTCATTCGGTGCTCTTGCCAAAACTGCAAATCATCGCCGCACGATCGTTAACCGTTTGGTTGAAAATGGTATAGAGACAAGAATTTTTAGCGCTGGTAATCTGGGCCGGCACCCGTTTTGGGTTGAAAGATATGGAATTTTTGAAGATAAAATAAGTGATAAAATTCATTCTTGTGGGTTTTTTGTTCCAAATTATCCGGAATTAACAGAAGAAAATATACATTTTATTTGTGGCGTTATCAGGGGAGAATAATGAAGATATTGGTTATTGGCGAAACATGTCAGGATGTATTTTGTTACGGAGACTCTGAACGTATGTGTCCAGCGGCACCCGCACCGGTATTTGTGCCGTTATCAATAAGGAAAACTCCCGGTATGGCTACAAATGTTCAAAAAAATATAATTTCTCTTGGTGTGGAGTGTGATATTGTTACTAATCATAATTGGAAACAAATAACAAAAACAAGATATGTGCATCAAAATACAAATCATTTTTTTCTACGAGTTGATGAAGGCGAAAATAAGTTTTATAGAGGCGACATAAGTGATATAGAATTTTCAGAATATGATATTGTTGTAATATCTGATTACGATAAAGGGTTCTTAACCAAGGAGGATATTTATAATATTTCTTCCAGACATAGATGTGTTTTTATGGATACAAAAAAAGAGTTGGGTTTTTGGTGTCGTGATATAAAATATATTAAAATTAATAATTCTGAATTTGAGAGATCAAAAAATCTAATAAATGAAGAATTAGAAAAAAAAATCATTGTTACCCTTGGTAAAAAAGGGTGTAGGTTTGCAGGAATAACGTATTCGGTTGATAAGGTTGAAATTAAAGATCTGTCGGGTGCGGGTGACACTTTCTTGGCAGGCCTGGCCGTCGGGTATTCGAAAACAAAATCTATTGAAAGATCTGTTATTTTTGCCAACGAATGTGCTACAAAAGTTGTGCAAAAAAGAGGGATGAATATTGTATGATCTAGTTTTTACAAATGGTTGTTTTGATATAATTCACAGAGGCCATATAGAACTTTTACAATATTGTAAAAGTATTGGAAAGCGTGTTATAGTTGGGCTTAATAGTGATGAAAGTATAAAACAGTTTAAAGGATCCACCAGACCATATTTTAAGCAGGGTGATAGAAAAAGAATGTTGGAAGCTCTAAGGTTTGTAGACGAAGTGATTATTTTTAATCAGCCAACTCCTTACGAACTTATAGGGGAATTAGCACCCGATATAATAGTAAAGGGGGGTGATTATACACCTGAGCAAGTAATTGGTAATGATTTATGTGAGGTGAAAATTTTTAGCTATTTAGATGGTTATTCAACCACGAGAATTTTAAACAACAAAAGGAAATAAAAATGAGTGAAGTAAAAGACATGCACCTGGCCGACCAGGCTATGGGGGCCCTAATGATGGCCTTGCAAAAATCGCTAATGGAGCAGTCAGATATTGTTCCCGTATTGAAGGGTTTTAAGTTTCGTTTATCAGAGGAGGGACTAGTAGTAATGAACCCTCCTTTGGTCAAACTAAGCGAAGATTTAGAAGAAAATTAGGAGGAACGCCGTGCCGCGCTATATTTATAGATGCGATGTCTGTAAAAAGTATTTCGAAGTCTCTCATTCTATCTCTAAAAAATTAACTGACTGTAAGTGTGGTGA
>Ga0208012_1000334_pt1 | contig 17381 bp, 19 predicted proteins | sample 15BtaG_FD_184090 | JGI IMG/M metagenome (GOLD analysis project Ga0208012, IMG submission 184090) | Marine viral communities from the Subarctic Pacific Ocean - 15B_ETSP_OMZ_AT15312_CsCl metaG (SPAdes) (version 2) | ecosystem: Environmental > Aquatic > Marine > Oceanic | place: Pacific Ocean... | reverse complement strand
TATATTAAAGCTTTTCGCTGTAGCGCTTAATGTTCCTGTAACGGTAAGTGTATTGCTGGTAGCACGCATTACTTCTGTTCCTGCAACGTTGAAACGCATAGCATCCAAAGCATGATTATATCCTATATGTCCAATTCCATTACTAGCTACATCACCAAATATTAATCTACCTTCGTGTGTATTATCAGATACGTCAATAAGTATACCTTTGTCGTTAGCAGATGTTAAAACATGTAGTGGTTGTATTGGGCTAGTTGTGCCTATACCTACGAGACCAGCAGAATCAATTGTCATACGAGCTGTACCCGCTGTAGTTTCATCATTAGCTGCTGTACTAAATTGCAACTTAGTAGCTGCATTCATACCAGATGTTCCACCACCCATAACTACTGTGTTATCTGTACCATTCGAAGAAGCGTATAACATAGCCACTGCGGTTGAGGCATTATGATAATGTGCTAATCCAACTCTAGCTAATTTTAAAGTATCATTATTTCTAGCGTTTGAATTGTTACCACCTCCCATAAGAATAGTTTGTTTACCACTTTGAATATCTAATTCACCTTTGATGTGTAAATCGGCAGTAGGTGTATCTATACCTATACCTACCTTCTCATAAAACCACACATCTCCTGTGCTACGGTCTAAATTCATAACATCGCTGTGTGTAGAAGAAACTTCTCTTTGTATTCTTAAATCTCCATCAGTAGAACGGTCATAGAAATGCCAACCGTGAGTTGCATTAGAACCTAATTTTAAAGCAGCTACGGTGTCACTTCCTACTCCAGTTGAAACATCTAAGAAAGCCTCAGGTGTTTCCGTACCTATCCCTACGGTGCCATCAGATTTAGCATACAATAGTTTATCGCTATTAGAAGCTCTAACACGCATAGCATAAGTACCAGCTGAATCTCCCAAGTCTACTCTAAAGTCGCCCTTACTATCCATTCTAATATTTTTAGCTGCTGTATCCGATTTTAATTCTAAGTTACCGTGATGAGCTTGTATTGTGGTATTGCCACCACTATTGACACTAAAGGTAGTATAATTACTTCCATCATAAGCTAAAGTTAAAGGTACCCCGGCGGTATCTTTAACCGTTAGTTTTCCACTACCTATTGCAGTAGTGTTACCTATACCTACATTACCAGTAATTATTGCATCGTTAACTACATCAATTCCAGTAGATAGAATAGAAAATCGTGTTGTATGTGAACTGGGAGCACCTGTAGCAAAAATTAATCTATCGTCAGTATTACCCTTTACTACAGTCATATTGTATGAACCTCTTTGGTATACTTGTTGATAAGCACCACCCTTAATATGTAATTTAGCTAGGGGTGTTGCTATACCCAGACCTGTGTCACTTCCAGATGTAATATGCAAAGCAGATGTACCTGCACCATAAGCATACACTTCGAAAGGAACTACATCAGTAGCTCCACTAACAAAAGACCTTCCCCTAACATCTAGAGTTCTAGTAGGTCCAGTTGTGCCTATGCCCACTCGACCAGTGGTATGTTTAATAGTCATACGAGTAGTTTCTTCACCGGCACCACCTGTAGAACCGGCAGAAGTAGCGAATTGTAAATCTCCATCACCCTCTCTATTGGTTAACATTAAAATATCAGAATCGTCTATAGTACCAGCACTACCATACTTTAAACCATACCGTTGGTTATTACCATAACTTTCTAAAGTATAACCATATCCTGAACTTACTGCAATATTTCCTCCAGTAGCTAAAATATCACCCGCAACTTGTAATTTATAAGAAGGTGCAGTTGTGCCTATACCTACGTTACCACCAGAGAGAATACGCATTCTTTCCGTGTCATTTGTACCAAAAATTAATGGAGCACTGTGACTGCTACCGAAAAGGATTCCATTACCAGCAGAAGTGGATAACTCTGTGTACCCTGCTTTCACAATACCAAATCGACTTACTGTTCTATTATCGGCATTACCAAAGAAAAAACCATTTGCTGTTTGTGATTGGAATCTAAAACCAGTTACAGAACTAGTCCCAGCTGAAGTGTTTGTCGTAGCTATATAATTATGGTCTGCTTCGTTTTTAACAACATCTAAAGTATAAGTAGGGCTATCTGTACCTATACCTACATTACTACCAGATATCCACACTTCTTGTGAAGCGCTATCTCTTACAGCAAAGAACGACGCTTTTCCAGCATTATATAATTTAATAGCATTACTTTGTCGTGTGATGCCGTGATTAGTACCTGCAATCATAACATCAGTTCCAAGACCACTTCCTAATCTAACATCAACCGCTCCAGATACATCTAAAGCATATGCAGGGTCAGTTGTGCCTATACCTACATTACCTGTTTCATCTATACGCATTCGTTCTGTTTGAGTACCTGCACTTGCTGTATAAAATAAAATTTGACCATCATCTTTATTAGTATCATCAGGACCAGTCGCAATCATAACAGTACCTATAGCAGTACCATCCCACTTACCTCTCATTGCCATAGCGTGCGCATCAGCACTTGACCTATCTGAGTCACCAAGTAAAGTAATACCGGTGTTACCAGTATTAGTCATAGTAAGAGTAGCTTCATCCCATTCGAATCTACTTGTTCCTGTTATAGTGTTGGCTGTAGAAGTTCCTACTGCAATTCGGTCTTCTGCTATCGAACCACCGATTGTTCCTGTTGCAGCAGCTACCCATTTTAAACCAGTCGTTTCAGAAGAATCTGCTGTTAATATATAATCGTTTGTTCCTACAGGTAAGCGTGCATTAGTAGTACTATAAACCCATATATCACCTTTTGTTGTTAATGGAGAAGAAGTTCCTCCTCCTGCTAAATGTGAAAGGTCAACAGTAACATTATTAGTTCCTTTGACCGCTAAAGTAAGGACATCATTGGAATCATCTAAAGTTGCCCCTGTAACATAAAAATTACTTCCTTCTGTTGGAGCGACGGCCTTGATACGTCTATTACCCACTGCATTGTGGGCAAAACTCTTAAGTACTTTAGTATATCGTGCCATCTATTCACCATAAAAATGTTGGGGAGATTAGGGTTCTCCCCGAACCCTTTTTAGAAAAAATTATTCAATAACTTTAACTAATGATGATTTGACCTGCTTCAGGTCTAACTACCTTCAAACCATATCTCATGGACATGTAAGAGCCGATAATTCCGAATCCGGGATTAGCTTCTTCTACAGTCAATGGACGTCTCTCGACGTAAGCCATTGGCTTGCTTGAAAGGTCGAAAACTCCCATACGGTCCTTTGGGACCCAAGGGTTAACGATTACGTTAAGACCATACAACTGACCAACAAGTCCACCTGAAGCCAACATGTTACTGAATGGGTTATTAGCTGGGTCTGTCGGCATCACATTAGCACCACTTACTGCTGTAACTGATGATGTATTAGTGAAAACACTTGCGAAATCTGCCAATTTCAATACGTTTTCGTAGTGAGATGGAGACATAAACAAGTGTGTTGCGTTATATCCTAGCTTACTCATTCGACTAACTGCTGCTGATATATCTTGTAATGCTATTGAACTCTCTCCTGTGGAGGTACATGCGTTATAAGAATTACAGGCTTGAAGTGCGGTTAATCCTTGGTCGGCGTAATCATCTAATCTTCCATCAAATGTTGCACCAGTTCCAAAGAATCCACCTTGCGGATTAGTTGCGAAGGTCGTGATTGCGGACTCAGCTGTTGAAGCTGTTATAGCTACGGTTCCAAGAGTTGCGTCTGCTGCATCATTACCAAAAATTACTTTTGTAACGTGAGCAGTTAAATGACGGTCAACGGCTCTGCGAGCTTCGTTTAATGCCATCTCAACTTCATTGAATCTTGAATCTTCAATCATTCTGCGGGTAACACCTACTGCAAGTCCCCACTCTTTAACTGCGACTCTCTCGGAGCGTAGTTTAGTGTGTTGGTATTGCGGAGTGTTTCCTTCATCTATTTGTTCCATCGCCATTGATGGTTTTGCGAAAGTGATATCAATATCACCGCCTGTATCTGTGGTCATCGGGTCAGCGAAGAATTGCATTACTGGAAGGTCTGCGACTCTGTAGTCCATCAAAGCTTCTTTATAATCAATAAGTACTCTTTCTCCGTTGTTCGTTGAACCAGAATTTAGGCTAGTTAGTATACCGGGTGTTGCGTCGACCATTTAATCACCTTGTTAGAACAGGCCTTAAAGCTGCTGCTCCTCCTGTGTCATTACCTAGCATGACTGCTACTCCTGCATCAGCTGTAGTTCCGGCCTTTAAATCTCCGGAAGCTTCTACTTGTAACAAAGCACCGCTTGCGGCTGTGCCTGATACTAAAGCGTTAAGTACAACGCCTTTACCTGTTATTACTGAGCAATTTGCTCCTGATGCGGCATCTGTAAACATGAATCCAATAACGTTAGTAGCCGCAGCTCCTGCTGGGTCTACTTCTCCGTCTGCACTCATGATAACAGCTTCTCCACCTGATAGGGCGGCTCCAGCTATAAAAGGAAGAATCCTTGCTGGTGCACCACCGTCGTTTACTAATATTTCTGTTGCCATATTTATTTACCTCTGTAGTATTCTGGGTCTAATCTAATAGCTCCTTTAACTACTTTCATACCGAATTCTCTTTTGGTTTCTGGTACTTCACCCTCGTCGGCTGATTTACCTTTTCCGAAAGACCTTTCGATTTCTTGTGCGGGCTCTGGCATTGCTGCTAGAGCATCGCTAAATCCAGTCAATCTGGATTCATCCCATGCAGATAGTTCCTCTACACGCGCATCCTTCTTGGTTTCTTCGATTGTACCGAATAAAACCTCTCGGGATATAATTGCTTCTACTGTTTCAGCTTTCTTAGCTTCTGCTTCTTTTGCGGCTCTCTCTTCTGCGGCTGCTTTGAATGAGTCTAACTCTTTCATAGCTGCTTTAAATTCAGATTCGATTTCCTTTTTAGATGCTTCTGCTGCTTCAAGCTGTGAACGTAATGAAGCGAACTCGCGTTCGACAATGTTCTCTGCCTCGGATTTTACAGTTGTTTCTTTAATATCTTCTGACATTTTTTCTACCTCTGTTTTCCCGTCTTCACAGCCACATTTACCTTCGTGGCCACCACAACCACAGTCGTGGTCGTCGTCGGGTTCTTGTGTCTTACATTCCTTTCCTTCTCCATCTATTGTGCATTCTTTGCAGACGGGGTCCATTTTTTCATTGTCAATGAAACTTACCTCTGTGGGACGAATGTTAGTGGCATAAGTGTCACCCATCACATCAATATCGTTGGAAAACCAATCAATACTAACATGAGTCATGTCCCCTTCCTTGACTTTATCCATCACTTCTTGACCACGGCCATGTTTATTAGATACTGTTGCCAACATCTTAACTGCGGTCTTTCCATTATCCATCTCGATTAGCTCAGGCTTCGTTGCCATGCCGATAAGGTCCTCAGCTGTTCTTTGATGGTCAATATAAATCGGGAGTTCTGAAAACTTCTCTAGGTTGTCTTTCAACATACCTCCTTCAATATAAACTTTATGTTCTTCTCCTTCTGCCTCATATTCATGAGGTCCGGATGTAATAGCGATTACGGGAAACTCTACAGATTCGACTCCCTCTTCGCTTGTAAATATCATTTGTTCACTATCAGCTACTGATAATGCAAATGAACGACGAACTGGCTCAGTGTCTTTGCCTTCTGCAAATTCCCGCTCTACGCCATTCTCTTGAGCCCACATGCTACACATGCCAGCTGCAATCTCTTCAGGGTTATCAAAACCCCTCTTCTTCAGGTTACTTTTAGTATTCATCATACATTTTTCGAATGTCATTTTCTGTCTCCTGTTGCGTTTGCGGAGGGTTTATTACCCCTGTTCTGTGCTCTAGCGGATTCTTCTTTCTTATCTTGATTCTTTCCACCAGAGATGTTTGCATTCTTATCACTCTGTTCTTCTTTGATTGGTGATGCCTTGATATCTTCAGAAGTTTCCATATCTAATTCTGCAACTCCTTCAGGGTCAAGACCTCTCTCCTCTCTAACTTCACCGGGTGATAACACACCTTCAGACAGATATATCATATCAGTCTTAGCTTTAGTGAATGCGTCGTTAACATTAATTTGCCTAAACTTAAACTTTGCTTCGCCACTTTCTAATTGTGGCATTAATTGGGAATTAAGTGCTCCCTCTACCATAGTCTGTAAATATCTAACGTATGGTTCAAATATTGGACGTGCTCGCTCTGGCTCAGTCCACATTGTTCTTGGAACTTTAAGTGCCATATGTATTTTATCAAGTATGTCGTCAGTATACTTTCCATACTCAAATGCTCTTTGTGTTCCTTGTAGCTCTTTTATTTGTATGTCGTTACCATGAATAATGTCTTCACCGGGAGCTAAAGTATTAAATGCATCGACTATCTCATTGATTTTGTCTGGACCATAAGGCATATCAGGTAAACCAGCACTTACATCAAATCTACTTGATGCATATTTATTTAATGCTGCTCCTATATCTCTTTCTGCATAATCTTTTAAATCAACTAGATATAAAATAGGATGTATATCAGATAACCCATAAGCTAAATCGTCAAATGAATTATTATTTAGTTGTATTATCTCATCCTCTTCAAATCTCACATCTTCCTTTTTATCTCCTACTTTTTGGTAGTAATACATTACTTGCCCATGCTCGTTCCTTTTAACAAACATGTTCTGACTAGAACGTAAGACTAGATTATCTCCAGTCCATTCTAGGTATCCAGTACCAAAAATTCTTGCATTTCTCAACCACCCGTATAATATATTCTCAAGATTAATATCTCGAAACATTTCTTCTAATTCTTCTCGAAGGTCTTCATCATCTGTTACTATGTCAAAATTATCTTTAACAGCATACAAACATGGTAAATCTATCAGGGTTCTTATTATAGGGTCGGAAAGATATACATCTTGATAAGTTCTATTCTTACCAATATGTGGTTCGTAGTCTTTTTCCTGACCTACACTAAACCCGCGATTAATTTTAAGACGTTGTATTACTCCTTCACCGTAACTTCGGGGGTCGTCTTTCTTGTACGAAGGATTACTTCCAATGGATGCAAACCTACGTCTAACATTATCTATAAACGACATGGCTTTTAATAATTAAACTTAATGAGTATATAAAGTTTTTGTTAGATTCCACGTAAGCTGTGCTTATTTAGGCGAGCTTTTCGTTGAGTTGTACCAAAAATAGGTCTTCCGGAGTTGTTTCTGTACTCTCGTGACGTCTTATTTATTTTTCTTGATACAACACTCTGGCTGAAGTTACCAGTCATAGGTAACATACTCAAAGTAGCATGTATACCCATCGCAGAACTATCACAATAATCGTCATGCCTACCTGAAGGTGCCGCTATCTTCTCTGTCTTATTAGCAGCATCCATAGTATATTCTAAATCTATATGTTCTTTTGTCCATTTATGTACTAATTTAGCCATATCTGGTGTTAAATTTTCTGGATTTGGTACTCTTACTCTTCCTTGTTGGATATATGAGACGAAATCCCTATACATTTGCGTTTTAGTACCCTTAGGACCACCCGTAAAAATGAAAGGAACGAAATGAACACCAGCATCTAAGCACGCCAACCGTAAATCATGTTCAACCGCCCCACCAATCCCAGTACAATCAACAATAAGACGAGAAGCCCCAAGCTGATTGGTAACATCCATAATACGTTGACGTTGGTATGGAATATCGTGTCCACCAGTTCTGGCATTAATCTCTTCAATGTAAACAAGCCGTGCGATATTTTGTGTGTCAGATTTATCAAGGGACCATGCACTAATAACAGTAGAGTTAACAGATTTGCCGATGTCAACACCAACAGTAATATTGCCTCCTCTCGACTGTCCATCCCCATCCAGTCTATTAATTTCGTAATCATCATAACATCCTTTTATTTTTTCTGGATTAAATACGTTCGATACCGACTCTACAAACTCACATTCATATTCTGTCCTCCAGTAGATAGAATCTTCCCCCCATTCAGTCATTTTATCAAGCATTTCTTCTTCAGTATAAGGTGCTGAATAAGCATCTCCCTTTTTCACTGCATCTCTCCATGTATAATGTAATCGAGTAAAGGTATCTGCGTACCCATCATCGTATAAATATCTCCACATATGGTTGTCTTTTGACTTTGGTGTACCTAAATTTATGAACGGGGCCTTATTTGAAACTATCGCTGGTTCTACGTTATCTATAAACAATTTATCATCAATAAGTGGAGATTCGTCAACAACTAAGAACGTAGGGTGTTGTCCTCGTATGGCCTGTCCTTGGTTACTTGGCGCCAATGGAGCCCTTCTCATTATAGTGCCCCCCTTAAGTGTTATGTTGGGCTTGTTATGGAAGCGATAATTCTTAACTAAGCCATTTAAAAAACTATTATCAGCGAAATGTCTATAAACATAGTTAAAAATTAAAGCCGCTTGGTCTTCTGTAGGAGCTAGTATAAATACTAAATCCCTAAATCTATTAAAAAACATATATATAGTGACTGCTATAGATAAAGCAAAGGATTTTCCACTTCCCCGTGGGGCTAAAATCGCTAATTTCTTCTGTTTATCGTCGTCTCTATCTGTTAAACACTCTAGAACTATATCTTCTTGGAGTGGTCTTATGCGTAAAGGTCTCTGTTTACCATCAATTAGGTATGCACTACAGAAGGCACGCACTAATTTACGCATTTTATCCTTGTCTTTTCTACATTTATTAAAAACTTCTTCTAAATGTATTGAATCTAATCCACCTTTACCTGTCAGAATCTTCTTTAGGTGGGTTTGGTCTGTCATCATTTGTTAATTCCTCTAAGAATGCACCGAAGTTCTCGGTACTTTTTTCCATTTCAGTTGGTACTTCGATATTTAAAGCTCTAAATTCAGTATGTATGTCACGAACTATTTGATTTCTTTGTCGCAATAGCTCTGTTCTAGCGTTAACATCCCGAACACATATAAGAATTTCTTCCCAAAGCACGTCTTCAAGCGCAAGATTGCGCGCCAGAAGGCGGACAAGCTCTTTATGTCGACCATATTCAGCTTCTCCTACCCTCTGCCTTAATCTTTGCTCGTATTTCTCTACGTTCAAAGTGCTTTGCCTTCATCAAGGGCTGCCTTGACTTTGGTCTTTACTAAGTCAGCAAGTTCATCATCCTTTTCATCCCAAGCTGTAATTAAAACATTACGGACTAAGGAGTCTTTGATGTGCTTCTGTGCTGTCTCATCAAGCTTATCAAAAGCTTTCATCTGGGCTTTTGTTAGATTTTTATCTAGCATCTCCATTAACTCAGCTTCATTGTTCTTAATGTATTTAAAAACTAATTCTTTAACTGCTGGTACGGTATAAGCGACGTATGCGCCTAATCCTAATACTATAGCAACTAATGCCATAAGTAGTGGTTCATCCATTATTATGTCTAACATTCCAGACTCTTCTACAGTGTCTATGATTGCACTGAGGTTTCCCTCGTTGGTATCATTTCCAGCTGTTTCATTGTTTGTATTATTCATATGTTGATATCTCCATATTTGGGACTCTCACAAGGCACTTGCGATAAGTATCCTGTGATGCCATGGCCCTACTGCGAGAGCCCATACATATTTAGAATAGCGGCCTATATAAAGCTTCCTTTATTCGCCGTATTCTATTGATGCGTCTGCGTCCGTAGTGCGTATTTTCTTAATGAAATTTACATTAGGGGTATTAACATCATTGTTATCATCTGTTGCTATTTCGTTAACACCTTCTAATCTTCTGAGTTTAAACTCTTTACCTACGTATATACCTTTTACTGGTTCTTCTGCCATATTTTATCTCCTTATTTTTTAGTCTCCATCTTGTGTTCTTGTTCTTGTGCCTTAGCTTCTATCATTTGTGCTTGTTTCTGAGCATGGTCATTATAATCTATAACGGCCTGTGCTTTTACTTTATAGAATGCTGTCTTCTCAGCTTGTTCTTGTTTCCATACATCTAAGGCATCTTTAATAATAAGAAGGGCTGGCCCTCCTAATATAGCTATTAAAGTTGTATATCCTTCAATCTGGTCGAGAACGGATGAGTCATTAAGTCCGCTATGTATAACGAACCCAGCAAAACCAACCCAAAGTAAAACTAATGGTACAGCAATCATGAACATAAAGATGTCGTTGAAGGTTACTCCTTCGCTTGTCCTTTTGTCGTTACTCATTTGTGTTATCTCCTTCTTTACTTTTTTTTTCGGTGTGGGAATTGGTTGTCTGTTTATATGTGGTACTCCTTTTAATGCTTGGCGTGCAAATTTTATGAGTACCCCTAGAAAGAGCATGATAGACATTCCAGCTAATATAATTGCTAATATCTCTAATATTTCTATCCACTCAATCACTCCTCCTCACCTTCGTAGTTTTCTTTAAAGTTATTCATTTGGTATTCTCTAATCATTGCCTTTAAATCATCTACATCTGATATTAATTTAGCTAACATATTAGTGAGTACGAGCATTTGTGGTGCTTTCACCTTACTCTTCCTCCTTGTGCTTGCTAATAATAACTATATAATCATCGCGCGCCATGTATTATTTTACATGACGGTAGTATTTAAAGATTACTCTTAATCGAAATCAGGAAACTGCGATTGGGTCTCTACATCTAAGTCTTTCTTTAATGAAGAGTCTATGTCTGCGTAGTTCTCTTTCTTACGTTTCTTAAACTTGGGTTCCCATTTAGGTACTTCTGCATCACATGGTCCACCCTGTGATTTATGGAAAGAACACCATTTACACAGGTTCTGTGGCTTCTGTTCATATCTGTCTTCGTATTCCTCTCGCTCCTTTATACAATCATGTATAAACTTAATTAGGTCCCTAGCCTCGTCAAGTTCTGATTGTCCAATCTTAACAAAGAATGTATCATCGAATCTTAAATAATTAACTCCTACAAACTTAGGCATCTCTCCCATTTCTAGGGTGTATAGGAAAGCGTATATAATTAATTGACGATAGTATTCTTCTGGTAGGTATGGTCCATATCTTTTAGATGTCTTATAATCCAAGAGTGTAGTACCACCATCGAAATCATTACATACAACATCAATAACTCCCACAATAGCGTACTCTTTAGACTTAACCCACTTCTCAGCATACTTGGGTGCTACTGCATTCCAAGCTTGTTGCTTATTCTTAAATATTTTCCAGTCGACCATTTCAGTTAATTTCTTGTCGACGGAGTCGACGAAGTTTAACAAAAGGTCTCCGGTTTCTTTATACATCGAATCCATCTCTGCATCGGTGTGTACTTCCCATAACCACTTATGTTTAGCTATCTTTTCTTCCCATCCATCCTCGAATTGACGTTGTACCCATAGTTTTGGAACCCCTTTCTCCCACTGTGGTAAAGTCTTGAACTGCTTCTTAAACAAGTCCTCAAGTATCTGATGTACTAAAGTACCACGGAAAAGGTGTATAGTCTTTTTCTGAGGTAGCTTAGCTATGTAATTGTAATAGAATTCACGTGGACACTTCAAATAAGTATTTATTTTAGAAGGACTAAGCCGCATGTGGCTCGCTGTCCATTTAGCGTCGGACATTAATTAACCCCCTGATTTAAGTCTATATCTTTGCTCTTCTTAGCAATAGGCTCCATTTCGTCACCGGGGTCACTAACAAAGACTCTTACATCTTTCTCTATCTCTAAGCTCCACGGGGGAACATAACCTTCGCTATAGTCAGCAAAGGTACCATCACCATTTGTATTAAGCTCTACTGAGCAAACACCTGTATCTTGACATGTACAATTATGCCACCCATGAACACAAGTACAGCTTGTCCATACAGTGGTCTTGCTGCCGTCTTGCTCTCGCGCAACTTTGAGTAGGATTAAATATCCTATGAGGTCATCAAGTGTATCCTCTGTGTTGTCGTTAAGCCCTACATTCTTTATCCTGCTGAGCTTGTCATCGATTCGTGCACAGATTGCCTGTGCATTGTCGAGCTTACTAAAAATATTGTCTGGTTCTAGCGCACTATCACCATACGCTTTGTTCTTCGAGATTAACAAATCTCTAATTTCATTACATGTCCATTTGATGGAATTTTGCGTATTCTTTGTCATACAATTATATTTTACGCAGTTAGAGTATATAAAAGTTTCGCACCTATATCTATATTATGCTATGCTATATAGAGCTTATTATATAGGGTTAGTAGTGAATCCTAGTAGAATGCCTTATTCAAAAAATCACTCGATTTGTTTAAGGGGGTAGTGTGATAATATAGGGGCTGAGAAGCTATATTTTAGACGGGGGGCCTCATAAAATATAAACATAAAACGACTTCATTCTCAAGCTTAGAATTAAAAAAGCTAAGCACAAACTACCTTAAAACCTTTATAAGCAGTATGCTATTGTTAGGATATGGTAAAAAACCATCTGAGGACAGAAAGCGAGCTTATCCAGTTAGGGTATGAAGAGTCAGTAATTGAGGCTGATGAAGATAGTATATTTTGTGAAATATGCGCACAATCTGAAATGTGGACAGAGGCCACACACGAAAGCCATAATATGGAATTATGTTATGATTGTTGGAGCGAGATAAATGAATAATTTAGAAAAGTTTTTCGTTTATCGATTAGCTAAAGTAAATGATAAATCTAATTATCATTTCGTAGATGTAGACATGGATAGCGAAGTGACTAAAGAGGCCGTCTATTATGGCATCACTAGTGACCCTAAAATGCGCTTAAGCAAACACAGACCTAAGAAAGGTCAAGATATAGCATTAATTGTAATGGCCGAGTTTGAAAACGTATTCGAGGGTTTAGCTTATGAGGCTAACCTAGTTTGGGACCATGTTAAGAAATATGGAGTAGAACCGGAATATCAAGGGATGGCCGGAATAGGTAACAAAGGATACAAATATGGAGGCAAAAAATAATTAATTTGGGGCTACTGTCCCCCTCCGGGGGGATGGAGTCAAACCAAAAAAAATTGGGTGAATAAAAATGTTAAGAACACACATGATACGAGCAGAAACTAGCCAGTCAATGTCTAAAGACCAATATAGACACGAAGCAAACGCTTTTTGGGAATTAAAAGCAGTTGTAAAAGCATGGTCCGAAACTATTAATTTTAATGGTGATGAATTAAACGGTCATGAAATGAGGAATTACGGCCTTGAAGTAATTCATGGATTAAAGAAAATCACTAAAAAAATAGATGATGCAATAGCAGAAGGTAAAGAAATGAAAAAAGATGGGTTTGTATATGAAAACTTCGAACTAAAACAAAAGGGAGGTGAATAAATGAAATTCGAAATAGAAATATCAAAAGATGATTTTAACTTAATGTTAAAAAATAGATATGGTCATGACGACGTTTTAACACGTGGTTATATGTTGGATATACTACACGATATAGTCGACCAAATACACGACAAAGAAAGGGGCTACTAAGGCCTTTAATGGGGGGTATGGGAGAGCTCCGGCTCTCTCAACCTAGACCCAATAAAAAAGGGGTGAATTAAAAAATGGATTACAAAACAAAACTAGCAGTTTTGGGGGCATTACGCTACAGGTTTGAAAACGATAACTGTAAAGTAAACCTACCAAAAGAGACATACGCAAAAGCATTGGAGAACTTTTAAAATGAAAGTGATAGCAAAAGGGGTTGACGCTAGAGGTCAGCCCTATAAGCTCATCCGTGAGAAAGAGGGATGTAAATACCTGTGGGGTGAGAACGGAGACGAAACAGTGTGGGAGAGATTCCACAACCCAAAGACCATAGGGGGATTGGGCATCTGTCGTAAATGTGAGAAAGTGGGAATCCACGTCAGCGGGAGGGTGAGCATCTGTAAGAGCTGTGAGTAATACGCGAAATGAGAAAACCTTAGACCTCAACTGAGGTTTTCCACTCGGGTGAAAAAACCTTTATATAGGCACACCCGTTGGTATATTATGGAAGAAATCAGAACGAAATCCGATTTGTTAGCATTAAGCCTTGATGAGATTCAAGAGCATGAGAACCAAGCATGGGCATACTATTCAAAAGTAAAAAAGGTCATGAACTTCATGCAATTAGAGGACTGAGTGAGAAACTTTATATAGGGGCTCTCTATTGGTATTACAGAGAAATAAGACTTATGCCCGTGTACAGGGTTTGAGATTCGAGGAAATTCGAATTAAAATAATGTCTGTCGTCTGACAACGGAGGACGAAGCATAAAATAGCACACATCACAAGAGTGTTGCTTCCTAATTAGTTAGGGGCACTAGGTCATGTGTGACTAGAGTATTCTAGATACTCGCGGTTGGAAGCCCGTGGTTAATGTGAGGGGTTCTGGGGCACCCCAACAGACAAGCTGCTAATGAAGCTCGAGTGATGGGTTGAGGCAGCCCTTTTCCACTCGGGTGAAAAAACCTTTATATAGGGTATTGCTCTTGGTATTATATGACAGAACAACAATGTGATGACTGTGGCTTAGAAGATGTCGAATTATTCGGCGGACTGTGTGAGGATTGCGACACCCAAATGTTCGCGACTTTCTGGACGGGGGACTGAGAGAAACCCTTATATAGGCACACTCAATGGTATAATATGAGCAAAATACAAGACGACTCAATGAGAAATTCTTTCCGATTTAGGAGAGCAGCACGCAGAACAATAACCAAGAATAAAATTGATTCTGGAGTATTGGACCAGCTAACAGCTATTAAGATGGGACTAACTGATGACCCAAGAAAGGCAGATGTTCCAAACATCCCAGCCACTGATTTCCACAACAACGTGAGGGTATGGGAATGAAATCAATCTTAGACATTTTGGATGACATGGAGGTAGAGTTCCTTGTCATACGATAAACCATTAAAAAGAAGTTGGAAAAAGAAAACTAATAAGATTATAAAAAAGGCCAGCAAAAACTAGCTCGTTTGTTTTCACCTCCGGGGGGTAGGGCCTCCCCCCACTTTTCCACTCGGGTGAAAAAACCTTTATATAGGGTCACCCGTTGGTATATTATGAATTTAAGACAAGCAGAGCAAAAAGTAGGCGGCCTATCACGTCCCTCTAAAATGCCATCTTATGGGTGGAGTATATCAGCTAAACGGTGCAACACTGGGAGTAAATTAGCAAAAGTTAAAGGGTCAGTATGTTTTAACTGTTATGCTCTTAAAGGGAGATATATGTTTAACACTACACAAAACGCTTTAGATAGACGCTTTAACTCTTGGAGTGATGACCGTGAGAGTTTTATTAAAGCCATGGTTTTTATTATGCATAACAAACAACATATAATTGATACAGGTGTATTTAGATGGTTTGATAGTGGTGATATTCAAGGGATTGAAATGTTAACAGATATTAATAGAATAGCCAAGGCCACGCCACACGTTAAACATTGGGTACCAACAAAAGAATATAACTTAATCAAAAACCACAACTTAGATATAGCTTATAATTTAACAATAAGAGTAAGTAACCCAACCCGGAATAAATCCTTTAAAGGTTCTTATGATTATGTTAGTGCTGTATATGATACTAATTTAAAAGGTTCTTATATGTGTCCAGCACCAAAACAAAATAATGAATGTGGAACCTGTCGGGCCTGTTGGGATAAGGCAGTGGAAGAGGTAGTATATAAAGCACATTAGTTTTATAAATGGACAAGGCGCGCAGCCTTTCCACTTGCGTGAAAAAACCTTTATATAGACCCCCACTCTTGGTATTGTATGACTAAAAACTTATGCGGGAAAACCCGAGAGAGAAACGACCCTTACGAGGTCTGGACTGGAGCTAATGGCTTCGAATGGAGAGTATTAAAGAAATACCAAAACGCTGAGAATGAGGCAAAGAACCCTTATGCTCGGTGGTTCTGTGCAGTGAGAAGTAATTTCACTTACGGAGAATTTGAGCTTGGAGATGTTTATGTCTCTGAGATAAAAAGCAACGGGGAAAGGCTTAAATAGCCCAACCCTTTTGTAGTATTACAGTTACTTAAGTAACACGTGACCTGACAAAGAAACAAAATCGACCATACGCAACAACGACCTTCAATAATCAAATTAGCGAACCCATCCCTCAACGGTTACCAGCTGGGAGAGTATCGATTTAACTGATTCGAAATGTTGACATCCTTTTCCCTGTTATAGAAGTAAGTCGTTAAGCTATGCTGCATCACACCTGTTCTGTTTGTGTTCGCCTTTCGTGAAGGATATCCTTTTGACTGGCGACAGGTCACCCCCTAATGGGTAACCTCTGTCCCCGCGGCTCACGTTACCCTGTGGCAACCGCTCCCCAAGGTAGGCTTTAAATTCTAATTAGAGCCTTGGGTGAAGTTGCTAATTATAATTTTTCCACTCTCGTGAAAAAAGCTTTATATAGGGGGTGCCCCTTGGTAATACATGAGCCAAGCAACTCAGACTAAGACCAATCTTCCTTGGAAGAATGGAAGCAAGACTGTCGATTACTTCGTTGAAATCGGCACGACTCCGTATGGAAAATATGGATTATATAAAGAGATGATTCCTGTCGGCACAGGTAGCCGAGGAAGACATTTGGAACTCGCCCGTGAGATTAGAATGTCCAATCCAGAAATATTCGACGAGTTCGAATTGCGTCAAATAGTGAGCAGGGGTTAAGCTTATATAGGGACACCCTATTGGAGTAGTATGACTAAAGCAAAGATGGATTACCTTTGGGCACCAAAGGATGAAAAGCTCGTGAGTTCTTTATTGGATTCACTAGGATTTACCGGAGTTGGAGAATCTTCAAGATATCCTGCTGGTGTAAAGTATGATGCTCTTGTAGCAATATGTGATGTCATCTCATCAAACGAGAAGACAGCATCGATGGTTGCATCAAGAACTCATGAACTACAAGCTCAAAGACGAGTAAAGTCGGTTCGTGCTCCTTCTGTTGATTCAGTAGTGTCTGCTCTTGCATCTGGAAAGATGTCAGAAGCTGACCTAAAGAAAGCGATGAAGAAAGCTGGACTACTCAAGTAAACGCTGAACACAGCGGTTAACAAGCAAACACGTAGGGGAGGCGATTCCTCCCCGGTATTACCTTTATGGAAGTAGCTCTTCCGTAATCGGGTATGGCCGAATAAGTCCGCCACGGACTAAGGCACAGGATTAGCCAACCGAGAAGCAACTGCTGGAGGAAGGTTAAACTGGTAACGCGTCTACTAATGTAGTGGCATAACGCGTTTGGAGGTATACATTAAATCCTCCTACCCACCTTATAGTTACGCCCCCTAGACCTATCGTTAACGTATAATCGATATAACGAGATAGGAAAAGCTACAGCTGCGCAGTTGTTTAAGTCTGGGGGCTAACACCTATTTTTCCACAAGAGTGAAACTTTTTTTTCCACACGGGTGGA
>Ga0208012_1000332_pt1 | contig 17582 bp, 17 predicted proteins | sample 15BtaG_FD_184090 | JGI IMG/M metagenome (GOLD analysis project Ga0208012, IMG submission 184090) | Marine viral communities from the Subarctic Pacific Ocean - 15B_ETSP_OMZ_AT15312_CsCl metaG (SPAdes) (version 2) | ecosystem: Environmental > Aquatic > Marine > Oceanic | place: Pacific Ocean... | reverse complement strand
TACAACTAATGGCGCTGTTGTTGTTTTTGTGACTGTTCTTGCATTAGCAGTATTAGTTGCGTCTGTGTTGTCTGTTTCCAACCAATTATCGTAATCTTTTTGATACTTTTTTATATCTGCTTGTTCTTTATCGTACGTAGAAGTAGTTTGCACCTCTCCATCAACTAACTTAAAGTGACCGAAGTTACCGCCTAATTCACTAACAGCCATATCCCATGCTTTCGCGGAACCATGCCCGTTTATTAAGTGTTTATTGTATCTAGCGTCTATATCTGAACGTTGTGACATAATGTTTTTTATAAAAATACTGTAACGTATTTATGTTGATAATTATATGCGTATATTATCGACTACCGTTATTGCACTAATGAACATATACATCTCTTTTAACCTACATAAATCATTAAAATAACTTTAACCTAAAAATCAAGGAGCAACATGGCCCGTAAAAGAAAGTACCTAAACAACAGAGATATATTAGTACAAATTCATTTAAGTAAAATGACTTACTGTGCGTTTAATAACCCAGAAACAGACAATCAACAAGACTACATTGTAGAAGATGTTAGTGAAATTACGCCAGAAGTTATAGAACTAGCAAGGCACGCTAGAGCAAAGCGAATAGGAAAGTTATTAGAAGAAAAAATAGACGTAGATACAATTGATAAAAAGGATGTTGTATTCAGAGTTATGACTTTAGAACATATACCATTGGTTCCAAAAAAGAAAGCAAAAGCAAACGTTGCTAGAGAAGAATTCAATCGAGTTATAGATGAGTTAGTAGTTAATGCAGAGCAAAACGAAGAAGAAATTGTACCAAATGAAGAAGAAGTTGCATCAAATGAAGAAGAAATTTTAGTACCATCTAAAACTAATTTTCATCCATTTTTTCATTATCGCGTAGATGAAAATAATGTTCCATATATTGTTGGTAAAAGTCATTGGAAAGGTACACTTGAATATGGTAAATTTTGTCAAACACACGGCAAAACCACAAACGAGTTGGCAAAGATGTACATGAAGCTATGCGACAGATACGGCACAAGAAGTAATTGGCGTGGTTACACTTATAACGACGAAATGCGGGCCGCGGCATTAATGCAATTAATTCAAGTAGGGTTAAAATTCAATGAACTTAAAAGCGACAACCCATTTGCTTATTACACAGCAATTGTTACAAATTCATTTACACGTGTTCTTTTAAACGAAAAGAAAATGCAAAATATTAGAGATGATATCTTGGAAGAAAATGGGTTGGCACCAAGTTGGACACGCCAACAAGCGACTGCAGATGCAAAGGATATAGAAGATAGTCGTAACATGTACAAAGCGCAGACAGAGAGGATCAAAGTACAGAATATTAAACTCGCGGAAGAAAAAGAAGAAAGTAACGAATAATGCAGTTATTTAAAAAAGCGTTATGTTTTACTGATATTCACTACGGATTAAAAAACAATAGTATTCAGCATAACACAGACTGCGATAATTTTGTTGACTGGGCTATTTCAGTTGCAAAGAAAGAGAATTGCGAAACTGGTTTCTTTTTGGGAGATTGGCATCACAATAGAGCAACACTAAATTTACATACATTAGATTTTAGTTTAAAAGCATTGGAAAAACTAAACAATGCTTTTGAAAACTTTTATTTTATTGTCGGCAACCACGACATGTACTATCGCGACAAACGCGACATACACGGTGTTAGTTGGGCTAAGCACTTACATAATATAAAAATTATCGACGAGTGGACTGTTAAAGATGATGTTGCTATTATCCCTTGGTTAGTTAAAGACGACCATAAGGAAATTAAAAAAATTAAAGCAAAGTACGTATTTGGACATTTTGAGTTACCGCATTTTAAAATGAATGCTAACGTTAGAATGCCGGACACTGGAACAATACACGCAGATCACTTTACTAATATTGACTATGTTTTTTCTGGACACTTTCATATGCGTCAAGAACAAAAAAACATACACTACATAGGCAATTGTTTCCCACATAACTATGCAGACGACAACGATACCGAACGTGGTTGCATGACATTAGAATGGGATAAAAAGCCTGTGTACCATAATTGGGAAGATCAACCTTCGTTTATTACGTTGCAGTTAAGTAATTTACTCGAAAATGCAGATACGTTGCTTAAACCAAATATGCACGTAAGAGTTATGTTAGATGTTGATATTAGTTTTGAAGAGTCAACGTTCATTAAAGAAACATTTGTTGAGAAATATAACTTACGCGAATTGTCATTGGTTCCAGTACGCTCTGAATTAACAGGTACCGAAGAAGAAATTAATTTAGAAATACAATCAGTTGATCAAATAGTACATCAGCAAATTGGTAATATTGACTCCGATAGTTTTGATACAAAAACACTAATTGAAATATATAATAACCTTTAATGTTAAAAATTAAAAACCTTACAATTAAAAACTTTATGAGCGTGGGCAATATTACTCAGGCTGTAAACTTTGACAACGACTTAACACTTGTTCTAGGTGAGAATTTAGACTTGGGTGCTAACGGTAGCAGAAACGGAACAGGCAAAACAACAATTGTTAATGCCCTAAGTTATGCGTTGTACGGCAATGCACTTACTAAAATTAAACTAGGAAACTTAATTAACAAAACTAACGAAAAAGGAATGTTAGTTAGTGTTGAATTTAACAAAAATAATATCGATTACAAAATCGAACGCGGACGTAAATCAAATATACTAAAACTTTTTGTTGGCGGTGTTGAAGTAGATGATAACGATGCACAAGGAGATAGTAGAGAAACACAAAAAGCAATTGAAGATATACTAGGTTTAAGTCACGAAATGTTTAAGCACATAATTGCATTAAACACACATACAGAACCATTTTTAAACATGAAGGTTTCTGATCAACGTGATATAATTGAGCAATTACTTGGAATTACAATACTTTCGGAAAAAGCTGAAGCACTTAAAGTATTAATAAAAGATTCAAAGGATCAAATTAAACAAGAGAACTTTAGAATTACTGCAGTTAAGGAATCTAACAAACGTATTGAATCGCAACTAGTAAGTTTAGAACAAAAAAGTAAACTTTGGGATCAATCACAACTGACTGATATTAGTTCAATTAATACTGCAATTGAAGAATTAACCAAAATTGATATTGATCAAGAAGTTTTAAATCATAAAAATTTAGAACAATATTTAAAAGACAAAAAAGCAGTAGAAGAATTATCCCATGCTATTGCAATTAACGAATCGTCTATTATGTCAAACGATTCACTAATAGAAAAAATTAGCGATGAGTTAGAGTTACTTAATAAACACAAGTGTTATGCATGTGGACAAAAAGTACACGATAGTAAGCAACAAGAAATAGTTGCATCAAAGAACGAAATAATTACAGAGGCTAAAAACAATAATGAAGCTCTTAATGAAAGTTTAGTAAGTAATTCCAACGAATTAAGTAGCATTACATTGGAAGAGAAGCCTGCAGTGTTTTATAAAACATTAGAAGAAGCACTAGGGCACAAACACACATTAAAAACGTTAAATACACAGTTAGAAACACGTGCAACTGAAGATAATCCGTACAAAGAACAAATAATTAGTATTAGAACAGAAACACTTCAGGAAATTAGTTACGACACAATCAACGAAGTTACTCGTACATTAGAACACGAACAATTCTTATTAAAATTACTAACAGACAAAGATAGTTTTGTTCGTAAACAAATTATTAGTCAAAATTTATCATTCCTTAATAGTAAATTAACATATTACATTAACACAATTGGTTTAAGACACTTAATAGAATTTAAAGACGACTTAAGTGTTGAAATTACAGACCTTGGAAAAGATTACGACTTTGATAACTTATCACGTGGCGAAAAGAATCGTGTGATATTATCGTTAAGTTGGGCATTTAGAGATGTATGGGAAAATTTATATTCTCCTATTAATTTATTATTTGTTGACGAAGTAATTGATTCAGGAATGGATGATGCAGGCGTTGAAAATAGTTTACTAATATTAAAAACAATGTCTCGAGAACAAAACAAAAGTGTTTGGCTAATTAGTCATAAGAACGAACTAGTTAGCAGAGTTAACAATGTACTAAATGTTGTTAAAGAAAATGGCTTTACAAGTTTTACAAGAAATTCATGAATAAATTATCACTACTACACTGGCACATTGAACCAAGTAGCATTTGTACATTAAAGTGTCCTAGATGCCCACGTGCAGAAGTACCTGAAGGTTTATTAAACAAACAACTAACGTTAGATTTTTTTAAAAACCAAATAGGCAAAGACGTAATTAAGGAAATGAGAAGAATTACGTTTTGTGGCAATGACGGCGATCCTATATATTGCAACGACTTAATTCATATTATTAAATGGATTAAAAAAGTTAATAATAATATTTGTATTGTGTTGATTACAAACGGCAGTCATAAGAAAGTAAACTGGTGGGAAGAACTAGCATTTACACTTGATGAAAAGGATGAGATTCAATTAAGTTTAGATGGATGGGATCAAAAAAGTAACGAATTATATCGCATAAATTCAAATTGGGACAGTATCGTAAATGGCATTAATGCATTTAATAAGGTTAACATATCAACTTACAAAGTATGGGCGACAATTGCATTTAAATTTAACGAAGAACAGTTAAATAAAATGGAGAACTTAGCAAAGATGCATCACTTTGATGCGTTTCAGCTAACATTAAGTACTAAGTTTGGTAGTAAATACCCAGATGCATATGGTACAAATGATCAATTGGAGCCTGTAAGTAGTTTGGTTCCAGAAGGACATAGGTTCCAACGCAATACTACACTCTTAAGCAACAAACTACGTTACAGTGAGACTGTTAAATTGTACTATAAACAAAAGATAGCAGAGTTAGATGACCCAAAGCTCTGCTTAATAGGCAATAAAGGGGTATTTTTAAACAGTCAGGGTGAATTTTACCCATGTTGTTGGACTGCTACTCGCTACGAGCATAACAAAAACTGGATAAACTTAGCTCAAACAAAATTTAACCTATACAATACAACCTTTACAGAAATATTAAATGATGAATTTTGGAAATCAGACTTTTTAAAGTTTGATGGTTTAGAATGTACAACAAAATGTAATAACAAATGTTTAAAAGGCGAATATCTTACAGATTGGTGATAAATGATACAAAGAATTCACTACTGATAAAAATTAGATATATATTAAACATACACTATCGATAACCTTGGCATAGGGTGAATGAAATTATGCTAGGAACCCTTTCTGATGTGAGAAGGTACTAACACTGGGCGATAGCAGTGGACTCAACAGACTACCCTTATGTGGATAAGGATGCTATAAATGTGGCGCACGTGAATAACTGAGCGTACAAACATTTCTGTTGTTTTAAAAGTTGAGTCGGAACGCCGACTAAGAGCGTTTTTCTAAGAACCCTGGAAGAAACGCTAGTTTGTATTGAACCCCTAGGATTTAACGGGAAGTAAAGCAACAAAAAAGTGAAGTTGGTATACACAACGTTTTTATAAACGTAATCCAACAACGTACAGATTAGAATTTTGCTTATAATACATAATTGGAGATACATTTAGGAGATCTCACTCGTAGGTTATGTTGTTAAGTACATTGACTAATGATTTAAACCCTGCTAATAGAGGACTGTACGTAGCGTGATCTTATTGTAATAGAGGTGCTATCGCAAAACCCTCCTCCCTCCTCAAAGAGTTATATTCTATTAGATCTATGTGAACTCAATTGAAGTTCTATTCCTGATTTTTATGGCTATCTGACATAGCTGTGAAATCAGGAATCTAATTGAAGCCTAATCAAAGATCTTTATTAATAATAAGTTTTATGTTTAATAAAGATAATAAAAAAAATAAAGTAAGCGTTAGCGTAACTTTAGGATGTTGCGTAGCAACTCCTATATATGGTGTGTTTTTTTATATAAATGAGTATTTCCGAAATAAGTAATGGCATGTCAGCATTAAGAAATAAACTACAAAAAGTATCACTTATAAATTACATTGACGGAGATTTGTATATGAAATTAAAACAATCAAAGAATGATGTAATTCAAATAGGTTTATATACAAAGGTTCATAATAGAAAGAAAGACAAGCATTTGTATTGGATCAGTACAGAAGAAGCAGATATATTGTCTGAATTAGGGATCTTACTTATAGATTAGGATTAGGCCAATCAGTAAACAAAGCGTGTTGTATGTCATCTGCTACAAAACGATTAAATGATTTATGTTTTTCTTCTAGCTCGCCTTCAAGTGGTGCAACTCGTTTGAATGCATCTTCTAACTGAGCCATGTCCCTACATTCCATTGTAATTTGCCATTCGGGCATATCAGCAACACTTCTAAAACCCATTTTACAACGAGCAATTTTATAATCTACTAGTTTGTCTTCTAATACTAAGTGGTCTAAAAACCCTTTCATATTGTTAACCCAATCCAAATCAGAAATATCACCTTCTTTGTTTGCCCAAATCATATAATAATCCATTATTAAAACTCCTTTATTTTGTAATCACGTTCAGGAAAATAATCATTCATTTCTCCCTCTCTGTCTAAATCTGCTGTAATACAATGCAATCCACCATCCCAAAAGTATCGATGTCTGAAATTACATATATGAGGCGTAACTCCGTGTCTTTCTAAAGCATCAAAAACTAGTTCATTATAATTGTTAACCACTACGTTCTTTTCATTAATAACTAGCATATTAACATCAAAAACTGTTTCTTCAACAAAGCCAACCCAATTTCCTAACCATTGCTCGACTGTTTCGGTTAATGCATCGTTGTCTTCTTGTCCTGGAACCCACCATTTTCCTTTATTTTTATTTTTTAATCTTAAAAAGTCTTTTACTTTATTCCATGACTGATCTGGTAAGTAGACTACTTCCCAACCAGGGAATGTCTCTTTGTAATTTTGGTAGCCGTGTAGCGATATTATTAACCCAGGTACAACCGGAACAAAACATGAATCAGCATGAAAATCACCACTATAAAGGTTTATTCTGTAATCACTGTTTAAAAGCTGATCGGGAATTTTCTGGTTTTTGAATTTTGGGAAATATAAATCCTTGCCAATACGCGACACTCCTGCATTATTTGTGGAAACTGTTTTTTTATCTTCTGCATCCCAAGTAATTACATTATCAAATACAGTTGTTAGTTTATTGTTCATTGCATTAATTGCATATTTTTTTAGTACATATTGTCTGTTTATATTAATTTCATGCTCTAGATTAAAATCGTTTCGTAATTCGGAAATAATCCATTGTGGTAACTTTTTCAAGTCTTTAACAGTTTTGATATATGGCCACGAATCATCTTTAACATTATTATAATAACGATAAATTGAATCCTCGTCGTTAGCAAAATACTCAAGAAAAACATCATTGTTATTATATACACCGATATGATCCCTTGGAGTCATTGGCGGAGCAGAAAATGCATGGTAGTATTCGTTATAAACTTCTTCGTGATTTGAAGTAACATCGGGTCTTATTACATCTACATTAAATTTCTCTAGTATTTTAATTAATGACTGGTAATCTTCTTCTGTTTCTAATGCAACCCTTTCCATTGCATTGCGTGCTCGTGAATCTTTAATCCACGAATAAAATTCGGGTGGGTATGATTTACCCACCATACATAGTTTTAACGGGTCCCAGTGTTGGTATACTGACATTTTTATTACTCTAACTGAAAAACATATAATTAGTTATATGAAAATTGTATTTGATCATAAATTTGGCGCACAAGAACACAATCATATCGAGCATTACTCTGCTAAACTAATGGATGTTCGTGACGACGAAATAGACGACGTGTTAAATCAAGGATGGTTAACTGATTTAAGCGACGATGGAGATTACTATTGGTATCAATGCAGAAGTACACGCTGTAATTTGGAGAAGTTTTTTAGTAAAGACTCAATTTTAGCAGAGGATAACAAATCCAAAGACGACGTTGTTCATTATGAATTTGATTCTGATGTAAGTGATGAAGTTATTGAAAATATTTACTTAAATTATTGTAATCACCACAAGTACACTGATAATTTCCATAACGAAGTAACATATTGGTTAGATTGCGATTACAAAATGGTATATTGCTATCAACATAAGCCAGTTGCCTGGAGTAAGTTGCGAATGTACACAGAGAATGCAATTGAAACTGTATTATTTTGTTGGAACTACAATGACCCTAAGGAAAGAATTGGACATAAAAGTCTAATACATGAGCTACGTTGGGCAAAGGATAATGGGTTTAAGTATGTTTATATGGGTCCAGGATACGAGCAGGGAAGTATCTACAAATCACGTATAAATGGATTTGAATGGTGGACTGGAAGTGAGTGGTCAACAGACAAAAACAAGTATATTGGAATATGCGAACGTGATAGCTCATTAAAAACTATTGACGAACTCAGCGAACTTTAACTTAATTACAACCGACTGTTTTTTGATCCAAATAGTTTAGTTAGTAAATTCATTGTTTCTTCTAAAAGTAAGGTAATCCTGATTTCTTAGTTGTTTCTAAATTGTCTTTGATAATCTTTCCAATAGCACTACGTTCGCTTTGACTTAATTGCAATGCTTCTGTGTATGATAAGCCACCTCGCATATTCCAACATAATCTAAGTGCCTCATCTTTCAGGCTACTAGTTTCTTTATCCAATTGCTCAACGTATTTTATAATATCGTCTGCATTAAGTACTAGTAGCCTCAGCCGAAAAAATTCGACATGTCCAATGTAAACGGCTGTTTGTATTCGTGCTCGCAACTTGTACATTTAATATCGAGTGGCTTTAATTCTGTTTGTTTTTTAATATCTAAAATTCTATCACGAATCTTTGTATAAACACTGCGTTCGCAATTGTTTAAAAACTCTGCAATATGTGCTGAATTATCAACTAATGTTTCTGGTGTTTTAATGTAGTTAATACTATGTGCAATTGAGTCAATTGTTAATTTTGTCATTGTGTTAAATGCTTCTGATAAACGTGCTAGTTTATCTTCCTCTGACATTTCTGCATCTTCAATAACATTAATAAGTTTTTGTTCCTCGAACTGCACAACATTACTATCGTTAATTTGCTTGTAGTTTAATGGCTTAAAAAATATCTCTAAATCACCAACATTTACACTAGTGTCGTAGTCGATTGTTTGCATTTGCTCTAGAATGAGTCGTAAGTCAATGCCGTACGATACTGCTTCTTCGCATTTAGGACATGTTGTACTAATTTCCATTTCATGTCCGTAACTAGCAATTCTAATTGCGGCTAAAATAGCATCGACGTCAATTCCCGGTATTGCCCAAGCATTTTTAATATCTGGAACACAACTTTCAATTACGTTAATAACAGCAGAGCCGTTGTATAAAGCGTCTGGTGTTCTGTATGTAATTTCGTCAATTGCTGTCATTGGATATACAGGCAATTCATTATTTTCTGGCATATTCAATGAACCATCCGGATAAAAGTCACCATTACTTGGTAAACGTAAGTAAATGCTAGGACTTCTAAAGAATTCTGTTAATGGATTATTGCTCATAAATTTCTCACATAAATATAGATATAATTAATATTTATAAACACACACATTATGCCAGATAATAACGATATAGATCAAGCAGTCCAAAAAGCAGTAAACTCAATAACGAAGTCTATAAATGCCGGGCAGAAAGTATCTGATGCACAGTTGCGCGGTTTCTTAAACTCGGTTGGTAAAGCAGAAGATGGTGCTAACCAAGCATCAAGTAGTTTTAGACGAGTATCTAGCGCGGCACAAAGTACATCTTCTGCTATGCTTGGTTTTGCTGGTCAACTTGGGCGCGGTAATACAGCATTTACTGTTGTTAATACTGCTATACGTGGTGTATCAGATGGTTTAGGAAGTCTAGCGAAAATGATTCCTATTGTTGGCGACGGTATAGCAGGCTTAGTTGGACAAGTTGGTAAAGCGGCCGAATTTTCAGTTGAACAAATTGAAGCAGGTTACGGTGCGTTTAATCAGTTAAGTGACGTTGGTTTAATTGGCTCAAAGGGTATTAAAGGATTAGCGGAGGACTTTGCAGAAGCAGGAATTCCATTAAAAACATATATTGCATTATTAAGTAACTCTAGTCAAAAGTTAGCAAAAATGAATGGCACTGCACATGATGTGTCGCAAACGTTTGCTGAATCGATGGGTCAAATGCGTGGAGAGACGGCAAAAGGCATTAATGGAATTGACAATCAACTACGTTTACTTGGTTACGGTACAGAGGATATTAGTGAAGCATTTATTAATTACGCAGACTTACAACGTAGACTAGGACGCGAACAATCATTTAACTCACAAACATTAAAAGACGGAACAGTTGCGTATGCTAAGGAATTAGATTTAGTTGCCAAAATTACTGGTATGTCAAGAAAAGAACAACAAAAAGTTGTTGAAGCGGCAATGGCAGAAAGTAGATGGCGTGCTACTTTAATGGGTGCAGGAGAAAAACAACAACTGCAAATGAATGCACTTAACAACGGGTTAACTGCGTTTAGTGGCGAATTAGCACAAGGTATGCGTGACCAAGCATCTGGATTTACACAATCAGAAGCGGCCCAACGTTTATTCCGTTCGACAGGTGGCGCATCTGCAAAAATTATGCAACAGTTAAATGCTGGGCAAATTACAGGACATCAAGCATTGATAATGTTCCAAGATGCTATTAAAAGCAATATGGAACCTATGACTGCACTAGCAAAAGCAACTGGTAACCAAGCAGGAGTGTATACTGATTACGCCAAAAACGTAGACTTTGCTAAAGCTTCTATTAAGGATTTAGGAAAAGCAACACAAACACAAGCAAAACAAACTACTGATCCAGGCAAACTTACACAAGGTGCAGTTGGTGCTGTTAACGCACTAGAAGATGCTAGTACTAAAATTTCAGCAATGTTTATGGATAGTGGCGATGCGGCAACTGCGTTACGTGGTTTTGCAGATGCTACTAATACGGCGGCAGAAGCGGCTTATAACTTATTCTTAAACGGAGATAAACCATCACATGTCAAACTTACTAGAACAGCAACAACAAGTGAAGTGGATTTACAAACAAACAAAAGTAAATTAGGAAAATTAAAACAAGAATACAATAGTTTAACTGTTCCTGGGTTTTTGGGTATGCGTGATCCTAAAGATGATGCTAGTAAAGCACGTGTTATAGAATTATCAACTGAAATAAGCAACTTGGAAAAAACTATTGGAACTCTTAATAGTAAAATTGAAACTGAAACAGCGGCGTCACTTACAAGTGGCAAAGATTTGTTTAGTCAATACGGTTTAGGCGAGGATTATTGGAAAAAATACCACAAAGATGGAAGACGTTCCGATCATAAATTTGGATACGATCCAAGAAGACAAGCAATGCACTTTGCTAATAATTACGGCACAGAAAAAATCCAACCACATGTTGTTACTGAACTTAAAAAGTTATTAGACTCGTCGGGAAGAATAGGCGAAGAGTTAATGTCTACAAGTCCAGCAAATCAACAATTGTGGAGGGATGTCGGACAAGTACTAAATGACATGAAAAACACAAAGGTCGACTATGATAGTACACAACAAGGAGTACAAGATACTATTCCTGAAACACAACAAAATATAAAAAATCAAACCGATGCATTTAATAATATGAATTCAAAATTAGATACTATTGCACGTAACACGGATAAATTAGTTACAAATGCTAAACAAACACTTGCGAATGCATAATAATCTACTATCTTAATTAAACAGCATAAATACAGCAATATTAATTAAAACAGGTTCTCCATATGTCGTGGACAAAGTATTTCAAAGTTGCTGATACATCAGGACAATTTAGTCCATTAAGTGGTGCAACACCATCGCAATCAAGTAACTTCGCATTTAGAAACTATCAAAGTAAACTTCCTGAAGTTTATACAGGACATCCTAATCGCGTTGAACGTTATAATCAATACGAAGCAATGGATATGGACAGTGAAGTAAATGCATGCTTAGATATTATTTCTGAATTTAGTACACAAGCAGACGACATTACTGATAGTCCATTTGATATTAAGTACCAAGATAAACCAACAGATAACGAAGTTAAAATCCTTAAAGAGCAATTAGCACAGTGGGTTAAACTTAATAAGTTCAACGAGCGTTTATTTAAAATGTTCCGTAATACAATTAAGTACGGTGACCAAGTATTCATTAGAGATCCAGAAAACTTTAAACTTATGTGGGTTGAGCCTACTAAAGTATCAAGAGTAATTGTTAATGAAAGCGACGGTAAAGAGCCAGAACAGTACGTAGTTCAGGACATTAATCCTAACTTTGTAAACTTAACAGTTGCGGCTAAAAACACCGATGACTTTGCAGTTAATCCTGCACGTGGTGGCTATACAGCACCGAGTCAAGCACCCGTAAGTGGCGGAAACTTAAACAACCAAGGTGGACGCTTTGCTAATTCAATGAAAGAGTCGGTTATTGATGCCAAACATGTAGTACATTTGAGTTTAACTGAAGGTCTTGATGTTACTTGGCCATTTGGTACTAGTATTTTGGAAAACATTTATAAAGTGTTTAAACAAAAAGAAATGTTAGAAGATGCTATTCTAATTTACAGAATTCAAAGAGCACCTGAACGTCGTGTATTCTATATTGATGTTGGCAACATGCCTAGTCACATGGCAATGAGTTTTGTAGAGCGTGTTAAAAATGAAATCCATCAAAGACGTATTCCTACACAAACAGGTGGGTCTAACACAATGGATGCAACGTATAATCCATTGTCAACAAATGAAGATTTCTTCTTTCCACAAACAGCAGAAGGACGTGGCTCTAAAGTAGACACATTACCGGGTGGAGAGAACTTAGGACAAATTGACGACTTACGTTACTTTAATAATAAGTTAGCACGTGGTTTACGTGTACCAAGTAGTTACTTACCGAGTGGACCGGATGATAATGCATCGCCGTTAACTGATGGAAGATTAGGTACTGCACTTATACAAGAATTTAGATTTAACCAATACTGTAAGCGTATGCAGGCTTCTTTAGCACGTGTACTTAATACAGAATTCAAACTTTACTTAGCATTCCGTGGATTTAATATTGATAGTAGTTTATTTGACGTTAAATTTAATGAACCACAGAACTTTGCTAGTTATAGACAAAGTGAATTGGATGCAACACGAGTTTCAACATTTAATAATTTGGAACAGTATCCGTATTTAAGTAAGCGTTTCTTGTTGGAACGTTACTTAGGATTGTCCGAAGAAGAAATGGTCAAGAACGAAGAGCAATGGGAAGAAGAAAATTCCAAAAACCAAACAGTTGATGCTGAAGGTGCAGACTTGCGTGGCGTTGGTGTTATGCCTGGTGGTTTTGAATCAGACATCAACACTATGGGTGAGATTGAAGGTATGGACGATATGGGCGACGAAGGTATGGACATGGAAGGTGGCGTAAACTCAGAACTTAATCCAATGGCGGCAGAAGTACCTCCAATGGCAGGTGGAGATGTGGGCGGTTTGCCATAAATAACAATATGATATTAAACGAACTTTTCAATAGAGCAGTTCCTGGGTACCAGGATTTAGAGGACGATAACACACAAATCACAAAAGATGATTTGCGTAAGACTCGTCTAACTTTAAAACAAATTAATAAGTTGCGTCAAATGAATGATATACGTAACATTGAGAAAAAAGAAAAGTTAGAAAAAATCCAAACAATGTATTCTGCTCCATCCGAGGATGTAGGGCCTGGATTTTAAGCAATAAACTTAAAAATCACACATTTTCACACAAAATTCTTAAAAAAGGCACCTTTATGCTTGGATTTTCTGCGTTCCTTGTAAATATACACACGAACGAACATTTTATTTTAAGGAGTAAGAAATGAGTAACAAATTTGAAAAACTAATTGAGTACGTTATCAACGACGAAGATGCTAAAGCATCGGATCTCTTTCATGAGATTGTTGTTGGTAAATCACGTGAAATTTATGAAGGCTTAATGCAGGACGATATTGGCGGCGATGAAGTTGATGATTTTATCGACGATGTATCTGCAGATGAAGAAGGTGTTGATTTTGCAAATGATGTAGATGAAACTGAAGTAGACTTTGGCGACGAAGTTGACGCTGACGAAAATGAAGAAGACCATGAAGAACTTGAGGATCGTGTTGTAGACTTAGAAGATAAACTAGACGAGCTAATGGCTGAATTCGACGACTTAATTGGCGACGAAGCACCTGTAGAAGACGAAGTTGCAATGGACGACGAATTAGACACAGAAGAAGAACTTTCATTTGAAGAAAGTGCAGACGCAGAGTTAGAAGAAGACGAGTCTAAAGAAGAACTTGATGAAAGTGCAGAATTAGAAGCGGCTCCTAAACCAGTTACTTCAGAGCCAGAAGGTACTAATAAAAATAGTGCTAATGCAGATGATGCAGGTAAAAAAGCAAAAACTGATGCTAAGCCAGTAAGTACAGATACTTCGGAAGAAAAAGGTCGTACAGCACCGACAGCAAAAGATTTGGGCGTTGATGGTCCAGATGGTGGCGCAAAATTAGAAAAAGCACCAGCTCCTAAGAAAGGAGAGTAATTAATGGCCTTCCTACAGGAAAATTTATCATTTGATGCCGCTCAAGTAATACTTGAGCACGAAGAAGGTACAGACGGTAAATCATTGTACATGAAAGGACTTTGCATCCAAGGTGATGTAAAGAATGCCAACCAGCGTATCTACCCAGTTAATGAAATTGACAATGCAGTTAAATCATTAAAAGAACAAATCGGCGGTGGATATTCTGTATTGGGTGAATTAGATCACCCAGATGATTTAAAAATTAACTTAGACCGCGTAAGTCACGTTATCACAGATGTGTGGATGGAAGGCGCAAACGGTTTCGGTAAATTAAAAATATTGCCAACTCCAATGGGAACTCTTGTAGAAACCATGTTGAGTAATGGCGTTAAATTAGGTGTCTCTAGTCGAGGTAGCGGTAACGTTAACGAGTCTAATGGACATGTAAGTGATTTTGAGATAGTAACAGTTGACGTTGTAGCACAGCCTAGTGCGCCTGACGCTTATCCAACAGCCATCTATGAAGGTTTGTTGAATATGGAAGGTGGTTCTAAGTTGCTAGAAATGGCTTCTGATGCTAGAGAAAGTATCACAGCACAGAGATTTTTGAAAAGCGGCATTTTGCAACTTATTAAAGACCTCAAATTATAGGAGAAATCGATGCTAGATGCAATGAAACCCTTGCTTGACAGTGAACTTATTAACGAAGACACTCGTGTTGCAATCCAGGAAGAATGGGAAGCAAAAATGAATGAAACTCGTGAAGAAGTACGTACTGAGTTGCGCGAAGAATTCGCACAACGTTACGAGCATGACAAAACAACAATGGTAGAAGCACTAGACCGCATGGTATCCGAAAGTCTTGAAGCAGAAATTCAAGAAGTTATTACTGAAAAGGAACAACTTGCAGAAGATCGTGTTAATTTCAATAAAAAGATGGTTGAAAATAGCGATAAGTTTAATAAATTTATGGTTACTAAATTATCAGAAGAAATTAATGATTTAAGACAAGATAGACAGATTCAAGCCGAAGGCATGGAAAAGTTAGAAAGTTTTGTAGTTAAAGCTCTTGCAAAAGAGATTAACGAATTTGCACAAGATAAGAAAGAAGTTATTGAAACTAAAGTAAAACTTGTAGCAGAAGCAAAAGAGAAACTTGAAACTCTTAAAACGAAATTTGTTAAAGAGAATGCAGAGAAGATTGAAACTGTTGTTGCCAAGCGTTTAGACAGCGAATTATCACAATTACAGGAAGATGTTAAAGTTGCTCGTGAGAACAACTTTGGACGTCGTATTTTTGAAGCCTTTTCAACTGAATTTACTGGAACTCATTTAAATGAGAACGCAGTTGTTCGTGAATTGAATGATAAGATTACTGCTCGTGATGAGAAGTTAGCCGAAGCAAAAGAAACAATTAAGAAAGCAAAAGTGCTAGTTGAGTCAAAGAATAGCGAAGTTAAGACAATTCGTGAATCGAACGAACGTGCTAAGACTATGGATGAACTGTTAAGTCCTCTACAAGAAGACAAAGCAGAAGTCATGCAGAACTTACTAGAAAACGTTCAAACTTCGAGACTACAAGCAACATTTGACAAATATTTACCAGCCGTACTTTCTAATAAATCTGTAGGTTCAGATGTAAAAGGAAAGAAAGCGTTAACTGAAAGTAAAACAGAAGTTACTGGTAATAAAAAAGAAACAAAAGAACTGTACCAAGACAGCATCGACAATATTGTTGATATTAAGCGTCTAGCAGGTCTTTAATTAAACTGATTTTTAGGAGAAAATAATGTCAGAACAATTAATCGAAAGTCGTTGGTCAGAGACTAAGGACGCCTTGTTAGAAGGTCTACAAGGTACAAAAAGAACAACTATGAGTGTAATCTTAGAGAACACACGTAGTCACTTAAACGAAGCCGCTACTGCGGGTGCTACTGCATCTGGTAACGTTGCGTCACTTAACCGTGTAATTTTACCGGTAATTCGACGTGTTATGCCTACAGTAATTGCTAACGACCTAGTTGGTGTACAGCCAATGTCTGGTCCAGTTTCACAAATTCATACATTACGTGTACGTTATGGTACTACAATGAATGATACTAGTGTTACTAACACTGATACTACAGCAGGCGACGAGGCTTTAAGTCCGTTTAAGATTGCTACAGCATACTCTGCTGGTACTGGTGCTACACAAGCGGCTTACACTGGTGGTGCTACATCTGCACTTGAAGGTAACGGCGGACGTAACATTAGTGTTCAGTTATTGAAACAAGCAGTTGAAGCAAAAACACGTAAGTTACAAGCACGTTGGACATTTGAAGCGGCACAAGATGCTAATTCAATGCACGGTATTGATGTTGAAGCTGAAATTATGGCGGCTCTAGCACAAGAAATTACTGCTGAAATTGATCAAGAGATTTTACAATCTTTACGTTCACTAGCAAACACTGAGTTTACATACGACCAAGCGGCAGTATCTGGTACTGCAACTTTCGTTGGTGACGAGCACGCGGCACTTGCTGTTTTAATTAACAGAACTGCTAACTTAATCGCACAACGTACACGTCGTGGCGCTGGTAACTGGGCAGTAACAAGTCCACAATCATTGACTATCCTACAGTCTGCAACTACTTCAGCATTTGCTCGTAGTACAGAAGGTACATTTGAAGCTCCTACAAACACTAAGTTTGTTGGTACTTTAAACAGTGCAATGAAAGTATATGTTGATTCATACGCGGCAGACAGTACTGCAGTATTAGTAGGTTACAAAGGTTCTAGCGAATCTGATGCACCTTCTTTCTACTGTCCGTACATTCCACTAATGAGTAGTGGTACTGTACTAGATCCTAGTACGTTTGAGCCAGTAGTTTCATTCATGACACGCTACGGATACGTCGAATTGACAAATACTGCATCTTCATTTGGTAATGCTGGTGATTATCTTGGAGAGGTG
>Ga0208012_1000327_pt1 | contig 17766 bp, 18 predicted proteins | sample 15BtaG_FD_184090 | JGI IMG/M metagenome (GOLD analysis project Ga0208012, IMG submission 184090) | Marine viral communities from the Subarctic Pacific Ocean - 15B_ETSP_OMZ_AT15312_CsCl metaG (SPAdes) (version 2) | ecosystem: Environmental > Aquatic > Marine > Oceanic | place: Pacific Ocean... | reverse complement strand
AACTCCATTGCGGAAGTGAAGATCCTTATGGAGAGGGATGTTTGGATCTGTCCCATCGAAGTTCCAGGGAATCTCTACCTCAGGTCCTGAGCCAAGCTGAATGCCGTCCAGTGCAATCGGGTTCATGGAAGACTCCAGAGAGGTGTCTACATCCAGAATCGATTGCAGGTCAACAGAGTCTTTGTTGTAGGTGACCATGCGACGACGTTTGTCACAACCAGCCAACAACTGAGTTAGGTGTTCTTTGGTACTGTCGTCTGTACCTGCACGATTCTTGAACTCATCGTTACCGACCAGTTCAGTAAGTAGATTGATGCACGGTTGCATCGCCAAGATGATCGTCTGGTTCTTGAATCGGGTGATCATTCCCGTGAACTGTCCCTGTGCTACCTGAAGTGTCATGTCATGGTCTCCGTAGTAGGAGGTTTGGTGATTGGTGCAGACGACGTTGTCTGTACCGATAGGGGAGCCACCGAATTGAATCGAGCGGTAGCTTTCTCGAACGCATCCTTTATGGTTTGGTTAGGGTCAGCTCTGAGTTCGTCTTCGAGAGCGATTCCGTAAAAGCCGTCATGTAGAGGTGAGCGTTGTTCCTGTTGTCGTAAACTAAGGATCTGTTGGATTTCTGTGTCGTCTCTTGGCAGCATTGGTTCGCTGAAGGGAAAGCAAGCCTTTGCAGCCTTAGCCCCCTTCCATAGTTTCATGGCAGTAGAGGCGTATTTGATTCCTTTCCATCCAGCGAAGACAGTGCCACCGCCAGTGAGTCCCAAGGCAGCCATAGTGGCAAGGTTAAGCCATAAGGTTGGATTAGATACCTTCTCCCTCACTGCTTTTAGTAAGGAGTAACTTTTTGTAGAATTCGTAGTCTGGTCCTTTGGAGAAGGAACCATCTCCGTTGTCGATGAAGGCTCCTTCTTTGGAGAGTTCTTTAAGGGTGGTTTCGATGAGGATTTGGAGTCCTTGTTGTTCTTCTCTGATTCTGAGTTGTTCTTCGGTACAGGTACAGTAGAAGGGGTTTTCTTCTCCACAGGAACAGGGAATGGAGGCCATGATGGTTTCGCCTTTTCTGGTATGGTGGGGAGAGGTGCAGGTGCTACGATCTTTGGTTTTAACTCAGGACGATTGGTGGAGAATACTCCAGGTGCGTCCTGCTTCATTCGCTGGAGGATAGGAGGTAGAGAGTGACTACTCCCTATGAGGGACAGTGAGTGATACCCGTGGATGATTCCGTAGAGGTTGCCACCTTTGACTACTCCTCCTCCTGAGAAGCCTTGTGTTGGATGAGGTATAGTGTGGAGTAAACTGCCACCGTATGGTGATACTCTTAAAGGTTGAACTCTGTAATGGTTGGCAGGGAAGCCAACGTAGACGGCTGAGTCTCCTGGTTTTAATTCTTCTTCTGCTATGCGGAAGAAAGGGAAGTTCTTCTCTGGTAGCTTCTGGACAGTCTTGAGAAGGATGAGGTGCTCATTGAGGGAGAGATTCATCCATCGGTGAGATACCTGTACTTCGTACCATCTGTCTTCTATCCATACTGCGTTGTACTGTCCGAATACATGGCCGGTGGAGAGGAACCATCCGAAGCCGTCCTTGACTGAGACCATTACTGCTGACCCCTGTCCGATCTCAAAACCTGTACCAGGTCTTGCGGAGGGTCCTCAGGTTGACCCCGGAGGGCAGGGAGTACGAGATTGGAGGGAGTAGACCCCTTGAGCACCAAAGGACGTTAAGGTGAGTATCAGGAAGGCCAGGATGAAGGTGATTATTTTCCTTTTCATAGGTCTGTGTCCATGAAGTAGTTAGCCAGTACAGTTGAGGAGTACTGATGGGAGGAGTGATATTTCAATGCTTTCTGTGCTGCTGAGAGGGTAGCTACTCCTTTGCCGTACTCCCAGAGCATTCGGGGAATACGGAACCAGGGAGCTTTGTTGAGTACTCGGTACTTGGTGGTCGTCCAATGCACTTCGCCACTGTGGGAGAAGCCAGGTAAAGGTCCCCTCCAATGCAAAGGAGCACACGGGATGAGGTCGAAGACGTGCTGGAAGCGGTGTCGTTCAAAGGGGTATTCACAGGAGTCTGCCCAGATACGAGGTGAACCGAAGTCAATGACTTTCAGTTTGTCATGAGTAAGGAGTAATTGTTTCTGTCTAACGAAGAAAGGCATCAAGGCAGCAACTGCACCACCTGCTGAGTGACCTGTGAAGTAAAGGTTGTCGTATTGAGAGAGGTCTTTGATGTGTTCTGGCAGGTGTTGCAATGCTAAGGTATAGACAGTCTTTGCCAGATCAAGGAAGCCAGCATGAGCATCGTAATTGATACCGTAGAGGACAGTGTAGGGAGTCTTATCAATATCTCCGTCTATGTTGTAGAGCCAAAACTCAGCGTCCTGGGTTCCACTGAAACCGAAGTAAAGGTCTTTCCCCAGTTCGGTTACTGCTACCTTAATATGACCAACATCTCCGATGAGGTTGCGAGAGAGATCCACACTTCGAGTGTAGAGATGGGTGTCGTTGTATAGGTTCTCACATGTCCACTTCCGTCCGAGAGCACGGGAGGTGTACATTCCATTGGAGAGCATTGCTGCACGATGAAGGTTCTTAGCAGAGATCATGATTCACTCTTTGATTTCTTACGGTGGCAAGGGATGCAGAGGGTTTGACAGTTTATCTCATGGTCAGGTCCTCCTTGCTGGAGAGGGATGATGTGATCACATTCAAGTTCTGATTCAGGGTAGACGTTCCAACATCCTTGACATTTGAACTCATCTCTTAACAAGACGTTTCTTCTTCGTCGTCCAGCGGTTCTTCTTTGGACTGGTGACGACTTGTGGTACTTCCTCTTCGGGATACGGATGCTGGGGAATATTCTGCCCATGTTGTTCTACTGTTTTGAATGCGTGTTCCACCCAGGGAGCACAGGTAAGGATCTTGGTTTTTCTTCCTACTGACCTATCTCCTGCCCCATCTCCTTCTCTAAGGACCTTCAAGGAGATAAGGTCTTCGATGACAAGGATGCAGGAGGAGAGGGGGATGTTTGCTGAAGCGGCTGTTCCTCTTCGACTCTGGCCCTGCTTGGAGAGAGCAGCAGCACGTATCACATGGTACTGTTTTCCGAAGGAACTGTCAAGGCATACTTTGGTGAGAAGTTCTCTTATCCTAGGGGTGATCTTCTTGACCCCCAGAACGTAGCATAAACACAAGGCAAGACGTGCTATCTGCTTACAAAGCCTGGTTGAAGTTTCAGGTCTGGAGTCGAATAGAATGTTGTCTTTGAAGTCTTTGTGGGTTTGGGCTCGGCTGCAGGCGATGACATCTGCAATAGCCTGGATAAGTGTTTCATCTGTTCCTGTGAATTCAGGTTGTAGAATATGCTCATTGCGTATGCGAGTATGGAGATGGGAGAGGAACCCTGCCGTGTACTCTCGCTGAAGAGGGAACGATCTGCTGTCACCCGAATCCTCTCCTTCGGCCATTGTCCGCTTAGTTCCTGAGAGGACGTTACGTATCGCGGATTGATTACGGACAAGTTCCGTTTCTCGATCCGATTCGAGTCTACAATGGAGAAATCTTTCCCCCAGTGCCGACATATTGAGGGCATAGACTCTCTCTGTAATTCCAATGAGCATACCGAAGCTGATGTTTGTGTATGAAGCAGATACGCCGTTTCGGTAATGGGCTTCGAGACTCCCATCGTAGATATCTCTAAGCTCACCGTAGACATTAGCAAGCTGAATCGGAGTTGACTCCAGGAGTAAGGTTCCATCCTTGACCACAACACATTTGTTGTGCAGCATTGGAATAAGGTGTTGTCCTTGTGTACTACCTGACACAAGTCCTGTGAATTTGGAGAGAGGTCTGGTGTTTTGTTCATCAGCACATACCAATTCGCAAAGGGTGGACTTGCCACTTGAGGGAGCACCAACAAGATAGAACCAGAGAGGATCTCCGTCCAGCTTGGTGGCTATGTGGACTGCAAAACATATTGCAGCACAGTCTTCGATGGAAGGGGTGAGGGTCATGTTCTTTCGATAGATGTCCATGAGGGTGTTGAAGTCACGACATGCTTTAGCCTGTACCGTGGTGATGACATTAAAGTCAACAGAGACCAAGTGTTCATTGATTAGCTTTATAAGTTCCACGGTTCAAGTTCTCCCCACTGATTCATTTTATGCTCCAGATAAACAACTCAATTACTCCTGCTAGTTTGGTAGCAAGAACTGCAATACCCCAACCAACTATCCCAGCAAGGATAATAACAAGAGGTTCTATAAGGAAGTTAAGGAACCTTGACATCACGACCTATTCTCCTCGTATCTTGCTAGGAACTTAGTCAACTTCATATCTTTTGGAAGATGTCTTAGTTTAGTTGGTTCATCAAATATTTCATCTACCTTTGGGTGAAGTATATCTTCAAACTCAAGATCACAAAAATTACCACAGTCAGGCATAATCGTTTTTTGTTTGTGTCCTTTGTTGGGGTCAAGTTCGTCAAGAAATGTTCCACGTAAGCATGAGTGACCTACAATTCTCTCTGCCTCAGACATTTTCTTAAAGGATTCAGGAAAATCAACACGTATTTTATTCCAGTATCCTGCACCGCCTTTGACACAACCAATACAATTATTGTTTTTGTAACCTAACTTATACATCTCAGGCCTTTCAATACCTGCATCTTCTAAATAATATAAACACTCAGGTTTATTCATCTTGTGTTCTATCAAAGGGAATAAAGGTTTAGCTGTAGGGTACTGTTCACTGAACCTTATAGCCCTATTAACTTCCTTCTTACTGTACTCAAAACCAAAGATTTGTCCATTGTAGTCGAGTTCATGTTCAATCTTTTGCCTAACTCTTCTCTTTAGTACAAGCGTACACCTTGCACCACCTGGGCCATTCACATATCTATCGTTGATTATAACTTCAAACTGATCCTTATACTTCTCAGATTGATACGTCTCTATTTCTTTACCGTACCACTCCTCACATTCAGACTTGAACCTGGCGTTATCTTCATGAGCACTGTCTATTTTAAAATAAATAGGTACAACATTATCAATACCAAATTCATTTATGGCTAACTTGGTTGCCACTGCACTAGTTACACCCGCACTCCACCATGCTATTATCATTCTTTATTTCTCCTACTCAATGCGAACTTAGTCGCTTTTAAATTGGGTTAAACATATAGGTTAAGATTTGCCACACTCTTATATCCTGTTACAGATATGATTACAAGGTGGTCTATCTCACTGTCAACTAAATGATTGACGGCTGTTTAAGGAACCTTGACATCACGACCTATTCTCCTGTATCCAAGCCTCCAAAGGACGTTAGTAATGTCCCTTGCTTCTTCTGTTACGAACTCCTCATCTTTGGTCCAGTCAGCAGCGTGCATCATCTCATGGATGAGGGTCTCCAGCATTGGTTTGCCTTTGAGCTTGTTGTTGATGCGGATGGACTTACCTTTGATGTGAGGAGCATCACAACTACCGTGTGCAGCTTTCTCCTCTTTGGTCTTCTTGATATAGATGAAGCGTAGTTGCCAAATCTTACCAAGTAGTTTTATTTTCATCGGGAGTACTCCAATACGAGGTCACGAATGTCGAACTTGTCTGGCACTTCTCCTTCGCTGGGAAGAGACATGGAAGACCAGTCGAGGAACTTCAGAGACTTAGGAAGGGTAGAAGTCTGTTTCATCTTAGAAGCCATAGACTGTACTCCTTTCCTTCCTGCATCATCGTTGTCAGCAAGGAAAACTACGTCCCTGCCTTCGAGAACACTGAGTCGCTGGGAAGGGAAGGTAGAACCACAGAGTCCGAGAGTGTTGATCTTATCGGTGGCAATGTGCCCCAAAAAACAAGCATAGTCCCAGTGACCTTCACAGATGTATACTGGTCCGGTGTCATTGAGGTTCTGAATCCCGAGCAAGGTAAAGGCTGTAGGTTTAGGGGAAGAGTACCAGACACCAGAGTTTGACAGTTTGTAGAGTGCAACTATCTTCTCCTCTTTGTTGTAGACAGGCCAGATGTAGCCGACTGAAGAGTTCCGAATGCCAAGTCTCTTGAAGGTGATAGGTTTGATACCTGGTTTCATCTTTGCCAGTCTCATTCCATCCGACTTCATCAGAGGGGTAGACATCTCGTAGTACTGTTGGATGAGAGTGTAGGCGTTGCCTGACTGCTTACAGGACCAGCAGGAGAATTGGTGAGGGGTTTCTAATGCTATGGAGAGTTTGTCCTTACCGCAGTAGAGACATTCAGTGTTGGCGTTGTCTCCGTCCTCATCATAGTTGTAATCTATGAATTCAAGTAGTTTCATTACTCCCATCCTTGAACTGGAGAAAGAGTAAGAAGATTACCACCTTGACTAGATTCTAATTCTGAAAGATAGAAGATTTCCAATCTTGGTTCTAAGTCTCTCCAGACCCCACCTTCAAAACTGGAATGAGTTGCCCAGATTGCGAACGCAGGTAGGGTATCGGACTCTCCGTTCTCTTCTTTAACGCAGAGCACACGACCTTTATTCATAAAACCAGGTAAACCAAAAGATTCTAAGTTGATGCAATCGTACCATTTACCTTCTTCACATTCAAAAGGGTTAAAATGTTTCATAAGATCACCGTTACCTTTCTATCGAGGGAGTGTTGACAGAGTTCTACATCGACTGGTGTTTCAACTCCGAAGTGAGTACCTGCATTCTCCATGATACTTCGAAGGTTTCTGATGTGAGACTTGGAAGGACGTTCAGGAGTCTTAAAGACAATCTCGTCATGGATCTGCATAACGATACGACTATCCTCCATAAAGGTGGTGCAGTACTGGTCTGTGTTTACCATTGCCTTCTTTACTATCTCACCTTCAGTTCCCTGTACTCGGTAACAGACGCCCATGTGTGCAGCGTAGTTTAGGCGTCCGTCCCAGGGGGACATCCTCATCGGAATCTTCAGAGGGTAACCTCCCATTGTGTAGACGATGCCGGTCTCTCTGATCTGTTCCTTTGTTTCATCTAAGAAGTCCTTAGCGTTAGGGAACATGATCATGAGTTCCTGATAGAGCCCAGGCTTCTTTGTGGTTTCATCTATCTTTTTTTCTGAAGCTCCGAAGATGAATCCGAAGTTGACTGCCTTGGCTACTCTTCGTTGAGCTGAGGTAGCCTTCTGGTTCTCTGGGAGGTCAAAGATTGCATGAGCCATAAAGTTGTGGAAGTCCCATCCGTCTCTAAAGGATTGAATTAGAGAATCTTCCTGAGTCAGGGCAGCAAAGATCCTAAGCTGAAGTTGTTTATAGTCCATTGGGAACCACCAATCCCCTTTCGCTGGACCGAAGATGGAGCGGAGTTTGGGGGACTGTTCCAGCATCTCCTTTACGTCGTCGAAGTCGTCCTCAAAAGGGTTGGATGCTTTCTCGATGTTCTGGCTGTTAGGGTTGGAACTGGAGAAGCGAGTAGTACCTGTGCCGGTTGACTTGAGGGAAGGAAAAAGATACCACTGGTGAGGATCAAAGTCAGCTTCGTATGGAACCTTGTTTCCTATTTGTTGTACTCGATGGTAGCCTTCCAGGTATTGTTTCTTTGTGGTGTACTTGGTGTTTGCTAACAGGTTTGATAAGAACTCATTTGCTTCGGTTAAGTCTCGTTCTTCACACTGCTCTTTGAGGAGGAGGAGTCTGTCAGAATCCACCTGAGGTAACTTTGCCTTGGCAGTAAAGGTAATTGGTTCCAGGCCACACTCATCGAACAGGTATTTGCGGAGGATAGAGGCAGTAAACTTCTGTACGTCTTTACCTGTAAGGTCAACGCATCGAGCATGGGTCTTTTTGATCCAGTGTTCACAGGTGGCAATTGAAGATTCGAGGTGGTCATGGTGTACGTGTACTCCTTGAGTTTCCATCTTCCAGATTACTGGATGAAGAGCATGATTCATCTCTAGATGTTGTTCTGCTTCTTCAGGTCCTTGTTCTTCCAGAATCTCTTTGAGGAACCCTTCAGCCAATCGGTAGGTGTAGACACAGTCGTCTCTGAGGTAAGTGTCACAGACAGTACCCAGTAGTTCGTAGTCGTGCTTACCTTCCTTGTTCATATAGAGTCTGAGTTCATTCTGGTCAGGGTACTGTTTCAGAAGGGCAGCAGGCAACCACATGTCACCTTTCCCAAACTCTTTGAGAGCTTGTGGAACTGTTTTTTTATCTCCGATCTTCCAGTGTGCATTCCTGAGGCGGCAGAAGTTACGGCAACGGTTGATTAGTTTCTCCATTACCTCTTGTGATTCATAGTCACCATCCAGGTACTTGGGAGCAAGGCACTTTAGAGAGGACTGCCTGACCCCAGAGTCTCGGGAATCGAATAGGTGGTTGATGCTGCCGAGGTCATAAATGTTCTCCCAGAAGTCATGGTGAGAAGGTTCTTCCCAGTCAAGGACTCCCATGCTACAGAAGGCTTTTATGTCATAATTGGCATTCTGGAAGACAACCATATCATCTCCCAGCAGGATATCCCTGTAATGCTCTCGCTGAGAGGAGCTGAGAGGCTCCTTAGGACGCCTTGTGCGGTGGTTTATCTGTCTGTGTGACGATTGGTACTCAGTGCCGTCGTAAGTGCCTACAGCGAACGCCTGTGTCCCGTGCTGCCACCATAGTCCAGTACACTCCGTATCGATTGCGATCATCGTAGACTCCAGAGGGAAACAGGGCCTGAGGATTTGACTCCTGCAGGCCCTGGTAGGTCAGTAAACTTCCTATCTTAACTTAGGAAGTTTCTTCTTCCCATTCATCTCCACCTTGAACCGTGGCGATGAGGGCAGCGAGTTCATCCCATTCAAGTTCATCAGGATCCTGGTCCCGAGGACAGTTCTGCAGGAGGAGAGCTTCAGCTTCTTCATCACCTTCTCCTGCTGCAGCTCCTACGGCTACCCAGTCGGTGACTTCTACTTCTTCCTCCTCTACTTCTTCGACTTCTTCCTCGACTTCCTCAGAGGCTCCAGGAGCTTCAGCAGGACCACGAAGATAGAGAGACTTGTTCTTCTTGGCAGACTTGCCGGTGACAACAGCACCTTTAACGCAAGTACCAACAGCCCCTTTAAGACCAGCGGTGATCTTCTTGATGTCCCCACCTTTGGTTTCAACTCCGATGAGCTGACAGGTCTGCATGTAGGTATCCATGACCTCTTCGATGGTGTTGTAGTCGTCATCCTTGAACATCAGGAACACGTTCAACATGGAACCTGCAAGTTCCTCCTGGCCTTCACAGTTGACCAAGCGGAACTGGAATTCTGCACATTGGACTTTCTCCTTGGTTTCGAACTCGTTCAGCTTAACGAAGTCCATGAAGTACTCGCCGTCTTCTCCTTCGAAGTCATTGTTGCTGATGCGTTGGTTGGGGGTGGACTCAGAAGCTCGCTTGAGGTGAGACTTCATGCGAGTGTTCTTGGCGAATTGTTCTAATACTGACATCTGTTTTATCTCCAGTGAGGAATAAAAGTTGGTAAAGGGGTTAGTTGATTTCCAGTGCAGTGGCGATGTTGTTCCATGTTTCTTTAGCGGAACCACCGACTTCGATATCATCCTGGAGGTCAAACCAGTTCTTGGCCTCGTACCATGTGGTGTTGTTAACGCCCACAAAACGAGTCTCATTTGTCACTACTGTTTTTTTAGTATTCTGATCCTTCTTATAGTTACGGTTCTTGCCGAGGAACAACGTCCCTTGAACAGCTTTCTTGGTAAAGCCCCAGATACGAGCATCCAGGTCAGGGGTGTACATCTTAACTTCAGGTCCAGCAGGGTTTGGTTCTGTGGACAGTTTGGTATGGGAGAGGAGGATGACGTTCATACCTTTAGCCACGATGCGGCTGCAGGTTGCCATGAACTCTCTTTGCCAATACTGTTCTGCTGCTTTGATGTAGCCCTTGTAGTAGTTCATGAAACCGTCATCACGAACCATGTCACCATTGAACAGCAAAGATGCCGTATGCTGGTGGCATAAACTCTGAAGACCTGAAGTGGAATCGATTACTACTGATCGTCTGTCGTGCTCCTGACTCTCGAAGGTAAAGAGGGTATCAATACATTTAATCCAGCCGGGATGTCCTGTATCCACTGGGATGGCGTCGAGAGGACAGACCGGATCGAGTTCAACAAGATACTTCTTGACTGAACTTGGGACAACTCCAGCTCTGAGAGCTTGCTTAATGCCTTGTTCATCGCTGGTGAAGATGAAGAGTGGATCTGGAGCATGGGCAGCAATCGTTGTCTTCCCCTCACCGGGAGAGGAATGGATGAGAATGAACTTACCTGGTTCCTGGTAGTCAGTCAGGACGGGGAAAGGATTGTCCAGTTGGGCTACCTGTTTCTTTACTACTTTCTTGGTGGTAGCTTTCTTGCTGACCTTTTTCTTAGCTACTTTCTTTTTCATCTGAACACCTTCTTTCGAAGACCAGCAGTGGAACCTGTCAGTCTGTGGTTACGGAATCTTTCTTCTGTTCCCATGACGAATGGGTTATAGAGTCCGTAGGGAGTAATCCAGTCACAATGATTGGGTTTGGAGAATCGGTCTTCGTCAGTCACGAACTCGTACCAATCAAGGAAGGCTTCCAGGATAGGGTACAGACAACCGTAACTGAAACGGGAGATGTCTACCTCTGTGGGACGACCAATGAAGCGGTAGAAGTAGGTGTCAGGGTTCTCCTTCATGTGGACTACGATTCGTCCGAGGAGTTGGTCCGTCGTCTCCGTTTTTCTCTTTCTTGGTCCACGGTAACCAAATGATCCGGGACGGAGTATATGTTGATACCAGACCTTGGAGGGAATAGTTCCTGTGGTGAGGTACTTGGCAAGCAGGTAGTAATTGTATTGTAGGTCCCACTTGATTTCTCTGGCGATGGATTCTGCTTTCCATGAGCCCCTGCATTTGTTTTCCATAATGCCGTCATCCCATTCACCATCGATATACATGTTGAGGACAATGTTGCGATTACTGAACGGTAGAGTAATTTCAGCACGTAAGTTCTCCTCAGATTTCTTAACGATGGAAAGGGGGAGGGCTTTGTCGCACTTGTATCGCTGGATAAAAGCAGACACAGTATGCTCGGCTAGTTTGGAATGCCAGGTGATGTCCTTATCCATTCCGTACTCGTCAACCTGTTGCTTATACTCGGTCTGGATGAACCGGAAAGCACCTTTGACCTGTCTGGTTTTAATGTAACCTTCCAGTCCAGCTTGAACCAGGTTGCCGTACTTCATCTTGGAGTTCCAGGATTCTACTGCTTCCCAGTTCTCGATGTAGGACAGGTAGCAGGCATGTTTATCCTGTAACCAGAGGTTAAGGCAGGAGACCGATACACCATGCTTACGTGGGTCCCACGGTTCACGCTTCTTGGGGGGAGTTGTCATCGAGGTGTAGCCTTACAAAGTACTCAGCATCCACCACCACAAGAGGCTTGTGATGGTTCCGTTTTATTACACAGACAGGTTCATAGTTACCGCAATTGGCAACTGCTTGTGCGTAAGTCTGCCAGACGTTTACACGTTCAACATTCTTACACTCAATCGAGCAAGGGAACGCCTGGTGAGCCTCATGGGAGAGGGTTAGATCCTCACCCCCTGCTCCCATTGACGTACTCTTGACATCTTCAACATGGAGCCCTAAGACCTCGATTAAAAGGTCTCGGACCCACTGCTGAAGGCGGCGACCCTTGCCCTTGGCAGACTGAGGTTTCATGATTAAGCGACTTCGTCTGCTGCTTCATTAGCCAGTTCGGCTGCAAGAGCTTCAGCAGCTTCATCATCCACCCGTTTCTGGTCTGCGGCTTCCTCTGCCTTTACTTCAGCTATCGCCTCAAAACAAGCCTCATCCCATCCGGGGAGAAGAAGAGGGAAGGTCTTGTACTCTGTACGTTCCTTCCTACTCAACTTGAGTTTACGGGAGGTGACTCCTGTTGCACCTTCCAGCAGGTAACTAAAGCACTTGACCAAAGGACCAGAGACATCTAAGTCACGATCCTTACTACCAGGGTCCAGAGAGTTCCAGTACCCTGTAATTGCATGGGCGGCTGAACCTTTGTCATAGCCTGTACCACATGCAACCTGATCGAGGAACTGTTCAACAACATCCATGTTGTCCTCGATCAGTTTACCATCCGCCCCAAGGCAAGCCAGGTATGAAAAACCTGCAAGATAGGCGAGACTTACCTTGAGTCCTTTGTTCCCTCCATCGTTGTCCTGAGCATCCATAACCATTGTCACGAATCGGTGTAGTTCGGGATGACGTGTGGCGATGAAGTCAAGCATCTCAGAGTGAACAAACTTCTCGGCGGATGATACAGCCTTACCACCTTCTCGCTGCCATACAAGACGGGCAGCAGTGGCAAGACATTTACACCATTTGGTCCGGCGTACCTGAGAGCTGTTCCAGGCATCGGGGATGGTGTCGTCGATAACTGGCGAGCGATAAAGCACATCGACATGTGACCGCGACTTGCCTTTATCGACAGAGTCAGCAGCGGCCATTGATACGCCAGTAGTGATCTCAGTGTTCAAGACCAGTACAGCGTTCTTCCAGAATTTCGAGTCAGTATCAAAGATTTCCTGAGCGTGCAATAACCCTACCAGACGATGTTGTCCAGAGATAAGGTGAGTTTCGCCTGCCTCATCGACGCCGTAGATCAAATTCTCTCCAGTCTCATTCCATTCACCTCGAAGGAACTCGTTGGCGTATTGTTTCGCCAAGGACTTGGAGAGAGGTCGGTTCTCATCATTGTAGTCAACCAGGTATTCTGCTGCCGTTTCCGGGGTGATGGTAACACTGCTGGTTACCACAGAAGTTTCCTGGTTTTCGTCACGTTCGATCAGAGATTGGAGAGTCATCGTTTCTTCTTTCAACAAGGGAGATTGGTTAATGGGTAGACAAGTTTAACAAGTTGGCTTGATATGTCAATGACTAATCTTCAAGGTTGTCCTTCTTTGGTGCGGGGACAAGGTACAGTTCAGACTTGGCACGTGTAGTAGCTACGAATTGTAGGTTTTTCTCCTGTGCTCGGGCTACCGGGGTTTGTGCCATACGGTGAGGAGTGTTCTCAGGAGCATACCAAAATACTCGTTCGGCTTCAAGCCCCTTTGCTCGGTGAATGGAAGACAGGCGAATCTTGCTACCATCGTCCTTCTTGGCAAAGATCTGATCAATCATCTGAGGCAGCTCAGAGACCGCGTCAGCTTCTCCTGCAAGAATAGTGATACAATCCACCTGATCAGACAACCGGACCTTAGCGTCGGTCGTATCGTAATTCTTACTGTCAAGAACTTCAATCTGACGGGTTTCCCATTCGCTTAGTCGCTGGAAGAAAGTGGATAGGCTCGGGTTGTCTTTCTTCAGGAGTTTCTTGACGATGGTTTTCAGGTTAGCTGCAAGGTTGCGACCTACGATGCAGGCAGGTTTCTGTTCTTTGATGAGCTTCCATGCCAGACCAACGATAGGAGCATTGATACGGCACAGCAGAAGGTCACCAGGGACCAGTTCCTCCACCATCTTATTGAAAGGGTAGTTTCGATGGACTTCACCTTCCGCAGCGTCAGGAGCCGACTCCAGTTGACCTGAGGAGATGTATTGTTGTGCTTCTTCCACTATAGAGCAAGCACAACGGTAGGAGATGGATAGAGGCATCTCATCAGCGTCTGCTTCCTTTGCAATGGTGGACATCGATTCAGAGTCTGCACCGGCGAAGGCGTACACTGCCTGGTTTGGATCACCAACGAAGACGTAGGTTTCACAGTTCTGATTCAGGATGAGCTTACGTCGTCCGTAGCTCAAGTCCTGAGCCTCATCCACCATAATGTTGGAGTAGGTAGCCTTCAGGTCGAACAGGTTAGGGACATAGATCATATCGTCGAAGTCGAATGTTGCCATTCGTTCTTCTGTTTCAATTCCTACACGCAGTACGTCTTTGGTGTAACCGGCAAGAGTTGTGATGTCGGTCTGCGGAGTGAAGTCTCGGATGTTGAGAAGATCGAACAGACGTTTTGCATCTAGGTCATCATATCCGATAACGAAGTCTTTGCAGATAGAGACAGCCTTCTTAACGTCGTCCAGAATGTCCCGGTGATCCTTACTCAAGGCATGGGTGTTCCTGGCTTCTACAAGGTCACAGAAGATGTTAGCAGTCTTCCAGGTGTCCAGCTTGGGACGTAGACCTTGACGACGGAGATAAGGATTCAGCAGGCAAGCACCAAGAGAGTGAATCGTCTTGGCTTCACCAAACGTCAACCGGCTTTGCAGCTCAGTAGCAATGGACTTATTGAATGCCATTGCAAGGACGTTGTCCTTAGGGCAGTTGTCTTCCATCCATCCCCAAATCTCCTGTTGCTGGGAGGAAGGAGAGTACTCTGGTTCAATGTTTTGGAAGACAAGGTTGATACCGGCTTCAAGAGTTGAAGTCTTACCAGTACCGGGACCAGCGTTTACTACGAGACAAGGCATGGGAGTGCTTTCTTCTGAGTACCTGATTCCAGTCACGGGTTGTGACCGGCATGTCAGAAGGTTAGTTGAAGGAACCTCAGGTGTCAAGATTTAATCGTGAGAAACTTTCAGATCGACAATTCGTTGGAGTTGGACGTTCAAATCGTTAGCTGCTCTATGTCCTTCCGCAGCGGAGGCGTGAGACCTTTCTGAGATGGTGTTCATGGTATTCCGCCATTGATCTCTCTCTTCTCTATGTTCCCTCATAAGAGCATTGGAAGCATCGAACTGGGAACTCCTTTCTTCTCGATGTTCTCGGTCTCTACGAGGGTCTCTGACTGCCAAAAGAAACCAAGCAAACCCTGCGAAGCCGAGAGAAGCTAACCCATCCAACCAGGGAGCAGCATCTTGAGGGTTGAACCCTGTTTGAGCTAAGGTGTATAACCAACCCACCCCAGGGGCGAGACATGAGATTATCACTAAGGTCTTCATAGGTAGGAATTCTTTAGAGGGGGTAGGTGACGGGAAAGGACAGAGGGTTTTTTGAAAAGAAAATTAGGAGAGAGTACTTCTATTTCTCTTCTATTTTAATATTGGAACCGTGTTCGTATCTTTGGAACTGAGTTGACCAGAGCATAGGAGGCATGACAATAAAGTCTACCTTGCTACGATGGAGAGCGACAGGTAAAGAAAGTTGGTCTCGGACAGAACCAGAAGAAACTTCTTCCCACCAGAGACGTTCGAATGCCCTTACTTCTGGAGTGTTCTTCCTTATGTGAATGCCCCCCAAATAAAGACCTCCATTTGTAGGAATACCTTGTTGTTTGTATTTGGTTATTTGAGGATTTACGTTCTTAGCCGTATCCTTTCCTATTCTAACTATTTGTCTTGCTTCTTCATAGATACAATTTCTATTTTGATGCTGGTAGAGATAAATGTCTGAATCTCCATGAGCCCTACAAGAGTTAAACCATTCAGTAGGTGACTTCAGTAACTGCAGTTGACCATCATAGTAAAGAATCCATTCGTATTCTGGGAATTCATTACAAGCCAGAATCTTTAGCCTTCGAGACTCTCTCGGCTGGTGTTCTTTTGTTTTAACTACCTTAGTGTTCCAACCAGATATCACTATTGAATGATCGGTTAGAAGAATGGAGGGAAAGTTCTTATCTACTATTGTCGGCCTAGGAGGATCGTACTCATTGACTATTACTGATACTACTGCTCCTATCGGGTCTGGAAGAGTTGGTAAATACGGGAGGTACTGATCCCAGTCTTTGATCCATCGTTTCAAAGTAATCAGGTGGTCATCAGGCGTCTCAGGTCTTACTGAGTTATGAGATTTACGTCCAGGTAATCCTTTCATCCCAATACAGCCAATAGTCGTTGACTGCCATTGTTGTTTGGTTCCCTTCCATTGTTCCCATAGCTTTAAGTCTATGGATTCGTTGGAGGTAGCAGAGATGGTTTTAACTAAAGGAAGTACTGAGCTACGAAACCCAGTACGACAAAGACTGCTGTGAGTATGCTCTCCATAATGCCTAAAGGTAGAAGACGGAAGATAATAATACCGGGCTCCTTGTTCTCCTACAAGTTCTGCCGTTTGCAACTGAGACACCATGAGTTCAAGATACTCAGGAGGGTAGTAGTCATCATCTTCAATGATGAGTATGAAGTCACCTCGTACCTGTGAAAAGGCAGCAGACAGGTTCTGTGGAAGAGTATGAGCATCTGTAGTAGAAGGTTCTCTTCTTATTACTTCCTGACCTGGAAGAGAAGGTCTTGTTGGTGTCTTTCCATCATCTACAATAATCCATTGAATGTCCCCTTTGTAGGTCTGATTGGATATCCATTGTTCACAGAGTTTGAAGGCTTCTGGACGATCCCCAGTCGGAGTAATCAAAGTAATCAAAGGATTGTCTATCTTGAAGACATTCCGTTTATTCCATTCAGAAACCCAAAGAGCACCTTGTCCTTTTCTCCAGAAGGATTCCTTGTACATCGATTTGAAAGGTTTCTCCCCTGGTAGGATACCTAATAGAAACTCCTTACAATCAAACTTAGAAGGCCAGTATTCAGACAAGTAAAAAGGACGATGACCAGAAGTTAGAGAAGGAACAGCAGAGTTTCTAAACCAGTAGAAAGACCCCATAGGAGCATCACCAGAACTAAAAACGTCTCCTCCTATTGCTCCAACCAGGTTCGCACCTCTTACAAAGGCAGCGTCTACGCTTGGAAGATCCAGCAAAGGAAGAAGCATTGCTTGGCTCCACTTCTGTATGGAATCAAATTCAGAGTTAGAATGCTTCGTTCCTTTGCTATGCAAGTAGAAAGTAATTTGGTTGCTGTCTTCTGTTTTTAAGGACTTCAGCATCGGGACAAATGATACGTATTCTCCTTCTTCCTTGTTGTTAGGTCTGATTGAGACTTCACAATCAAACCCTTCTAGAGTTGTTTTAACTGTATCAGGAGAGTCCAGTTTGAGTACCCTGGTCTTATACTTAACCCTATTGTTTGGTTCCTGGACAATGGATATCAAACGTCTACCATTGAAACTTTTGTCTGCTTCCTTCAGGACTTTGACTAACCATTCCCATTTACCTTTCACTGGGAAGATATGAACCATTAAGTTTCGTGTGATAGTGTCGGCAAAGAGGACAGGCTCAGAAGATGGATTGACATTTCTTCTAGGAAGTCTTCTACTGTGTCTCTTTTTATTCGTAGGAGATCTCTTAGCTCTGTCTTTTCTGATAGCGTTCCAGAGAAGAAGTTTGGCTCCAGACCTAAGAGAGAGCTTCCCTATTGTTGTATTCAAGATGCTCTTTGCTACCCCAAGGGATTCAGCCAAAAGCTCTACGTTCTCCATCATCCTGTCAACGATGTAGTCAGCATTCTCTTCGCACCAGTCAGCCCCCTTTTTATCCATTTCATTGGCAAGGGTTTTGCAACGGCAACCTTTGCTTCGGGTTCCTCCTACGCCTGTTAACCATTTGATATCCTTAGCCAGGTATGTGCCAGTAAACCCTCTTACTGTTGCGGCCTTCTTTCGCTGGGAGATAACAGCAGGAGCAACTACGCGAGTCTTCACGTAGGTGCGTCCTTTTCTTCTCTCCTTCATTTTCTGGAGACGTTCTTTTGTTGAAGCGTGCATGTTAGCTTTCCGATATGTCGACAATCAATGCGACAGATCCTGTTCCGGGGGTGAAAAGAGTATCTCCGCAGACCAGGAACCCTTCCCTGGACCATGCGATAGTATCTCCGCAAACTAAACACATTCCCTCAGCATCACACTGACCTCCACTGATTGCAATATGAACATCCCATGCAA
>Ga0208012_1000326_pt1 | contig 17801 bp, 21 predicted proteins | sample 15BtaG_FD_184090 | JGI IMG/M metagenome (GOLD analysis project Ga0208012, IMG submission 184090) | Marine viral communities from the Subarctic Pacific Ocean - 15B_ETSP_OMZ_AT15312_CsCl metaG (SPAdes) (version 2) | ecosystem: Environmental > Aquatic > Marine > Oceanic | place: Pacific Ocean... | reverse complement strand
TTCTGCTGAACTTTTTTATTCTCCCTACGCCATCACATCTCTAAGAGAATATTGGGCAAATGGTTTTGAGAACTATTTATTGGGAGACAAATTAGCGCTTAGAGATTTAAGCCCTGCGTTGTTCAGTAAAATTACAGAAATACTAGAAAATAGTGAGGATTAATAAATGAATTTTAGTGAAAAAAGAGAAAAAAACAAAATAACTATTACAGTAACGTTACCCGGCTGGAAGGATCCAAAAAGTCGCGTTAAGTATCGATTGGCACAAATGGATGCAATATTAAAAGAAAACTATGATTTAAAAGGTTATGATTTAAGCCCTGGAGCGCCAAGTTACATATCTAATGTTAATAATAATAGTGTTGGTGTATTTGTATATGAAAAGAGTGGATCAAGCGCTAAACCAACACCAAAAATTAAGAAAACAAAGAAAACAACCAAGTCAGAGGGATAAATGGCTCATATATCGTTTTCGGAATTAAAAGAATGGACAGTGTGTCCATGGAAACATAAGCTTAAATATATAGACAAAATTAAACAGTTTAGAGGAAATGAATATACCGCGTTCGGCACCGCTTTGCATACCGTTTGCGAGACTATAGCTCTACATAATGATAAGGAAGTCTTTGATTGGCCTTCTTATGATGCAGAAGAACATTTTGAATCAGAATTTTTAATTAACCTACAAAAACTTAAATCAGTCGATCCAGAATTTGAATTCAAACCAAAGCTAGTTAGCGATATGCGTGAACAAGGCAAGTTTCTTACACAACATATTTTACCTGGCCTACAGAAAAGTTTTGGAAAGTTTGAATTAGTTGCCGTTGAAGAAAACTTATATGAATCAATCAAAGATCAAAATAAAAACTTTAAAGGCTTTATTGATCTGGTGTTGTATACTCCAGACGACGGCAAATACCATATTATAGATTGGAAGAGCTGTAGTTGGGGTTGGGATAGTAGAAAAAAGACTGAGAAGATGATTACCTATCAGCTGACTTTATATAAACACTTTTGGTGTTTAAAACATAATAAAGACTATAATGACGTATCAACTCACTTTGCTCTTCTCAAAAGAACAGCCAAAAAAAACCATGTTGAAATCTTTAAAGTTTCGAATGGGTCAAAAAAAATCAATAATGCCCTTAAATTATTATACAAAGCCAATTATAATATTGATAAAAAGAACTATATCAAAAATAAGCTTTCCTGCTATGGAAGATATGGCGCTTGTGAATTTTTAAAATCACAGCATTGCAAATAAGAGGTTCAAATGGATAAAAAGATTAAGGTTTTAACCATTAGCGATATGCCTTTATCGCCTAGTGGTGTCGGCACTCAAACAAGATATATGTGTGAGGCCCTTTTAAAAAGCGGTAAATTTCAAATAAGGTCATTAGGAGGAGCAATAAAGCATCCCAAATATGATCCCATTAAAACCGAAGAATGGGGGGATGATTGGATCATGTTTCCAGTCGACGGATATGGTAGTCCAGAAATGCTCCGATCGATTATTCGTCAAGAAAAGCCTGATATTCTTTGGTTTATGACCGATCCTCGTTTTTGGGGTTGGTTATGGGAGATGGAGAATGAAATTAGACCGCTTTGCCCTATGGTGTATTATCATGTATGGGATAATTATCCTTATCCTACTTTTAATAGGACATATTATGAATCTAATGATTTCATTGCAGCAATTTCCAAGGTTACCGATGATATTGTAAAAACTGTAGCACCTAACGTCAAATCACAGTATATACCGCATGCGGTGGATAATGATATATTTAAACCAATCGAAGACACAGGACAGTTTGAAGATTATAAAAAAGCTATTTTTGGTAATTACTATGATCCAGAAAAATTTATTTTCTTTTGGAATAATCGTAATGCTCGACGGAAACAAAGCGGTTCTTTGATTTTTTGGTTTAATGAATTTTTGCATAAAGTGGGTAGAGATAAAGCTTGTTTAGTAATGCATACTGAAGTAAAAGATCCAAATGGTCAAGATCTTCAAGCAATTATAGAAGAGCTTAATCTTACAAATGGCGAAGTACTTTTTAGCCAACAAAAAGTACCACAAGATAAGTTGTCTTTAATCTATAATGCGGTAGATTGTACAATTAATGTTTCCGATGCTGAAGGGTTTGGCTTGGCAACTTTAGAATCTCTCTCTTGTGGAACTCCAATCATTGTTTCAAGAACTGGGGGTCTTCAAGAACAGATCAGGCGTCCGGACTCAAAAGAAGAATACGGGGTTGGTATTACACCCGCTTCAAAAGCTGTTATTGGTTCACAACCGATTCCATGGATTTATGAAGATAGGCTAAGCGGCGATGATGTTATTGAAGCCATGGAAACCATGTTTTATATGAGTAAAGAAAAAAGAGAAAAATTAGGACTTGCTGGCCGACAACATGTAATAGATAATTACAATTTCGAAACTTTTAATAAAACATGGGTTGATGTGCTTACTAAGCTTCACGAAGAAGAGGGTTCTTGGGACACGAGAAAACAAACACAACGTTGGGTGGTTGAGGAGATTGCGCTATGAAAGTATTAGTAAGAGGTCCAGCGCTGACTAGAACTGGTTATGGCGAACACTGCCGTTTCGTATTGCGCGCACTTCGGACTCAGGAAAATTTAGATATTTATTTAATTCCGGTTAACTGGGGGGAATCCAATTGGATTTGGGAAGATAATGAAGAACGTGTCTGGATGGATGATATTATTAAAAAAACAGCCATACACGGACAACAACAAGGTCAATACGATATTAGCATTCAAGTGACCATTCCCAATGAATGGCAAAAATTGGCGCCGGTTAATATTGGCGTAACTGCTGGGATCGAAACAACAAGGGTTGCACCGGTGTGGCTACACAAAGCAAATGAAATGGATAAGGTTATAACCATTTCGGAGCATTCAAAACAAACATTTATAAATACTGTATATGAAGGTGTTGACCAAAGAACAGGACAAAAGGCGTATCTTAAGTGTAACAAGAGTGTCGACGTCGTTCAATACCCAGTTAAAAAGTTTGATAAAGTCGATTTAGACTTAAACACTCTTACAAAATTTAATTTTTTGACCGTTGCACAGTGGGGCCCCAGAAAAAATTTAGAGAATACTATTGTTTGGTTTGTGGAGGAATTTATCGACAATCCAAACGTTGGATTGGTGGTAAAAACATTTGCAAAAGGTGGCTCTCTTTTAGATAGGACCCATGCAAAAAAGAACCTTTCCAAACTTCTTGCGAAATATGAAAATAGGCAATGTAAAATATACTTGCTGCATGGAGATATGACCGATCAAGAGATGCACTCTCTTTATACCCATAAAAATATTCATTGCGTAGTTTCTCTCACACATGGTGAGGGTTTTGGTCTTCCGCTTTTCGAGGCTGCTTATTCTGGACTACCAGTACTAGCAACAGATTGGAGCGGTCATGTAGATTTTCTTTATATGCCAGTGGTAGACAAAAAAGGCAAGGAAAAATTAAAGGCTCATTTCGCAAAAGTTGATTTTACTTTGCAACCTGTTCAACCTTTTGCTGTGTGGGATGGGGTAATACAACAAGATTCTATGTGGGCTTACCCACAGCCAGGATCTTATAAAATGAAACTTCGCGAAGTTTACAAGGATTATAGCAGATATAAATCACAAGCCAAGAAGCTTCAAAAATGGATTTTAAAAAACTTCAAAGAAGCCGATCAATATGACAAATTAAACAATACAATAAGAGAATATGTTTTTGATGACTGGAATGTTGATGATTGGTATAATGAACTAAATAATGCATAATAAATGATTATTTTTGTTGCAGATGTATATAAAAAAGATTATGTCGGAGGTGCAGAATTAACCAGTGATGCTATTTTGCAAGAATGCCCTTGTTCTTATAAGACATTCTATTCTTCTGATTTGACTAAAAAAGAGATAGAGAAGTATAAAGATTGTTTTTGGATATTTGGTAATATAGCATCTGTCGAAAAGAACCTTCTTTTACATATAGCTAAAAATATTAATTATTGTGTATTGGAGTATGATTATAAATACTGTAAATATCGTTCACCTCAAAAACATGTTTTTTTTGAACAAGAATGTGATTGTCATAACCAAAATGATGGTAAAATTATTTCTATATTCTTTGCAGAAGCAAAGTCTTTATGGTTTATGTCTGAAGGACAAAAAAAACATTATGAAGATATGTTTCCGTTCTTGTCACGTTCGAACTCTTATGTGTTAAGTTCAGTTTTTGATGCCGATACTTTAAAATATATGAAGGGCCTTAAAACAAATAAAAATAATAAATGGCTTATTATTCACTCTAACTCGTGGATCAAGGGTACCGAAAAAGCTCTTAAATATGCTGATGATCATAATTTAAAATATTTTTTGGCAAGCAACCTGTCATACAAAAATATGTTAGAGACCATGGCTTCTCATAAAGGACTCATATTTTTACCTAACGGGATGGATACGTGCCCAAGAACGACAATTGAAGCAAAATTGTTAGACTGTGAGCTGATAATTAACGAAAACGTGCAGCATGCAACAGAAAAGTGGTTCATTAGTAAAGAAAGTACCTTTAGATACTTAGAAAATCGTACTAGATTCTTTTGGAATAAGGTAAAGAGAGAAGCTTGAGTGTATAAGGTTCTAATCACCGGTGGCAATGGCTTTTTGGGCCGAAATTTAATTAATTTTTTGCTAGCAAAGACTGATTATAAAATAATCGCGATTGTTAGATCAAAAAACCAGGCACCTTCGGTTTTAAACAAAAGATTGCAGATTGTGTATCATGATTTAAGAAATGCGTTTGATGATCAGCATTCTGAAGAAATTGGAGATGTTGATTATATAATACATTTTGCTGGTGCAACTAATATAAAAAAAAGTATTATTGGGCCCATAGACTTTGTAATGGACAATATATTAGGCACAGCAAATTTATTAGAATATGTTCGTTACAATTCAAAAAAATTAAAACAATTCTTATATTTTAATACTGCTGAAGTGTTTGGTTATGCACCAACAGGAACTATTTTTAAAGAAGATGATATGCCTAGGCCTAGTAGCCCATACGCTGCTTCTAAAATAGCAGCTCAAGATCTTTGTATGGCATATAAAAATACATACAATATTCCTGTAATTGTCACATATGCTATGAATATTTTTGGCCCCTATCAGTCATCAGAAAAGTTTATACCGCTTATAATTAAAAAAATCACAAAAGAAGAGAAAGTAAATATTTGCTTAAATATAGAGAAGACGACACCAAACAGAAGGAACTATTTGCATGTAGAAGATTTATGTGATGCAATATTATTTTTGTTCGAACATGGTATTTCTGGAGAAAAATATAATATTAGTGCCGAAAGTGAAAGTGATAATTTGAAAATAGCACAAATAATCGCTAAATTATTGAATAAAGAATTAAAATGGGAGTTAATCGAACAAGATTCTAATTCCCTTGCGCTTCCTCGTTTAAGTGGAGAAAAGCTATATAAGCTAGGATGGCGTCAGAAAAAAACCTTAAAAGAAGGGTTAAAAGAGATGATTGAATAAAAACACGAGAAAGAGTAAATATATGGCCGTTAATAATCATTTTAAAATCATTGTTCCTTCTTATAATAACGAGTTATGGCTACACATGTGCTTGAGAAGTGTACAATTACAGAGTTATGATAATTATCAATGTATAATTATTGACGATTGTTCGAGCGATAAAAGTGTAGAAATCATAAAAAAAGAAATTGCTGGAAATTCTAAATTTACATTAGTAGAAAATAACGAGCGAAAGCTGGCATTGAGAAATATTTATGAGGCCGTTGATGACTTTGAGTTAAATGATGAGGATATAATAGTTACTTTAGATGGTGATGACTGGTTTGCCACAAAACAGGCATTAGAAATATTAAATAATAGATATAAAGAGACCAATTGTCTGATTACGTATGGTAGTTATATAGAACATCCTTCAAAAACTCGTGGCAAATTCTCTCAACAAATACCAAAAGAGGTTATCGAAACTAATACATTTCGCGAATCTAGATGGATGAGTTCTCACTTAAGAACTTTTAAATACAAATTGTGGAAACAAATTAAAAAAGAAGATTTCTTAGAAGAGGACGGCCGTTTTTGTGATGGTGCGTGGGATATGATTTTTATGTTTCCTATGCTAGAGATGGCTGGCTTCCGAAGTACTTTTATTAGAGACATATTACATATATATAATAGAAGTAATCCATTAAACGAAGACAAAGTCGATCATCAAAAACTATACAGATCAGAGATGAAAATACGAAATAAGTCCAAATATCAAAGGCTAATGGATGATAACTAGTTATTTGCAAGGTGGCCTAGGAAATCAATTGTTTCAAATCTCAGCCGCGGCTGCCCTGGCCTTAGAAAACAACGATGAAGTAATATTTGATATAAAAAATCATGACTTGCCTTATCAAGGAAGAAAATGTGAAAACTATCTAACAACTATTTTTCGAAATCTTCACTTTTCTTCTGATTTGCCTATAAAATATATTTACCGCGAACCTTACTTCTCATATAACAATATAGAATATAAATCTGATATGTGTTTAGTGGGGTATTTTCAAACCGAGAAATATTTCGAAAAATACGCTGATGAGATTCGAAATCTTTTTTTCATTGATGAACAAACTAAAAACATCATTAATAATAAATATAGAGAGATTTTAACCAACAAGACAGTGGCTGTACATGTTAGAAGAGGGGATTATCTTAAGTTGAGCAAAACTCATCCTACTTGCACTCTTGAATATTATAATGAAGCTATGGCAACTTTCCCAAAAGATACGATTTTTTTGTTTTTTAGTGATGACATAGCTTGGTGTAAGGAGAATTTTGCGCAAGATAACTTTGTTTTTATAGAGAAAAATGAAGATTTGGTAGATTTTTATTTAATTTCTATATGCAATAATGCGATAATATCTAATAGTAGTTTTAGTTGGTGGGGTGCTTGGTTGAGTGATAAATGTGACAAGAGAATAATTGCTCCTAAAAACTGGTTTGCCGGCACTACAACTCATAACACAAGAGATTTAATTCCTTTACGGTGGGAAACAATATGATCGATCATGAGTTAGCGGATATATTATCTTTAGTTGATAACTATATTAAAAACAAACAAACACATCAAACATGGACCGCCGGCGTTGATTGGATATATTATGCTGGTCCATATTTTGATAGCGAAGAATATATTAGAGGAATTAAAACCTTTTTAAAAGGTTGGCTCGTGCTGGGCGCCGAAGGCACGCGATTTGAGAAACAATGCGCAAAAATTTTAGGAAAAAGCCATGGATTGTTGGTGAATAGCGGTTCAAGTGCAAATTTGCTTATGATGGCTGCATTGGCATCTAAAAATCTCAATAATCTACCAAAAGGCACCAAGGTGTTAACCCCAATAGCGGGATTTCCCACCACAATCAATCCCATATTCCAGGTGGGATTTGAGCCAGTTTTTGTCGACATTGAACTGCCAAGTCTTAATTTAAATATAGAACAAGCTGAAGAAGCTTTGCGCAAACATAACATTAAAGTTATAACTTTTGCTCATGTTTTAGGCAATCCTCCAAATATGGATCAAGTTATGGAATTGGTAAAAAAGTATAATTTGATTTTTTTAGAAGACTGCTGTGATGCTCTGGCCGGCGCCTATGACGGGAAGCCCCTTGGTTCTTTCGGAGACATGGCTAGTTGTTCTTTTTATCCGGCGCACCACATTACGATGGGAGAGGGCGGCTTTGTGGCTGTTAAAGATCCTCTTCAAGAAAAAGTTGTGAGGAGCTTAAGAGATTGGGGCCGCGGCTGTTATTGTGTGGGGGAAAAGGCTAGTATATCAAAAAATGGTTGTTGTGGTAAACGGTTTTCGTGCTGGTTAAAATCTATGCCCAACACAGTATTTGATCATAAATATGTTTATGAAGAGATGGGGTATAATTTAAAACCCATTGAATTTCAAGCAGCTTTAGGATTGGCTCAATTGGAAAAAATAGACAATATTAAATTTTTACGCAACACTAATTTTGATAATCTATATAAAATATTTAAAAAATATGAGCATTTTTTTCACTTACCAAGAGCAACTGAGAAATCTGATCCTAACTGGTTTGCGTTTCCCTTAACTATTAAAGACGGCGCGCCATTTACGCGAGAGAAGTTTACTACATTTTTAGAAACTAAAAAAATACAAACTAGGACTTATTTTGGGGGTAACATAATGTTGCAGCCTGCGTATACTCATTTGATTGATCCAACTGAGGTTATCGAAAAATATCCTGTTGCTAAAAAAGTTACCACAGATACATTTTTTCTTGGGACATCCCCAGTTATAACCAAAGAGAAGATAGATTATATTGAAATTATTGTGGATTTATTTATGGAGAACGTATAATGATTTCTGTTGCAATTCCCACATATGAATCACATGGCCAAGCCGAAGAGTTTGCAAAATTTCAGTTTGAAAAATTTTTAAAGCAAACTTATAAAGATTTTGAAATAGTGATATCAGATCACAGCAGAGATGATGTCATTAAAAATATATGCGACGAATATAAAAATGAAATAAATATTGTATATGTTCGAAATGAAAAAGGACGCGGCCTTAGTTCATATAATATTAATAACGCCATGGAACACTGTAATGGAGAAATTATTAAATTTTTATGGTTTGATGATTTTCTGTGGGATAACTATAGTTTGCAATTTACTCATGAGGCGTTTCATTCTAATACAAATTGGCTTGTGAGCGCGTGTGAGCATACAAAAGATGATGGAAAAACATTTTATCGGACATTTTATCCTCAATACAATGATCAAATATATTTAGGCAACAATACCATTAGTAGTCCTAGTGTACTTTCCATTAGGAATACAAAAGATAAAATATATTTTGATGATAGGTTAATATGGTTAATGGACGTAGACTATTACAAAAGACTTTATGATAAATATGGATTGCCTACAATATTAAATAAAATTACTATTGTTAATAGAGATCATGCAAAGCAATTATCTCATGTGATGGATCCCAAAGTTAAAGAAAGAGAATATCACATGATGGTAGAGAAACACACATAAGCTAAAAAAGGAGAAAAAATGAATAAAGATATTAATAGTATAGACGAGGCGTACCTGCAGATGATTAAATATATATGTAGAGCAGAGCCAAACAAATTAAGTTGTCTTTGTGGTGCTGACGAACAAATTGGAAAATCTTTGAATCTAGAAGGTTTGGTAAAGTTATTAGAAGCAACCAAGGATATTGAGGGAGATTATATTGAAACTGGAGCATGGCGAGGAGGTTCTTGTATGTTGGCAAAATATTTTTATGATTATAATCAAATTAATAAGAAAGTTTATGTTGCAGATTCTTTTAAGGGTCTTCCACCTCCGCAACCAGAAAAATATCCCGTTGATATCGGAGATATTCACCACACAATCCCAAGTTTGTCGGTTTCTCGTAAAACAGTCGAAGACAATTTTAGAAAAGCTAACTTGTTAGATGAAAATGTAATTTTTGTTGAAGGGTGGTTTGAAGAATCGCTTCCTCCTTTGCGAAAACGACTAGATAAAATTTCATTGCTCAGATTAGACGGTGATATGTATGATGCTACATGGAATAGTTTAATTAATCTTTATGATAAACTTTCAGTGGGTGGGATTATTGTAATAGATGATTACTCCACACATCCACGCTGTAGGATGGCTGTTCACGATTTTAGAAAGAAATATGTAATTACGGAAGAAATAAGAGATCCAAACTATCATGATGATAGTTTGGAACTTGGAGGACGTAGTGGTCCCGTTGCTTGGTGGACAAAAGAAAAGTGATAAAACATGAAAATTAAATTAAATAATGTAACACTTTTAGCACTTGGTTCAACCAAGATAAGCTAAAAAAGGAGAAAAAATGAAAAAAGATAAAATATTGCTAATATATCAAGCGTTGTGTGCTATGCAAACCGATATAAATGAACATTTACCCGCATTAAGAAAATATGCTTCTAAGTGCGCGCATATAACAGAAATGGGGGTTAGAAAAGCCTTTACTACATGGGGTTTTCTTGCAGGATTGGCAGATCGCGGCGGCGGCACGTTGCATTCTATAGATTGGGCGCACCCTTCAAATTCCGGAGGCCATGGCACAGGCCTGGATCCAGTATATGATGTTTGTGGCGGAAAAGAAATTGAGTTTGTATTTTTTGAAGAAGATAGTTTAAAAGTAGAGATTCACAACACTGATTTACTTTTTATAGATACAAATCATGTATATACACAGTTAAAAGAGGAATTAAAACTTCACTCTTCTAAAGTAAAAAAGTATATTATTTGTCACGATACAGAAAGTTGCAAAATGGAACTAGAGCCGGCTATAGATGAATTTTTGGAGAGCAATAAAGAATGGAGAGTGGTGGAACGTTTTGCTAATAATAATGGATTAACTATTTTGGGAAAAAATAGTGAATAAGATTAAATTAAATAATGTAACGCTTCTTGCGCTCGGCTCAACTAAAATAAACGAAAATATAGCCGCCCTTCAATACAGTATAAAGAATATAGATTTTGGGGCGGTAAAATTTATTTCTCACGAAAAGCCGGAAAATTTACCACCAACAATAGAGTTTGAAAAGTTTAAAGGCTTTGAAAAAATCAGTTATAAAGAATTTAGTTATTATTGCATTTATAAACTTATAGAACATGTTAATACAGAATATATGTTAATGATCCATCCGGATGGTTTTGTTATAAATCCGGAGAAGTGGGAAGATGAATTTTTAAAGTGGGATTATGTAGGAGCAGCATGGCCACTACGTGAAAATGCCTATATTGATCCTTTCGGGAATCATCAAAGAGTTGGAAATGGCGGTTTTACTTTGAGAAGCAGAAAAGTTTTGGAAGTTCCCCACATCGAAGAAATACCTTTCGAAGTAAATCAGGGAACTTTTTATAAGCACATGAATGCTGGAAGCTATAATGAGGATGGTAATATCTGCGTACACAACAGACACCTATTCGAAAAACATGGTGTAAAATTTGCACCTGTGGAAGTGGCAGTCCGATTTTCGCAAGAACTTCAGGTACCAGAATCGACCGGGATAACACCTTTTGGATTTCATTGTTATCTGCCCCCTGGTACTGTTTTAGGGCAATAAATGAAAATAATTAAAGATAATTTTCTAGTTGTTAACCAATACAAATATGATATTTCCTGGGTAGAAAAATATACTGATAATTATATTATTTATGATAAGGGTGGTACCGAAATAGAAGGTGACAAAGTAATTAAACTTCCGAACGTCGGCCACAATATTCACACTTATTTTCATCATATTATAGAAAATTATGATAATTTAGCTGACGTGACAGTTTTTGTAAAGGGTGATGTATTCCCGCGCCACTGCAAAGAAGAGAAGTTTATACGCTTGACTAACAGTGAAGAGTTTGCCTCACTAGAATCGTATGAAGATGTAGATACTTCCCCGGGATGCGCTATGAGATTAACCAGCGAAGGCGGTTATATGGAAATAAATAATAGTTGGTATGCTCCTCATCATGTACATAGATACTTTAGCAATTATAATGTTTTTTTGAATGCTATATTTGTTAATCCAGAGATTCCAAGCTGGGTCCGATTCGCACCCGGCGCAAATTATGTTGTACCAAAGGAAAATATTTTAAAATACGAAAAACGATTTTATGAAAAATTAAATAGCTTTATAGACTATGATGCAACGCAGGAGGAATGTGCTGGCCGCCAAAAAATTCCTGCCGAGTGCCATATTATAGAGCGCGCTCTATATACAATTTGGACTAGAGATTACAGAGTGAATGGGAATTTATATGATAATAAATGAATTATATAATGGATCTGGATTGGGAAACCAATTGTGGAGATACACAGTGACCCGAGCCATTGCTTTAAATAACGGTTATGAGTTTGGTATAATGAATCATAAGAAGTTTAAGGCGCCAAATATTATGAATTTGGATTTTGGTAAAGAGGTTGTTGGAGGATCAGGCCCTGAAGGAGGGCCACCTACGGCTCTTCCGGAAGGAATTGAAAGATATTATCAAGAAAAGTCCCTTATTCATCCGGTATATAATTGTGATTGTAGACTTTATGATCATGACTTGGCCAATGTACCAGACAATACCAAAATAGATGGCAACATGGAATCAGAAAAATATCTTGAAGGACGAAAGGAAGAAGTTAAAGAATGGCTAAAAATCAAAGAAGATAAACAAATATATGATTTCAAAAAAGACGATATTTGCATATTGGGCTTTCGCGGTGGAGAATATATTGGAATACGCGATTTGTTTTTGCCTCGTGCTTATTGGAAAAAAGCTATGCAAATAATGCTTTCTAGAAATCCTAAAATGAGATTTGTAGTAGTAACAGATGACCCACGTTCTGCGCGCCAGTTTTTCCCAAATCAAATTCCAGTTTATCATTTTGATACCGAAACAGATTGGGTATTAGTCAGAAACGCTAAAAATATAATTATGTCTAATACAAGTTTTGCGTGGTTAGCTACGTGGGTTAATGACGAGGTACTAAATGTTATTGCTCCTAAATATTGGGGAAAATATAATGTATCAGATGGTTTTTGGGCCCAAGGAGATTCATTGACTAAAAATTGGGAGTATCTTGGAAGAGATGGCGATCTTTATTCTTATGAAGAATGCAAAAAAGAAAAAGAGCAATACGAGCTAGATCATACGGATATGTATAGTATTTATAGGAAGCAAAATGAAATATAAAATTTGCCTAATAACACCTCCATCACCCTTTTTACTTGATGAACGAGTTTTTATGCATATTGGCATATTAAAAGTTGCCTCTGCACTGGAACAACAAGGATATAAAGTAGATTTTTTGGATCTAAGTGGTGTTAATAATTATTTAAATGCTTTAGACGATTATTTGGCCATGGCCAAAGGTACTATAATCATCGGTATTACGGCTACAACTCCACAAGTACCTTATGCTGTAAAAATTGGAAAGCACATTTCAGGTAAAGTTGATAAATTAATATTAGGTGGCCCTCACGTAACGTTAATGAATACCGCTGCAAAAAGAGAAAAAAAGAAGAATTTAATTGGAAGCGATAGAGCAACAAAAGATATAGAAAAACTTTCTGTAATATTTGATGTTTTAGTTTGTGGTGATGGTGAATTAGCCATTTTTGATGCACTAGAACTAGATAAAGGGGTTGTTGACGCAGACGATAGAAATTCTCCATTATTTTTAAAAAATAATACTCTAACTGAATTACCGCTACCAGCAAGACATTTAGTAGACATCGATTCTTATCAATATTTTATTGAAGGAGAAAGATCAATAAGTTTAATTGCGCAGCTGGGATGTCCATTTCAATGTACATTTTGTAGTGGCCGAAACTCACCATTTTTAAGAAAAATTCGCACTAGAACGGTAGAATCAATTGTAGAGGAAATAGATCATTTATACTTGAACTATGGTATGAAGGGATTTATGTTTTATGATGATGAACTAAATGTTAATAAAGAAATGGTACCCCTAATGAAGAAGATTAAAAATCTTCAAAAAAAGCACAAAACAGAATTTAAATTACGTGGTTTTATTAAAGCCGAGCTTTTTAACGACGAACAAGCAGACGCAATGTATGATGCGGGCTTTAGATGGCTATTAACCGGTTTTGAATCTGGTGACGATAGGATTCTAACAAGCATTAGAAAAAACGCCACAAGGGATGATAATACGAGATGTGTGGAAATTGGACGAAGACACGGCTTAAAAGTAAAAGCTCTAATGTCAATTGGACATGCCGGCGAGAGTCCAGAAACAATTGAAAACACAAAGAAATGGCTTTTAGAAACCAAACCAGATGATTTTGATTGTACTATTATAACTACTTATCCGGGCTCTCCTTATTTTGATGACGCGATATTTAATGGCCATCATTACACTTATACAGATTCAAAGACCGGAGATAAGCTCCATCAAGCACAATTGGATTATTGTGTAGATCAGGATTATTATAAAGGCGCCCCCGATGGCGGTTATGTTTCTTATGTGTGGACTGATTATATTTCAGCTAAAGATTTGGTCAAAGAAAGAGAAAAATTAGAAACAGAAGTTAGAAAAAAGTTAGGAATTCCTTATAATCCAATGCGCCCAGGCCTAGTACATGAGCATTCTATGGGAATGGGAAATATCAGCATACCAGACCATATTTTAAGAAATTCTTCATTTAAGAGGTACCAAGGAAAAAAAAATGTCAAAAGTATATGATTGCTTTATGTTCTTTAATGAACTTGATTTATTAGAGATAAGATTAGAAACGCTAAATCCGTATGTGGATTATTTTGTAATAAGCGAGTGTGATAGTACATTTTCTGGGGTTGATAAGCCATATGTTTTTGAGAAACATAAAGATAAATTTGCTAAATTTGCAGATAAAATAATTCACGTAAAAAATCACAACTCCAAAGAATATGTTAATTTATCCAATACCTATACTGGAAAAAAATATGATATATACAATAAGATAATTGAAATTCACAACGATCACAAGCCGGAATATGGCCATGGGCAACCTCACTGGTGCCGAGATTACATACATAGAGAATATATAAAACTTGGCATGTCAGACTGTCTTGATGACGATATTGTAATGTTTAGCGACTTAGATGAAATACCAAACCCTGAAGTACTTAAAAACATAAGAAATCTAGATATGAATAAACAATATTGTTTGCTGCAGGATAACAATAATTATTATGTTAATAATATTGCTAGCACAAATTGGCGAGGTAATATTATTTGTAAATATTCTCATTTAAAAGATAAGTCGCTTAATATGATGAGACATTTGTCGCGACAAGACGAGTTAAATTTTGTATTTATAGAGAACGCCGGCTGGCATTTGTCTTTTATGGGCCCCCCGGAAAGAATTAAAATAAAATTAAAAAGTTATTCTCATCAAGAGTTTAATAATTCTTTTTATATTAATAATATTGAAAACAATATGAACAACAATAAAGATGTGCTAGGAAGGAATGGGTACAATACGTTTAATAGCAATTTAGAGAAATTTTATTTCGATAATTTGAAAACAGTGAAGATGGATGGCTATTTCCCACCTCTCATGATTAAGATTATTGAAGAAAAATTTCCTTATTTAATAAAAAAAACGGCCACCCCAAAAGTTAAATGAAAAGATTTTTTAATGATGTAATAATATTCACACCAAAGATATTTAAAGATAATCGCGGATTCTTTTTTCAATCTTATGACGAAACACTAGCAGATTATATTAAGGAAGATTTTATTCAAGACAATCATTCATATTCTCACAAAAATGTCATAAGAGGTTTGCACTATCAGTGGGACAGACCCATGGGCAAATTAGTTCGCGTGGTAAGGGGGTCTGCAATAGATTATTTTGTCGATATTAGAAAAGACTCTCCTACATATGGACAGTCTGCTTCTATTAGGTTGAGTACAGAAAACAACAAGATAATATGGCTTCCAGCAGGTTTTGCGCATGGATTTTTAAGTTTAGAAGATCATACAACTGTGTTATATAAGTGCACAGCATATTATAACAAAGATGGAGAATCAGGTATTAATCCTTTTGATAAGGAAATTAATATTCCATGGCAAACACCAAAGGAAAAAATGATAATATCAGATAGAGACTTAAAGTCGCAAACATTTGCTGAATATTCTATGGATCCCAAATTTTAAAGGAGAAAAAAATGAAGTTTATTGTAACCGGAGGCCGCGGCTTTATAGGAAGCCATTTTGTTGAACGAGCGCTTAAAGAAGGACATTTTATCACAGATATAGATAAATTAGGTTATGCATCGCATGAAAAACTTCCATGGGATGAACACCCTAGATATAAATTAATTAAAGAAGATATTAGTGAAATTAAGCATCTTTCTTCTTGTGATGTATTAGTCAATTTTGCAGCCGAGAGTCATGTAGACAATTCTATCAATGATACTAATCCATTTATAAAAAGTAATGTATTGGGGGTACATAATTTACTTGAATTAGTAAGAGGAAAGCCTTCGTATGAAAGACCTCTATTTTTTCACATAAGTACCGATGAAGTATACGGTGATATTCTAGAAGGGGAATTTACAGAAACAGACAAATTAACACCTAGTAATCCTTATGCTGCAACAAAAGCCGCCGCCGAAATGTTAGTTTTGGCGTATCATCGCACATACGGTCTTGATTATATTATAACTCGAAGCAGCAATAATTATGGTGAACGTCAATATGAAGAAAAATTAATTCCAAAATGTTTGTTTAGCATTATGAATGATAAAAAAATACCAATTCACGGCGACGGATCATATGTTAGAGATTGGTTATATGTTAAAGATAACGTAGATGGCGTTTTTGCCATTATTGAAAGTGGTGTAAAAAATGAAACATACAATATTGCCGCAGAAAACTATATGACTAACTTGGAAATAGCTAACATTATTTTATCCTGGTTTAAACACAATAGCGAAATGATACAATTTGTAGAAAATAGATGGGGACAAGATTTGCGCTACGCTGTTAGTTATTCTAAACTAAAAAATCTAGGATGGACTCCTGAACATAAAAATGGACTATATAAGTGGTTTTAAAGGTATTGTTAACAGGGGGAACGGGTATATTGGGAACACAAATTCTCTCAGATCAATACAATGTGTCTCATATAAAAATATATCATCCTTTACGTAAAGATTTAGATATCACTTCCATTAATTCAGTATTTAGTTATTTTGCCAATAATTGTTTTGACATGGTGCTGCATTGTGCGGCATATACTCAAACTTTAACAGCTGAAGAGGAAATTAAAAAATGCATTGAAACAAATATTATTGGCACATGGAACTTGTTAAAGTGCTCTATGGAAAAAAAAATGCGATTTGTATATATTTCTACTGATTATGTATTTGATGGTCGAAATGGTAATTATCACCCAGAAGACGCTATTAATCCTATAGGACGCTATTCTAAGTCTAAAGCTGCAGCTGAGTTGATGGTAAGAATGTATGACAATTCTTTATCTATTAGAACTTCATTTGTTCCAAAAGAGTTTCCTCATAACGCTGCTTTTATAGATCAATACACAAACAGAGATTACGTGGATATAATTTCTCCCTTGGTCCTTAAAGCTGCAATATCTAATAAGATAGGCGTTGCGCATGTGGGCACTGGTAAAAAAAGCGTATTTAAAATGGCACAAAGAAGAAAAAAGGATGTGAAAGCAATTTCTATAAATGATGTTGATTTTTATTTACCCTCTGATGTATCTTTGGCTAAGATAGAAAATAATATTTAATAAAATATTTTAAATTTGTTATTATTTGTTATTGTTAATTATTTTAAGGAGATTAAAATGACAGAAAGAATTCAAGAAGTTAGCTACACAAACCTATCTAAGCAAGCAGTAGGAGCACTCATGATGGCTCTTCAAAAATCGCTTTTAGAACAAAGCGATATTGTCCCAGTACTAGAAGGCTTTAAAATGGTCGAATCATCAGAAGGCTTAGTAGTGCTAAACCCACCACTGGTAAAGTTTAACGAAGAAACTCAAATGAATTTTGACTTTGACGGCGCCTCTGATGCAACAGGCGCAACAGAATAATGCCAATATACGTTTACGAATGTAATAATTGCCTAGGTGAATGGAAGATAAGTCACTCTATGACTGAAACCGAAGAAGAATGCACTTGGTGTCAGTCAAGAAACATTTATAGAA
>Ga0208012_1000325_pt1 | contig 17816 bp, 26 predicted proteins | sample 15BtaG_FD_184090 | JGI IMG/M metagenome (GOLD analysis project Ga0208012, IMG submission 184090) | Marine viral communities from the Subarctic Pacific Ocean - 15B_ETSP_OMZ_AT15312_CsCl metaG (SPAdes) (version 2) | ecosystem: Environmental > Aquatic > Marine > Oceanic | place: Pacific Ocean... | reverse complement strand
AGAGAAAGCTAAGTATGGTGAGATGGTGGATTATGCCGTATCAGGTATGGCTGACTCAGGTTACAGATTCGATTTCAACGATTTACACATAGATATACAACTGGACGAGGCTGCGAAACTTATATTTGACCCCGCACTCCAAAAGTTCGTCAAGGGTAAGTTTGACGAGATGAAGATGTTAGGTATGCCTAAGATTCCTGAGGCTGTTCAGGAGGAGTCTGCCGGTCTGGTGGATCAGTATGGACGTACATTACCGTCAACGGTTAAGGCTGCTGAACCTGTTGATCCTGAAAGTATACATCCGTTAAGGGGGATAGAGAACCTGTTTCAGTTCAAGAGAGCATTCAGAAAACTGCATGATAGTCTGAGCGACTTGAGTAATGAGGACAGTACCGTATTCTGGAATATCCGCAATAGGATAGACTCTGCTATAACGTCTGCGTTGAAGAAGTACCATCCGAAAGGCTCTGAGGTAGTTGAGCAGTTTGAGAAGTCTAACAAGTCATACACCAAGATGCACAAAACGATAGTTACCGGTGTTGTGAAAAGGTTAAAGGCAGAACAGGCAGGGAGCGTAGCTACTGTTCGAGACTTAATGAAGCAAAAGGTGTCATCCAATACCATATATGACGATGTTATGGATGTACTACCTTCAAAAGTTCGTATTAAAACCGAAGGGGAAATAGCGAAGTTGTTAACTGAAGCAGCCACCGTCAGAGAGGGTGATTTTAAGTACGTAGACTCTCCGAGTCTGTATAAGTCTCTATCTAACTTCAACCTCTCAAGTAAAGCAGGTAAAGAATTTACGAAAAGTGTTGGTGACCTTGCACAGATATTCCCTACGGCACACGTATTAGGCCCTAAATTACAGAAGAAAGGTATAGGTGTAGGTTCCGATGCTGTCAGACTGGCAGGGCAACCATCACCGACTTCCATCGCATTTCAGAGTTCTATCCTTAACAACATCCTAGCAGTCGCTCCGTTCACTAAGGCAGGAGGGTCTAAGGCTTTAATGCGTATAATCGCCAGAGTTGTAGATAATCCGACCAATGTTACTGCGTATAAGAACTTCATGAGTATTGTCCCTGAAGAGTCTAAAGAGGTAGTGCTTAAAGACCTGAAGAGTTACCAGAAGCATTTTACGGAGGCTACAAATAAGGTTGTAAAAAATGTGACACGCACTGCTGCTAATGTCGCAGGTAAGACTTTCGGAATGCATGAAGCGTATCAGGATCGATGGGACAACAGATATAAACCGGAGAAAGGTATCCCTGCAAATGTTGCAGAGGAGTTTGCAACTCCTGAAACGATCAACAGCATTTTTGGGCGTGTTGTCCCTAAATCTGAGTACCGAACCAAAAGGTTCATGGATGCGATGAACAGTAGAGGATTTAAAAAGGGGTGGATCAGCAATGGTAAAACGCACTTCTTCCGGCCTCATCTGGAGAACTTACAAAACAACAGCAGTCAGTGATTCATCCACAGATTGCTTCTCCCCGGTCAGTGTCATAGCGATCATTTCCTTAGCGTCAGCTACTGATTTGATCTGCATCGCTAACCCTCCTGAAGCAATTACTTTGTTTCGGTGGGCTTTCTGTAGCGGTGACATCTTATTATAGCTTAACTTCCCTTCTAAAGAGCAGAACCTCCCGTTGATACAGGCAAGCATATCATGAATGCCGGACCTGTTACCGGCGACAATCTTCACAACATACCCTCCGTTTGCTTCAATCAAAGCCTGAACTCTCTTGTTAAGATCAGATTCTTTCATTTATTAATCCTGAATTGAAGTACCTCAGCTTTGCGGATAGGAGGCTTGGATTCACCGTCTGCACGTTTCCAAGGCTTGCATGATAAATCCTCTAAGAAACAAGGGAATAAATCATCTATTTCACAATCGCAGGAATTGCTTTTTGAGTATAGCCCATCGTACTCATTCTTTCGTAACCAGTCCTCTACTATATCTTCCAAGTCCATAATTATCTCTATCATTGACGAAGTGTGCCGGGACTCGAACCCGGAAGCAGCACCAATTCATGACCACCCATGGAAACCGGCATACCGGGTCATAGAAGATATAGGTTAGGGCATAAGCACCCCGCAAAAATCTTCCCGACATATCGAGGTTACTGGAATAACCTGAACCGATAGTCTTCTCCGATATTCAATCCACACTTCTTTTATTTCAGTGATTTAGTTTCAAATAATTTATCAACAAAATTCTGTTTATTCACACTTACTGTATTATACACCTGCTCGCTTAATCCATCTTTCACAACTAAGTAGTGTACAACTATCTTTTGCTCTCTTTTCTTGTTCGCTTGTCTTGCCCTCCTTTGCGTATGTCGGGCAGTTGAAAAGTCCTGAGAGTAGATTATCAGAGTATCATACCCGGACAGGTCAACACCTTCAGCGTATGAAGTCGCCTGAAGGATAGATGCATACTGAAAATGCTTCTCCAACTTCTCCTTCTCAGCAATGTAGTTATACATGATAACCATGTCATCGGTATCACCCCATGTCCGTTTGATGTAATCAATCTTCTCAGTGTTTCCTAACTGCATGTAGTGCTTGACCAATTTATGCTCTGACAGCAACCTGATCTCATTCATCATTGTCCTGACATACCTGTTGCTGTTCTTCTTTAACAACTTGATCATGTTCTTAATCATATCCTCTTCAGAGAGTTCCTTGATCTCATTAACTAAAGCGACACCCCCTTCAAGCATGTGAAGGGTAGTCCTCAGTTTCATAATCGTATCACAGACAAGATCATAACCGTTAAGGTTAATTGCTCTCTTCTCCAGTATCAAATTATAAACCATCTTGGTCTTTTCCGAAAGATCGACATAATGCAGCCTGTCTTCAGGCTCATGCTCAAACCCTAACTCATCCCTTGTCTTGGTATGGAAAAGATGCTCAACGTCTTTAAAACACCTCTCATCGACTTTTTTATAAGTCTCCACCAACTGACCACCTGCGACATATACAGGATCAGGTATCCCATACTCCCTGAACCAGTCATAAGGGTCTTGGATTCCACGCCAAGGAGAGTAGGAACTCAACTTTAACTGATTAAACAGCAACTGGTACCCTTGAGCATACGGAGTTGCCGACATATAAATCATCGGCTTACAGGCACACCTCTCAGCTACATGATGCCACATAGATGACACCTTCGGGAAGGAGGATACATAATTATGTGCTTCATCAAGTATTATCAGATCGTAATCGTCTTCCAACTTCTTCACCTGATGGTAATTCACAACTATGTACTGCTTCTTCGTAGGGAACCTCTTAAACGTATCCCGCCAACCTTCCAATGCTTTCTTCTTGGTAATCACTAACACCCGTTCAACCGTATCCGGGGTGTTCTCAGCAACAAGTATTGACGTTAGAGTCTTACCTGTCCTCTCCTCCCAAGCGATATATACCAAACCATGCTGCTTCAGTATGTCATAGATGACAGGAGCAGAATTACTCTGGTGCGGGTATGGTGTCATCAGTCCTCACTGTTCATCTCTTTATTGATTATGTATATCATACACAGCAGTATTACTACCGCTACGAAGTGTATGATAAGTGCTATATTTTCATCGTTCATCACACCTTTATGAAGGAACTACAATTTTCTTTTTCTGTACTTCAATAACACCCGGTGCATCGTCACCTAAGACACACACCATATGCTCCTTACGACAATGTATGATAACACCGTCATCCCGTTCATAGTAATGCCAGTTCTCAACCTCAAGGTCATGCCTGTACTTACCAATAAACTCAATATTCCCTACCGTCATTATAATTTTATACTTCTTTATTCCTTCACTCATTATATCTCCTGCTACATATTTTCAATTTCATGTTTCATGTTAATTTCCCACTGCTCAGTAGCATTATGGGCCTGCCTGAGCAACTTCCTGAGCTTATTCTCTATCAGCATTTTGCGGGTGGCTGATAACGGTCTGTCCCGGACACCGCTTCCGGGGAGGCACTCACACAACCATACCGCTGTGTGCTTCCCGTCTTTCTCAATCCGGACCATAGCGTTCCTAATCTCACCGCAGTATGGGCATGCTGCTCTGTCTCTATTCATCAAACCCCTCGAACCCCTCCTCCTCTTCCGCAAGCAGGGGAGGGGGTACTTCCACAGTTACCGGGTCAAACGGAATATTCAGAGTCGTTATCATCCTAATCAGCATCTCCTGCTCGCTGAAGTAGGTAACGATGTCATCATCAGGCATAGGTGCCAACTTAGCTTTATACGCTGCTAACGCCTGTTCTCTGGCACGATCAGGCTCGGTAACAAACCTTGCTGCTTTTTTCTCGCCTACTCCTTTCAAACCGGGGATGTTGTCTGTTGTATCACCTTGGCATACCTGACGGTATATCCTCAGTGCTGATTCATCCTCATCGGTGTAATGCCAAGTATGCTTAACGAAGTCAAAGTGCCAACCTGCAATTTGCTTGATGTCCTTGTCTATCCCGGCATGAGCTGCACCTTCATACTTAGTCATCATGGAAGCGATACAGTCATCAGCCTCGTATCCTTCAATAATCATTGCCCCGTACCTCTCCTTCATGTACTCCTTAGCAGTAGTCAGATGCTCAGGTCTGTAACCGTCTTTCCTGTTCCCTTTATAGGGTTTGGTAATTGCTAACTTATACCTGAAGTTGGTCTTCGGAGTTAGAAACAGTTTCATCTCATTTACCCCGGTACACTCAACTATGGTGTATAGGAAGTTATCTACTGTCGATTTAAGATCATCCTCAGACTCCCCCTCGCTCACAGCGGAGCATCGCCAAGCGACTATATCCGCATCTACTGCTAACACCCTGATGCTGTCAGGTGCTTTAGTTTCTGTATGTATCATTAGAACTCCCTGTTAGTTAAGAAGCACTCTGCCTACTCAGGCCGCACACAGGAGGATCGGGTAACGTCATTCCCTACCTGCTATCGGATGCTCTGCCTTCCGGCCATATGACCCACCGAGTCAAGTGCTTCAATTATATGCTTGGAAATACTGAGCTAAGTGATTCTGAACAACGTCAAACGCTTCTGTGGAGTTGTCTGCAAACCACTCACCTCTGACTGTAGGCATAACCTTTTCGTGACTCTTCCAATACCATCCTTTCTTTAAGTATTCACCTGCTGTGTCAAACCCGTTTGACGGGTAAAACTTAACCCGGATCGAAGGGTTTATCTCAGTCGCTTTACTCTGTAGTCTTTGTGCCTTCGCTGTCATGATTATACCGTGTTTAATTTGTTGTGTATGCTTCACAACTCTCAGAGCATCCACCATCATCGCTTAGAGTATGGTTGTCTATTCCTGAGTTGTGTCTGTTTACTGAGTACTCCTTTGCCATCCTAAGTAATGCCTTAGTATCTGTATTACCTCTGAAGAACACCCGTTTCTCCCCTGTTTTATTACTACCGCACAGTCCGTACTTAGACTCCATGAAGTCAGGAATTTCGAATATCTTCGGAGTCTCTGCAGCCAATGCATACAATTTCTTGAACGACTTTTTCCAACACCATGAACAATTCCCCTGATAACCTGACAAATTCAGTTTTATGTCATGATCTTCGAAGAATATGTCTATGTCCTCCTTATCAATATCAGCGTCTACTAGAGGGTATATCAGCTTGTCTCTCAAGGCAGACTTCGACACCCTTCTCGACTCATCTGATCGGATGCCTACCGCCATCGCATAGTTACGTATGTCATTAGCCTTTAAGTACGATTTTATAGGTTGTAATTTTAACTCTCTGGTACAGTGGGGGTACGCCATGTTAGGAATCCCGTATTTCAGTATCATATTCTCAAATAAATCACCGTTCCTACATGCAGTTTCATAAGATCGTATAACGTGAGACGTAGCTTGTCTATGCTTGTGATGTACGACAGATTCTAACCACACTACATTTAAATTATATTTCTTGTCTATCAGATCAATAAACTTAAGAGTCTCCTCCCGTTCCTGTCCGGTATTAGCAAACAGGACGAGCAGGTCAGGATTCTCCTCCTTCAATTTTATTGTCATGTATGCCGAAGTTTTACCTCCGGAGAAACTGGATATTATTTGCATGTCTCCTCTGTTATGAAGTCCAATAGAAATAGTATATTAACCGATGCGTGTGCTGCATGTGGGATGCCTGAGTCTAGGTCTACGTCCTCACAACCTGCGTCACCCATTGACGATATGTGCCTCCCTAACGCAGCCCAATAACGGCCTGTTGACTTAGCGAGTTTCCAATTCCCCTCACCGTACCGGTCTGCTCCATAAGCTGACACCGTTGCTATATCAGCAAGAGTGCAGGAGTCCTGCACTCGCTTCAGCAGCCTTGTCAGTGTAGCTATTTTAGCAGCGTTGGAAGGGCTTGTCATCGACTCGTAATACGCTTGAAACAAGTCACTCTCAGCATCTATCAACAGACTTGCACTCTTAGGTAACAAATCATACCGGGGTTTCATCTTATCATCCTTTTTGAACACCTCCTCAACCTCGACAGTGACCTCATCACTATGACACGCACACCCATTACAATCGTCAACGCACCAGTCAGCGTTTTTACATATGCTCATCTTAGAACTCCTTAGAATAAATTATGTTTTTCTCTGCCTCAATCTCGCCCCAGTTCTTACCTACGAATACGTTTACCGGGTTAGGCAGGTCTTTAATAGTGAAGTACTGAGACATCTCCTCCCATGATTGCTTCATGGAAGTGCCTACGATGTCCACCACCTGTTCATACGTATCGGGATTGTCTGAGCAGTCAATGATATATGAATCATGGATGAAGTTTACAACCTCTGCATCCGCTACATCTTTAAGCGATGTCATGATCTTATGAAACGCCCACTTAGCTACATCAGCACCTGCACCTTGTATTTGAATGTTTAATTGGTCTGTCATCTGCTTGCCTACGTACCTTCTACGCATAGGAGTCTTCCAAGCAATACCATGATCCCAATCAGCAATACCCTGTTGCTGCCATGCTGCGATAGACTTCCATAAGGACTTCCACTCATTCACAAGCCTTATCAACTCTTCCTGTTTCAGATCGATACCTGCTGTCTTTATCAGGATACTGCCAAGCATTCTTGCACTACCGCCATAGATCAGGTTAAAGTTGCAGGTCTTAGCGATTGTTCTGAGTTCCTTGGTGACCTCACCGAAGATAGTCTCCGCTGTAAATGAGTGCAGATCGACACCTTTACGGAACAGCTTCTCCATTTTAGATTCGCCCACTACCGCACAGGCACATCTCAACTCTAATTGAGAGAAGTCAGCGTACACCAATACCCTGTCGTCAGAATCGGAGTATCCGAATACCGTTTTCGTGTTCCGGGGCAATTGCTGTAGGTTCTGATCTTTGGATGTCAGTCTTCCGGACCTCGCACTCGGAGAGAATTTACCGTAGATGCGTCCGTCATCAGACTTGAACTTCTTTAAGAACGAGTTTGTCTTCAGGTACTTCTTCGCTTTAATAACCTTACCTGCCCTTTCGTTGCCTAATATCTCGAATGCAGCAAGTGCTAAACCGTCTGACTGCTCTTCTCCAATGTAAGGCCGGACCTGTTGGTAGGAGTTGACGTTGATCGGCATATCCATCGCTTCAAAAGCAAGTTGGTTTTCTTCAAACATCTCACTTCTTCTCTGCTCAATTACCGGGAAACCTTTATTCTGCATGACCAAACAATTCTCCAACGTCTGCTTGTCGAGTTTGTAGTTCATGTTCTTCACATGATCCTTACAACCGTTCCACACCCTTGGCATGTAATATACATCGGTAGCAGCGTAGATCATCTGCTCATCGATGAGCTTACCTGATTTCCACTTGCTTTTCTGTAAGGTTTTCTTGTCCAGTTTTTGTGCTTCGTAAGGGTCGAACCCTAGCGCATACTTCATGACAGAATCCAGTGAGAATGATGCCTCACGGAACCAATGCAATCGACTTAGCAGGAATGTATCTTGGAAGTTTTCAGGTATCCAATCAGGAGAAAACGAATGTTTCCGGATAGTCGTAATGTCATAATGTGCATTATGCATTACCACTCTTTGAGTATCGAGGAGTTTTATTAACTCATCTGTATCAGGGTCTTCGACTATCAGGACTGTATTCCAGTCTGACTTGTAGAACTGAGCTAATGTGACTGCTCCATACAAACCATCTGTTTCTGTATCGAACATCAGTGGTTTATCGGACGCAGAACACGAGTCCTGTACGGTAGGCAGGTCTACTATAATAAACGGTGTAGATTCCATTATTTCCTCTGTTTAAAGTCAGTTAAGACTGTGTTAATGATTATGAAGAGAGGAAAAACATATAGAGGCAGATGCCAAAAACCTCTCTCCACAATCAACTGTTTACAATGATTTATGCTGTTTGAAGGGTCGCATCCTCCAGTTTCTCGAAACCTTCTCTGATCGCATCAGTAAGATAACTCAACAATTCACCAAACCCGGCCAATTGTTCGTCCTTAACGTCAAGATCGTGCCTCATATACTCCGAATCTTGAGATTTCCGTTCCTCTGCAAACACCATCATGGCCTGTTCGAATGTGATACCCTTCTCTTCGACTAATTCAAGAGCATTATCGCAGATTTCCATCCTTTCAGTTCTTGAGTTCCAGTGTTTTAAGACTCCTCTATCATATCTGGGCTTTTGATTCTGTAAAGTTCCCATAGTAACCTTATTGCTATAGTGTTAACGGAAGCAGATCATATCAGTAATGATCCGCAACCTAAGAATTGTTATGATCTAAAGAGTGATATGATCCACTCCATCGTCATCATCATCAGCACCGGCTAACGGTAGTTCATCACCAAACCCGTCAAACCCATCTTCCTCGTCCTCAGCAAGTACAACATTACCTTTGTACTCAACAAACTTGCTCAGTTGGATGGCGTTGAGATACAGAGTAATCCCTGCACTCTCAGGTCTGGTATACACAGCCATCGCTCCGGAAATCCAACCGATTGAACTGTTTCCGATCAACCTGTCTCCCATGTTGACCTTACGCCCTTTAGAGTCGTAAACGTCTACAGTCTTAGGTTTCCCGTCTTGGAAGGCAGTACCTGTCCAGAAGTTGACAAGTGAGTACCCTGAAGCAGCATCTTTTTCCTTATCCCACTCTTCACGGATACCGTTAGACTTCATCTTCTTGCCTTTCGGTTTATTCTCATTCCAATAATCATTGATCTCTTTCTTGATACCGGCAAGAACAGGGTCATCGTTTTTAAATCGCAGACTGGCAACGTACTTAAAGTTACCATTCAAGTCTTTTTTCCCTTCTCCGGTGATAGTAACCCATACTAATTCCCCTTTACCGGCTAAAAACGGTTTTGCTTTACTCATAGTTTTACTCTCTGTAAGAATAATTTTAGAATTTGGTTTAGAATAGTAGAACAACTCTACTTCACTACTTATATTTTAGCTATTAAGCTAAGTCAACAGCTAATTATTTTTATTTTTCTCGTTCATATCCTCCTTAGTTAAGTTGAAATATTTACTGTTACTGACAGCGTGACGAACAAACGCCATAGACACATTCGGGCATGTCTTCTTAGTCGTCAACTCATAGTGTCCGACCACTCCGGATACAGGTATATTGTATTGTACCATTAAATCCTTCAGGAGCAATGTTAAACTGTCAAACTGTTTATGAGTAAACGTATTCTTACCAATCAAACAGACACCGATAGAGTCTGAATTGAAACCGTAGGCATGTGCCCCCTTCTCATGATCCGACATCCTAAGGTCACCGTTCATCGTTCTTCCCACTTCTACCGATCCGTCAAGAGCAGGTAGTTTGAGGTCAGAAGCGATTCTGCTGTTTAAGATGACGTAATGATACCCTATATCTGCCCATCCTCTGTCTAAATGCCACTTCCTAACCATTGATGCACTACCGAATGATGAGTCTGAGCAGTGTATCACTATTTTATTGATCATTTCATTTCCGTTTTAATATCAGCTAATATCTCGTCAACTTTACTAATACCTAATCTTACAGCAGTGTCATTATCTCTGACGATTCCGCCATACCTTAAAATATTTATATTTACTGACCTCTGAAATATAAATTAATCGACAAAAGAAGACATCAGAATCCTGAGTTCTTGAAAGGTCAACAGATTTATATTTTAAACTCTTGCATCGTTTTAAGAGTATAAAACTGGCAACAAATTAAAATATTACAGAAAGTTACTTTTTAAAATGTTTTAATTAAAATATTATAGAAAGTTACTTTTTAAAAGGTTTTAATTAAAGTGTGACAGATTATCTACTTTATTTGATGATTTATGTATAGAACTATTAAAATCCTAGTAAATGTGGAACTCCAGATGTAGAGTTCCATAAAATCCAGTATATTTATAGTTCATACTTCTCATCGTTAAGGGTTAACCCGGTTAACCCTTAATACGAATCTTCAAAGAAGTACCCAACCTCTGTTACCCCTGAAGAATACTCCTTTTTGATTACATTGTCTATCCGGGTGAACTTATAATCTACTATCTGCCTCGGTTTCCAGAACTGCCACCATTTGCGGTTTGACTTCTTGTAAATGATACCTTCCTCAAAGTATGAACTCATAATTATCTCCGTTAGTTGTTATCGCCTGCCCATTGAACAGCCATTGCTTTGGCAAGTCCGGGGAATGTTTTACTTCTGACTCTTGATCTCTCCTTAGCAGGTAATTTCATACTCTCTACATGCCACATGGGGTCTTTCCTACCGTCCTTATACACGTACATATCAGGTTCAACTACATCCGTAGGGACGAGTTTCGGTAGATTCCTTAACCAGAATCCGGTCTTCTTGCTGTGAGGGTCACCGAAGTGATACGGATGAACGTACTGATCAGGTTTCCTGAATGTGGTACTCATGATGCCTACAGGGTTCTCTACAGCAATCCTCTCTATCGGTGCATCATACAACGCCATAAAGAATCCTATCGCCTTCTTACGGTCTTCTATACGGGTCGGAAACCTCTCTCTGTACTCAGGTTTGAACCACTTGTTACCTGTCACTGTAAGATATGTGCATTCAGGGTGAGCAATCATCATATCATATTTGCCTGTATACGCCTCTTTAATAGCGTCCCTCCGGATATGCCATTCAGGGCGGCCTCCTGAGCATGGCTCAATATCACAACTGTACGCATCATGATTCAGCTTTCGTAATTCTTTGGTTACTGTTTGCGATTCCTCGCAAGCTACAAGTATTTTCATATTACCTCTAAGTTAGTGCTAATTGACGGAATCGCAAATACCTACGCACTCTTCAACTTTAGTTTCTTTTGTGTTATAGTAGGCTGACAGTTCTCCTCTCTCTATCCTGCCTCTGAACGCAGTCAATGTCTCATTCTTAAAGAAATGTACGTCCTTACCTAATTGCTTTCTGATTTTGATCTCCACTCGCTCCCTCTCCATATACACTTCAGGTAATTTCTCATATAACATCTTCCATTGTTTCTTTCCGGCCCGTACACACCCACCGGAGCAGTTATTATGCAGAAACCCTAGTTTGTATAGTTCCGGTTCTTCAATGCCTGCCGACTTCAGGAACTCATCAATCTGTTCAGAAGTTATTTTTTCCGTGATTAGTGGGAGTTTAATTTTTAATCTTATGTCTCTCTTCATAGACAACCTCTGGTAGACGGCTATTAACCGACTTGCCCTGTGCATCTCATCCATCCCAATACCGAAAACCAGCGTATCCCTATCCTTACAGTACTTCTGGAGTCTTTCAGCCTTCAGCACCCTAGAGCAGAAAGGCATTCTGTCGTTTGCCAGTGCTCTGTTATGCTCGAATAACTGTTCCGGACTTCTCCCATCAGTGTCCTCAGTTATCGGGTGATCGAAATACTTACTCAGGTCGTCCATAAACCTGTACAGGTCAGGATGCTCCCATTTTGTGTCGTTGAAATACAACGTAACGTCTTTTTTATCGTAAGTATCCAAAGCCCATTTTGCACACATTGCAGACGCCTTACCACCACTCAAAGCTACTATAATCCTACTCATGATTATCTCCTTTAGTTATTAATCATTCCATAAATCATCTTCATCAGAGTCTTCACTGCTCAGCAGTACGTCACCCATACTGTGCTTCGTTGCCCACACCCGTAGCTCTTCAAACCGAAAACCATAATCGGATATTGTCCCTACTTTCAGTTTCTCAGCCTTCAGGTTCACTTCACGAAGCGACCGGTCAAGCATCGCTTTCCTTGCCCTTGTCCCTTCTGTCATGTGACTGAATATCTCTACTAACAGTCTTTTAGATACCGCTCCGCTCTGCCCTTCCTCTATCAGGTCACCAAGCACACCGTTCTCTTCTGCCATCTCAATCATAGCAGACCGGTTACCTGTAGATACAGCAGCAGCAATACGTTTACTTGCCGGTAAGTGCCTCATAATCAACCGTCTCTTGGATTCAGTCTCAGGAGGAGTTCTGTACTCGTCATGGCTCAGTATCTCATAATTAACAGCTAAGTAATAAGCAAACAGTTCCTGTTCAGCCATGATCTTATCAACAACGACACCCTTACCGCCACCTTCCAACACGAAGTCAGCAGTAGCAAGTTGGTCAGGTGTATCTATCAACACCAACCGTCTGTCTTCAAGGTCCGGAGATAGTCTGTTTTCGTTGGCTGTCAGTACAAAAGTACATTTATGCTTAGCAGGTAACGGGTCAGTGTGCATTGTTCGTAATTGGAATGATTCCTTACCTGAATAACTTTTCAGTTGAGCTAATACTCTCTTGTCCTCCGTAGCGTTTTGAGTCTTCTCTCCGTACTCATCAAGGTTGGCGAATGCTGCATTAGCAATCCACAGGTTGTACTTGCTTAAGAAGTTCTCTAAGTCCACCTCAACTACCAACTGGTAATCAGTACCTGTCTTACTTGCGGTGTTCTCCGTGAACTTCGCTAACCAATCCATGAACAGGTTCTTACCTGCACCGGTACGACCGAGGAAGTATAGGATAACCTCACTGAACTTCTGGGTCGTCAATTTGGTCAACAGGAAGCGGATGATGTACTCTCTCAACGTGTCATCGGGGATTAGGTGCTTGAAGTAAGCCAGCGTTGTAGCCGGAGTCTTACCTTGGAACTCCTCCTCGTAACTCTTCGGATTCAGCAGTACGTCATATGCCCGGTTACGACAGAACAGGTTGTACCGGTTCAATTCATACCCTTTTTCAGGTTCGAGCTCACCAAATTGCTCCAATGGACTGACTATGGTTTGCTTCTGATCGAGGTAATCATACACTTCCGATGTTTTATACCGCCTACCGCCCCTAACAATACTGTTCAAGTGCTTAGGTAGTGCATCAACAGTACTGAACGTGCTCATACCTAACTTGTTGTCAATACAGTAATATATCCTCGTTGTAGGGTCGTAGAACGTACTTACAATGGTATTATACTCCGTCAGTACAAGCGACACCTTGTCACGCCAATTTTCATCGTATACCCACTCTGAGCGGGATAACTGATACTTTATGATCTTAATTATATCCTGTTTTGAGTACGGCTGTGACCACATAGAGTTGACATGCATGATAAATGCTTTGAATACAGTAGGTGACACACTTGAATCACATACCAGCGTACCGCAGACTGACTTAATGTAGTCATTACCCATACCATCAGGCACGTTGTCGGGATGTAGTGTCCGGTCCTGTTTGAACTGTGGAAGGTTCTTGAACCCGCCCATATTCGGAGTTAATATCCGGAATAATTCAGGAGCAAACTTCTTTGTGCTCAGGAATGCCTCCACGAATGGTGACAGGTTCTTGTAGTGCTTCTGTATTGCTCCTTTGGTGACTTCACCTGTCTTGGTTGTTGCCGGTTTCGTCATCTCATTCATTGAATGTAGTAGGCGAAGGTAATCAACCACAACATCAGGAGGTTCCCGTAAGATCGGCATATCAGCAAAGTCCTCCTGTTCCCATTCCAACTTGCTCCGGTTGCCGGATGTAGGTAGGAATTGAAGTAGGTCATCCGTCTGGTAGTCAAGCATGACAGATTCATTTTTAATACGGAATGCGGGGATTCCTTCCATTTTTTCTGTCAGTCTATAGATGATGGAACCACCTACTTTCCCCTTGCTTACAAAGTGGAAACTGTAACCGGGGTCAAGTGCCTTGAACATATTATACGTCTTGTCGTTATCGCAATCGACAGACACAGCACCGGACCTTTTACCACATATCATTGCTCCGGTGATTGACGGGTCTTCTCCTAAGTCTTCAGGGTTATAAGGTTCTTCTAAGTATGTCTCTTTCCATGCAGGGGGGAACTTCGGAAGTTTCTTCTTACCGTTAGCAAGTCTGTCTATCGTACCTGTCAATGGAATTATCTGGAATCCTATGTCCAGAAACGGTTTTACATTGATCATTACTGGCCCCCTACATATTCCCACCTTCCTTTTTCAGTGAATGCTCTCCGTAAAACCCAATTATCCGGTGATTCCTGTATGTCAGGAGTATCTGTCAGCCACATAGGACGAGTACTCCCTTTAAGACCATTAACATCCGCTTTAATGATGTTGTATGCAGTCCGGTAATTCATTTGAGTATCGATTTCCAATACTCTGATAACCGTTGCTATCGGTATTCTCCGTTTAACAAGCGATACCGCTTCGTTAAGCACAGCAATACCTAGCATACTACGCTTTTTATTCATAATAACCTCTATAGGTGGATATAAGGAGATTTGATCAACTCAGTACCTTCCAAGCGATAGATACCTTCGCCGGTGACGTGAGTTACTTCCAACGGAAAGTCGCCGGACCGGATCAATTCTGTTTTGTTTGTACATCCCTGACAGAAGCATAACCGATTATTCATCAGTGCTATATCCCGGATATCGCTAACTATAAAGTGGAGACCTGTGCATTGGTCGTTACTGCTCATTGTACCTCTGAATTTTGTTTTGTCTCCGGTTTTTCTTACCATAAATCTTCCCGGAAGTTTTCACTTTCTGTCTATACCTTGTAAAACTGAACGTCATGAACTCCTTCCTTACTTTGTCTATACTGCTCATTGTGTCCTCTGAAGTATATTGTATCTTATGTACCTAATTCTGAATTAATGAACTCAGATAACCAAAAATAAACCCGGCAATTCACGGTTACCGGGCTACACTGCATACCTGACTAGCTAATCTCGCTAGACAAAACAGGGTAATTCCCTGTTCGTGTCAGATTCTCCCTCAACTGTTCCAAGGTATCAAACCCTAAAGAAGTTGCGGGAATATTAACCCTGTCACGTTCAATCGCCTCTTGCAACTCCTTTAGTTGATGAGGTTGTATTTCTCCACTAATCACTTTAGGGATTAACTCCTCAGTTTTGACTTTTGCGGTTTTCTGCTGCGCAGTCCACAGTTTAAGTCCGGGATTGCACATGGGATTAAGACCTGTTGGTGTTGTCTTCTTGATGCCGAAAGTAACAGCATTGTCACCCACCAACGGCATCCATTTGTTGAAAAAGGCACACTTCATACCGATAATCTTTGAAGTGTCTGACTTGGATACAAAATAAGTATTCCTGTTCCGTTTACGGGTCGCCATACCTACAATAGTAGGTAGTATATCCTTGACTCTGGAGTCCTGATTTGCTTCAAGATACTCTACAATTGATTTGTATGTATCTTTAATTGTTCTTTTATCCATTATCCTCTAGTAGCATATAGTTATCGTTAAAAGACTTAAAAATAAAATGCTTTCATGTACTAAGTGAATCGTCAATAACTAAAAAGTGAAAAACCAAAGAACTAATCCAATAGTGTGATTCGGTTTCACTTAGTAACCACTCCCGATACATCGTAGATACACGTAAGCAATGTTAGGATCATGACATTTTATTCACTACCTCAAAATACCGGAACGTAGACTTCCTCTTTTTGATCTTCTCTTCTTCCACAATGAACCGATTACTGATCAAGTGAGCAGTCTTATGACTGTTCTTATTACTAAACAGCACGCAAGAGTTATGAACGTCAATTACCGGCTCTTCATACCTGTAATTGTCCAGCCGTTGAGCGACTATTCGAAGTAAGTATTCGTTGACCGGCTCTATCATTCTTGACGCTTCTGCTATTTCTGCTAAGAGCGGCACGTTGAGCACTCGCTCTTTTATTCTGTATTTCTTCATATAAGTTATCCTCATAATACCCTGCTAAAGCAAGATTTTTGTTCATATGATCTATCATAGTTCCTTAATTACTTTGGTCAATCCTTAAACTGTTACCGAATCGTAGCAGATCATCTTTTACAGATGCGTAAATATCTTTATAGTGCCTACCTAAACTCATATACTTCTTAATACTTAACTTAGCGTGATGCTCAGCCAGTGTAAGCTCCGCTATCTGATATATGTTCATAGTATCACGTATTTTAGGGTCTCTCTGGTGCATCAAACCAAGTGCTTTATACGTAGCATTCGTTATATGCTTATAGTAGTACCTTGCACTGGTACTGCCTTGATCTGTAGCGTAATCAACGAATTGCTTTATTATATCAGTCTCTTCTTTACGTGAGAGCTTGCCTTGCGTCCGTGCTCCTATCCAAGCAGTGTCTGCTTTATTGGTTTCAAGAGTAGCCAACCTCCTTTCCATTGCATAGAATGCTTCATTGAACTTTATCTGCCATTCAAGTGCCTTTACACCCTTAAATCTCATCACAAGCAACGAGAAGAATTCTCGGTTCATCAAATACGATGTGTATTTCGTACCTCTGTACTCTCTATTCTCAGTTAAAGTTTTAGGGGTTTTCCCAAAACCCCTTAATTTCAGTAAATCTTCTTCAAGTTTTTTAATTCTTTTTACAACTTCTTTATGCTGCTGATTAAATTTCCTTGCGACTAAATGACTGTCACAATATATCTCATCCCTCTTTAATTCTACCAGTTCCATAAAACCCCTAATGATTAACAGTTACAAAATTACTTGTATAAATTAGAGGGTAAAAAACTAAATGTCAATAATTAAGGGGTTTGAAACCCCCCTTAAATATTATAGAGTTGATCTAGAATCGTACCTGTCTATTTCTTCATTTACTCTGTCTTGAATTTCATAATATCCCGCAAGCGATACCGAAAGCAATTCCTCCCCTTCCGGCGTGTATTCTCTAACGTCAATGTCATCACCTCCTTTTTCGGTGGTTACAGTGAAGTTCCCTTCATTGATTTGTAGCATATCCTTTACCTTTATTGATCTGAGCATCTTCTTTTGTAAATGTCATTGGTCTACCCCACTTCTCCGGTGTATTCATGACCTAATCTGATTTTTGAACATGAAAGAGATGTATTCCTCTTCTAATCGCTCTATTTTTGTCTCTAACTTCCTTATTTTCTTCCTTATCCCTGATATTCTCTTGACCAGTCGCTTTTCTCTTTTATTCATTCGTACCGTTGCTATGTGTTTGATGTACCAATTCCCCTCACGAAAAGAGAACCGTTTTTTTATGTCTGCTTCAAATCTGATTAACTCGTCATAGTTCATAGTCCGTACCCCGAATCATAAAGCGGTTTATCTTTTGGGAATCCGACATAGTATGCTTTTGTATCTTTCGGATTGCTTAATCTTGCCTTGATTACATTTCTCGATACCGGAGATTTGACGTATGCTTCCGATACCGAACTGTAGGTTATATCGTCAATACTTACCGGCCTGATATTACCCCTTACGGATGCTCTCCGTTCTCTGTTCCCTATCTTCGTTTTTTTCATGCTGTCCCTGATTTCAATTCGGTTTAAATATTAGAGTACTTATCAAGCAATGTATCAAATTTACGGAGCTTCT
>Ga0208012_1000322_pt1 | contig 17854 bp, 14 predicted proteins | sample 15BtaG_FD_184090 | JGI IMG/M metagenome (GOLD analysis project Ga0208012, IMG submission 184090) | Marine viral communities from the Subarctic Pacific Ocean - 15B_ETSP_OMZ_AT15312_CsCl metaG (SPAdes) (version 2) | ecosystem: Environmental > Aquatic > Marine > Oceanic | place: Pacific Ocean... | reverse complement strand
CCCATATACCCTGAAGATTGTCCATCCATGTATTTTTACCATATAGAGTCGGCTCGTCAAAATGCCAAGTATTGTCGTGTAAATCTTTACCTGGCGCGAAGAAAGATAAATGCATAAAGTGTTTTTCGGCTTCATCACCAGTACTAGAGTATGTTTTAGTGTCTTCGCCATTTCCAAATTCAGTACCATTCATACCGCTCACCCATCTTCTAGGCCCAGTAGTGTGGTATTCATTTGTCGTTACCATACCCTCCAAACCATTAATATGATTTTGGGAAATAGTGTTGTTATGGTGATCTCCAGATGAGTCTACCGATGTCCATCTGCTAACATTTTGCGGAACGCCAACCCAACCATCTATTTGTAACCCAACATTTTCCTCAGTAGCCTCGTCATAGACTAACCAGTTTTCATGTGGGTCAAACAGGTTAGATGTTGACACAATGTCGATAGGATTATCTTCAGTGAAATAACCACCTTCACTACCCCCAACTTCAATTTCGTTCTCTGTAATCTCTGTAAACCATTTTTTTAATGGTGGGTAACTCCAAGCTGATTTAGCTGGCCAAACCCACTGGTGTCCAGGATCATAATCTCGACTACCAGCCCAAGTTACGCAATTATATTTTGCATAATCACTTTCATCACTCTGTCCAGAGGCCATGTGCATAGAATCTACAAACCACCTTGGTTTACCATCTAGTTCACCTAAGATATTTTCCCACATTTCATGCCAATCGGTTAATCTAGCGTACCCACCCAAAGGGTTGAGGTTAGTGTTATTACCTCCATCCGATTGTACATTGTTGCCGCCATCATGATAAGTTGGGTCTCCAGAATAATTTGTTAAACCATAAGGGTTACCACTTTGAAATATAAATGGATTAGATGAATGGTTCTGCGTATCGCCGTTGTGATCATCTTTCCAATACCAAACACCTTGATCAGCCATTACCTCAAACTTATCTAAGTTGCTTAACTCATTACCAGTTTCTACTATACTTGTTATGTGGTTTTTTGATATTTTAACAAAAAATTGCCCTGAGAAATTTTCATCGTCTTTAGCAACTCTTTTTTCTACTTGCAAAACTAAATCTTCATGAACATGAGTTTCATTTTGAGAATCTATCGCAGTACCGTTCACGTGAGCTATATTAGCATCTTTTTCAGTTATGTCTCTATTTAGTTTTAAAACGTATCCGCTACTCCCCTTCCAACCACCAGAAACTTTATACTTTGAAGAAGACGCTCCACCATCTCTAAACCAAGAGACGTAAAGATTTTCAGGCATTTTCTTGTGTTCGGAGCTTACACCGGACACAGACACACCTTCAGTTAACTCACTTCTATACGCACCACCACCGTTCCAAGCAGTGATATCAAGGATAATAGTATCTTGATTGAATTTATCCGGTCTTTGACTTGCGTGAGAAAAAAGCCTGTCGTATGAAGATGTAGCGTTTTGATCAGTCATGTGGTTGTTTGTGGTGTTTGACCAAGTACCTAAATTAACTAACTCATACTTTATAGCGTCAGGAGCTTCGTCTTGAATATCAATAACAGTAAATTTGTTTTCAAAACTAATTTGTTCTTCCCCAACGCCTATTTTCTTTTTTAAGATTATAGAATCTTCTTTTGATATTTTATTTCTATCAGACGATGGGAACGACATCCATAAATGCCCTTCTGAATTATCTAACTCATAAGTACTCTTACCCGTCCAAGCGCGTTCCATGGCTAGATTGTAATACTCTCCACTATTTTCTTTTACAAAAAACTTTATTGAATCAACCCAATCTGGAAAATTACTTTCAACACTAGCAATCATTTGGTTTGATTTACTAGCGTTTTTTGTGCCATCATTTTCTGCCCAAGGAACATTGACAGCGCCACCACTTGATGTGAATACAGGTGTTTCTCTACCAAATTCATCGCAGTATATAACTCCTAACTGATAATTTCTTTGAGATTTTATTGATGGTAATCCTTTGGTGTCAAAACTCCCAACAGTTTTCTTTCTGTCAGTATAATCTACAAATACTTTTGGCTTAGATCCTATCGTATAGTTTTGTAAGTAGTTACCATAAATAATTCTACTACCACTAACCTCTTGCGCTAAAGCTTTTCTAGGAACATTGTCCCAAGGTCTTAATAATTGATTAGCTGGTAAAGCCGCATAAATATTTTCGTTTTTAACAGTGTACTTACCTGAGTTGTAACCGGCGTCAGCAGCTGGCATCCAAGCCTTAGGGGAAGATAAGTTACTATCATATCTCCCTATACCACCAACAAAGCTTTGCCCGTGCTCGTGGTTAAAAGCAGACGCGTGCCACTCAAAATCAGTGTGTTTAACCGTGCCTATAGAATATATAATTGGTGAATCTTCTTTTTTATATAATAAATCTACCTCCACAACATCCTCTGGCGTATTTATAGTTATAAAATCCATTAAATCTACAGAATGAATAGCATTAACCATAGCCTTATTTTTAGGATCCTTTACGCTATACGCATCGTCTTTACTGTATAAAATACTACCATCGGTTGATTTATCAGTATTTTGCGTATATTGAGGGTTGAATACAGGTTCTGTAAAAGGGGCAAATGCAGAAAACTCTCCATCCGCGTACTTATATCTGTAAGAAAATCTTGGGAATTGCTCTTCAAATAAATTTGGTTTTTTATTTGTTGTTTTTGTTTGTTCTTTGTAATTTATTTTTACAGAAGGAGCTTTTAAAGGTTTAGGTTTTATAACCGTTATATGTTTTTCTTCTATATCTAGTTTTATGTTTTCAGCAAAAACAACATCCCCAACTTTAAAGTCTTTTTCAGTATGACCGGACCTATATCTAAAATGCAGGCCGTTATTATTATCAAAAGCCCTAAGTACTTTACTACCCAAAAGCTCCCCATCTCTATAATGCCTGGCTTTAAAATCGTACCCCGCTCCACTATATCCCAGTAAGTTACCAGTGCTTGAATTCCCATCCGCATCATAAGAACTAGAGGTTGAATTATCTATATAACCACCATTGGCATCTTTAATGTTCCCGTAATCATCTACAAAAGCGTTGAAATCAACACCAACCGCAGCTGCTAACCTTCTTCTTTCATATGCAGAATACAACCCAATTTTAGGTCTTTTTTCTATAGGAGTAAGCGGGGGATGATAGGCTGCATGAAAGCCCCAACCACCATCACCAGGGTTATTAAGGTTGATAATGTATTCCACCGCAATACCAGTAAAACTATTATTACCAAAACTTAATTGCGTGTGGGTATTTATATTTGTGGTTCCTTCTTTACATCTTTTTATATTTATCTTTTTTGGTTCACCCTTGTTGTCTGACCAAAATAATAAATCACCAATAATATTAATACCTGTTATTGTGTTTCCAAAAAACTTTAAAACAGCTTTTTGAGTACCCCCTTTTAAGTCTACCAATACAGGTGAAGCTATATCGTGGTCAATATCATATTCTAATATTACGTCTTTATCATACTTAGATATGAACCAGTATAGCTTATTGCTTTTTTCGTCGGCAATACTACCAACACAGTTGAAATCTGCTCCAACTAAGCTATCCACTCTTTTGTTTCCAAGAATGTTTTGAACAGTACCAACGTCAGATCCTTCAGACGTAGAGACCTCAACATTTAAAGCGTGTCGGTATTGTCCGTTTGGTACTAGTCTCTCGTCAAGATCCTTATTCATTTTACCCCCGGTAAAATTGTGTCTAACTTCTGGCATACTTATTAATGTTTTATTTGTTTCGACTTACCTCTTAGAACTTGAGTAAGTTCTTCTAACTTGATGCTAGATAATCTTAACTTCGCTTGTCTGATTGCTGCAAATTTCTCTTTTTTAAACCTAGGTACTAACTGCTGGCCATAGAGAGATGTAGATATCATAGCGTGAGATATCCATTTGTACATCGCTTCTTCAGCAAATTTATGAACCTGCATCTCGTCATCTGTACCAAGGCTATCACTTATGTAATCTAAGATCACAGTTTTTCCTGAAATATTAGATGAAAAATGTATTCTTCCTAACCTAGGGTCTATATAAAAAGATCCATTTGCTTGTGCGTGTTGTGGGTCCAATCCATATCTTTCTCCACCCGCTGGCCAATAAGTATCATCTTGATAATCGTCTTGATTTTCTGAAGGCGTACCTGACTTGTAGCTATTCCAAGTTGAGGAATTAGTCGCGTGTCCAGCTTTAGCTTGAAGAGACGGTTGTGCTGTTGAATCTATTAGTGATATACTGTCTACTGTATTTTTTTGGTGTGTGTTATTCTCTGATTCTGTTGGAAGTATTGGAGTGCTGCCACCAACCGTTCCTTGACTATAAACTGTTTGTGCGTCAGAATTCCAAGGTGAATAACTCTGCACATACACCCAGATTGTATCATGGGCTGTAACATCGATGTCTTCAATTTCTTTTTGACTAGATGTCCCATCGCTCCACTCTAAGTATCCAATGTCGAAGTTGTCAGAATTAGTGTTTGGAGTTGGATATGTACTGTGGTTTTGAACAGTGTGATTACCGTCAACAAACACACTGCTACCACTGTTATTTGTCACGGACCACCCAACACCTGGATCAGTAGAGGTGATACCAATTCTTAATACTCCAAAATCACAAATCAAATCACCACCAGCGTTTGTTTGTTGAGCACCAGATAAACCAGATGCCTGAAGAGTAATGCTATTAGTGTGTGAAACGCTAACTTCTTGCCAAGCGCCATACGCTCTACTACCGGGGGCGTGCCAGAGCTGTCCAAATTCTAGCTCTTCGTTAACCAAGTTTATCGTATCGTATATGTTGTTAACATAATATTTAGTCCCAGCATTGTTTGTGTACGTACTATCCCAAGCTTTACTTTTCCCCGGCTTAGTAGTAGTCCAAGTACCATCTAGCTCATCAGCAAAATCTCCATTTACCACCAAGTTATCCTCCACTCCAAAGAAATACTTACCATCATCTTGTTGGCGGATTTGAAATGGATTTGAAGTAGAGTTTGTTGGATATAACGGGTGTTTAATACCAGCGGTATCCACCCATGATAACTTTGTGTAACTCACATAATCTTGAGGGAGTGGCATAACTAATGTGGGGGGTAAATCTATTTGATGTGCTTTTATAGACTTGAAAGTATCAAAGGATAATTCCGCTAGCGCTCTTTGAGCGTGGAAAGCCACATCTATTCTTCTTGCTTTTGGTATCACCTTATTCTCACCAACATATACCACCATAAATTGGTTTATAATATCTTCTAAAGATGTAAATTGATAATTACCATAATCATTGCCTTGATAGTATTCTTTGTGAGTATTGTTGTCTAGTAATCCCATTTATTATTGTTTTTCTTGTTGTATTTTTCTCTGCTCTTCTAGAGAAGCTAATTGAACTAACGCCGGGTCTTTGACGTTGATACCCGCTAGTTGTAATATTTTTATTACAAGCAACGTTTCCTCTGAGGGGTGTAATTCAAAATCCTGAAATCCAGGAACTAAATCATCAAACATAGCGGATTCACCGACTACCACATATGTCCAGTTTGGTTTACTAGGTTCGGCTACGTAAGAAAGCAAAACACGTTCAGGCGGTACTGGGTATGGATAAACTCTAAGTTTACTTCCTCCGCTGGAACTTGATATCATAGTGTAAACAGGTCTCGAATAATTCCAATCCGTTAACGGACCAAGCCCAGCGTTAAGTTCGCTAAGCTTAACATGTTCGGCGGTTTTAAAACTGCCCGTGATACCGTAATCAACCCTCACCATTCCTAACCTATATATATCGGGGGGTAGGCTCACATCACCCCAGTTTGCCGAAAGCCCCGCAACTTGGTCATACTTTTCGAAAGCACTAATTTTTTGCTCTAATAATTCAACTATATCGCTATTGGCTTTTCTCTCAAACTGCTCTAACTCATAAAAATACTGTCTAAAAATATCTTTTTGCGCGTGATCGGCAAATAGGTTAAACTCCTGGGGTGTTATATAACCCCTTTGCTCTTTGTTAGCTATTGCTAAAACTTTTTGATACACCACATCTACACTTACCATAATTTCTTTTTAATTTGTAGTTTACGATCGCCCCGTAGAGCGACCGCATCTACAGTTAGATTAATTTAATCTTTTTTCAATATTGGAGTAAATCTCCATTCCTTCGTCAGTTTTAAACCAAGCGGCTAAAGCTGAATAAGGGTGTTCATCAAATGGAACATTCATTAGCTTTCTATCATTAGAACCCCACGTAAATGTTCTTTGATCAGAGGATAATTTTAATATCCCCATTTCAGTTGCTTTGATACCAAAGTTTCTAAGCACAACGTTTTCGTCATTTACTAATTCTAAGAACAAACCTGGGTTTCTCTTAGCGTATAATAGTAAATCTCTTTTAAGCTCCTTAGAACTCATCCCTGATACCTCAGAACCTTTTTCTACACGCATGACTGCTTCAGCCATATCTATATCCATGTTTTGAGCAGCATTTAATGCTTCTATCTCTAATTCAATAAGCTCTACTTGATTGCTAGCTATAGCAACGGGTTTGTGCTCCGCATATTTTTTATTTAAATCTGGATGGTATAAAGATAATAACTTTTGTAAAGTTTGTTTGTTTTTAGGAACATATAATACTCCATCTCTAAAAGTGATATGTGCTAATCTAGCATTACCCTTAAACTCGTCAACAAAAGGTGTTTTTTGATTAGTGGTGTACTTTAATTCTCTTTCATATCCTTTCTCCTCATCGAAGTAATAAATGTTTGAAGATTTTAAAGTGTGAGATAGTGCAGCTCCATTTTTTAAAATATAGCGCCTATCCTTCATTTCCCAATTATTTTTTTTCGGTAATGGTTTTTCCATAACCGGTGTTTCAACTTCTTCGAAGTCTTTTTCTATTAAAGGTTCTACGACCTTTTGTGTTTTTTGTTTTTTTGCCATAATATAATATATAATAAAATTAATAAAATAAAAACCATCCCCGTGTTTCAGGGGACGGTTTTAAATATAAATGCTTAAGCAGTTAATAACATGAAGTTATTAGCTCCTTGAGTAACTAAACATCTTTCAGATAAGTGGTGTACTTCCATAGCATCTAAGCTAGATGTAGCTGCACCAACAGATCCAGTGATCCAAGTTTTCATTTTTCTTGATTCAGTTTGTGAAGCTCTGTATCTTATATGTAAGAATGGTCTCTTAAGGTTTTTACCTAAAGACTGATCGTAAACTGAAGAAACTCCAGCTGGAACGATAACACCATCAACATCACTAAAAGCACCTCTTGTAGTAACATCGTTTAAGTATTTCCAATCAGATTTGTAGAAATCATAAGATCCACGTCTGAAACCTGAGAAACCTAAGTTTAACGCCATATCTTCAGAGTTATCGAATACTCCATAAGAAGTACCACTAGCACCATAAGAGTTCATAGAAGCTAACATGTCGTCGATCGCTAGAGCAGTTCCTCTGTTTAAGAACATCATGTTTTCTTCAATAGAGCCTTGCTTATCAAACTCAGCAAGAATTAAATCAAATGAAGCTAAGTTATGCGCCGCTGTATCATCCGTATTAAGTTGATCGATAGAGTTACCTCTTTTCTTAATCGCAGAGAATAAACCTTCAGTACCAGACTGAGCGCCTAATACAGCTTCTGTTGCAGCTGCACCACCATCACCATCATCAGCAGTTAATTCACCCTCAATACATGTCATTTCACAGTAATCAGCGAATCTAGACACAGTATCACCAGCAGCTTTTAAATACCACAAGTAACCGTTTTGACCATCTTCTCCAGAAACCTCAATCCAACCAATTGCAGAAGCATCAGATCCTGATACTTCGTAAAGGTCTTTTAAGATAACCGGTTTGTTAGTGAAAGATAAGAATGCTGGTTGAACAGATTCTCCTCTTCCAGCTACACCTTTAGTGTATTCAGATCCAAAAACGAAACCTGTAACAGCTCCATCAGTAAATGTGAGGTCACCCGTAGCACTAGAATCCATTTTTGATTGAGTATAAGGTATACAGTCATAAGTAGTACCATCAGACGCTACAGCTGTAACGTAACACTTAAGAGTTCCTACGCCCGATCTGTTTAATACAACTGTATCACCAAGTCTAATTGTATGAGTTGTATCCGTTGTTGTTACTTGTCCAGCACCTGTTGCCGCACCACCGTCAGCGTCGATAACACCTGCCGCTGATAAATGTAATTGTCCTTGCTCTGACCAAACCACTTGATCAGCTTGCATTGCTTCTTCAGCGCCTACTTGCGCTAAGAAACCTGAAATTGTTCTGTTACCGAAAACTTCAGCTTCCTTTTCCATTAAATCAGGTAAATATTGTTGAGCCCAACCGCTGTTTCTTAAATCAACGTATGCTGAAGCTACAGTTTGTTTACCTGGAGCTGGTACCGAGTTTAAACTCCCACCAGCCGTAATTGTTCCTATTGCACTTGCCATTTTTTATAAATGTTTTAAATTTGTAATTATTTTCTATTTTTAATTTTGAACTTAAAATCAGAAGAATCATCACCCAACACTTTAAACTTCATACCACCCGCTTCAATTTTTCCATGACTTTGTCTTGGGTTCATATCAACGTTTTTGGATTTAGCAATACTATTTTTCATAGCATCTGCTTTTCCTTGTTCGTAAAAGTGTTTTGCAACAGCGTCCGCATTCATTGCTGTGTATAGAGATTTATGATAACCCTTAGCGTCTGTTAAAGCAGAGTTCTTGTCCAAAAACTTTTTGGTGAAATTGCTTATGTCGCTCTGAGTGTTTTTAACCTCTTCAGCATTGTTTACATTAAACCTGTATTTCTTGTCACCGACGTTATATTCAAAACCTTTGAATTTGTCGTTGAAAACATTTTCAGTTTTCTGTGTAAAAATATCAGAGTTCGTTTTAACTGTTTTTTGAGTTGCTTCTGACTCCTTGTTGTACCTATCAAAGAAATTAATTGCTTTCTGTTGCTCAGTTGTGAGTTTCGATCCAGCTTTAATCTCTTCATAGTATTTAGACTTTTGCCCGTCTAGGTGGCTTTTAGCGCTGGCAACTTGCTCTTTAAGCGCTAATTTCTTTCTACGTATATCTCTTTCGTCGTCAATATCTTCGTCGAATGAGAATGTATCTTCCATAAGGAAGTTAATTTCTTCATTATTTAAATGAGGTTTCGTTTGCTTGTAGTATTCGTACAATAGACTTTGGTCGTCTAACTTTGAATAATCTTGATTAAGCTTAACATAATCACTTAAATCACCTCCAGTTTCCTCCATAAAGTCCATTAACTTTTGGATATTCTCTGGTAATGGTTTTCCAGTAGCCTCAGCTTCAGCAACAGCTTCTTCAATCTGCTCTTCAACCTCTTCAACCTCGTCTTCAGTAATTTCTTCTAATACTGGGGTTTCTTGAGTTTCAGCTTCTGATTGTACATCTGTTTCACCCGTAACCTCAGTCACAACTTCTTCAGATTTTTCTTCCGCCACAACTTCTGTTTCTACTTTTTCTTGTGGAGGTGCGTTTAAATCTACCTTAATAACGCTATCGTCATTGGCAGATTCAAATTTGCTTTCATCAACCGTTTCTACGGTCTGTTCTTGGGTAGTCTCTTCGACTACTTTTTCGTTTTCTTCTTCCATAATATAATATAATAATAATTAATAAATTCTAACTAGGGTCAAACGAACCTAAATCAAATCCCCCACCTAGTATATCATTACCTGCGGACTCAAAGTTTTTAGGTGGTTTTCCACTATTTCTTTGCTCAATCATCTCTGATTGTTGTGTTGCTTGTATCTTTGTTCTTTCGTCTTTACGATCTTCTTTTTGTTTTTCTCTATCTTTCATTCCATCAACCTCAATTCCCTTAAGCTGCATATTGTACTGGAACTCTAAGGCCATAAGTTCTTTTTTGAGAACAACTTCTTGTTGCATTTTCTGTATATCAATTTGAGCTTGCATTTGGTTTAGCTCAGCTTTACCAGCATTTAACGCTTGGTTTTTTTGAACTTCAGTTTGAGCCGCAGCTTGCGCAGCTTTAGTATTAGACTCTGTTTGAGCTTCAATATTTTCTAATTGCATAGCCCTATCTTCTTCTTGTTTTTTCTGTCTACGTATTTTTAGCATTTGATTAGCTAATTTTATGTTACGTATTTCTCTAAGATCAATAGCATCTTCAAGTTCTATGCTTTGCTGCTGTAGTGCCATTTGAATATTATTTTCGAGTAATTGTTTTTCCTCTTCATCTGGGGTTAACTCTATAAATATACCAAAATCATACAAGTGTAAATTTTTTATTTCTTCTAAGGTGGCCGCGTTGTGAACACCTATCGCTTGTATAAAAGCGTCTTTTGTTGGCGAGTATTCTATAATATCAGATATTCTAAGTGACAAACACTCTGCTGTTTCGGCTGTTAAAAACAAACCAGCTTGTAATACATGTCTTGTTGCTACATTTGAATTAGCAGCTGCCATTTTTTGAATACCAACTAAAGCATTTTTATCTGGCATACTACCGTCTCTAGCCTCGTTGAGCCCAGTCACATCTCTTATCATTTGTAGATAGTAGTTATATGTGCCAATTAGCGCCTGCATTTTGTTACCACCAGATCCAGATGTAATTTCTTGAATGGGTACTTTGCCCGGATTGTGATCACCTTCACTTGTAAAGCTTCTTCCAATAACAGAACCTGTTTGGAAGAACATGTTTAAAGCTTCTTGTGGGTTATAGTTTGTTCCATTACCTAAATCAACCTCAGCCAAACCGTCAACATCTAAATAAACTCCATCTGGAACCATTCTAGACATTACTTGTTGTAATTTGAGGTGTGTTAACTGAATCATATCAGCAAAACCTGTTATACGCTTTACTAACGAATCTATCTTGCCGTTATACATTCTAGGAGCGACAATATTATAGTTCATTTTAACTTTAGTATAATCACTTTTTGGACGCATCATGTTTTTAGCCATCTCCCACTTAAGTAGCTTGTCTGTACCTAAAATCATAGCCCCATCGTAAAGGCACTCTATAGATCTTAGCATTCTACCATATCCACCCTCTTTGTCTTCTGGTGGATTAAAACTATCATCCTTGGGTATGATTTTGTCAGCACCTGTTCCAGTTTCTTTAACTTTGTAAACCTCGTTCATATAGGTTTTATAATTAAAGTATAAAACTTGAATAATGTTGTTATCTTCATTGCCCGAAGAGTACCTAGTACTACTATTGTTTTTATTAAACGTTTTATTCTTCATTATATCTTCAAGATCGCTCTCTGATAAATGAGGGAATTGTTTTGCTAATTCGTTTACTGGGATAGATTTCACCTCACCAACATAATATATATCCTCGAAATAAGGCGAATCAGTATGAGAGTAAACCAAGTTAGCTGGATCAACGTAATCAATAACAACTCCTTCAGCTGTATTAAATGAAGTTTTAACAGCGCCAATACCCAGAACCGTTAGATCATAATAAAATCTTTTCTTTATTAATTCATAATTATTTCCTTCAAACAAAACTTTTAATGCTTGCTCTTCAGCGATTTCAATGGCTTGCTTATAACTAAGTTGCATGTGTAGCCTAGCCTCGTCAACGGTTTGAGGGTTTTGTGATTTATCTCCTTTGGTTATATCCATCCCGAATTGAGCCGCAAAATCATTAATATCTTTCATCTCTATGTCCGATATTAAATTTTCCGCATAGTCAGTTCGTTGTTTTAAACTAGTCGGATCTTGTGCAAAAGCACTTATGTCATAAGTTCTTTCAGCAATACCATTTACAACTATATCCACAAATTTAGATATAATTGGAACTGGTTTCCAGTCTAAATTTAAATAGGACAAATCACCATTTATAGATAACTCATCCTTATACTTTTGGATAGACTGTTCGCCTCTAGCGTACAATCTTAAATTATGAAAATCATTATGATTAGATTTATACCTACTATTACTTCTATCGTTGTTAAACCACTCTTGTTCTATTGCTTTACCTACTTTCAAACCATAATCGTAACTTAACTTTTCAGCATCGCTAACTGTTTGACTCGGGAAATAACTTTTAATGCCAGACTCTGCCATATTTATTATTTGATTATTTGTGAATTGCTTCCAGTATTACTATACTTGGAAATGTTTATGTTTAGTGGTTGTTTTTCAACCTTAGCGTTTGGTGCGTATAAATGTCTATTGTTAGCCATGATAGCTAAACCAGAACTTATAGACGCATCATGCTTTGTTCTTTTGTTTATATCAAACTTACTCCAATCATTTAACAGTTCGTTGAAATATAAATCTCCAAACGTTCCATCTTGTTTCATTCCAACGTGATCCTGTATATACATCTCAATTGCAGCAGCATGAGCTTGTTTAATATCTTCTGAGGAGTTAGGTATTCCACCAACTTCTTTTTCTGCTACAGATAGTTTGTTCCATATCTTATCAGGTCTGTTCATGGAAAACCCTCTGTATCCTCTTCGTCTTAAATAATACAATAGACGAGGTTTATTGTTCTCTGCGAGTATAGGCATCCCGTAAAATACTAGAGCCATTAGAACGTCCTCAAAAAATATTTCAGCTGTTGGTGGTCTTGATAAGTATTCTAAAAAGAAACTGTTAGCCGGAGCGTCTTCCATACTAAATCTAGTTAAGCCATGCAAAGCTCCCTTGGATCCAACTCCATCTACTGTACCTGATATATCGTAACTATCACAACCAAAAGCTCCCATGTGTTCATTACCAGGATATTTAATACCGTTTTTAAGTACAACTCTATTTTGTAGTTGTTGAGGTGGAACCCAACTAACTTTAAATCTTCCTTTTGGATCTGGATAAAATATAACTTGAGAATCTTTTATACCATTTACCCATTGAAAATTACCTGTTGTAACCCCTAAGGTTCTAGACAACTCCTCATTGTGGTCTATCTGCTCGTATATTTTAACTAAGTTAAATATACTTCCTTTCGTCTCATCTCTAAACGCGTGTTCAGTTGTTCTTGGGAATTGACGGTAAAATTCGTTTAATCCATCTTGATCGTCTTTTAACCCATCAACCTCATTCTGCCAGTTATCTATTACACCTACATCTATCAGTTCACCGTCTGGTGCGAATCTATCGATATCAGGAGTAGTAAAGACTGGAACTCCATGCTCGTCAATAAACCCTTCATAGTTCCATTCCATTGGGATAAACAAAGAGTATAAGCCAGACTTTGTCTGACCATTTCTATTTCGTTTCGTGACATCTGAGGCATTGTATAGTTTTTTAAAATTCTCTCCACCTTTATCTAAAGCATTTGAAGTTGAGCCCATCATACATTTACCAATAATTCTACTACCTAATCGTAAACATGTTTTTGTAACCCTCCAGTTATTTAAAATATTATCAGGTCTTTCCCACTTACCACTTTCATCATGTACTAGTAGTGCTAGTTTCTCACCATCATAACTATTGTCTCCAGTGTTTTTCCAATCTATAGTTGTATCTAATCCTTGTATATCTTCCAGCTTTTCATTAGCTGTAATCTTTTTTCTTGTAAACTTGCTAGCAGGTACACGATAAGCAAGCTCGGACTTAGGACGATCCATACCATCTTGGACAGGTTTAAAAAAGAATGGATAATTGATTGATATAGGGACAACCTTGTCGGTAAACATTTTTTTAGCATCAGCTCCTGATTTAGATAGTATTCCATATCTACTATCACTCGCAAGAGTGGCTAAATTAACGGTTTCTGCAGAAGACATGAAAGAAAATCCAGAACGTCTATTTTTAAGGTAGCACATTCCGTAACATCTCTTATCTGCTTTACAAGCTTCCCAGAATATATAGAACAATCTATTTGCTTCTCTAAAATCTGCGGCACCTACGTCTATCTTACTCCATTGCAAGTACATATAATGTGTACCTGTTATCCAAATCGGTTTACCATTGTTTGTAAACCAGAAACCCTCTTCCCTTCTTCTAAATTCTTCGTCTATATAATCATGCCATTGATCTTTCTGATCCTCTGGATATGATCTCCAATCGAATATATTCTTTAAACGTTCTAATTCTTTTGGTTGTTCGAACTTAACCCATTTATCCTTTGGATGTTTATATACATCTTTAGGTGCTTTAGGTAAAGCTATGGCTAAGTTTTGTATTTCTATAATCTCACCTATCTGCCCATTGTGAGATAACACTATAATATCGTGTTCTTTATCGTAACCGTATTTCCATTTCTTACCCTTATTAAGTCTACTAATAGTGGTCTTTTTTACAGGTTCAACGGTTTTAACCAAACTTTGCTCGTACATTACTTAGATCTACCTTCTGCGAATCCTTTAAAAGTCTTTTCCTTTCTCTCTTCAGGTGTTTTTCCCTCCAAAAGGTTTTCTTCTTCTTGAATTCTGTTAAGTATCTCAAATGCGTCAAATATAGCTAGTTTTTTAGTAGCTGCGGCATTTTTGAGTCTATCTGCTGATATATCATCGTCTGAATCAACGATTGCTTCCTTAGCTACTTTAATCAGCTCTTCAACTGCTTTGTGCCCAGCTTGGATTATATTCTTCTTCGTTTCCTTGATGTTCATATTTGATTGTAATAAAATTAGATAAAACTCGAAATAGTCTCTCGCCATCAACGATAAACTCATACTCACTACTTGGTCTATAACCAACTAGATCACCAACCTCAACTGTACCGTCAGAATATTTAACGATACCTTGTAAAGGTTTTTCAGATTTAGTGTTAAACTGATCTGTAGCTTTTAAAGGTATTACAAAGCAATATCCTTTTGGAGCTATCCACTTATCTTTTCTTTTATATAAAAAGATTTGATCGTCGTTTATAAAATAGGTATCTTCGTTAAAGTAAGCTCTACTATTTTTTTCAACACCTTTTACGTTATGCCATCTACGAAATACGTTATGATGCACTATAACCGTATCCCCTGGTTTTATGTCTGTATCACCAACAATTGGAGTTGATATAACCTCTGCTTCCCTATTAACATATTGATGGTTGAAAATCTCCGTGTTAAGAATTAACTCTCCACCATCTAGTTTTTTAGTATTGTTATATCTTTCTCCTTTTGGTTTTACAACGAAGTCGTAAACGCTCTTCATTAGTATTCGAGATTATACTCTACAGACACAGCCATGTTTTTGTTAAAGTCTTTCCACGGCAACACATCATTTTTCTTTTTGATATACACGGAGAACTTATTCTCCTCTTCTATAATATCGCAGATAGTATGACCACCATACACTTCTTGCCCCACGGCATAATGCATGGCGTCATTCTTATAATCTTTACCGATACTAATCTTCCTTATTAACTTCGACATCTAATGGGTAGTTTATAATACCATCTTGAATATTAACATCAGCTGTGCCGTATTCCTTCTCAAACTCCTCTCTTATCTCACCAACGGCTTCTTGTAAAGCAGATATATGGTGCATAATAGCGTGTTTTTTAGTCTCCATTTGACCTATCTCTATTTGAGATTTGTTTATATCATTTATTACCGCTTGAACTTTCTCCAATTGTTCATTGGTAATCTTCTCAGGTTTAGCACCTTTAAGTTCTTTAATTTTCGCGTTTGTACCTTTTGTTTTTGTTGTTGCCATAATTTAATTTAATTTAGTTTACTTCTTTACTTTTTCTAATGATCTGCCGCCGAAGTAAGCACCGATCACGGTTATTAATACTAATTGTAATAAGTCTGTCCATTTAGGTTCGACTATAAACTTTATTGTTCCAGCGTCAATGAATATCATTAAAACTGTGGATACTACCAAGAAGGCTAAAACCAACGGCCTTATGTTCTTGGCTAACCACGAATCTGATTTCATATCAGCTTCCCATCGAGATGTAATTTGCTTTTCCATCTCTACCTCATAATCACTTATAAGTTGCTTAATTTTAAGCTCAGCGGCAAGTTTTTCTTCTTTAGATGTATGTAGGTTGTCTATAATCCCACCTACGCCTTTTACAAGTTCAGTTGCTCCAGAAGAAAATATGTTTGATAATATACTCATATTAATATTTTCTTTTCTTCTTCTTTTTCTTTGGTTTCGCTTTTGGAAATGTTGGCATGTTATCTGTCTTTATCTTTAATCATATCATCTATGGCTTTGTTATAAACTTTATCCGTATATGACTTGTTCTTATAAAACACACTTCTCTCTGAAGTGGGTAAGTCTTCCTCGCCTAATAGGATTCTATATATCCTACTAATCATTTGAGAGCATTTCCATGAAGTTTTAAATACTGAGTACTTAATTGTTGTTCTATTCCTGTGTCTCCAGGTTTCGATCCAACCTTCTCGTTTTAATCTCTCCCATCTGTTTTTATCCCATGAGTATGTGTAAACTCCATTGATAAAATCGTTTCGTGTAAATCTTCCTTTACAATCTAAATAAATTAATAATTCTAAATCTGCGTCTTTGATACCATTAGTCTTGCAAGCCCACTTTCTAACGAGTCTGTAATACTTAAGTATGTTCATCTCACGTAAATCTTGAGCGGTTAATCTCATTCTACTAAAACCACGTCTCCAGCTCTTATAACTTGGTATAACACATCTTTCCACGTAATACCGTGTCCAGCGTGCTTATCGTAATATATTACATCGCCATCTTTTAAACCCTCAGCTAAACTGCCACATGATATTATCTTTGCTCTTAAGTATCTATTATCAACATCAGTGTCTTCTGTCATTATAAGACCAGCAACCTTTTTAGGTTCTGTCTTTATCTTGTCTACGATTATATACTGGTTAATTGCTTTCATTCATTCTCATATTTGAAATTACACAATCTGCCGAGATGATAGTTGAAACAACTGAAACGGCATTCTTAAGAGCGGACTTGGTTACAAGTACTGGATCTATGATACCAGCTGTGATCATTGTAGCTCTTTCACCAGTTATAACGTCAATACCGTAACCCTCGTGATCTTCGTACCCATCCATCATAGTTATACCAGCATTATCTAATATAGTATAGAAAGGAGATTGAAGGGCTTTCATTAGGATTTTTTCACCAGGCGTTTTAGCCTTAACTTTTTGAGATGCGTTTAATAGTGCAACTCCACCTCCCGGCACTATCCCTTCTTTTAAAGCAGCTTTTGTTGCATAGATAGCATCTTCTATTCTGTCTTTCTTTTCTTTAAGCTCAACCTTAGAATCAGCACCTACTTTCACCATTCCAACAGATCCTGATAGCATAGCTAGTCTTTCTCTGTGTTTCTTTTGTATAAACGGGTTCTTATCCCATTTATCTATAGTTTTCTTAATACTCTCGATTCTCTCTTCCATCTCCTCTTCTGGAGTCTCAATAGTTAGCACTGTGTTTTTATCATCAGTAATGGCTGAGTAAGCTTCTCCCAAGCAATCTATGTCGATTAAATCAAGGTCATCGCCTAACTGCTCGTTGATTACTTTAGCGCCAACTAAAAAAGCAAGATCTGCAACGGTGTCATCTTTAGTAGGACCAAAACCTGGAAGATCTATAATATTTACTTTTATATTACCTTTTACCTTGTTCATAAGTAAAGCAGCTTTAACTTGTTGTTCAACCTGCGCCACTATTAATAAAGGACGCTTAGTCTTAATAACATGTTCTAATACTGTTTGTATTTTTCTTATGTTTGGTATTTCTGAAGATACTATTAATACTAATGGGTTATCAAGCTCACATATCTGCTTGTCCTTATCAGTAACGAAATGTGGAGATGTGAGTCCTGAATCTACCTGTACGCCGTCAACTACTTCGACATATGTTTCTTCAGTTGGAGACTCTTCCATTAATACCACACCATCTTTACCCACTTTAGTATAAGCT
>Ga0208012_1000319_pt1 | contig 17867 bp, 15 predicted proteins | sample 15BtaG_FD_184090 | JGI IMG/M metagenome (GOLD analysis project Ga0208012, IMG submission 184090) | Marine viral communities from the Subarctic Pacific Ocean - 15B_ETSP_OMZ_AT15312_CsCl metaG (SPAdes) (version 2) | ecosystem: Environmental > Aquatic > Marine > Oceanic | place: Pacific Ocean... | reverse complement strand
TTTCATTACTTCGGCCGCTCTCACTTCCCCGCTCGCTCCTATACCTGCTGATATAGAGCTCGCTACTCCTGATATTGCCCCTGCCCATGCCGCACTGCTGTCTTGTTGGGCGGTCACTTCTTTTTGGGCTTCTTGGTTTATATATCCAGCGACTCTGTTCATTTTAGCGGTCTCTCTACTCTCTTTAGCTTCCCATTCATACATCTGTCCTTTAGCATCTGCGTCTTGCATTCTTTGCCCTTCAGATATCTGTACTCCCTGCACTCTTTGTTTTTCACTCATGCGAGCCGCTTCCATGTGTTGCTGCCCCTGAGCTTGTAATTTCGCATTCTGAGCTTCTTGTTGTTCGATACTAGCAGAAACGCCTTGCTTACTTTTTAAAGCCATCTGAGCCAATGCTGTTGCTCCTCCAGCTCCGCTTCCTGTTGCTCTTATTGTATCCAATGTATTTGCTAAAGCAATATCGGCTTCCTGGGTTTGCATTTCTGCAGCTTTAGTTGCGACCTTAAGGTTTGCATAAGGGTTTGATACTTCCCCACTTAAATCTTTAGCCATGCCTGATAGATCTGATGCTCCCACATACGGGTTGATGGTAGATTGCCTGTTAGCTTCTAATCTAGCTAGCTCTTTCTGCCTCGCTATTTTAGCTCTTCTAGCTGCTCTCTCTCTTTTTTTGGCTGCAGAACTTCCGAAAATCCCGCCTATTAAGGATACTGCGGCTCCAACCCCGGTGGCTAATAATATACTTGACATATCTTTCTATTTTTTTTCGTTATTTTCTTTCTCATTATATTCTTTTATTGTAAATGAGTACAATTCCTTCTCTATCACGTTTAAATCTTCTGTATTAGATGGGTTCTTATGGACATTTATGAATAAGCAATCTTCTAAACACCTTATTACACGTTTTGCACCTTTTTTAGATTTATAGTAGCATGGAGCAATATGTTCTACTAGTTCTCCGTTTGTGTTGACTAGTATTCTCCCTTGAAGTAAAAACCAGAAATGATCAGTATGATGGATAGCGCTAATGACTATCGTATCTGCTTTCATTTTCATTTTTCTCATGTAGAGCTGATCTGAGAAATCGTGCTCTATAGGGAATTCCTCATTATTAACTAATGTCTTTCCGTCTCCATATATCCCTTCTACATCTTTACCTTGTTGAATTAACTCTGTTTGCAAAACCTCTAGGGCTTGCATGAATTTACTTACTTCCATTTGATTAGATTTTATGTGACGATAGCTTCTTACTATTATATTAATAAGCTAATGTCGCATTTCGTTATTAAATTTATCTCGCAGAGACGGCTACTTCATGGGATACCTTAAATAATTCCCTAGGCAACCTTGCTTCCGGATTTTCACATTTTATTTTTACTGTTGTAAAAAAGCCTTTTATTCCAGACGTTTGTCCTCCGAATATAATTTCACCTTTTTTTGCTGTAGAATTGTTTTTCAGATATGAAAAATATTTATCATCCTTCTTGAGGAAGCCAACTTCTTTATTGGAGCCATCCCAATCAGCATAAGTTGTTCCGTTTTTAGGAACCGCAAATGATTTGTCTGATGCGCTCGTTATGTTTGATTCCATGCTCCACCCCGATGTACCCTCATAATTTATACTACTAAATGTTTTCATTGCAGAAGGATTGCCATTAGCAACGAATTCTATGTAAGATGGATCTACGGCTACAAGATTTTCTCCTCCTCCTATCTTGTAGAATTGGTTTCTATATACATTAGTAGCGTAGTGCTTCCATAGATTTTGCTTATAGAAAGTGTAAAAGTTATTATTAAGGCTTTCACCAAATGTAGGTTTATAAGAATGGAAACTCGTCCACCCTTTGACTATCTCATCGTAAGTAATAGTATTATATCCTCCATTTATAGTTGTTCCTTGAAGAGACAGTACATAGTTCTGAGAGTGCGTATCATACACACCGTAGGCCCTAGAAGCCCCTGGTAACGCATCTTTGAAGTAATCACGCATCCCATAATCGGATATAGGCGTGATACCATCCTGGGATAACCTTAGAACCACTCCCCTATTCTTATCTGTGAAGTACTTTCTAGTACCATAAACCGCAAAAGATTCTGGATTTTTACTAATACCAAATTGCCCCGCGTAAGGAACTGTTTGTCCGAGGACAGCTTGAGAAGAGGTAACTGTACCACCCCCTTCGGCGGAATAGATAGCATCTTTATCAGCTAATATCCTACTTACTTTGTCTTCCTGAAACACAATTAGATTTGTGTCCTCTGCATACAGCTTCTGGATAGAGCCATCCGTATCTGTCAATGCCTTCGTTATGCTATCCGCTGAAGAAAAATAATTAGTCTCGTTTATCCCCGTCCTAGAGTTATATATGCCAGAATATATTAAGGCATTAGCTCTTCTAGTCTCCTGGTAGTCTTCGTTGGTCGCATGAGCCTTAACCCCTAGATCAACAGATGTGCCATTAAAAGCTCCCCTTACTCGGGATTCCTCTACGTGCCATTTATAAGACTCCCCAGGATCGTTCTCATTATTTACCCCCTCGGACTTCAATAAGAACGTATTAAAGTATTTTATTTCTAAAGTAATTGACATATAGCTATGCGTATTTAAAATATTGTTAAACTGGTTCTTTTCTAGCTAAGTAGACGGCTAGGAGTTTCATAGACTCATTTTTATCCCAAGAAGCTACAACTAGATATTCTAAATCTTCATTTGCATCAGGCTTAAAACTGCCTATTTCTTTAAATAGTTCATCATTAGAGCTTGTCTCCGTACGAACTTCTTCACCGTTTTCATCATAAGCTGTGAATGAAGCAATAATAGCGCCATTTTTAGACCCGCTGTTCGGGGACCCATACTCATCGCGAGTGTCGTACTTAACTGTCTGGGTGCTTGTATCGAAAGTCCAATCTCCTACCTCAACTTCCGAATTCCCTATATCCGTTGATTTCGTTCCCAGATCCCAATTACCTGTTCCACTAGCCCACCTAATTGTGGGATCAGAGCTAGATGATAAAGGATATAAAGGAATATAACTAGTTGTATCATAAGGAACTTCTACCGTGGCTATTTTGAGGTCGGATCTCCTTTCCCATACCGTAGTCTCTCCTTCTATAGTAGCATCCCATACTCGAATTTTAATACGATCGTCTACGCCGTTAGACCTTACACCCGCCCAATCTCCATTTTGATCGTACTGGGTTGCTGCCTGAGAATCCATAACCCAAGTAGTATTTCCTGGTGGTACACTAGGAGGTCTAGTAGTTAATTCCCCTGTAACTCCGTCTAAAGCAAAATTATCAAAAGGGTTGTTTACAAATTCATAAAACAGGTCCGTTTCATCAGAGGCACTATCCTCAGCCCCATTTACTGCTGTGACGGTAGTCACATAAGTGTCAGTTGGAGTGCCCTCTGGAACAACAACGTGTCCCCAGCTCTCACCTTCAGCAAGAGTATCCCCTCCTATTTTATCCATTACAGGATCATCATTAGTTAAATTTAGCACAGATGTACTAGTAGTCTTTGAGGCCTCTGTTACTGTATCTGTAACTTTTATGGATAGATTAAACGTGTTATAATCTGAGTCCCATCTGAAAGCAAACGGGTTCGATGTCAGTACTAAAAAGAAATCTTGACTGTTCTCCGGTATTTCCGTGATGCTAAAGTTAGCTTTTACATCTTCATTCTTACCATTCTTAACGGATAGTAGCTCAAAAGAAAGAGGATTAGTAGTAGTATTAGTAGCCTCTACTTGCATTAGACTAGCGCCTGCAGAATCTGATTCTGAAAAAGTACTCCCCGCTAAGGAAGGGTAGCCTAAACTATCCCCTTCTTCGCCATTCTTTACAAGATTGTTTAAGTCACGAACTAATCCGGTTGAAGATGTCTCCCAAAATATATCCAGCACAGAACGAAAAGGCTCCGTCTCGAATATACCTAACCCTGCAGTTTTATCATCTGGATTCTGTGGATCGGTTGGTTCTGGTGGGGATTGGCCGTTACTCTCATCCTCAACTACCTCTCCAGCACTGTTTATCTCTACCCCTAAGTCTCTATCGTATGGCATCTCTGCAACTAAGTGACCCTTTTCAGCCTGGTATAGCCATGATAGTGGAGCTGGAGGATTGCTGTCATCCAGTAAGCTATGCTCCTCTACTGTCCCTATTGATATTACTTTTATAGGGTCATTTATATTTGTATCCTCTGGAGAAGGGCCCACATCACTCCGTCTGTTTGAGACTTTAGAGTATAACAAGATAGAACTAGGGCTAACCCCGGAGCTTACTACATCGTTAGATGTTAGTCGTGGAACTTTATTTACGTTATCCCCATGCAACGAAACCCAATTACGGATTTCTGTACCCCTATCCGGATTCAGGTTATATCGTATAATGGGAGGGGTGTAAACATTGTAGTACTCTTGGTCTTGCTGCTGAACAACAATACGATATGAATACCACCCATCCTTATTAAATCGAATTATAGGAAGATTCACAGGGGCAACCACACTCGTAAATTCATATTCTGTAGTGTGTATATCCCCGTCACATAAGACGCTTGTTGTGCTTAAAATATTATCTACAGTTATTTTTGTAATTGTAACTTCTGGTATATTTTGACCTATTAACCTATCCCCTAGCCTAAAGTTGTTACCACTCTCCTCGTACCCTGATAAAGCCAAAGTATCCCCACTCACTGTTGAACTAAAGTTGTTTAAGGAAACGGACTGATCGTCTAGATAAGCTCCCGGAATTATATCGTTAAGAGTAAAAGCTAAACTAATACCCTTCCATCCAGTGGATTGATCTAGTTTGTAGGGGACATCGACGGAAGAGTCCTCAGATAGGATAACAGGGGAATGTCTACCTTCTTTATCTACCAACACAATCCCTACTTTGTAAAGCCTTCTCTGCTTAACACTTTGGGTAGGCAAGTTTTGGTCTAGCTCGTCTGATTTATCCATAAACCCAGCGGAAAAATCAAGCGATGGAATCTCGTAGTTTTGTAAATAATTTCCGTATACTACCCTATTACTGATAACCTCCTGAGATTTAGCTCTACGCGGTATATTATCGAATACCCTCGTTAGTTGTTTTGATGGTAGTACTTTATAAGGTGGTTCAGATTTATACTCATGGAAGTAATGAAGTGAATTTTCTGAGCTGTCTGTGACTATTGAGTCGTTAAAATCAGAATCTGGCCCGCATTTTATGCTCGCAATTTCCTTAACATCTTGCTCTCCTGCATTTTTTGTCAATATCTCAAGACTCTCTATGCCATAATCGCTGTATATATCAGCCGAAGGGAGTTTTATATTGAGTGATACCTTGTTAACCCAATTCAGCATCAGCGACAATTCCGTAGTAGCCACTACATCTTGTATATCCGAAGTATTTATAGTAGACTTAGGAGCATGACTTAGGTTAGACGGTCTGAAGCATATTGGAGAGAATGGCGAGATTGTAGAGTATTCATTATCTATAAACTTAAACCTATATGCAAATCGAGGAAATTCTTCCCTCATGTAGGAAGACGTGATCCCAGTGTCGTAGTCCATAGTAGTACTCCCATTAATATCTGCAAAAGAGATAGTCTCATAAGGCGCGAACCTAGACATACTTATATGAGCTTCTGTTGAATACTCGAAGTTAGGATCCAAAGCCCTACTTATATTTAACCTTCTAGGCTGATTATAGTTATCTGTCCAAAATAAAAAATCTTCTAAGATATTTACCCCAGTTATTATATAGTCGCTGCTAAAGTTTAAAAACCTACCAGAAGCGATTATAGAGGGAGATTGTTTCGTAAAAGTGTCGTACATATAAATAGCAGATAAACTGACATCTTCAACCCCTGCTATAAACCAGAAAATCCTATCTTTCCTCGTATCAGTTATAGATCCAATACAAGTAACATTCTCGTCAGCTAGAACTCCCGTGTAAGGTATATTGTTACCTAGGATATTCTCAGCAGCTCCAACATCAGAGCCTTCTGACCTGCTTATATTTATATTCAAGGCATCTCTATACTCTCCCGACGGCATTAGTCTGTCGTCTACGTCTTTATTCATCTTCCCTCTCAGGAAAGTGTTATCGATTGAAGCCATTCTTTATATTAAAGTATTTTAGTTCTAGTTCTCATTACTCTTGCAATTTCCTCTATCTTTGTATTAGATAACCTAATCTTAGCATTACGCAATTTAGCTCCTCTGTCCTGTTTAAATCTTCTAACTATATATTCAGGCACATTGCTCCTGGAAGCTAGAATAGAATAAGCTATATGAGCATATAAGGCATCTTCAGCCATCTTTGGAACTCTCATATCAGCGTCAGCTCCTAATCCATCTGTAATATATTCTAATATTATAATCTCATCCACTAGATCGCTAGAAAATGATATCTTACCTAATCTCTCGTTTATAGTGAACACGTTTAAAACAGGAGCCCTCGCGGCTTCAAACAACCTTGTTTCGGCTACAGAAGTCCCCTCTATATTTTCCCCAACGAAGTCTTGCATAGGTAATCCGTTATCCTCTTGGATAGGAGATTCTGTTGGATTTGACGTTTTCCTTGTAGGATAGATTATATGTTTTACTCCCAAATCGTCCACTGTGGATATCTTAACATAGTTAACATAGTCTTGAGGCAGGGCTACGGATAAACTGTTAGGTATAGACAATTCTTGTTGCTTAATACTCTTTAAGGTATCATAAGAAAACTCCTGTAATCCACGTTTCGCGTGGAATAATACGTCGGAGGTTCTAACGCTTGGTATAAGTTTGCCTGCTCCCACATACCCTACTATAAAGTTATTTACAACGTCTTTTAGTTTTATACCTGTATAACTACCTAAATTACTGTCTTTCAGTCTAACGCGGTAATGGCCTGCTGCCCAGCTTCCGCTACTTATTACTATGGTATTCTTATCTATATAGTATTTCTTAGTGGCTGCTCCTACTACCGTATATGGATCGTAACCATCAAGACTGTATTCTAAAATGAAGTTATTTAAAGAATAATATGTATCCTGCGAATCTACTGAATCTATGGAATATATTTTTAATTCCTCATCAAAAGTATATGGTCCAATAGTTGTCGGGTCTGCACTCTCTACCTTTATTACCTGGGAGCCAGCGTAGTACTGTTGACTAGTTTCTTTTATTAAGCTCATTTATTAAGATTTTTGTTCTGCTTCTTGTTTCTGAATTAGGCCCATAGCAGATTGTATAATGCTTGGGTCTTTTATAATAACCCCTGAGTAAAGTAATATTTTTAAGATAATTTCTGTTTGTTCCGAGGGGTGCAGTTCAAAGTCCACACTACTCCCTGTATAAATATAAACGCCATTATCCCCTTCTGTATATTCCCATTTGGGGTCTACAGGCTTTCTTATGAAATCAATATCTATTTTTGTTTCATCTATACCTACTGTAACATCTACATCCGGTTCTATGAATATTCTTTCCTTCTCGTACAAGTATACGGGGAAGTCTAATGATGGTGCTGTAAGGGGGGAATTTTTTATATTGTAGAATTCGCTTCTCCCTAATCTGTCTATTTCTTTACCTTCAACAGATAAAGTACCCATTCTGTAGAAATCAACAGGATCACTAAAAATGTCAGAGGTAGGAACCTTATAATGCTTCTTGGGCGAAGATAGCCTAATTAATTGTCCGGAAGTACGAAAAATATTTATCTTTTCGTCTAAGTTTTCTGTTCTGTCTGAATGTTCAACATCCGTTTGAGGTATACGCAAGTATTGGTTTAAGTCTTCGAAGTATTTTTCGAATATCTCAAGCTGCACTTGTCTTGCCAAATTGTTAAATTCGTAAGGCGATAAATACCCTCTCTGTTCTTTATTTAATATAGTTAAAACAGTCGTATAGACAGTGTTTACGTTTACGCTCATATTTTTATTTTATTATAATACCATAGCGGCAACGATATGTCACCGCTAGATATTAATATTACATGCTAATTAAGTTTTTTCCCAATCGACTTGTATACCTCCACTCCTTCATCAGTCTTTAAGAATGATGCGAATGCAGAGTATGGATTTTCCTCAAATGGTACGTTCATTAACTTTTTACCGTTAGATGCCCATTTAAAAGTCCTCTGGTCTTGAGAAAGTTTTATGATATTCGCTTCAGTGGCTTTAATGGCGAAGTTTCTTAATTGAACGTTTTCGTCATTAGCTAAGTCTAAAAATAGCTTAGGATTCCTCTTGGCGAATAATAGTAAATCTCTTTTAAGTTCTTTGGAGCTCATCTTAGATACAGCCGACCCATTTTCAACACGTAAGATAGCCTCTACCGTATCTATATCTAAAGCTATAGCCGCATTTAACGCCTCCACTTCAAATTCGATATCTTCTAGCTCATCTTTAGCCTCCATTTGGGGGTCATGCTCACTATACCTTATCCCTTGTAGAGGGTGATATAAACTTAAAAGTTTTTGTAAATTCTGAAATCGTTTAGGGACATATAAATGTCCATTTAAGAATGTGATATGACCTAAGGTTGCTTCTCCTTTTTGTTCATCCCTTAATGGGCTTGGCATATTTGTTGCATATCGTAATTCTCTTTGCTCTCCTTTCGATTCATCAAACCACAATAATGGTTTTCTTAATGAATGTCTAGAAGGTATTGTATATGATAAAGGGGATTTATTCCCTGTTAAATAGTAGTGGCGATCTTTAATATCCCACGCTGCTTCTTTTTTCTTTGCTGTTGCCATGATATAATATAATTTAATAAGTAAATGTAATAAAGTAATAGTTTACCCCCGACGAAACATCGAGGGTAAATACTACTTTTGAATATTAAGAGTTTTTGAATAATACAAAGTTGTTAGCACCTTGCACACATAAACATCTTTCTGATAAGAAGTGTACAGACATCAAATCCTCGTCGGTTGTGTAAGCACCGCCAACTGAACCTGTAATCCACGTCTTCAACTTACGATCTTCCGTTTGGGAAGCTCTATAACGAACGTGTAAGAAAGGTCTTCTGATGTTAGAACCTAAAACTTGGTCATAAACAGTAGAAGTACCAGCTGGAATTAAGATACCATCAATTCCGTCTGAATTGCCTGATTCCCCAGAATTGCCTCCTCTAGTTGAAGCATCATTCAAGTATTTCCAGTCAGTCTTATAGAAGTCATAAGAACCTCTTCTGAATCCAGAGAAACCTAAGTTTAAAGCCATATCTTTATCATTATCGAATAAACCATAAGCAGATCCAGCTCCAGAGTTACCTCCATTAAGACCAGCTAGCATATCGTCAAAGTCTAGGTTTGTGTTACGATCTAGGAATAACATGTTCTCTTCAATAGCCCCTTCAGAATCTAATCCTCTAAGAATATTATCAAAGACGTCTAGGTTCGATCCGACACCTCCTGAGTTAACGTGTCCACGCTCCCCTACGGCATAGAATAAACCGTCTGTACCTTTAGCTCCCTGATCTGATGCAGAAATACCTCCAGATGCTTGGCTAGAAGGCTCTGACTCAATCATAGCCATCTCTAGGTAATCCTCAAAACGTAGTCTTGTTTCAGATTCAGATTTTAAGTACCATAAGAAGCCAGAAGTTCCGTCCTCGGTGGCTACCTCAACCCATCCAATCTGAGCTGCATCAGAGCCGTTCACTCCGTATTTGTCTTTTATGATAATAGGGGAGTTGCTGTACTGTGTGAATTGGGCTTCAACCGCTCCACTCATTCCAGGTTTACCTTTGTCAAATTCAGAACCGAATACAAATACTTTCAAATCGTTATCTACGAAAGTCGATTCCCAAGCATCGGCATCAAAAGGATAAGCGCTAATAGCATTACTTTCTGCCGTAACTGTCTTTACGATCGCTTTTTGTTCTTTACCTGTTGAGGGGTCGAATACAACGATTAAAGAATTTGCTCGGATAGCGTGATTATCCACATCTCCATCTGCATCTTTGATATTTATAGTAGCGTTGTCCGCGTCGGTGATAGTACACTTATCGTAAGAAATATGTAATCTGTTTTGTTCACTCCAAACTACTTGGTCTGAAGTCATAGGCATTTCTGCCCCTACCATACGTAAGAATCCATTTAAAGTACGGTTTCCGTATCTTTCAACTTCTGCTTCGTAGATTTCTGGTAGATATTGTTGTGCGAAATTGTTTCCTGTGTCACTAGTGAAATCAATATAATTTCCTGACGTTGCTTGCAATTTTGCTGATGGGACTAAGTCCCCAAATGCTGGTGTAAAAGCCATTTTAAATAATTTTAATTGTTAAAGTTTTATTTTTTTTATTCTTAACTTTGAAGGGCTCTCTCCGCTTACTGATTTGATTCTTACTCCATTTACAAACTCTCCACTAGGAGCAACCTGTCTTGGGGCCGCGTTAATGTTCTTGGACTTAGCTGTAATATCTTTTATTGCATCCGCCTTGCCTTGTTCGTAAAAATGGTTAATAACCTTGTCAGCATTTCCCGCAACATACATCGCTTTATGGTAACCGTTATAATCAGCTATTTCTCCTTTTTCATTCAGAAACTTTCCTACGAAATTGTTTAAATCTGATTGTGTATTTGCTACTTTTGAAGTGTCTTTTAATCCGTAACGGAATTTTTTATCTCCTAAACTGAAATCAAAACCTTTGAAATCTTCGGAGAAAAAACTATTTGTCTTGGATTGAAAAACGTCTCTTCGCTTTTGTATGGTAGATTGCTCTTCATTATATCTGTTAAAAAAGTCAACAGCCTCTTGTTGTTTTTGGGTAGTTCCCGGTCTCAACTTGATCTCGTCGTAATATTTACCCTTTAAATCTTCAAGAAAACCTTTGGCTTTCGCAACTTCTTCTTTGAACGCAAGTTTCTTCTTGCGTATATCTTTATCCTCGTCTATATCTTCATCATATTCGAAATCATCCATTAAGATTTCTATATCGTCTGAATCTAAGTGAGGTTTACTTTGTTTATAATATTCTTTTAATAATACGCTTTCGTTAACATCTGAATAATCAGAGTTAAGACGGACGTAATCTTCTAAGGTCCCCCCGGTTTCATTCATAAACTCAATCACCTTTTCAATGTTCTCCGGTATTTGAATTCCTAACTCTTCCCCTCGAGCGGTAGCCTCTACAGCTTGTTCTCCTAATTCTTGAATCTGTTCGTCCGTATCCTCTTCTTCAATCTGCACGATCTGCACTTCTTCATCACCAGCTTCTTCAACTGCCTCTTCAACTACTTCTTCAACTACTTCCTTTAATTCAACTTTAGCATCTTCTGCCTCTTTAGTTTTGGGTTCCGTTATGGTAACCTTAGGAATGTCTTCCTCTTTTACTTCGTCTACAGGGGCGCTGTCTACAGTAACCTTCACGACATCGTCTTTTTTCGATAGTTGCTTTGGCTTCCTAGACTTCTTTTTCATTTTAAAGTCCCCTTCTTGTTTTACGTTTTCTGACATGATATAATAATATAAAATTAATAAATATTCTATTTAGGTTCGAATTGCCCCAAACCAAATCCTCCTAGCACATCAAATCCTGCAGATTCGAAATTTTTAGGGGATGACTCACTTTGTCTTTGATTTATAAGCTCACTTTGTTGTGATGCTTGTATTTTGGTACGCTCGTCTTTTCTATCTTCTTTATAAGACTCTTTATCCCTACTCGCTCCAGCGTGTACCTCAGCTAGTTGTTTATTGAAATTAAATTCTAGCTCCATTAAACGCATCTTGATTTCAGCTTCGCGTTCTAATTTGTTTATATCGAATTGAGCTTTACCCTGCTCTAATTGCAACTTACTCTCTGTAAGAGCTTGCTGTTTCTGCACTTCTACTAATCCTGCTCTTTCTGTAGCTTCCGCGTTTGCTTGTGCTTGAGCTTGGATATTTGCTTGCTGGGCAGCTTGATCTTCTTCTTGTTTTTTTCGACGCTTTAGCCTCAGATATTTATTAGCTAAAGATATATTTGATATATTTCTAAGGTCGACGGCGTCGTCAAGGTGTATCATACCCGCTTGCAGTGCAATTTGTATGTTACTCTCTAACAACTGTTTCTCCTCTTCATCAGGCTCTAATTCTAGATAAATTCCAAAATCGTGTAAATGTAGAGATGAAATCTCATTTAATGTATTCACGTTAAATTCATTTATACTCTCTATAAGAGACTCGCCTGTTAAAGCAAATTCGATAATATCCTTCACTTTCAACGAGATGTTTTCGCACGTTCTAAGCGTAATAAAAGTAATCCCTTGTAATATATGCCTAGTTGCTGTGTTTGAGTTAGCCGCAGCCAGCTTCTGTAATCCTACAAGAGCATTCTTATCTGGAGTACTACCATCCCGGGCTTCATTAAGACCTGTTACGTCGCGTATCATCTGCAGGTAATACTGGTATGTATTTATAAGCGAACCAATTTTACCTTGTCCAGCCGATGTTTGTAATTCCTGGATAGGTATCTTACCCCTATTCATATCCCCTTCTTGAGTAAGTGATCTACCTACGATAGAACCTGTTTGGAAGAACATATTAAGTGCTTCTGCTGGATTGTAGTTTGTACCATTACCTAAGTCCACTTCAGCTAATCCGTCAACATCCACATATACACCATCAGGAACTATTCTTGCTGTGACTTGTTGTAGTTTAAGGTGAGCAAGTTGGATCATATCAGCGAAACCTGTAATTCTGCTTACCGTTGATTCAATCTTACCTTTATACAATCTAGGGGCACATATTGAGTAATTCATAGTTACTTTAGGAGAGTTCGCTAAAGGCCTTGTCATATTCTCTGCTAATTTCCATTCTAGCATAGTTTCTTGGCCTAATATCTTAGCTCCTGTATAGAGAACTTCTATCGTTCTACTTACTCTCTTAAAAGTATCAGCTGGAGGTGGGTTAAAGAAGTCTGTTTTTTCTAATGATTTCTCTAGACCACTATCTGTCTGTTTAATTTTAAATACTTGATTCATATATGTCTTATACTCAAAGTATAAAACGCTTACAGTGTTTTCATCATCCCCTCCTCCGTAATCGGCAGAACCATCCGATCTACTGCTTGTTTTTTGTATCTTTTCTAATTCCTCAGAAGATAAGTGGGGGAATTGCTTCATTAATTCAGGTAAACTGACTCTCCTCTTCTCTCCTACATAGTATAAGTCTTCAAAGTTAGGGTCTTCCGTATAAGAATAAACCAGGTTAGCCGGATCCACATGTTTAATTTCTAGCCCGTTAGATTTATTATACTGAGTTTTACATCCACCAATCCCTAATACAACTAAATCATATACTATTTTCTTTCTGATTTCGTCGTATTTATTCTTATCTAAAGAATTATTTATAAGTTCTTCTAATGCGATTTCTATGGATTCTTTATAGTCCATTTGCATGTGAACCTCAAACTCCTCCTTCGTTTTCGGTAATTTAGAGGGATCGTCTACAGAAAATAAATTCATACCAGATGCTTCCGATAATTCCATTAATTCCTTGTAGCTGTTCATATCAGCTAAAAGCTGATCCGCATATTCTGTCCTTTTCTTTCTAGCGATAGCATCCTGAGCTGTTGCTTGTATTTCGAAATTCCGTTGAGACATTCCATTAACAACAATATCCACGAACTTAGGTATTATTGGAATTGGCTTCCAATCTAGGTTCATATAAGATAAATCACCATTTATAGATAACTCGTTCTTATACTTTTGAACTGACTGTTCCCCTCGAGCATATAATTTTCTTCTATGGAACTCTTGGGAATTTGTAGTAAATCGCGAACCTCCTCGGCTGCCTTTGAACCACTCATTCTCAATAGCTCTTGCTACAGATAATCCATATTCAAGCGATTGTTTTTCCTCGTCTGGTACTACCTGATTTGGAAATGAGCTATTATAATTAGTGCTAATCATCTATTATATTATTTTTGAACTATATCCTTTATTATTGTATTTCTTGAATCCTAAGACGGTTTTATTCGTCGTTCTTTGGGCAGATGGCCTATATCGGTCTTTATTGCAAGCCATTATAGCTAGCCCAGAGCTTATGGTTGCATCGTGTTTTGTTCTGTTATTTATATTAAATGTAGACCAATCTTCTAAGGTCTTTTGTAAATACATATCTCCATACTTTCCTTCAGAGATCTCCCCTACGTAATTTTCAATATAACTTTCAATAGCTGCTGCGTGAGCTTGTTTTATATCTTCACTCGAATTCGGTATACCCCCAATATCTCTTTCTGTTACTGACAATTTATTCCAAAGTTTATCCGGTCTATTCATTGAGAATCCTCTGTATCCTCTTCTTTTGAAATGGTATAACAATCTCGGCTTGTTGTTCTCACACAATATAGGCATACCGTAAAATACGCATGCCATCAATACATCTTCGAAGAATATCTCAGCAGTTTGAGGCCTAGCTATATATTCTAAGAATAATGTGTTAGGAGGAGCATCCTCCATGCTAAATTTAGTAAGTCCATGCAAAGCTCCTTTAGAACCTCTTTTATCTACAGTGCCTGATATATCGTAGCTATCGCAGCCAAAAGCTCCTATGTGCTCATTACCAGGGTATTTGATACCATTCTTTATTATTACACGGTTTTGGAGGTTTTTCGGAGGAATCCAGGTGATACGGAACCTACCGCTTTCATTAGGCGAGAATATAACCCGTGAATCTTTTTCTCCATTCTCCCATTGAAAACTTCCTCTAGTCACTAAATCGCTAGTCCCGATATCATCATTATAGTCTATCTGTTGGTATATCTTTGTCAAATTGAATAATGATTGCTTAGCTTCATCTCTAAACGCGTGCTTCTCTGTACGAGGGAACTGTCTGTAATATTCGTTCAAACCCTCCTGGTCACTTTTAAGACCTTCAACTTCATTCTGCCAATGCTCAATAACTCCTTGGTCAATCTCCTCATTTAATGGCCCTTGGACAGGCTTTGGAGGAGTTTCCAATACTGGATTGCCGTATACATCAATAAATCCTTCGTAGTTCCATTCCATTGGGATAAATAAACTATATAACCCCGAGGATGTTTGCCCGTTTCGGTTTCTTTTTGTTACATCTGAATTGTAGTATAACTTTTTAAAGTTCCTACCTCCTTTATCTAAAGCATTTGATGTTGAGCCCATTAAACACTTTCCAATAATGCGACTACCTAATCTTAAACAGGTTTTCGTTACCCTCCAGTTGTTTAGTATATTATCAGGCTTTTCCCATTTACCACTCTCATCGTGAACTAATAACTTTAATTTTTCACCATCATAAGAGTTGTCTCCTGTATTTTTCCAGTCAATTGTGGTATCTAATCCCTCTAACTCCTCAGGAGTCTCTCCTTGACTTAGCTTTTTCCTTGTTAGCTTCGACGCCGGCACCCGGTAAGCTAATTCTGTTTTGGGCCTATCCATACCGTCTTGTATCGGCTTGAAAAAGAAAGGATAATTAATTGATATCGGTACCACTTTATCAGTGAACATCTTCTTAGCATCAGCCCCTGTCTTAGATAAAATTCCATATCTGGAATCACTAGACATCGTAGCTAGATTTACAGCTTCTCCAGAGGCCATGAAGGAGAAACCGGAACGCCTGTTCTTAAGGTAGCACATTCCGTAGCACCGAGGATCCGCTTTGCACGCTTCCCAAAATATAAAGAACAGCCTATTAGATTCTCTAAAATCTGCTGCCCCGACATCTATCTTACTCCATTGCAAGTACATATAATGGGTACCTGTCAAATATGTGGGTTTACCATTGTTATTAAACCAGAAACCCCTATCTCTATGCTCAAATTCTTTGTCAATGTAATCATACCACCTCTCTTTGAAATGTTCTGGATAGTTATTCCATTCGAATACATTCTTAATTTTATCCAATTCCTTAGGATAATTTATTTTTTCCCACATCTTACCTTTTGAGGTATAGACTTTCTTAGGTTTTGGTAGTGCTATTTTTAGGTTCTGTATTTCGTATACTTCCCCCACTTCTCCGGTCTTACTAATAACAATTACATCACTGTCTTTGTCATATCCATATTCCCATTGTTTGTATCTATTCTTTTTCTTAAGTATTGATTCATCAATGTAATCCGGTAGTATTCTTAATAATTTCCCGTCGTAACTCATTTAGATCTCCCTTCTGCAAACCCTTTGAACTTAGCTCCTTTACTGTTCTTGCTATTATCCTCTAGTAAAGATTCCTCTTCATCTATCCTCGTTAATATTTCAAAAGCATCAAAGATTGCTAATTTTTTTGTAGCCGCAGCGTTCTTTAGCCTATCAGCTGTAATGTCTTCTCCTGAATCAACTATAGGTTCTTTTGCAACCTTAATCAGTTCTTCAACCGCTTTGCGCCCAGCTCGGATTATATTCTTCTTCGTTTCCTTGGTACTCATATTTAATAGCTATATCATTAGATTTCATACAATATAACCGCTCATCATTAAATACAAACTCGAACTCTCTCTTTGGCATAAATCCAACCAAATCCCCTGAAGCTATTTTAAGCCCATTTAAGGAGCTATTATCGTATTTTAGTATACCAATATGCTTTCTCTCTTTATCGGTCGAATATGAGTCTATTTCTTTAAGCGGTTTTATAAAACAGTAGTCCAAGTTTGATTTCCACCCACTCTCGTTTTTGTAAGCGTACACTTGTTCTAATGTTGCGAAGTACAGATTGTCTTTGAAATATGTACTCCCATTTTTTTCATTTCCCTTTACATCATAGTATCTTCTAAATATATTATGATGGATCATAACTGTGTCCCCTGACTTTATCTCTGTAGAGAAAGCAGCTGGAACCTCTACAACAATTGCTTTTTTACTTATGTGACGAAAGCTCTCTATATTGTTGTTGGTTAGCAGGCTATTGTCACCCACCTTCTTTTCATTATTATATCTCTTATCAAAAGGTTTAACGATGAAACTGTACAGGCTCTTCATTAGTATTCTAAATCGTATTCGACCGCTATAGCCATATTAGAGTTGAATTTCTTCCAAGGCAATATTTCACTGTGTTTCTTTATATATATATTATAAGAAGAGTCCTGGTCATCAAATAAAATATTAGCAATCTCGTGACCTCCATATACGCGTTGGCCTACAGCGTAGTGCATTGCCTCGTTTTTATAATCTGATCCGATACTTATCTTTCTTATAAGACTATTCATCCTCTTCAATATTGGTATACTCCCCTGTCTCTAGGTTAATATGGACTTTCCCATATTCTTTTTCTAGAACAGTTTTTAAGTCCTCTAAGTCTTTATTGACGGTCGCTACTGTATGTAAGGTGACATGCTTCTGGGTCTCAAGTACCCCAATATCCCCAAAGAGTTTGTTTAACTTTGTTTCTAGAGCTACGATCTCTTTTAGGTGTTCCTCTTTGATTTTTTTCATTTGATTAGATTTAATAGGTATAGTTATTATACGTTATTTTTTATTTTTATCCTCCGGTCAGCCCTTGGGATATTTTATTTATTATTTTCGTATCTCTTGTTGTAGTTTTTGATGGCTAAAGGATCTGTACTTTCGTTAAGGTTGTTACCCCCCGGACGGTGTTGACTTACAACAGCTCCAATCCTCTGTGACTGCTTGTGATAAGGACTTCCCTTACCAACCACTATCTTGTGCCCTGCAGTGGTGTTCACGTGGACTGTATCGGAGGAGTTTATTGGTAGTGATGTAAATTTCTTAAACTTGCCTTCAAGAGATGTATTCGTCTTAGATTTTTTCTTGGAAGATGTATTCGGAACCGGGTCCCCAATTCCAGATACTTGATGCGTCATTTTAAATCCCATAATGTTTATTTTTTTGCTCGTTGTGTTATAGGTGTTCCTGGTTGACTTTTGCAAGACTTATCCAGATTTAATGCGTCTTCTTTTGTTTTTAATTTAAAG
>Ga0208012_1000315_pt1 | contig 17982 bp, 27 predicted proteins | sample 15BtaG_FD_184090 | JGI IMG/M metagenome (GOLD analysis project Ga0208012, IMG submission 184090) | Marine viral communities from the Subarctic Pacific Ocean - 15B_ETSP_OMZ_AT15312_CsCl metaG (SPAdes) (version 2) | ecosystem: Environmental > Aquatic > Marine > Oceanic | place: Pacific Ocean... | reverse complement strand
GCTCTGTTATACTATACGCATGATAACTCTCGCACTCACCCTATTGGCTCTGCCACAGGTAGAACTCAATGCTCAACAAACTAAACTCGTCAATGCCCTTATCCAAGTCGAATCAAACGGCAAAGATGATGCTGTGGGGGACAATGGCAATGCTATTGGCTGTCTCCAAATTTGGGAAATATATCACACCGATGCTACCGAGCGTTCTAATATCGGCGGGAAGTATCTTGATTGTTACAAAAGGGCTTATTCTATTATGGTGTTTGACGCTTATATGCGAAGGTATGCCCGTTCCGCATGGACTAATCCACTAGAATTTGATGCTGAAAAAGTTGCCCGAATCCATAACGGCGGACCAAAAGGTTATAAGAAAACCGCAACATTAAAATATTGGAAAAAAGTAAAGATTTTACTTGACAGGAACTAGTCGCTACGCTATAATATACGCATGAAACAAATCATTACCACCTTCTTCTGGGACTGCATCCTTTTTCCTTTCGGCGTAGACGAATACTAATCTTTGGCAAAAAAAGCCTAGTTTTCTCTTGACAATACCCTTACGCTCTGTTATACTATACGCATGAATAAACCCGACCTCAACAAGCCTGTATTTCAACTGTTCCCTCATTTGGTGGGGCAGGTAACAAGGCACGAATGCGTAACCTGTGATAGCAAAATTACTGATGACGGTTTCAGAGATGAAATTAGCATTAAGGAATATGGTATTAGCGGAATGTGCCAAGAATGCCAAGACTCTGTTTTTGGGAATAACGCCGACGAATAGGCTCTAAACCCACATTTGGAGCGGTCCGAGGCAGCCCTAAGTATAGGCGGCATAAGGACTTACAAAAACTTAAAATACTTAAAGATTTTTCCTGTTTTATACTTGACGGATTGGGTGCGCGATGTTATACTAGGTATAATGAAATCACTCGCTACCCCTAAAATATCTAACGCTTCCAAAATGCCTTGCAAATCTTGGTCGCTTCCTGCATGGGATTCTTGCCCAAGTGCGAGAAAGCCTGACGGTTCGCCTGTCGATGCTTGCAATTATTGCTATGCCCTTACGGGCGCATATCGCTTTCCTGCTACGGTAGCAAGCCGAGCGCATAATATGGAAGATTGGAAATGCGATGATTGGGTTTCCGTTATGGTTAAGAAAATTGGCAAGGCAAAATATTTTCGGTGGTTTGATAGTGGTGATGTTTATGATATTAAACTTGCTCACAAAATCTATACCGTTATGGGCTTAACGCCTAACTGCCAGCATTGGTTGCCCACTAGAATGTATAAGGATTCTAAGTTTGTTTCTATATTCGAGCGCATGAACAAATTAGAAAATGTGGTAGTGCGTTATTCTAGCGATTCTATTAATGGCGTAACGGTTGAGGGATTATCTTCCACCATTATACAATCAGCCGATGAGTTTAAGCCGAGCAAGGGCGAAAGTTTATGCCGAGCGTTTGAGCGTGATGGAAAATGCAAATCGTGCCGAGCGTGTTGGTCAAAATCGGTTAAGGTTATAAAATACGCCTTGCATGGAAATAAAGTTAAGGATAAATGGTTTACCGTCTAATAGGCGATTAGACCACGCCGGAGGGCTCTAAACCCACATTTTGGGCGGTCCGAGACAGTCCTAAGTATAGGCGCACAAAGGACTTACAAAAACTTCAAATACTTAAAGATTTTTCCTGTTTTATACTTGACAAAATGAGTGCGCTGTGTTATACTGTTAGCATAATGAAAAACAATAATACCCTCTACATTCCCACTCTAGGTAGAAGCCTAGACCTCCGTTCCATCGTCATCGACGGAGTCGATATCACCGACGCTTTCGATTTTTGCGACGCTTTCGTATCCGAAGCACTCTGGACTGACGGCTCTCATCTCGGAAATGATGAGTTAGAAATCATCATGGACAACTCAGATGTTCAGCAAATCGTTAGGGAAAAAGCCTATAATTTTTGTGGTTTTTAACTTGACAAACGCCGTCCGCTATGGTATACTATAGCATAACAAATAACAAAGTCCTACCTCTAGGCATTCAATAAAATGAAATACTTTCTCAATCAACTTTCTCTCTTCTGCGCTCGTCGCTTTGAGTCCGCTTATACTAACGGCTCTAGCAAGTCCGCTGATTTTTGGCTTAACCGCTACATTAACACTCGCCGTATGCTACCTAAAATGGTAGACGGTAACCATTGGGGTAACCATAGATGGTCAAATGCCCGTCCTTGGAAAGCCACTCAAGGTTTCTAAGTCTAAAAAGGTTTGGGGGAGCCTTGAACTACTGCCACGCCGCTTTTTCTAAAATCCCCTTTTTTTACTTGACAAAATCGAGCCGCGCGGTCCGCGGCGGTCCTAAGTATAGTGATTATAACAAGTTATAATAAAATGGAAAATCTTTTGAAATAGTCGTAACTCGTTATAAGTAAAATACTTACAAAACGGCGAATCCTTGCAATTTGTAGTCCGCGCCTGTATAATAGTAGCATAATGAAAAACATCTCACCCTTCATGTCTCGTCGCAAAGCTAATAACCAAATGCCTCTCGCCAAGGAACTAATCATTAACACTTTCTTCAAATCTATTCGTGATACCATTGGAGAGGATAAGCTCACCCATGATGAGGAAATAATCCTAGTCCTTGAATGTATGAATACCGTTTGGGACGATGAGGAACTCAACGCCGAAACACTTAGCGAATACCTCGGAATCCAGGTTTAACGCCCTCCAACAGCCTCTAAACCCCAAAAAGGAGCGGTCCGAGGCGGTCCTAAGTATAGGTGTAGTAAGGACTTACAAAAACTTAAAATACTTAAAGATTTTTCCTGTTTTATACTTGACGGATTGGTTTCGCTATGGTATAATATGCCTATGAAAATGACTCGCTCCCACTTTGAAGCATTGGCGACTACTTGCGCCAATATTATCGTTAGCATAAACGCTAACAGAACCCAAACAGATTCCATCATATTGGAATTTTGCAATATGTGCAAACGCTCAAACCCAAAATTTGAGGGTTCACGGTTTGTAAATTGGGTTCAAGATATTTTGATTGAAAATTCTTGAAAATACTGATTTTCTCTTGACAACGGAGGTGAAATGTAGTATAATATATTGCATGAGTTAAAATTCGAGTTTTGGGGTTCTCGCATAATTTGTTGAGATTTCATGGAAAAACCCCATTTTTTACTTGACAATACGGGTGCGCTCGTGTATAATAGTAAACGAGTCGGAGAGGCAACCTCACCCATTGGACATCCTAGGTCGGAGAATTCCGTAATGTGCCATGAAGGTTGGACGAATAAAGAAATCCTCTCTTGCTCTTCTAATGGTTTTTCTCACAAAAAAACCATTCCCATCCCCGGCAGGGGTAGGTTTCCCGTTGACGCGGGTGGGTTAGAAAGCCTTGGTAGCTCCTAAAAACCCATTTTTTTCTGGGGGTGATTGGTGTTCGACTGGTAAACCTATCATGGCTCTTGTCAGGACGTGGGTTCGATTCCCACCACCTCCACCACCCTTTGACTTATAGCAGCCCTTGAGGGGCGGTCCCACGCGAGTGTAAGTATAGGCTGGGTAAGGGGTTAAGGTTGTTCTTGACTTTTAGCACCGGATATGTTATACTATATGTCCCAGCCCCAGGCACCAGGCTGCCAGCCAGGTAAAGTTTTTTTTTGAAATATTCCAACATTTTGTCCATTTTATCCTTGACTTTTAGCAACAACTATGGTATACTATGTATTCAATAATCAAGACCATTACCCATAACCCAAAGGAGAAACTAAAATGGCAAAACATCGTCCCGTAGAACAAAGAATCGCAGAAACCATGAAGCAACTTTCAATGCTTCAAGCAAAGGCAAACGCCGATGCGGTTAATGCTGACCCTCGTATCCTTGCTATCGGCAAGCGTATTCGTGAAATCAATAACTCAATGCTCAAGTTCAACCGTTGGAATACGGAATGGGAGCAGAAAGTAGAAGATTTTGAGAATCGTGTTGCTACTTGGATTGAGCGTGGAGAAATCGCTAAATCTAAAATCTCGGAAGCAAATAAGCAACTCCGAAATCTGAAAGATGAGCGTCAAACCTTGAGTGAGAACATTGCTCAAGAAATCGCTAACGCTGACTAGGTGTAGAGTGTTTCATACTAGGGGGATTATCTTCGGATTTTCCCCCTTTTTTACTTGACAAAATGAGCTCCGCGGTCCCGGGCGAGCCTAAGTATAGGCGAGCACAGCACTTACGAACGAAAGACAGTTATAGTAGCATAAAATCAAAAAAATCAAAGAAAATAAAATTATTATTTGTGCGGTTGTAAGTCTTTACTATTGACAAAGTTACGCTGATATGGTATAATAAATCCGTGATTTGGGCGAGAACCCCTCTGCTCAGGAAAACCAGACTTGCACGCCAACCTGTTTTCATAAAAAATCACAACAACATCTTATGAAAAAAAATAGAATAGGTTATTCAATGACATATAGTGTATACAAGTAGTATTCATATAGGCATAGTCCTGTGGGGTTTGTTGTTTCTCTCCCCATAGGATTATGTTTTTTTCTTTTTTCTTTGCTCTTTTACATTGTCGTTTAACGGATTGCCAGCATTATGTAATGTTATCATAAATGCCATATATGGTGTATTTTTTGATAATAAATCATAGCGAAAATCAAAAAAAATACATTTAATGTTGTGTAAATGCCATCTTGACTTATAGCATAATAGGGGTGTGTGAGTTTATTTTTATTTTTTGTTGTTATAACAAGGCGTGTAACAGATATAAAAAAATATGAAATAAAATAAAAAAACACCCATATCTTACAAGAAGATACAGGTATTTATAGGAGAATATGGTAAGAAGCGTTAGACAGACAAGCCTTGACTTATAGCAGAGTCTATATTATACATATATGTTTTACCCCTATCTTACCCTACTATGGGGTAATATGTTATTCCCAAAAGGGGTTCTTCTTCTCAGAAGTGTTGCTTTGACTTATAGCAACTTCTTCCTCTACTTCTTCCCAATGGGGGAGGGGGTATATCTCACTAGCAATGTGTGTTCCTACTAGAGGACTTTGACTTTTAGCAACACTACCAAAGGCATTATGTCCTTTCTCTAATACGGACTCGCATTGCTTGGTAATATGGTCTAGGAACTCTGCTGTTTCATGGTCTATATCATCCTTTTCTGCTTCTATATGTTTGTTAGTTATCCTAAGTAGTTGTTGTATGGAATATAGTTCTTCTGTGCTTATGTCTATGTTTAGTTTCATGTGATTATCTACTGTGTGTTCAGTTATCATCTATACAAGGTTAAGGGCAGTATCTCACTTTTGATTCTGGAGATACCGCCCTTTTATTACTTTTATGCCGAGTTGCGTTGTTTGAGATTAGAAGGACGATTTCCATCTCGCTTCATCTCCTTACGCTTATTTCGGTAATACTCATCTTGACCCATGTTTTGGTCATATTCGTATCGCTGAAACTCCATACGGTTTTGTCGTTGCTTCATTTGCTTTGTAGGGGATTCGTAGGTAAGGTCATTTACCAAGTCTCCTGCCATAAAGCCCAAAGCGAACATTAGAATTAGTGTCAAAGCACTTTTTGTATCTGTTTTAATCATTTCTTTATTATTAAGTTGTGGGTTTGTTATCCCAAGAAGTCCATTCAGTTTTACCTGTTTGGAGGTTCACAACACACGACTCAAACTCATCAGATTGGTAGCGTTTTCCGTGTCCATTGTGATGTTGTGAATAGTTCTTTGCTTTGTTTATCGCAAAACCTCGTATTTCGTAAGGGTATCCCCAAGAAGAAGCAAGCATAGTCCACTCTTTTTTCTTTCCCCAAAACGGATTCTTTGATGTTACGAAAACCATATAGCCATGTGTGTGTTTGCGTAAAGGAGGAAGCCCGTTTTGTTGAGGAGATGTTGTTACAGGCATAGCCATACTAGACCTCCGAAAACAGTAACAGCAGTTAAAGTCATAACGCAAGCCATCATTCGTGCTGAGGAGTCTGCTTCTCGGCACATCTCGTTCCACTCGTCAGCAGTATACATTTGGCGTTTCGTCAAATCATCTTCCTTCTTAGCGTAATGCTCTTTAGTATCTCTGTAATCCATTACTTACTCCCTTTTCTTACAAGTTCTCGGACATAGAAACGAGTTTTATCCTTACCGATAAACTTACGCTTCATAACCGATAGGTTATCAACAGTTTTACTTAACTGTTCCATGTATTTCTCAGCCTTTGTGCTGTTGCTGAATCTCTTTCGTATTCTGTATTTGCTTGTTGTTTTCATTTTGTTCGTTGTTGTTTTTGTAGATGAAGGTAAAGAATCCCCAATACCCTAGTATCGGGAAGAATATCAAAAAGGCTAATAACGCTTCTTTCAATACCCATTTTACTTTACGCTTATACATTATGGTATCATTTTGTTGTATTCTTCACACCAATAGCAGTTCGGCATAGGCGTATTCTCTTGGAAATGTATTTGGTGGTTTACCCAATACGCTTCCGAATATACATCTTCTACCATGCTACATGAGCATAAAGAAAAAATAAGAAAAATCACACATACAAGCGTTCTAATGAAAGCCATTGTGTAAAATCCTTTCTCAAATAGTTTTTCTAACATTTCAAGTTCCTTTGTGATATGTTGAGATAATACCTTTCATGGCATCATCAAACTTCATTTTGATTAAGAACTGTCTAGTATCATTACCATCTTCAACGGTAATAACAGTATACTTTCCTTTCTCTTCTGCGTAGAGGATATGTTCCATGTTGAACATAACCTTCTTTTCCTTAGTTCCTTTTACGAGTAACCCTGCTTGGCAATCCCATGATTCAACATAGAATACTCCACCTGTTACTGCTTCAATCTCTGCTTTTAGTGGCACAATCATTGTTGCCAACATTATCATTCCTATTAGTTTCATTTAGTAATCTCCTGTGTAGTAATGGTTAAAAGTTTCTCCTTCCCCATCTGTTTCTGTTTGTGCTTCTTTGCGATAGTCTGCTTTATTAGGAAAAACATTTCTCACACCACAAGGTTTCCCACCATCATTTTCTGTTCGTGGAATAATATGCCAATGTAAATGATTTACTGTTTGCCCTGCGTATGTTCCCTCGTTTACTCCAATGTTAAAATCAGTAGCGAAAGAACACATTTGTTTTGCTTCGCTGATAGCATTATGTAAATCACTCCATTCTTGAACCTCATACTGTGAAACATGAAGTAAATGGCGTTTAGGAACAACAAGCAAATGTCCTTTCGTTATTGGGTATTTATCTTTCACGATAATGTGATGGTCAGTTTTTATACCTGTGGCATCACAAAATACACACCCTGTAAAACATTCGTTACACTCGTTACAATTACTACTCATCTTTACTTGTCTATTCTGAAACCCTTGAAAACAGGGTGTCTAAGTGAACCCTTTGGAGTCATGTATTGGTATTTTACTTCGGCGGTTTTTCCGATGTATGTAGGAAGGTCATTCCAAAAAGAATATCGTTCCTCATCATTATAGCCACCACCGACACGAATCCGAACCTTTGTTTGTGGATTCTCAACAATAAGTCCTCCTAACACCCCCTCGTATTTTCCTTTTCCCTCATACGCATCTACGACAGGGAAATCTACCGATAGTTCATCTTTGATTTTCATCCAATCCCAAGTGCGTTTGTGCTGATACAAAGTATTTTTCTTAACCATCACACCTTCAACATTAGAATCCATAGTTTCCCAAAGGTCTTTGAATGCCAACACTTCTTCGATACAGCAACATTTCTTATGTATAACATAATCTATCACACCAGAAATATGGGTAGAGATTTGATTCTTTACCAACTCCTTACGAGTTAAGTAATCTCTACTATCATTCTCAAAGAAAGCATCAAAGATTTGGTATTCAAGATGTGGTGCTTGCTTGCTCTTTCTACGAACATCGCCAACACACTTCATAAAACCTCCTTCGTTGTTTACTACTTCTCCATCAACATAATACTCAACTCCTAAATCAAGTTCTAATAATGGTTCTACTAAATGGTCAAGAGTATAAACCTCTTTTCCACTACGGAAGAAAAACTCTACGGTATGTTCTTCTGTGTTTACTTTAGCAAGAACACGAACACCATCATACTTTGGTTCAACATAGCATGGGTATTCTAGTTTCCTGTCATCTAAATCTTTTGCTAACATAGCAATCTTATCCTTGTTCATTTTCATCCTCCTGTTCTGTTTCTTGTTCTGTTTCTTGTTCTGTTTCTGTTACGGAAGAACTCATTATAAATCTTGCGCCTTCACAGCACCAACATTTGTATCTACGGTAACCTTTCATGGTTTCTTCCTGTATGCCTGTGCCACTACACACAGGACATTTTATCATATTAGTTTTCTTTGTCATTCTTCTCCTCTCTTTCAATAAGGTTCTCCAAATACCATTTAGCCTTCTTCAAGTCCTCTACCCCATGCTTGTATTTGTATCGAGTAACATATTTGATAATGTTACCCTCAACAAAATCCATACACCAAGAGTTAATATAAGAAGTAGTTTCTACACCTCTATTATAGTGTTCGGGGTGGTTAATGTTATCAGTCATCACAAACATCTCCGTATCGAACCTCACTTGGTTTTGGCTGTGCTAGTTCTTCGGCAGTCCAAGTTTTTATATCTTGATAACCTGCGAACTCCAAATGACCACACGCAACATCATCACTATGTTTAGCGAACTTAACCGCTTCCTTTTCAGTAGTCGCATCTACAAATACCCATTCAATAGCATGACACTTTCGTGCCACTACATATCGTTTTTCTTTTTTCTTTACCATGATTTTTTATCTCCTAAAATCTCGTGTTGAGTTGATGAGTAGATTTCTCGTAATTCATCATCGTCATACCAATCACTAGAATTAAATTCTACTCGTTGTTCTAATGTTATATCTGCTTTTTCCATTACAGCACCTAAAACATCTCCTGTGTCATACTGTTTTAGTATTTTACCATTACTTACTTCTACACCATACAAGAAAGCATCACTTTCTTCTGTGGCTGTGAGAGTGAAAGTTAGATTAGGATACTTCTTTGATGCTTCTAAAAGCCAATCGTGAGGAGGACTCCATGCCGTATCAAACCTATAATGTAACATTACACCATCATCATAGGTATCAACTTCACAAGCGTTCCATTTAGTTCCCCAATGCTCACAACACCAACTGTATCCATCAGTAGAGTATTTATGATTCTTAGCGTATTCAGAATCCCAAACACTCGCTGAAAAATCAAGTTCTGTTTCGCAACCGTCTTGTTTGTCGTTTTTCCAAGTTTTCCTAACACTCTTGTGGTCTGAAGCAAACTTTTTACGGCTTGCTTCATTCCCTTCAACTTCCAAGTTATTAAATGTCCAATTAGGCATTTGTTTCTACTCCTTTCAGTTTACTGTTATAGTTTCGTGAATAGATAAGTTCTGCTTGTGCCACAGGCAAAGGAAAACCCTTTTCACGATAATCTAAAGAACCTCTTTTGATATTACTCAAATCGGATTCCTTATAATGTTCTCCATAAGTTCCCATTAAAATATTCTTTACAGTTTCTTGTTCGTATCTCTGCGAAAGATATGGATTGCTTTGTGGGCTAGTCAAATAGTCTGTTCCCCTTGAGTAATAACTGTAACCACGACCTGCTCTATTCTTAAAGAGAGTTCTATCGAAGAAAGTAATGTTACTCTCTGCGATGTTAGTGTCCAACTCACGAAGTGCGTTTGCTACATCAAGGATTCGTGGAACAAACCATGAAGATTCTACACGCAAGTTTCTCCTCCAATCGTTTCTATTTTCAGTTTTCTTGTTATGCTCTTGTTCCAAGTTGTTATACCTAGCAACAAGGTCTAGTAAGTAACCTCTAGAGATTGCTACACCAAACTTATTCGCAGTATAAACAAACTTTACAGCAACCTTATCAGTATCAACAAAAGAAGTAAACACCTTAGTTACACCACTATTTCCTTCTTCATTAACCCATTCAACCAAAGGCTTAAATGGTTTAATAACCTCGTCAGAAATACCATCATGTCGGTAATTGTCGATACTACCATCAAATAATGCCATTCCAAAAGCAAGCAAACCCAAATCGTTGTCATTCATTTTGTAAGGACTCTCAAAACCTGCTCTGTCAAACACATTGTTGGCAGTCCTCAAAAGTTCGATGATGGTCATTACACCTTTTAATGTGGTAATCGTTGCTTCCACAGGGATTGTTTTATTAGTTATTTTAGCCATTTCTATTCTCCGAAATCATTTATTAGTTGTTTTTGTAGTCGTTCAATGCTATGTTTGATTTGCGACTTTGGTTTGTTTGTGTATGTTGCCATGCGATTGACATTTATTCTACCGCTTGGCTTAATCATCTTGCCATCTTGTTGGATAGCGTCAATGATTTCTTGTAAGTTAGCATCAAAGTTTTCTAATCCGAAAGGTTCAAAAGCCTCTTTTGGGTTTATCGCTTTCTCAGTAAGTAAACTTTCTTCAATCGTTATTTGCCTACGCAAAGGTTCTCTCTTTACAATCTTCATTCCTTGATTATTCTTTTTGTTCCACAGACAAGTTTTAATATACTTATCAAATGCTACTGTATCAAAGAAGTCATCAAACTCTGTATTTGTTGATTTGGCAAAAGTTCGGATTGCGTCTAAACAAGTTATGCTTAACTCTTGGTAAGAATCTGCCTTATCATTTGTGATAGGGTCTTGTCCGATTCTGTGCGAGATGTGCCACATAAGTTTTTTATACTTTTTCTCCACCTTTTCCCATTGTTCATTAGAAATCATAGTGCTTCTCCAATAAAGGTCATAAAGGTATTAAACATTTTAACATGAAAACCATCGTCATCACATTCAATCACATTCTGCCCATACACATTGGTCATATGGTTATGATTACTTCTGCCACCGATAGACATTGTTGCGTTAGGAACATTTCTCAAATACTTGATTCGCATTTGCTTATTTTCCTCGTCATTGAAACTCATATTGTTACTGCCCAAAGAGCAATACGCATCTCCATCAGTTAGATTAAACAGAACTACATTCTTCGTAACAATGTTCTTATTCATCCATTTTAACAAAGCAGGTAACACAGCATACTCAGCAGTATAACTGCCATCGTTGCTACCACCTCTCTTAATGGGAGAAACACAATCTAACTTCAAGATTTTATCAAAGTCCAAGTTCTTATTAGAGTTACTAAACACTCTTGTAAGAGTAACAAAACTTCCGTTATCAGTTCCTGTGATTGCCTTACCATGATAGGAAGGGGCAGACTTTAGGAACACTTCAATCTTGATTTCATTACCTAACACATCGTTTACCGCTTTAGAAAAAGCGGATACAATAGCATTACACACACCAATACGAGTATATCCTTTCCCAAAGACTTCCACGCCACAATCCATAGAACCACTACCGTCAATTAACATGACGATAGTAGTATCTCCATTAGGCACTTTTGTAGTTTGTAAAAAGATATTATCACTAAACGGACTCCTATACGCTCTACGAGGGTCTAATCGACCTTTAGTTGAGTGAAAGGCTTTTGGTTTTTTACTTTCAAGAAGCAATGAAACTTGATTCTTGAATCGGTTATACATAACATCTCGGAGATGTTTGTTATCCTCTGTCCTCCAATCTTGGACGGAGAACATTCCCTCTTTACAGAGGGAAATGTTGTCGGTATTACTTCTAGGCATCAGTTACAGAAAACTCCCAACACCCTTCGGCGTTTGTTCCTACACAACCTTTGTAAGAATTACTGCCACATTTACAGTCAAACTTGTCATGTATAGCATCAAACTTAATGTGTTCACTTAAACAATCGTCATCAACACAACTTGTTCCCTTGAAGTTATCCTTCATCGCCATTTTAGGAAATTTCGTTCCATCTAAGTATCCTCTAAGTTTTGAAGCCATGTTAGCATGAAACTCCGTAGCCTTTCTTGCTTTCGCTACTTCAACAGCGTTACCAACAGTAAAATCAGTATTAAGAGTAAGACCTTCTCCTAGCAAGTATGATACTGCTGAGTTCATTTCTTCTACACTCTCATTACTGCGTCCACCAACACTATTATCTGTTTGGATATTAGGGCATCGCAGTTTAGCAGTTTCTACTAAATCACGAACCACATTTGGCTTAGGGAACAAACTGTTATGTTGGTCGGTCAAAATCTCGCCCCCCATAACTGCTCTATCAAAATACTTATATTGCTTAGAGTAGTTTCCTCCAAACAAAACACTTATACGCTCTTTTACTTCGCTCACAAGAGTTGAACATTTCTGAACCGCCTCTTGTTGAATCTTTTGGTAAACTGCGTATTCCTTTTCATATCCTAACATATCTTGTTCGGACACGATAGCAAGTGCTTCTTTGGGTAGTGATTGGGCATCTTTTAAGTAATGCTCCATGTGATACATTTCGGGTTTATTAACCATTGTAATCTCCTTTGTTATTTTGTTGCGTCAAAAATGACGGTATCGTAAGTTGTGTTTGTGTCTCTTCCAAAGTTCTCAGTAGTCGTATGGACTTGTATGTTAGAGAAGTTTTGGATTTGAGCATTTAGTTCTGCTGATATTAGTTGTGTCCTAGCATCAGCGTTCATTGTTTTAGCAAACTCCTTCATTGGAGTTTCCTTTTTGGCGAAGGGCTTACATTGTGTTTGCCCATTTTCAACAGCGTCATCATGCGACATTGTTTTCTCGCCTTCTGTTTGTTCTATTTCAGTAGTTGTATCGTGCGTCTTAGCAAAATCTCCTACACTTTTCTCTTCTAAGGTAATACCTTTTGTAGCACCACCATCATCTCCTGCTTGGTTAGCAAGGTCATTTTGTAGTTCTTCGTTTACCATATCTCCAACATAGTCATCAAACATATCCATCAAATCTTCCCCATCGCCATCATTAGGTTGTGGTGGAACATACTGATTAAATAGTTTGGCAACTTCTTCTTGGCAAGTATCTCTGAATCTATCAAACACATTTGTGATTGCTTCAACAGAACCCATCCCACAGATTTCTTCTGTTGTAGGAGAAATCTTTTCAATCAAAGGGTCATTGTAGTAACCTTTATGATGAAATATGAAACGGAACAACATGGTATGTAAAGAATCCCAATCCTCAATGTCCCCTTTCTGTCGTGCTTCCTCAAACTTCTCAAAAGCATTTTTGTCTATCTTGTCGATATACTTTTTTAGGTTTGGGGGAGTGTTAGTGTCAATCCTAACATCTTCAGTCGCATTTGCTAAACCGAAAAGGACTCCACACGCTTCACGAAGAAAAAACAGATTTGGGTCATATCTCTCATCATCTTTAGGCTCACGCAAAATAGCGTTTAGCGTATATGATGAATCTGAAAATACAACTTCCGCAATCGTCTTTCCATTGTCTAGTTTGAGACTATTTAGAATCTTATTAAGTAAAGACCAAATAGGTGCTACGGTTTTTTCCTTTACAGGAGTATCTTCAATGTGCCTTAGTTCGTGAATCATCGCACCAATGGTTTCATCAACACGACCTTCTTTCAACATATGATATGGTATAAAGATTTCTTTCTTATCCGTATCAGCACATGGGATACCCTCAACAGGAAATCCAACTTTCACATCTACATTGGGAACAATCACATCTCTGTAATACTCAATCAAAGTCTGAATATCATAGAGAGTCTTAGGAGATAAGTCTGTAATTTTCTTATCCCCCAACCACTTATTCATAAGTGTTGCGTCTATTTCCCTTTCGTTCATTAGTTAAACATTCCTAAAGAATCAGCGTATTCACGCATAATGTTTGCGTCAGAAGTAATGCTACTGCTATCTTGCTCAAACATAGACAACAAAACATTGTTCATAACTTCAGCATCAGTAAACTTACCAACTAAACTACAACAGTTTAGAATCATACGAGGAGACATTTTCGCAGAAATGCGAGACTTTTCGTATTGTTGATGACTATAATCATAAACACTACACAAGTTAGCCATAGAAGAAGCAATCTCCTTACCATGAACAGTCTTAATGTATCCTTTCAACTCTTTTCCTGTCATGTATGGAATGTTGAAAATCATAAATCGGTCTTGTAAAGCCCTGTCAATAGAACGAGCAGATGAGTATTCCAAACCTACATTGGCAGTAGAGATAAATCTAACGCCATCAGCAACTTTAATAGTTTCACCTGTTTCTTCTACATGAACCTCTTTACGAAAATCCAAAAGTGGGAAGATAATGTTATACGCATCATCACTTGCTCTACTCAACTCATCAAGAATAATCAAAGTATTTTCTTGTTGAATCGCATTTATGAAAGCAGATTTCTCAAACTTGGTTTCACCATCTTGTAATGTGTGATAACCAATTAGTGTAGTGCGAGCATCTTGTGTCGAACCCATGTTTACAATAACCACATTCATGTCTAGGTCATCAGCGATTTCCTTACATAAAGTAGTCTTTCCACAGCCTGTTGCCCCTGTCAATAGAACACTTTGTTCTTGCGAAACAAGTTCCGCTATCATATCTTTCTTGATTTTATCTATTACAAACATTTTACCTCCTTTTAGTATTGAGTTGAAATGGGAGTTTGTGAGTCCCACATTGAACATATATTATACCAAAAAAAGTGCTTCCTGTCAAGTATTATTATGCCATAATAGAAAAATACTTACATAAACTTGTTTTATATTACAGGTTCGTGTAAGTCGTTTACAGCAAAGCAGTTACGCTCAGGGGGTAAAATGGCGTTCGTAAGTCCTTTGCCCGCCTACACTTACGAACACGCCCACGACCTCAGATTACAACTCTTTGTCGGACTCAACCTCAAACCATTTAGACAACTCTTCGTTACTAGGAGCGTCATTTTCAATCCACAACATATCTCTAACCCTTTGTTCCATTTCCTTATCTAACCAAGTTAGTCGCTTAAAAAAATTACTCAAGGCTTTATCTTCTGTTCTCAAATGCGTGAGGTATAATAGTATAGAGTATTGCTCTAGCATAACCTTACTAGAATCAAGTTCTTTCACAAATAAAGACTCACTTGTGAATCCCATCATTCTCATAACCGCTTTTCGTTCTTTCTCTGACGCAGTTATGCGAGCCAAAGGTAGAATATTGAAAAAGGCAAATACCTCATCATCATCCATGTTTAGTCGAAACGAAATGTTATTCATATAAGTATTTATGTAGTTTAGGGTATTCAGGAGTTTGTATTGGGGAGAAATGTCTATTATGATAATGGCTAACCGCTCAACCAGTTTTTTATACGATTCTGTATTGAGGGAACGATTTTCGGCATACCACTAATGATGTATCGCTGAAACTCAGATAAGTCCATCACTTTTACCTTTGTTCCTTTACAATTCGTTTTCAACCACTCTTTTGCCCCTTGCTTAAATCCATTTCCTTCAATCACAATGATTGCTTCGGATTCTGGTATTGTTTGTGTAAAGTTCATGTAAAGGTAAGGTAGTTTTTCATCGACACTCCCAGCAGAATGTTGGGTTTTACATTCTATCCTTACCTTTCTTGACTTATAGCAGAGGACAAACTCAGAGCGACATTTGGTATTGCCATATATGTTTGTGTATGGCACATTCTTAAGTAGAATATCCTCATTATCCTCTCTTGACTTATAGCGACTCGCATACTCGGAGTCTACTTTCAAGTTCTTGATGATAAGATTCTCAACTTGGGATTCAAGTTTCAATCCTGATTTATTTGCTTTTGTTCCTTGTTTCATATTAGTTATTATCCATGGGGTTTTCATTGTTATATACCTTGCCTTGACTTATAGCAACGCTTATATTTACGTGGTAGGGTGCCTGGGAGTCGAACCCTGGACTAGTACCCCTTAGTATTATTATAGTCTTTGACTTATACTTACGCACGTAATAATGGTAGGGATGCCAGGACTTGAACCTGGGACCTACGGCATATAAGACCGGCGCTCTAACCGACTGAGCTACATCCCCCCCAGTCTTATAATAGCTTTGACTTATGCTTACGTGCGCTCAATACGGTAATAAACTGTACCGAATGCGTATGCCTGGGCGGAGTCTTCCTCGCCTGTAATCTTGAGGGCGGTGTTAGCACTTAGCTTAACACCTACTGGGAATGTCATATCACTTTGTACAGGGTATACTCCTTGGCATCTTAGTTGCCACAAAATAGTATAGGTACCTTTGTCCCCATCAGTTAGGTACAACCTACCTGCGGTAGAAGCCGTGCTTCCAGCCATTGACATGTTTACTCCGTATAAAACAATACGGTAGCCAGTCCCGGGAGCGGCTATTAATGTTGTGTCAGACATAGCAATATCCCCGTTGGCATCAAAGTCTACAGCACTGGCTGAGATATAATTGGTTTCATTAAACATTAGTTCACTCTCCTGTTTACTGGATTGTGTAATTCTACTACCAGCGAGCCGTCACAGGGGGTCTCGATAACCAACTGAGCGGGTAGAGCTGGCATTCCTATGTAACCTACTTTGGTCTCCGTGGCTATAACCACACCACACTCTGGGTTTTCCTTAATGTATTTCGTGCCTGTGTTAGCGTCATACGCTAAATACGAGGTTTTATCGAAATCTAGTTTTGTCCCATCGGAATCCGGGTCCCACAATATAACAGCGTACTCAAACCCTGCGGTTGGTATTGGGTCAGTCTGAATCTTAGAGTCGTCAGCAGGCTCAAAGGTGTACCGCGCATAATTCCTCTGCTCTCCCCATTCTCCTGTCCGAGATAAAGGTGAGTTACGTGTTGGGTCAATATTAGTAGCCATATCTTATGTACACTTGTCCGTGTTAGGTGTTTCTAATTGATTAGGATTACGTGTATCAGTCGTCATTACGGGCGCCACTGCGTCCTTCAGAGTTTCTATGGAGTAGGTAATAGTACCATTCCAGTATACATCACTAGGTCGCACCCCGTGGTTTAATATAGTGAGGTCGCTTCCCTGGTTCTTTTTGTCTATGAAAGGTGTAAAGTCGGGATTCCACTCTTCCGTACACATTACTCTCACCGGGTAACCTGGGTGACAAGGTACAGGAGGGTCAAAAGTGGTTTGTCTAGTCATACCCACTGCATCCCCGTGGTGTCTGTATTCAGCGTGTACGTTTGATTCATGTTGAGTGTTGTTTAACGCTCCATACGATTGCAGAGCGCTAGCTGGGGGACCTGAGGGATTAGCACTAAACGCAATCCCCGCCCAGCCAGCCCAATGCGGGTCAAATCCATGGTTCGTGGGGTACTTTCCGTCGTAAACTGTCATTGTACCTTTAGGTTTCCCAGGTTTGATATTCCACGCATCCTCTTTCAGGGAGGTGTCTCCGGCTGAGTCCATAGTAATTCCATGTAATACTACACGTTTACACGTATTGTAATACTTCTTATAAAGAGATATATTACGGATACACCAAACGTCTGTGTGATTGTTTGCGTAACCTTGGCTAATGTCCCTTAGCCCTGCCCAACCCAATACAAGGTTAGTAGATGACGCATCCGTCTTAAACGTGGAAGATACAACCCCTAAGTCCTGATATGTGGTGTTGTTACCCCAATTAGCTCTAGTGTCTTGGTTGCCGTTTATATGTCTCGCCTTTGCTAAAATATACGGACTCTGTAGGGAGTGGAACACCTGAAGGTCGTGGATTTTGTCTTCATTTGGAGCCTGACCACCCCCACCCCCATTATAGGTTGGATAACATTGAGCAGAAGATTCCCAACAAGTTCCTCCCCACACAAATAACGCTCCAGAATAATCTTGACCTCGATACGTAGACCCTGCATTAACGCAAGAAACCTCTGCGGTTATCAAGTACTCGGTGTTGGGTTCTAAGGCTGGTGTTTCCACCACCGTGCCATGCGGCAATGTAACGGTTTCGTGGTGAACGTTTGTATTAGAGCTAAGAACAGCCCAGCAAGAGCTAAAGTCTTTTATA
>Ga0208012_1000314_pt1 | contig 17989 bp, 23 predicted proteins | sample 15BtaG_FD_184090 | JGI IMG/M metagenome (GOLD analysis project Ga0208012, IMG submission 184090) | Marine viral communities from the Subarctic Pacific Ocean - 15B_ETSP_OMZ_AT15312_CsCl metaG (SPAdes) (version 2) | ecosystem: Environmental > Aquatic > Marine > Oceanic | place: Pacific Ocean... | reverse complement strand
ATATTTGAATCTACAAGTGTGGGTGGAAAAGAAACACAAGGTAAGATTGATAATAGAGATAACCTTATGAAAAAGATGTTATCTAATAGATATGATGATTTGATGAGCGATGATTGATAATTGTAGTATATGTGATTCAGAATTAGAACCAGATAATGGTGATATAATAGGAAATTTCGGAATATCACCGGTTGGATTCTGTGTATGGTGTTTATCAAGTGTAACTGATATGGTGATACAATTGAATGGATTTAATGATATAGAAACATTAAAAGAGAGAATAGTTGAATTAGAAGAGGATTCAATGAATGAATAATCTTACTATAAAAGAGATAGGTAAAGAATTAGCTATAGATTTGATACAAAGTACACACTACTCAAAAGTTATGCCAAGGTTAACAAAACATTATCTTGGGTGTTTTTTAGAAAATAAATTAGTGGGTGTTGTCACATTAGGTTGGGGCACTCAACCTAAAGGTACTATAAATAAGATGTTTCCTGGATTAGAGACTAAAGATTATTATGAAATTGGTAAAATGTGTATGTTAGATGAAATGCCTAAAAATTCAGAATCTCAAATGTTATCTAAGGTTGTAAAATGGATGAAGATAAATACATCAGATAGATTATTTCTTTACACTTGGGCTGATGGTATAGTTGGTAAAGCTGGATATGTGTATCAATCATTTAATTTTTTGTATGGTGGTTTTATTTGGACAGATATATATGTTAGTGATAAGGGTGAAAAAATTCATCCTCGTTCAGCTAGAACCTTATGTGAGGAAAATGCCAAAATGGTAGGTAAAGATAAGATTTTTTGGCTTACATATGATTTTATGAAAAAGAAAGGAATAAAGAGAATAAAGGGTAAACAATTTAGGTATATTTTACCCTTAAATAGAAAGGCTAAAAAAATGTTAAAAGATTCAAATATGGAGTGGAATATAAAATATCCTAAAGATATAGATTTAGAATGGAAAGAATTAGTTGGTAAAGGAAAATATGAGATAATGAAAGAAGAACCAAAATTTAATTTAGATGTAGTAGAATATAATATAAAAAATGTAAACCCAAATAGAACAATTAAACATGATTTTTTTTAATAGATGTAATAATTTGACAAAAGAATGATATTTATAAATGTTATTAGATAAAAAATTGATACAAATCACAAAAGAATTATAGGAGTTATATATGGCAGAATTTAAGAAATTCAGTTTATCAGACAATTTCATAGACGGATATAAAAGAAAAAGAGCACCATTCGGGTTTAACGGATTAGGTGAGTTAGTGTATATGAGAACCTATTCTCGAATTAAAGAGGATGGAAAAAACGAAATGTGGTGGGAAACTGTCCAGCGTGTTGTAGAGGGAACTTACAACATGCAAAAGAAACACATTGAGAGATATGATTTAGGGTGGAACGCGTGGCAAGCACAAAGGTCAGCACAAGAGATGTATGGCCGAATTTTCAATATGAAATTCTTGCCTCCTGGACGCGGGTTGTGGTCGATGGGAACATCACTAACCGAAGAAAAAGGACTCTACGCCGCCCTCAACAATTGTGCATTCGTATCAACACAAAACCTAAAAGACGACTTGTCTAAACCATTTACATTCTTAATGGATGCTTCAATGGTTGGAGTAGGTGTAGGATTTGATACAAAAGGTGCTGATACATTCATAGTGAGAGGACCAAAACACGACAGAACGAATGACTTATATGTTATTCCAGATAGTCGTGAAGGTTGGGTTGAATCATTACAAAGATTGTTAGATAGTTACTTTCTTGGTGTAGCTCCAGTTGAATTTGATTATTCATTGATACGAGGTGAAGGCGAACCGATTAAAGGTTTCGGTGGTGTATCAAGTGGTTCAGAACCCCTTAAAGAAGTACACGAAACGGTAAGTAAAGCATTAGATAAAAATGTAGGTGAACCAATATCAATAACAACCATCGTAGATATAATGAATCTAATCGGTAAATGTGTTGTAGCAGGTAATGTTAGACGAACTGCCGAAATAGTATTCGGTGATTCAGAATCAGATGAATACATAAACTTAAAGAATTACAAAAAGAATCCACACAGAGAAACATATGGTTGGACATCAAACAACTCAATCTTTGCTGAACTTGGAATGGATTATACAGCAGCCTCTGAAAGAATTAACGACAATGGTGAACCAGGATTCGCGTGGTTAGAAAATATGCAAGACTATTCTCGTATGAGAAACGGAAAAGATAGAAAAGACCATAGAGTAGCTGGTGGCAATCCTTGTATTGTTGGTGAAACATTAGTAGCAGTAGCTGATGGTAGAAATACAGTTCCAATTAAAGATTTAGTAGATACTCAATACCCAGTTTATTCAGTTGATGAAAATGGAAAAGTAGTCATTAGACAATCAATTAAAACTTGGAAAACAAAAGAAAATACAGAAGTGTGGAAACTTACTTTGGATGATGGTTCTAATTTATTAGCAACACCTGACCATAAAATTATGTTACGAAGTGGTGAATATAGAGAACTTAGAGATTTACAAAAAGATGAATCAGTATTTCCATTTAATAGTTTTAGTAATAAAGGTTATAGGAACATACGAGGTACCGGGAAAAGAGCAAGTGGACTAAGACAGTATAGATTAATCACAGAATCAGAACTTGGTTATATGCCTAACGCCAAAGAGTATGCTATTCATCATATAGATTTTGATAAGACAAATGATTCATGGGATAATTTAGATGTTATTACTCAATCAGAACATAGTAGATTACATAGGTTAGATAAAAATCCAATGCATAACCCTGTAAATGTAGAAAAGATGAAAGAAACTACTCGTATTAATGGTGGACATTACGGTGACCGGAATGGTATGTACGGTAAAAATCACAAAGATTCCACATTAAAATCTATTAGTAAAAAATCAACTAAAAATTGGGAAAATCAAAGAGATTTTATGATTGAATCAATTAAAAATGGTATGACCGATAAAGTTAGAAAGCATATATCAGACAAAAGAAAAGAAAGAACCATTTGGGTTGATTGGAAATGTCCAGTATGTAATGAACATAAAACACTTACAGAATATCAAGCATCTAATAGAAAAACTTGTAGTTATTCCTGTTCCAATGTTAAAAGGGGAATGGTAAATCAAGGTATTTGGAATCATAAGGTTGTATCAGTTGAGTTCTATGGATATGAAGATGTTTATGATATGACTGTTGAAGATACACATAATTTTGGTGTAATAACATCTACAAAAGACGATGTATATTTAGATTCATCTGGCTTGTTTATCCATAATTGCCTGGAACAATCGCTTGAAAGTTATGAGTTATGTTGTCTTGTAGAAACATTTCCAAACAACCACGAAGATTTAGAAGATTATTTAAAGACATTAAAATATGCATATCTATATGCTAAAACAGTAACACTCGGTAAAACTCATTGGTCTGAAACAAATAGAGTGATGTTACGGAACAGACGAATTGGAACATCAGTAAGTGGGGTGGCACAGTTCATTACGGACAAAGGTTTACATCAATTGAAAGATTGGTTAGAAAGTGGATTTGATGCGATTCAAGATTATGATAAAATGTATTCAGATTGGTTAGCTGTTCCTCGTTCTATTAAAACTACATCTGTAAAACCAAGTGGAACTGTTTCGTTATTAGCAGGTTCAACACCAGGATTACATTATCCAGAGAGTAGATTTTATATTAGACGAATTAGATTATCAATAAATTCACCACTAATCAAACCATTAGAAAAAGCGGGGTATAAAATAGAGCCAGCGTTCGGTAGTGAAAATAGCACAGTAGTTGTAGATGTTCCAGTTGATATTGGTGAAGGTGTAAGAACAATAAACGATGTATCAATGTGGGAACAAATGTCTTTGGCAGCATTCATGCAAAAGTATTGGGCTGACAATCAAGTCAGTTGTACAGTAACATTCGACCCTAAAACAGAAGGACATCAAATATCATCGGCATTAAACTATTTCCAATATCAGATGAAAGGTATTTCATTCTTACCGAAAATGGAACTTGGGGCATACAAACAAATGCCTTACGAAGAAATTACAAGTAAAGAATATGATAAAATGGTTAAACAATTGGGCTATCTATCATTCAGACAAGTTAAAGGCAATGAGGCAGAAGTTGAAAAGTTCTGTTCGGGTGAATCCTGTGAGATTTCATTTGATATGGAACAAATAAAAGAAACACAAGAGGTAGAAGCATAATGGGATTTAAAAGAACAATAGGTTTCACTTGTGGTGCATTTGACTTAATTCATCCAGGGCATGTTGTTATGTTTGAAGATGCTAAACATCAATGTGGTTATTTAATAGTGGGATTACAAACAGACCCGACACTAGATAGACCCGATGTAAAGAATGACCCAGTTCAAACAGTTGAAGAACGATTGGCAATGTTAAGTGGTATTAGATATATTGATGAGGTAATTGTATATGATACGGAAAAAGATTTATATGAACTACTCAAAGAAATAAAACCAGACATTAGAATAATCGGAAGTGATTGGAAAAATAGTAAAAAAGGATTTACAGGTGATGACTTACCAATTAGAGTTTATTGGCATAGAAGAAATCACGATTGGTCATCTTCAGATTTAAGAGATAGAGTATTTGAATCGGAAAAACATCAATGTAGGAGAAGATAATAGTTGTTTCGTATAGTAAAAAGGTTGTATATTAAGTAATGGCTTACCAAAACATATATGTAAAAAGAACAAAGACAAATAGTGAAGTACATATTTGGGACGACAAAACTGGACATTCTAAATTCACATATAAACCATACGCATATCTAAAATCACAAACAGGAACTTATCGGTCATTATATGGTGATAAACTCAAAAAGGTAAACTATTGGACTGGTGAAGATATTCAAAACGGTAAAGTATTTGAATCAGATGTTCCAATAGAAACTCGTGTATTAGTAGATATGTACGGTGATTCAGATGAAATTTCAACTGGTCATCGTGAGGTATATTTTGATATTGAGGTTGAAGTCACACAAGGATTTCCAGACCCTAAAGAGGCTCGTAATAAGATAACAGCGATTGCATTATACGATAAAACGACAGATAAATATCATTGTTTTATTTTAGGTGATGTGAAGAATACAGATGTGATTGAATCATTTCAAAGTGAAGAAGAATTACTACAACGATTTTATCAGAAGTATCTTGAAATAAATCCAACAATTTTAAGTGGTTGGAATATTGATGGATTTGATATTCCATATTTGTATAATAGAACTCGTAGAGTAATGGGTAATTCATTTGCAAATGCATTATCACCAATTGGAGAAGTATTCTATTCAGAACATAAGAATAGATATAAGATAGCTGGTGTGTCTTGTATGGATTACTTATCATTATATAAGAAATTTACATACACACAACAATCATCATATCGATTAGATTACATCGGTAAACTTGAAGTGGGTATTGGTAAAGTAGAATATGAAGGAACATTACAGAATCTATATGAAACTGACATAAATAAGTATGTTGAATATAACTTAAATGATGTTGTGATAATCAAAGCTCTTGATGATAAGTTTGGACTTATTAACTTAGCTTGTGGTATTTCACATGTTGGTCATGTTCCATATGAAGATGTATATTTTAGTAGTAGATATTTAGAAGGAGCTCTTTTAACTTATTTGAAAAAGATAAATGTAGTAGCACCTAATAAGAATTTAAAAGCTAAAGAATTAATGGACGGTGAAGAAAAGTTTAGTGGTGCTTATGTGATGGAACCAAAACCAGGTAGATATGAGTGGGTATATGATTTAGATTTAACATCAATGTATCCCTCAATTATTATGACATTAAACATATCACCTGAAATGAAATTAGGTAAATTACTCGGATGGGATGTAAAAGAGTTTTTAAAGGGAACAAACAAAACATATTCATTAGAAGTAGAAGGTAAGATAAAAGGTACATTTAACGAGGCTGAGTTAGGCAATATGCTCTCTAAAAACAAAGTTACACTATCTACTAACGGAATCCTTTACAAAAATGATAGACCTGGATTAATTCCATCTATTTTAGAAAAGTGGTTTGATGAGCGTGTTGAGTTCAGAAAACTATCAAAAAAATACGCCGAAGAAGGTGATACACAAAAACATATATTCTTTGACAAAAGACAGCATGTTCAAAAGATTATGTTAAATAGTTTATACGGAGCTCTAGGACTTCCTGTATTTAGATTCTTTGATTTAGATAACGCAACAGCTGTTACTACTTGTGGTCAAGAATTGATTAAATACACACAGAAGATGGCTAATTATTATTATAACAATGAACTTGGTGATAAAGAGAAGCATGTGATATATTGTGATACGGATTCCATATTTTGCTCAGCTGTTCCATTAATTAAACATAGAAATCCAAACGCAGACTTAACAAATGATGAGTATATGACAAAAGAAATATTATCAGTAACATCAGAAGTTCAAGATTTCTTAAATAAAAGTTATGATGTCTTTGCAAAAAGATTCTTAAATTGTGATGTACATAGATTTGATATCAAACAAGAAGTTATATCAAAATCTGCATTTTGGGTTACAAAGAAACGATATGGTCAATGGATTATCAATGATGGTGGAGTTCCTTGTGATAAATTAGATGTTAAGGGATTAGATATTGTTAGAAGTAATTTTCCAGTAGCATTTAAAACTTTAATGACAGAAGTGTTACAGGATATTTTAGGTAATATAGATAAAGATATAATTGACGAGAAGATACTTGATTTAAAAACAACAATGAAAACTATGAATATATCTGATATATCATTACCTACAGGAGTAAAAGGTATCCAGAAGTTTACAGATAAAAGTCGTAATAAGTTTAACAGTAAAGGTGTATTTACAGATGTGAGAAAAGGAACACCAGTGCATGTCAAGTCAGTTATCATTTATAATGATTTATTAAAACATTTCGGTCTAAGTAAAATAGAACCAATAAGAAATTCAGATAAAATAAAATGGGTATATCTTAAATCAAATCCATATGGTATAAAAACTATAGCGTTTAAAGATTATGAGGACCCACAAGAAATAATGGATTTTATTCAACAATATGTTGATTATGATAAATTATTTGAACGATCATTAAACAAAAAGATAAAAACTTGGTATGAAGCGTTGTCTTGGGAAGAACCAATCGATAAACAATATACACTTGAAAGATTTTTTTAAGAAAAAGCTTGTATCATATCATAAAATAGTTGTATATTATAACAATAGAAATTTTAATAGGAGAAAAATAAGATGCAAAAAACAAAGTTAGATAAGTTCATTCAAAAATATAATTTGGGTGGAAATGTAAATAGTGTCAAGTGGAAATCAGAAGGTGATACACTTACCACATCATTCGTAACACCAGACAAATCATTGTTAGGTGAAGTGAAAGTGGATAAGTTTTCATTTGAAGATGCTGAACTTGGTGTATATCAAACGGACCAACTAAAGAGTTTAATTGGTGTATTAGGTGATGATGTGTCATTGACTTTATCAAAGTTCGGTGATAAAGCTGTATCGTTAAAAGTAAAAAACGGTTCAGTATCAGTTGATTATGTCCTGAGTGATTTATCAGTTATTGCTGACCCACCAGGAATGAAAAGAGTTCCTAATTTCGGAACACAGATTAAACTTGATACAAAGTTTATTGATACCTTTATTAAAGGTAAAGGTGCTTTAAGTGAAGTTGATACATTCACAGTTCTTAATAACACTAAAACAGATAGTGTTGAAGTAATAATTGGTTATTCATCAATTAACACAAATCGAGTAAACATTCCAGTAGAAACAACAACGAATGATTTAACAGACCCAGTTTCATTTAATGCTAATCTTTTCAAAGAAGTATTGATTGCAAATCGAGAATGTACATCGGCGGTTCTTGAAGTTTCTAACGAAGGATTAGCTCGTGTTAATTTTAAGATTGATGATTATGATTCAACTTATTTCATCGTAGCTACACAGAATGTAGATTAATATGAAAAAAGAATGGAAATATACTTTAATAGAAGAAAGTGGTACTGTCGATATTTATTATGCTAGTACTTTTTTTCACATGATTATTAAGGTATTGGGGGGTAAAATTCGTAGGAGCTTAGCTAATTGGAAACGATAAATCATTCACTTTGGGTAGAAAAATACAGACCAGTTGATTTATCAACATACATTGGTAACGAGCATCTTAAAAGTAAGGTGGGAGTGTATCTCGAAAGTGAAGATGTACCTCATCTTTTACTCTATGGTGTAGCTGGTACTGGTAAGACAACTTTAGCTAAAATCATCACAAACAACATTGATTGTGATTGTCTTTATATCAATGCTTCTGATGAGAATAATGTAGATAATGTTAGAACAAAGATTAAGAACTTCGCGTCATCAATCGGTTTCAGAACACTAAAAGTTGTGATACTCGATGAGGCCGATTTCCTTACACCAAATGCTCAAGCAGCTCTTCGTAATCTTATGGAAACATTTTCAAAACATTGTAGGTTTATTCTCACTTGTAATTATGTGGAGAGAATCATAGACCCAATTCAATCAAGATGTCAACCATATAAGATTGTTCCACCATCAAGAAAAGAAGTGGCAATACAATTAAAGAATATATTTGAAACTGAAAATGTTACATTTAACCTTGATGATTTAGCTTTAATTGTAAATGCTGGATATCCTGATATTCGCAGAGTTATTAATTCAGCGCAACGACAAGTTGTAGATGGTGAGTTAAAGATTGATGTTAGTTCGGTAATTCAAAGTAATTATAAAATACAATTATTAGAAATGTTAGTTGATGGTTCAAAGTTCAATGACATACGGAAGTTGATAGCTGACAATTCAGTTAGTGATTATGCGGAGCTGTATAGATTACTATATGATGAAGTAGATAATTATTCAAATGGTAAGGTAGCTGAGTGTATATTAGCGATTGCCGAAGGTGAATTTAATGATGTAAATGTAGTGGATAAAGAAATTTGTTTTATGTCCACTTTAATAAAAATAATGAGGATAATTAAATGAAATTAAAACCAGTAAACGATAAGATAGTAGTAAAACCAAAAGATAACGATACTGATAATGTAACTGAGGGTGGGATTATATTACCGGATATGATAGATGATGGAACATTACTTGAAGGTGAAGTAATGTCAGTAGGACAAGGTATGTATTCTGCGAGTGGAACACTTATACCAGTTGTTGTAGATGTGGGTAATACAATCTTATATAATAAACACGCAGCTACACAAGAATATAAATTAAATGGTGATACTGTTGTGATTATGAGTATAAATGAAGTATTATCAATTTTAGAGGATTAATAGATGAGAAAGTTCAAAGTAGAAAATCATTCTAAAGGTCAAACAATAATAGTTACATTATTTCAATCACCATATGAAGATGAAAATGTATTGTATAAGACCGGATGGAAAATAAAAGAAGTAACAATAGCAGAAATAACAATGGAGATACAAGAAGATGACAACAATTAAAGGTAATTTTGGTGGAGGACCACCACAACAAGAACCAATAGACATTTCAAAAACAAGTGAGATAAAATGTGAAGTATGTATGAACGATACATTTGAACAGTCAATTATGTTAAGGAAATTATCAGCCATAACATCACCAACAGGACAAGAAACGATTGTTCCAGTTCAGGTATTTGATTGTAAAAAATGTGGTCATGTTAATAGTGAATTTAGACAGAGTGATTTAGATATTTAAGATGCCAATGTACACTTTTAAATGTACATCTTGTAGTAAGTCAGTTGAGATAATTTTACAGATGACAGACGATGCACCAACTTGTAAAAGATGTGAAGAAGCTTCTTGTGGAACACATAAACCAAAGATGGAAAGAGTATTTTCTAACAACGGTGGCTTCAAACTTAAAGGTGGTGGTTGGTTCAAGGATGGTTACACAAAACCGGAGAAACCCAAATGACGATTATAGATTGGGTGAACCAGTTGTTGGTTCACAAGAAATCATGGGAAGAATTTACATTAGATGAACAAAAGAAATTCAGTCCTTATATAATTAACAGATGGCTATCAATGGATACCGATTTCATAGAGATAGTAAACTACTTTCAGAAGTATTCAATAGGACAATTGAAACCAAGAGAAGTTTATAAGTGGTATTGTGATATCTTACCTAAAGGTAAAAGATTTAATAAATATATCAAAGGTAAAAAATCAAAGAAATATGACGAATGGCTGACAAAACTCTTGTGTAATCATTTTGAATGTAGTAAATTACAAGTAATAGAATATCTTGAACTAATTGATAAACAAGAATTAAAAGACATTTTAGAGATGTATGGTACAGATAAAAAACAAATAAAGAAGGTATGTAAATGAGTAAAACAATAAAAGATTCTAAAGATTACAAAGAATTATTTAATGGTGAAACAAGATATGACAAAATAACTGGTGAAGAAGTTAAACCAATTAATTCATATTTGACTGGTGATAGTGGTGACGCAATTGCATATATAGAAGAAACATATCCAGAAACAGCAAAAGAGTTTCAACGATTACAATTTGAACAATGGAATTTATTCTGTAAGAAGCAAATGGATTACGGTCCAAGTAATATAGCAATGGGTACATCATTAGGTACACCAGAAGAAAAACGATTGAGTAAGATAGGTCTCATAGTTAGAATCAACGATAAGGTTCAAAGACTAATTAACCTTGTTGTTAAAAATAATAGAGAAGCTCAGAATGAACCAGTGATAGATGCATTCAAGGATTTATCGGTATATGGTATAATTGCACAAATAGTTGAAGCTGGTAAGTGGGGTAAATAATTGGGTAGAATTTCATATTCACAACTATCAATGTTTTCAGATTGTCCACAACGATGGAAACTTAACTACATTGATAAACTAAGAGTATCAGAACCAAGTATTCATTTGTTGTTCGGAACTGCAATGCACGAGGTGATACAAAAGTATCTCAATGTTATGTATGAGTTTACAGTTAAACGAGCAAATCAACTCAATTTAGAACGAATACTACAAGAGAAGATGGTTGAGGTATTTAATAGAGATAAAGAAGCATATGGAAAAGACCCTTGTACAAAAGAACAATTAAAAGAGTTCTTTCAAGATGGTTGTAACATATTAGATTTCTTCAAAAAACATAGAGGTGAATATTTTAGTAAAAAAGGTTACGAACTAATCGGATGTGAAGTTCAAGTTGAAATGGACTTACAGAAAAACTTAACTTGGGTTGGTTATCTTGACATTGTGATAAAAGATACAGTTAGTGATGTAATAAAAATCTATGATATAAAAACATCAACGATGGGTTGGAACAAATGGATGAAAGCTGATGAAAATAAAACACAACAATTACTTCTATACAAACAATTCTATTCAAAGATGTACAATCACCCGATAGATAAGATTGAAGTTGAATACTTTATTGTGAAAAGAAGATTATGGGAAAACGCTCAATTCCCACAAAAACGAGTTCAAAAGTTTTCACCGGCAAGTGGAACGGTATCGATGAACAAAGTGGCAAAGAAACTATCTAAATTTATCAACGAAGGTTTCAACGATGATGGTAGTCATACAGATGTAGATTTACAATCAACGCCGAGTAAAAAATCTTGTAGATGGTGTGAGTTCAAAAAAACAGAATTTTGTTCAGACGGAGTATCTTAGGTGAAAATGAGATATTATTCATTAAGAATGAAATTAGATGCTGTAATATTAAATGAAGATTTTGAAAAAAAAGTCTTGGAAAATATAAGATATTGTCGTAAATTAGTGGGTAAGCAATTTCGTGTAATTTTTTGGAATGAAAATGTATCAGCTGATGAATGTAAACAATTCATTGAAAGAAACGAACATCTGTTATTTGAAGTACATACGAAGATTACAAAAGAACATCGGAACGCCTGGTATCTTATTGAAAGTAAAGGTGATACGAGTAGATGGAGATATAAATCAGAAGGTGATGTTTTAGATGGAATAGCATCTTATATCAAACTAATAAAACATATTAATAAAGGAAACAAATGAGAGTAGGTTTAGTAGGTAGTCGTAGGTGGACAAATAGAAAGAAGATAAAAGACTTTATATTCAAACTCGAACAAGAACACGGAACAGATACAATTATCGTAAGTGGTGGTTGTAAAGATGGTGCTGATGCGATGGCTAAGAAATATGCATTAGAACTTGGATTACAATATGAAGAATATCCACCTTTCCACGAAGTACATAATTTATATTGTAAATTACCTGAAAGTTGTTATGGGAAACAATATCATGTTAAAAACTATTTTGCAAGAAACAAATTAATAGCAAAGAATAGTGATTTTGTAGTCGGATTCATTCCAGAAGGACATACTTCAAACGGAACAATGTCCACAATCAAGTACGCAGAAAAATTTGGTAAGAAAACAATAATAATTGATTAGTTTTTCTATTTGTGTGATATGTATATATGTATATACACTACAAACAACAATGGAGAAATGGTTATGAAGAATACCAAACTTACTTCAGTTAAGATATTAGAAGGATTGTACACTAAATTCAAGTTAGTAACAGTAAACACTAAAATGACATTACAAAAACTAACTAATAGGTCAATAGATATGTATCTTAATGATGAAGATTTTAGAGATGAGATAGAAACAAGTCAAAATTTAATCGAGAGTGGAAGCAACTTTTAGAATAAGGAAATAGGTTATATGAGTGAAATAAAACTCCCAAAGTTACGAAAGATAGACCCAAACAAACCCAAAAAGAAAAAGATATTACTATTATCAGATGATTTAAGAATGTTTAGTGGTATAGCAACTCAATCAAAAGAGTTTGTATTGGGAACTATTGATAAATATGATTGGGTTCAACTGAGCGGAGCCGTAAATCATCCAGAAAATGGTAAAATTATTGATATGTCAACATCGATACGAGATGAGTTCGGTATAGATAACGCATATCTCAAGTTATATCCTATTAGCGGATATGGTAATCCTGATTTATTAAGAAATGTTTTAGAAATAGAAAAACCAGATGCCATTATACATTTCACAGACCCAAGATTTTGGATTTGGTTATATAATATGGAGCACGAGATACGACAAAATATTCCTATTTTATATTATAATATTTGGGATGATTTACCAGACCCATTATATAATACAAACTTTTACAGAAGTTCAGATGTATTACTATCAATATCAAAACAAACTTATGGTATCAACAAACGAATACTTTCAAAGTTTGGTTATGAAGATTGGCAAACTGTATACGCACCTCATGGAATTACAGATAAACGAATATTTAAAATTAACAAAAATGATTCTGATTTTAAACAATTTGAACAAGAATATGGTTTAGACAAATATAAATACAAAATTTTATACTTAAACAGAAACATCAGACGAAAGAATCCAGGTGATGTAGCAATGGCATACAAACATTTTATGGATGGACTTACAGAAGAACAACGAAAAGAATGTGTATTTGTTTTTCATTCAGCTCCAATAGATGATAACGGAACTGATATGAGAACTGTATGTGAAACACTATTACCAGATTACCCTGTGATTTTTACTTATGATAAGGGTGGTACAATGGATGATGAACAAATGAATTTTCTTTACAATTCAGTTGATGTTTATATCAATATGGCATCTAACGAAGGATTTGGATTGGGTAGTTTAGAAGCATTAACTGCTGGGACGCCAATCATAGTAAATGTAACTGGTGGGTTACAAGATCAGTGTGGATTTAAGAAAGAAACCATTTACGATGGTTGTACCAGTAGAATGGACTATTTATCAGCTGATGATTATGTTGAGTTGGGTTCAAATCACAGAGGTGAATATAGAGAACATGGTGAATGGGTTAAACCTATATTCCCAACAAACATATCTTTATGTGGTTCACCGCTCACACCATACATCTATGATGACAGAGCAAGTTCAGACGATGCTGGAGAAGCATTACGATATTGGTACGACAAAGGACAAGAAGGTAGAGAAGTAGCAGGGGAAACGGGCCGTCAATGGGTATTAGGTGATACTGCAAGAATGACCGGAAAACATCTATCAGAAACATTCATTGATACAATAGAAACTACGTTTGTAAAGTGGAAACCAAAAGAACGATATACATTGGAGGCTGTTTAAAATATATTAGTATATTTTTATATTCTATGATACTTATATATAGAAACAACGGAGAACAATATTGAATGATAAAAAATCTATATTAATTGACGAGAACATACATAGACGGTTGAAGGTGTATTGTGCAGAAAATGGTATTCAAATGAAAGAATGGTTAGAACAATTGATTGGTGAAGCTTTGACATTTGGTGAGGACGATGATGAAGAAACATAAAAATTGTGAAACTTGTGGAAATTTATTTGAATATGATTATTATCCAAGTATGACGGTTCATGGTAAAGATAGAATTATTTGTTCAAGAAAATGTAAAATTCCAGTAAATAAAACCGGTGTGTATAAGAATTGTAAAGTATGTAACAGTAAAATGTATGTAGCTAATTGGGAAAAAACAAAACAATATTGTTCTGTTGATTGTAAAAATAAAGGATTGGTTATTCCAAAAATCAGTAAGAAATGTGAGATCTGTGATGAATTATTTTATGAAACACCAACACAGATAAAATCAAGAAAGTTTTGTTCAATAAAATGCTTGAATGTTCATAGAAGTAATTTAGCAGGTAAAAATAGAAAATATACAAAGACAAAACCAGAATTACATTTTATGGAATTATTAGATAAAAATAATATTGAATATAAATTTCAACATTGGGTTGAATGGAAACATGGTTGGAAAAAGTTTTATGATTTTTATATACCAAATAAAAATTTATTGATAGAAATAGATGGTGTTTATTGGCATGGAAAAGACAAAATTGACGATAAATTAAACAACCAGCAAATACAAACAAGACAAAATGATGCTATTAAAAATGAATTAGCTAAGAAACGAGGATATGACTTGATGAGAATTTGGGAAGATGAAATAGAAAATTTTGATATAAAGGGATTAATATAATGGTTACAAATAAAAAACTTCTCCTGGTAACGGCTCCTGTTTCTTCACGAAGCGGATACGGAGCTCATTCAAGAGATTTAGTATGGTCATTTTTACAACACGATAAATATGATATCAAAATACTGGATGTTCGTTGGGGTGATTGTCCACGAAATGCTCTTGACAAAAATAACACACGAGATAAACAACTATTAGATTGTATTTTACCACAACCTCAATTAGATAGACAACCAGATATTTATGTAGATATTCGTATCCCCAATGAATTTGAAACTCACGGGAAGTTTAACATTGGTATCACCGCAGGTGTCGAAACAAACGCAGTATCAGGAAAATGGATTGAAAGTTGCAACAAAATGGATTTAGTCATAGTTCCATCAGAACATTCAAAAACTGGATTTATAAATAGTATTTATGATAAAGTTGAACAGCTACCAGATGGTCAGCAACAAAAAGTCGGTGAGTTAAAATTAGAAAAACCAATGGAAGTTTTGTTTGAAGGTGCTGATGAAGAAATATACAAACCATTAAAAAAAGATGAATTAGACAATAACATATATGATTTGATTGAAGATACAGTACCAGAAAAGTTTGCATTTCTATTCGTAGGTCAATGGGCTAAAGGTGGATACGGTGAAGATAGAAAAGACATAGCTAAACTGATAAAAGTATTCTATGAAACATTCGCTAACCAAAAGAAACAACCAGCGTTGATATTGAAAACACACGGAGCTACATTTAGTATTTTAAGTAAAACAGAAACATTACAAAAGATAAATAATGTAAAGAAGATGTTTCCAGAAGATGTCAAATTACCAAATGTATATTTACTTCATGGTGATTTCACAGATGACGAGATGAACTCACTTTACAATCATCCAAAGATTAAATCAATGGTTTCATTCACTCACGGTGAAGGATTTGGAAGACCGTTATTAGAAGCGACAATGACAGGACTTAATGTCATTACAACTGCTTGGAGTGGTCAACTTGATTTTCTCAATCAAGATAAATCTATGTTAATTGGTGGTGAATTACAACAAGTTCCTAAATCAGTAGTTTGGAAAGATATAATAATACCTGAAAGTAAATGGTTTGTAATAGATGAAAATTCATCGAGAGGAGCTCTTAAATACGCGTTTGAAAATCAATATGAAATTAAAAGTAAAGGTCAATCATTGATGTATGAAAATAAAGAAAAGTTTACATTAAAGATGATGACTGAAAAGTTAGATGATATAATGGAAAAACATACATCAAGTTTACCATCACAAGTTCAACTGAAACTTCCTAAATTAAAACGCGTAGGTGATAACGAGAAACCTCGTATATCTTTACCGAAACTAAAAAAAATTACAGAGGAGGTTTAAATGAATATCGTATCAAATTGTCCATTATGTGAACAACACTCATTACATATTATTGGTCAAGAAGAAGTACAAATGTTACAGTGCCTAAGTTGTGGTTACACATCTACATCTAAATTCATCGGTGATAAAGAAACAAACGAAGAATACAATAAACTCACAGATGATATGAAAAAATGGTCAAAAGAGTTCAATGGTAGAATATGGATTCCAACAATGATGACTTTACCGGTGGGCATGTTATATCCAAATGATGATACCGATGGAAATATGAAATGGTATTTCTCGGAAATGGTTGACATTCCAGAAGAAGAACAAAAGAATTATCCTGTTCCAGGTGATACTGAACAATATTATGAACGGCGATATGATATAGATAATGCCAAAGAATACGATGAGTTCTTTGAAGGAATGGTTGAATTAAATAATAGACTAAAAGAAGAAGCGAATGCCTAAATTAAGTAAAGTAGCTCATTACTCAAAACGATTATTAACACAAAAAGTACCAGAAGCTAAAATCTTACCTGGTATGTTATTAACTTTTGAGTACAGTGAACCAAAGGTTACAGATAGAAGACCATTGATATTAGTATTAGGTGTAGTGGAAGATAGAATAGAAGGTGTTAATTTTAATTATTTGAAAGAGAGTGAAATATCCAGATTTTATAAAGAAGCGATAACTATCGGAGTTGAACCTTTATATGAGAATTACATAAAATTACCCAATGATTATATCAGAGTACCAATGGCAACTAAATATACACCGAGTAGATGGGATGGTAAGACTGTATATAACAGAATATTTAAAAAATATAAACAATATAGAAACGCATATAGAAGTTATAAACTAAAAAGTATGACAGCAACAAAAGTTGTTAATTATAAAATAAAGGGATTAACCGATGAATAACACATCTATCTCGTATGCGATCCTAACTCACAACGAAGATAAATCACTAAAACAATTACTCGACTTTCTTATAGAACACAAAGACGAAGAAGATGAAATTGTAATACTTGATGATTTTTCAGACAATCCAAAGACAATAGAGATACTTGATTTCTATGTATCAGCTCACGACATTGTATATGAACAAAGAGAGTTACTAAAAGATTTCGCAAATCAAAAAAACTACTTGAATCGTATGTGCAATTGTTCGTATATTATGAATATAGATGCAGACGAGATGTTATCAAAGTTTTTTATTGAAAATATTAAGTTAGTATTAGAAGCAAATCCAACTATTGATTTATACTGGTTACCTCGTGTAAACATAGTTAAAGGTTTAACACAAGAACATATTGATAAGTGGGGTTGGAATGTGAACGAAAGGGGTTGGGTGAATTGGCCAGACATTCAAGGTAGGTTATACAGAAAACGACCAAATATCTTATGGGAAAAACCAGTTCACGAAAGAATTATAGGTTACAGAGAACATTCATTCTTTCCACAAGAAAAGAATTGGGCTATCATTCATAAGAAAGATATTGAACGACAAGAGAAACAGAATGAATTTTA
>Ga0208012_1000311_pt1 | contig 18218 bp, 15 predicted proteins | sample 15BtaG_FD_184090 | JGI IMG/M metagenome (GOLD analysis project Ga0208012, IMG submission 184090) | Marine viral communities from the Subarctic Pacific Ocean - 15B_ETSP_OMZ_AT15312_CsCl metaG (SPAdes) (version 2) | ecosystem: Environmental > Aquatic > Marine > Oceanic | place: Pacific Ocean... | reverse complement strand
CATCATTATCTGCTTTTTTGCGTTGTCTCGAATAAAATTCTTTTAGCTGTTGGAGATATTCTTGTTCTTTCTCATCGTCCCATTTTGACTTGGGGTTAATAATTGTCTCTTGGCCAAACTTTTTAGCGATGGCCTTTTCTACTTTTACTATTTTGTTTAGATCTTTTTTCATTTATTCTATGCCTAATACTTTTGATACGTCCGCTGTGGCCACATCTAATATTTTACCTAAGCTTCCTGCTACAACTCCTATTATTGTATTTGCGTATCCCGAAGCGGCGGCTACGTACTCAAAACAGCCAATATCTGGGTCGTCCCCTTGAGGCCGAGCAGTGCCTGCTATATCAACAGCGATACTATCAAATGCGGTACCTTCGTCAATTGCTGGCGATGATTCCTGAAGATTATAATTTGCGGCTACACTTGCTGCTGGGCCGATAACTGCGCCATCAACAAAAAGAGGATTTGTGTCAATAACGTCTCCCGTTCCTGCGCTGCCGTTGGCATTGTCAGCATAATTTCTGAAATCTTCCCCAGATACGCTTAACAAATTATAAGTATGATCATCGGAACCAATTCCCTTACCAGATCCAGTAACAATACAATTTATAACCTTTGACCAGGCACTTACAATTAATCCCGTATTTGATCCGCGATGAATGAATGTTGAAAAACTCGCAATATTGGTAGTGGCGCTATATCCTGCAATAAGGGGGTCCGTCCCCGCACTGGCTGTTATTAAACAGTTGCTTATTTCTAAACCATCGCCAACATACATACCCGTTGCTGTACCGTCAAAGTATAATACACTTTGTTTAATTGTAGAAGGAGTTCCGCTAGTGTTATAAAAAGTGTGAGAATTAAATCTTGGCGTTGAATGAATAAAGCATCCCGATACATGAAGTTTCGCATAATCAGTACCACCTTTTTTAAAAGTGTATGAAGAGCCCCCTTTTATTTCTAAACCAATATAGGTAACGAATTCGGCATATGGTTGGAAAGCGTGAGTTCCTCCTGTTGCATCTATAACAGGTCTTCCTAACTCACTCGCCGTGTGTTGAATAATTAAATTGTCTGAAAAGATGTCTATTCTATTTTCACTATAAGTGCTTTCGTCAAGAATATTTACAGTGTCCCCATCGCTCGTATTGCCGATAGCGGTTGCTATTGTGGTGTAGTCTGCTCCTCCACCCGCGTTCACTGTTAGAACTGCCATTAGGAACTCTCCTTAGCAATGGAAAGGGCCCCGTTTAAGTAATATAAACGACAATCATAATCTGTATTATTTTCAGTAACTATACCGGTTCTAAAAGCGTTATATTCGACAGAGGTTAAAGTAATCTCTATCATTTTAAGTGTGGCACCATCAAAATTTCCTATTTCTAAATTAGACCAAACACTTCCTTGTTGTTTAACAGCCAAAATTAAACCATCTGAAACTCGATAACAAATATCTTTTATCATTCTCAAATCCTATTTAGATAGTATGCCATTAGTAAGATCATCGCGCTAAGCTATTTCTACCCATGTCTTATCCGGATCGAAGTAAACAAGGACATCACTAGAATCGTCGTCGATTGCATAGCCCACGACCCTTACAATGTCACCTGTAGCAGAAGGAGCAGTAAAATCAAAATGACCAGTCGTCGTAGAGATGTATAGCGGTAATCCATCAACTGCGCCGGATCCTGGTGTGTTTAAAATTTCGGTCGATGGAATCCTTATAAAGCCTTCTAATAAAACGCCTACTGTGCGCGCAGACCCACCTAATCCCACGCCCAATAACTGACTACCGCCCGATGCCACAGCGCCGCCGTCAGCGCTATTCCATGTACCGTCTGTATGAAGAAAATATATTTGACCTGCGGTTAGCGTGTCGTCGGCACCAGGAGAATATCGTAATACGCGGCCTCCACCCTCGCCATCGGATAACTGATTTTCGAATGTTGTCGTATTGTAATCGTGTATTACGTCTAGTGAAGTCTTGGGACTTGTAGTTCCAATGCCGACGTTGCCAACAGCAACAATTAAGTCGTCTCCATCGCACGTCGAACAATCTAATCCGCCTGCCGCTACTTTATCATCTATTATTTTAGCTAACCTGGCTTGGCTATAATCACCAATTGTGCCTTTTTTGGCCATTTGTTAGTCTCCCGCTTTTACAGTGTAAACAACAGCGATTGTAAGACCAATACCAACTATCACACCGCCTGTTGCCCACCAAACTGAATAGTCGTTTGTGTTTGAAGCTATTTCAGAAAGACGCTCTATTTCATCGTCCTTGATTTTCATTAGGGCTGTATGTTGTTTTTCTAGCGCTTCAATCGACACTTTTTGAGAATTGATGATTAAGCCTAAACGTGCCGATTCTTTGGCCAATTCAAAGTCTAGTTTTAACTTCCATTGCTCTTCGGAAAAACGTTTATCTGTTAACAACTTTGCAGCTGCAATGCTATTAAGAAGAACGCCAGTATAAGGCGCTTTTTGTCCATAATTCAATCCAGTGATTTTTCCCTTTGGAGGCAGTATAAGATCATCTGCATATGCCGTTATTGGAGCTGTTATCAAACAAAACGACGTCAATAACGCTATAGATTTATTCAACATATTCCAATCCATATTTTTCTGCTAATAGTTTTGCTAGCTCATCTGGCTTTTCATTATATTTTTCAACCAGCTTCTTTACTTCTTTCTTCTTTTTATCGTCTAACTCTAGACTATCTTTCTTATATTTTTCTTCCAGCTCTTTAAGTATATCATTATATTGTTCTAAGATTTTATTTCTTTTATCGATTTCTTCTTTATGTATATTATCAATTGCCTTCATTTGCTTTTTATAGCTTTCGTTTCTTGTTTCCAACACTTTAAAAGCAGCGTCTTTTCTTCTAAACAAAAGCCACAAAACGAGAGTATAGATAATGACTGCCGGAACATACCAATTATGTTTCAGCCATACCCAGCTTTTTTTTAATATCTTTTTTAGCGCTAGAAACGTAATCACTTGCCGTGTCTCCACTGTGTAGCAATATCAGCTAAACCTTGAATACTAATATAAGCAAGTGAAATAGCAACCCAATCTTCACTTGCAAGTGACGTTGTAAACAACATCAAGTATGTTGCAGTTGTCCATACCATAAGTTTGCGGGACATCAGTTTGTTTAAGCCTTTATCTAAAATTTGTTTCATCATATTTCCCTCTTTATTTTGTAACCTTGTATGCACTTGATCTTCCACGAAGAGATGATGGTCCTTTCGCGCCGAGTGAAAATGGCGCCTGTCGATTAATGGGGCAATATTTAAATTTATGATTACTGGATAAATTTGTATTATTTTGTATAACAAATCCGTTATCAAAACTGCCCGCTGGTTCTGTAGTGTATTCGGACCAATCTGTTATATATTCAAAACAACCTACGTCGAAACCGAGATAACATGGCCTATCTTCATCATCTAAATCTACAGATATGCCATTATAAGTAATGCCGGCGTCGAGTGCGAGTGAAGAATTAGTAAGTTTGTAGTTGTCAATAACACTAGTAGTGTTACCCTCGGAGGTACCGTCGACAAAGCCAACCTGTGCATGGGTTATTGCCTGTTCGCCGCGAGCTGCTGATTCGTCGCTGTTATCGTCTATATTACGAAATGCTCGGCCAGCGTCTGGAACACAAACTATATTATATGTTTGATCATCAGAGGCAATACCATATCCTTCGCTTGACGACAGAAGACAGTTAATAACTTTTGATAACATTATTGTTGAATTAGTTCCTGTTGAGCCTCTATTAATGATAGTACAAAAGCTAGCTGTTCCGTGATTGCTATAATCCCTTATGATTGGGTTATTGCCGCTAGTATTGCTTGAGGTTATTAAACAGTTTTCTATTTGCAACCAACCATCTGTGTCGTCAACGCCATTATTGATCGCCTGATTGCCCGCGGGCTCAAAAAACAATATGCTTCGTTTTATAGTATTGATATTATCTGCAACTCCTGCGAGAGAATTATTAATTAATTGCGGGACAGAGTGTATAAAACAATCTTCAATCTCGATCCCCTTGCGCACGTTGGACTCAAATATCTCCCCACTATAGCCGTATATTTCTAGGCCTTTGAGAGTCGGACCTATTTTATTAACTTCAAAAGCGCGGATGCCTTCGTTGCCACCAAGTCCGGTGCCATATATTTTTGGTCTACCTAGTGAACTAGCGGTATGTTGTATTATTATGGCGTTGGTGCCGACAGAGAGATCACCTTCGTTATAACTGCCTTCGTCGATAATTTCTACAATATCGCGCTGAGATTGAGCTTGTTCGAGTGCCTTATCGATTGTTAAATAAGGATTTGCTTCGGAGCCATCATTTAAATCGTCGCCTGTTTTTGCAACGTAATATGTTGTCATAAAAAAATTAACCTCAAATTGATATATGCGCAAACCCTTTTTTCTTGTCAATAACAATCTGTTGGTCTACACAATCCTTCAAGCCGTCAAGATGTGAAATCAAAATAACGGTTTTGAAGTATGTCTTAATTAGTTCTAAAATAGAAATAAAACCATCCATATTCTCTACATCTAACGCAGTTCCCGGTTCATCTAGAATGAAAATATCAGATTTGGGAAGGCTGGAAACAGAAAGTAACGCTAATCTAATGGCCATGGCTGCTAAAGTCTTTTCGGCGCCTGAACCCATTTCTATAGGCCTCTGATCGTGATGAGGATGTTTGATAAAGATGCTTAACTTTTTATCGTCCGCTTCAAAGAACACTTCGAAGTCGACTACATTGGCCAAAATCTTTCCAATCTCATCATTAATGACCGGTAGTCTCTTTTTAATAATATCGTAAGCAATGCCGTTTGAATGCATACAACGCATAAAGAGATCGTAAGCTGAATATTCTTCTTGTAAGTCAATAAGATTTTGTTTCTTTTCATTTAAAGACTTAAGTTTTTGTTCCAATGAACCGTTATCCTTATAACACTGCAAAAGTTGGTTTTGACATTCATTTCTTTCTTGCTCTTTCTCCAAATAAACGACCCTTTCTTTTACCAATTCCTTAATAAACGATCCTTTGTTCTCAATCACATCTTTATTTTCATTGTATTTATGCTCTTGGACCAATAACGCTTCCAATTCTTTTTCGCTAGTAAGGATTGCATTTTCCCATTTTCCTTTTTCTAGGCTTGTTTGCAGGTTATTTTTCTCGTAAGTCGCTTTTTTCTGTTGCACCTCTTCATATTGTTTTATATATCGCTCCACTTGCTCTTGATCTAGGCTGGTTATTTGATTGTTTTTTTCTTGCTGATTAACTTGAAGCGACTGAACTGTCTTCTTGAGGTCAAAGGATCCGCTTACAGCGCTGTGTGCGTCTTTTATAAACTTACAAGTAAGGTATTTATTTCCGCACGGCACTTCATTGAGTAGTTTTATTTTTTTATCATTAACTCCGACTAGATCGTTGACCTTTTCTAAGTCTCTATTAATAATATCTAATTCGGCAAATATTTGATTTATCTCGTCTTGTTTTTCTTTATACTCGTCAATGCTAAAAGTCTTCTCCAACCCTTGTATTTTGTTCAATATTTTATCATTATTGGTAAGGATTTGATTACAATTAACAATGTTCTCCTTAAAGATCTGAATGTTGTTTCGCTCGGAGACAATTTGCTTCTTGATTTTATCAATGTTTATAATCTCTGCTGGAATACTATCAATTTTTGTTTGTAAAATTGTGATGTCTTTGTTTAGTGTGTCCAGTTCTGCCGTCAGCTTGTCGCATAATTTATTTTGTTCCACAGAATTGTTTTCAAGATACATCAATTGTTTTTCAGTTTCATATATTTCATCATCATAATTGATACTCTCGGTCCTTCGAAGAGCACCTCTTAAGTCTGTGGCGTCATCTTTGGCTAATTTAAACTTTTGATCAAGCACTTCTAGGTCTAAAAACTTGGCTAATATCTCTTTTCTTTTAGTTGAGCCTTCGCTGATAAATTGTAAAGCGCCAGTTTGTGACGACATAGAGGTTAATAAGAAATCGTCTAAAGTTCCAAAATGATTACGAATAATCTTATCTGTTTCGTTTCTAGTTGTTCCGTTGAGTTCTAAGATCTCATCGGTTACCAAGTCTTTAACAGTGAAGTTTACGTTTGTTTTTGCTTCAAGCGTTTCTTCTCCTTTAAGCTTTTTAATATATTTCTCGCTTGTGCGCGCAATACAATACTCTTTATTACCAATCGTAATAATGGCCTGACCGTTCGCGTTTGACTTGTTTTGATTAATGACATTAAGGTTCTTTCTTTCGTTTTTGCTCGTAGAGTTAAACAAAGTATAAAGAAGGCTGTCGACTACAGAAGATTTACCAGAATAGTTTTTTCCAAATATTCCAATTATACCATTTAATTTTGTTAAGTCGACGGTATTTCCTTCTCCGTAATTAAATAAATTATTCCAGTCGATCTTAGAAAGCTTCCAATTAACATTGCGTTGAACTTCCTCACTGTTTTCTACAACAGTATTATATTTTTTATTTAACTCAAACACTTTGTCTAGCTGTTCTTCTGTAGGGTTGTAATCTTTTAAATATTCTTCTATTAAAGTTTCTTGAACTGATATATCACGAAGATTATCAATAGCAATATTGTTGGTGTGCTCTTCTACATTTCCACGTTCTCCTGCCGCTCTATTAAGATATGTAACTCTTTCAGGTTTAAACCGATGTTGCGCCACTTCAATGGCGCGTTTAAGCGTGCGCAAAGGAAGATTGTTTTCTGATACTAAGCGCAAGCGGGCGCCCAACGAGCATTTAGCATTTTTAGGAATGCGACCAGATTTTGTTAATTTAATTGTGATAAATGGTTTCGGATTGGGCAAAACAATGTGCTTGACTTTAAAGTCATTCTTGGAATAAATATCCCAAATTAAGAAACCCTTATCGTTGGTTTCTCCAAAGTTTTGCTGTACTGTCGAGCCTGAATATCTTATTCGGCCTTCTCCATCAAGTGCTTGATTGGTTTTATGTATATCTCCGAGGAAGGCAAAGTCGTGGCCATCGAAGATCGATATGTCGTTCTCTCCGTTTTCCATGACCCAGCCAAGGTCCGTTTTACAACTTGAGATAGATCCGTGATAAAGAGCAATGTTAATCCTCCTAGCATCAGAAGGGAAAATCCAATTGCTCCTATCAAACACACTAAGTACGTTAACACTAATTTTTTGATCAATAGAAGTTTCTCCGGAATTCTTAAGAAGAAACAAGTTAGGCAAATTTAAAGCTTTTACAATGGGTGAAATGGCGTCTTCACGACTGCTATTCTTTAGGTTGCCATCATGGTTCCCTAATATTAAATAGGTAGGTGCAACGGCAGAAAGCCCAATTAAAAATTCAGAACACATTTTTACGAACTCTGGAGAGATATGAGTTTTTGAATGTGCTATATCTCCGCAATGAATAATGTAATCTACTTTCTCTTTTTTAAGTCGCTCAAAAAGCATCTTAAAAATCTCACGATATTCTTTATGATAGCGTAAATTACGGATATGGGTGTCGCTTATGTGTGCGAATCTAGTCATTAATTACTCCAGTAAATGTTAAATATATTCTCTGTATTCATCGCTAATGAATTTTCTTTTAGTTGTTCTGCTTCGGATCTAGATATGGCGCCGATGTCTTCTATGTTTGATGTATCCAGACGATATACCTCTAAGCCATATTCTAACATAGAATGGATTATTTGCAATGATTTTAATAAGGCATCCTTATCTAAACCGATATATATTTTTGGTTGCTTCACGGCAAGCTTTTTAAAAAGTTGAGTGCTCTCTTTTAGTGTAGAGCCTAATAACGGAATAGAGTTATGTATTTTGATTGTATCAAAGACGCCTTCGACTAAAGTTACTGGGCTGTTCCAGTCAATCAAAAGATCATTAAATATAATGTTTTTTGCTGTTGGTGGGTTTTTATATGAAAGCCAGCTTTGGCCATAGGTCCTTGCTATAAAATAGTTACAGTTTCCATCTTCATTGAATGATGGGATGATAATCCTTTTTCTGTATGCGCCTGTTGCGCAGTAGCCAATTTTATAATAAAGAATGTCTTTAGAAGTAACGCCGCGGCTCATTAAATATGTTAATGGCTCTTTAGCTGAGTGGGGTAAATCTTTTCTTCCTAAGCAATAATATTCTTTAGGAAGATTTATGACTTGTTCTGCCTCTTCTTTTTTCTCCGCAAACATCAATTCAGCTGAAGACATATCAACTTCTTGATTTAACAGCGCCCATTGATGTAAGATGTCTGATGTGCTGAAGCGACGAATGAGATAGGAAATGCCGCCTTTCGTATTGCAAACCCAACATTTAAAAACAGACTTGTCTAGGTTAATAGACAACTTCTTTTTGTGATGTTTACAAAAGGGGCAATAAAATAGAAACTCGTTTTTAGAACAATAGAAAGATCCTAGTGCATCTTCTAATATCGAAATTTTCTTTGTGTTCATATATATCTATCAATTATAACTAACACAGCAAAAATATTTAATATTCGTTTCATTTTAATCCAGCGTTAGCGACTACAATGGCATCGGCAATATCAAAATATTTTGGTTTTGGATTACCGTGACTTGTATATTCTACACTAAAGTCTGGGTATTTGTCAAGCACCCATTTTAAGATTTCTTTCTTTGTATTGGATCCTTTTGGAAGTTTGATTTCATTGAGCTTTCTGGCTTGTTGGGCGGTGAAATAGATGGGTGGCTTACTAAATGTATCATAACAGATCCAAGAAATAATCCCATTAAATCTTTGAAGTGAAGCCATTGTCTTAGCGCTGGAACCGCCAGAACCAAAAAACATAAAGGGCTTTTCAATAAACACTTTGTCTATTGGGTATTGCGCTTTTATGTTTAATAGATCGTTTTTGATTTTTTTTGCTTTACAAAAGATATCGGGAAAATACTTTTTATTTCGCATATCCCAAACATCAGAACGAATTATTTCTGTATGTGAATCTAAAATACAGAACCCAGTTATACTGGTGCTTATGTCCAGTCCCAATATCATATTATTGTTTTCCTTAAATGTCAAGCTTGAGTTTAAAAGTATAATCTATATCTTCTAATTTTTTAATCGGTTTAGAAAGATTTGCAACAGCAATAAGATTTTTGTTCTCGTCGTATATTCCTATTTTACTAATAAACGTTTGTCTTTTGAATTTCGCATTGTCGTCATAGAAAGAAGAGCTGATCGTGTTTTTTAATGGTACCTTCTCATCCTGAAAATATCCCGCAGAAGAAGTATAATTAATTGATGCCGTCTGCTGATAAGTGGCAAACGTTGGATTTGGGGAAAAGTTAAGATCCCCTATAGGTGCATCCGCCAACATTGTGATCGTATTAATATAATTTGTCCCTTTAAAATCAAGAGAAAAGCTGGCTGATGGGCTTATTGGAGTGGCGCCATCATTTGCACCAACGGCAAAATCCAACCATGTTCCTTGTGTCGCAGAAGCATCGCCAAATTGATGTGTCGCTTCAGTTAAGTTCCAACTACCAGTAAGTACAATAAAGCCTTCATTATATAATACTACTCCAGCAACAGAGCCGGTGCCATTTAGTTGAGCATAAGCCGATCCACTAGTTTGAATTAATTCTCCATTCCTATTGGTGTCTTCACAAGATGCCACTAATGTACCTGAAATGTAAAAATTTAATTTAACAGAATTCTTTTTCATCGAAGAACCATAAAAAATACTTGGTATACTGATCAAAGTTAGTTCTTGCAATCTTTTATCTCCCATGGAAGAAGAAAAAGCATAGTGAGGGCTGTTAATTGTATAATCGTTTAAGGTGTTCTTTAGAGCTAATATGTGAGATCCTGTGGGGCTTGTTGCTCCATGATTAATATCGTATATCTCTCTGATTATTGAAGAAGATAGGGGATAGCTACCGGTAATTACATCTCCATATTGAAACTGATTAAAACTATTTGTGGAGGTTGTCCCAAAAGAGTTCAAAGAAGAATCTTTTGTGATAAATGGAAAAATCTTTGCTTTTACTCCAACGTTAGTATCAGGATCATATGTGTGCTTAGAAAAATCTCTATCAACGTTCATTTCATAAAGACTGACAAAACCTGACGGCACATGACCAACGTTGTTAACGTGTGCGCCGGAAATATTATTTCTATTATTATAGTAGACATTTCCATCATATACAAAAAATGTATTTTTAGGATACGCTTTTATCCTGTTTCGCAATACATCCTTTGGGCCAAATCTAAAGAAAGCCATTTTAGTAGTCTAGTCTAACCCTCAAAGTAAGTTCGTTTGAAGGTGACTTTTTAAGAGGTTCTGATAACTTAGCTACTGCTAGCAGTTCATTATCAGCTGAATAAAGACCAACTGTGGTGATATAAGAAACTGGTTCAGCTTTAGGATTGTTATTTTTAACTCTAATCTTGCTAGCAGTTAAATAAGTGGGATTTGCGCTATAGTTGTAGTCTTGCGTATTGGCTCGACAGAAATATATTGTTGAATTAAGTTCTGTTGTGTTATTGAAATCTAAATTGTGCCAAGTGTATCTAAACCCATCAGCTAATTGTGTGATGGTGGATCCAGTAAGCTGGCCATCTATTTGTTTGCTTATGAGCCCGTTGTAGGCTGGATCGCCACTAGTGTCTGTAGCTGGACTGCCCGGGGCCCCAAAGGCGCCAGTAAAATAAGAAGCTGTGATAACTGCAATACCAGCTTGATAATACACATGACCTTGCGGAGAGAGACCATTAGCGGAGTCTGTGGAGGCGGTATAAAGAATTCCATATTCTCCTGCTGGTGAATTAACTTTATATGAAGTTGTGGCGCCGTAATCACCAAGCGTAGCGAGATGAGTTCTAGCAGCGCTGCTACTAATATCGCTACTAGTAGCAAACAATGCCAGTCTAAAGCTATCTTTTTTAATTTCATCTTTGGTCAATAAACGAGAGAAATTAACGAAAAAGCATTCTCTCATTTTTGTGCCGCCGGCATTAATATCGCCATCTTGATCAAATTCTTGAATAGAGCCAGTAACGTCGTAACCATATAAAACTTGTGCGTGTTGGTTGTATATGTTAATCTTTTTTGCATTTTGCGCATTAGATGCGGCCGATAGCTCACTATTTGCTGAATAGCCAGCTGTAATATCAACAATGTGATTTGCTGATGAGCTTAAATATGGATAATCATAAATCGCCTCGAACATGCCATGCGCAAAAGTTTTAACATTTCCGTCGCCGGTATATGTCCCCGAAACTATTGTTCCTGTAATAGGAATTGCTTCGTGTAATAATGTACGAACATTAGCAATATCGCTATTTAAAAAAGTTTTAAATGTATTAGCCATCGTTTATTCCTTATTGTTTCTTCAAAAATCTTATTGGAATATCTATTTTATATCCAGTGGTTACGCCGCTTATTCTAATGGTTGAATCAATATAATAATAACCATTATTATCATTCGCGGTCATGGCGCTCCCAATAGTGGTAAATAGATAAGTACTAGTAACAAGATCAGTAGCCGCTAAGACACCAAAACGCAAGTTTGTTCCTCGCGGGCCATTAATCGTTTCGAAATTTGCCTGGGCGCCGTTATCTGCTTCGGCGCCTGTTGCAACGCCGGGTTTAGAATCCTTTACATAATTACCAACATTTGACGTAAAATAGTAAGACGCGATTAAATCATCATCAATGTATGACGGCGCCGCAACGGAGCCGGCGGCATCCGCGTTGCTCACATCGTAAAGTTTTCCAAATCTAGAATCCAATTCTACAATATATTGAGTTTCCTTTAATTCTGGATCTAAAATAAGCGCAGGAGAAATTTCATTAGTATCGAGACCTTGATCAACTCTTATATGGTTATTATCTGCACTGCCTATTAAACCTGGAATCACACCAGTTTTGATTCCGCCATCTGCAATCGGAGCCTTAACTGCGGTAATTGTAGTAGAATCAACCAGAACAACATGAGATCCAGATCCAAATTGATTACTAGCGTCAGTTGGTGCAAAGCTCGTACCAACAGTATTAAGTTTGATTATTGGCAAATATAAAAGATTGTTGTTTGTGAGACTAACTAATTTAGATTTCATCGTGGACGTGTTATTAGTAAATGCCTCGAACACAGGAGTCTGCAATATTTCTAAATCATAGTATGCTGAGCCGGAAGCATGGGACGCATTATAAGATGAATAATCAATTTCATCGTCCCCAAAAGCAAATTTGGCAATTTTAAACGAACCATCGCCTTTTGCCAAACGTGCTCTCCCAGCATCTGTTAAAACGGCGTCCAAAATGATATCGCCGGAATTATCTAAAAAAGCCATTTATTTTCTCCTTTATCTATAAATAGTAATGTTAATCATTTATAATATTTTCAGGCTGCTTAACATCAATATTAATGTCTAACTTTTTTCCCGTTTGTTTGGAAGTAAGTCTTATTTTAAATTTTTTGCCAAATACACTGTCTTTGATTTTCGATGAACCAAGCTCAGCAGGATAAGACAAGTAATCATAATTTTCTATTAATTCTTGTTCCGGTTCTTCTTCGCCAGGTATTGGCAAACCGCCAAATAGTAATGATTGTTCATCGCTTAGCTTTATTAATATATATTTCTTCATATCTTTAAAAGGCAAAAAGATTTCTTGATGGACTTGTTTTTGATACTCTTTTATGTCAAAAACTTCCACATTTAAGTAAGGCGCCATACCTGATTCATGAGTCATCCTCACTCTGAAGACCTCAGTGGGATTTGAAAACTTATCATGTACATCAATAAATCTTGCAATATAATAATAATCTTTGTTTGGTGTAATTGCTTGTATTGCCGAATCATTTTTATCATATCGAAGAGATGCTATATCGAGCGAATTAACCTGAGTTGCGGCACTAAAATCTGTATAATCCGTAGGCGGCTCTTCTAATCTTAAGATCTGATATGTCCCCAAATAATCATCTGTCTTAAATGATATTTTTTTACCTGGCAGCTTGCCTTGTGATATGGCAACATCGTCTGCAAGTATTTTTTCTTCTGGAAATATATGTCTTAGGTAAGTTGTCTGCTCTCCTACTGTATTATTTAATAAAAGTAATATTTCATCATCAACATTCCTAAAAGGCACAAAATTAATATCAGGAGGTAACGGAGGATCATCTACAACTGTGGTGTAGTTAAACTTATCTACTTGAAAGCTAACCGGTTCAACGTTGTAATACGGCACACGAACAATCTGAATAAAAGGTTCTATTTCATATTGGATGGACACAGCGGAGAAAGTGCTGGCCCATGCGACACTCTGATCAACAGATGTAAGATTATACCTACTTCCAATTATGGCTTTATGGGTAAATATTTTATAATGATATTGTTGAAATGGAATTACTTGGGTATCATAATATGTCAAGTCCGTTTTGCCGCTTATAGGTAAAAATACACTTTGTACGTATTTCTGATCGCCATATTGATCTACTTTGTATTTTGCTATTTCATACATTAATGTTTCTTGATGAGAAAAGTGACCTTCATTGATTTCGCCAGGACCCAAAACTTTATTAAAGATTAAGTTTTTCAATTTCTTTTTAAGATTTATGGCCTTAAGCTTATTGAATAACTTCTGCAATTGGTTTTTTGGTGTCTCGGCTGCTTTATCTCCATAAACAAATACGTCGCTTTTAAGATTTTGACCAAAATCATCAATATGAAGATCAACGCCATATTCTATTAAATTATATTCTTTTTGTAATTCTTCTTCAGCAGCGGTGAGTTTCGCTTGCGCGGAGGTGATGGCCAGGGCGCCGGCGACGACTGGTACATAATCTTCTTCTTCTTCTTCTTCTTCTTCTTCTTCTTCAGCAGCCGCGGCGATGACGGCGTGCACGTCGTCGCCTTGATAACCGGTTTCGTCTTCTGAAGAAACAAGACCGGCGCCGACACCGGAGGATGCTGGTTCTTCTTCCCCAGTATCCTCTTCCTCTTCCTCTTTCTGTTTCAAAAATATTTTAAATGTATTTAATTTATATTCATCCAAAATGTTAATTTTTTTATTTTGGCCCGGTGCAGGCTGAAGGACAGCTGCCCCATAATAATTTGCCACTGTGGCCTCATGATCTAATGGATTGATAACATTCGAAGCTGCGTAGATGTTAATGTCATCTAACATATCATTTTCGCTAAGAAGATGAGCCAGCGGGCCTGGGGCCTCATTGGGGATATTTATTTTTACTAAAAATGGGAACACTGAATCTTTATCTGCCGTTTGGTCAAAGATGTTTAATGACTTTTCTGAAAAATATATTCCTTTCTTTAGTTCATTAATCCACAATGGGACGCCTTGCTTTTTTAATTGCTCCATGGAATCTTCACCCATTTGCGCAAGATATTTAAATATCTCTTTTTTACCAGTCAATGTAGTTTGGCTTTTGTCATCTAATGTTCCTTGCAGCTCATTAACCTGATCAGCAAAAGGCTCGCCATTTTTGCCAGTATTAACATAACTACCAACACCAAGATCTTCAGCTGTTGAAAGCAGATCGTGTAAAGTAACTGTTTTCGTTTCTTGATTATATCCCGAAAGATAATCAGAATAAGCTTTCTCATAAGCGTCCAGGTAATAAGTCATTGAAGAAAAAGTAATTTTATCAGTTGGATATTTGGGTATCTTTAAAAACACCTTTAAGCTAGGTTGTGTGTCCATATATAAAACATCGTATATGCTTGGCAATGTTTTTTCATCTGTAATATTCATATTGCTTATCATCTCTATTACAGTTGTTTCGTAATTTACATCATAATAGTTATATATCTTTTCATACTTTGGTTGTTTGATATTGATTCCAAGCTCTTTGCTTTTTTCTTTCCCATACGTATAGTTTTTAAAATCCAACGGTATGCCTATTTTAGCTGCTGAATATTCAGATTTCACCATGTTTGTTTTACTGGTATTGTATTCATCAAAAAATGATTGGACATATTTGCCCATGTTCGGGTCGCCTTTATATGCAATTCCGAGATGAGAATAGACACCTTCAGTTTTAAAATAAACCGATTGTTTGTAAGAGTAATCGGCATCTGTATTCGCTATATCAGAATAATATTTATTGGTGGGCCATGGCGCTGTTGGTTTCAGATATATAACCCTGTTGTCTTCTTTTGTGGCTTTTATAGATGTAAATCCGAAGAGATATAAACCTCTATCAATGACGTAATTATAAGAACTGTTTTCACTTAATGTGTCAAAATAGTGTATCGATAACGGACTTTGACTAGGATCGCTACTTTGTATCACAGGAAGAGGTGTATCAATCGACGCTTTATATTCCTGAAATGGGTTTGTTTCTACAGATGCAGCAGTTCCAGCTAGTGTTGTTTTCTCTCTCTCAACCACTTCGGAGGCTTCTGGGTGCATATCTGTCAATGACGATAATTTATAATCTTCATGAAGATACGCAACAACATCATCAGTTAACTCACTTATATCATTTGATAATGGAAGTAATTTGCTGTCTATATCTTTAACTCTTACATATTGTTCATTGTCAAACAAATATAAATAATTTAAAAAATTATTAGTGTTCGGTTGTATAGATGAGACCATAATCGATTCCTTTTGCGTCATTAATGTTAGCTTCTGTCTCTAAATCAGTAATAACCATTTAATACTCACTTTTTAGATTTCATTTTTGAGCCGCCGATGGCGCTCTGAGTTTGTTTGTTTTCTTTCTTTTTTATTTTTAACTGAGAAAGTAAAATATTGTATTTCGTTGTCATATAATCATCTATTAATTGCATCTTAAACTCCTACTCTTAAATGCTTTTAGTCATGGCACACCCATCGGCTTCGATGCTGTTGTGGGGCTTGCGGCGGTGCTAGTCACCGGACCAGACTGTGTTTCAGTTGTTGTTTTTGCCGCCGTGCTTGCCTCCGTTTCTGCCAAAGGCTCTTCCTTTATTTCGGGCCCAACCTCAATAAATCCCCATCCTTGTTCCAATCCGCCACCTTCTAATATAAAATAATTATTCATTAAAGGTAAATTTAAAACATTTGCCAGCGTATTGTTAATATATCTGGTATCTTTATATTTAACAATTCTGCATAGCAGCTTTTCATGCAAAGGAAGATTACTCAACACCTCAGCAGTCATTTTTTTCCAAACTGGCTTTCTTACGTTTCTTCTCTTGATGCTTACTTTCTTGCCTTCCTCATATGGACTGTCAATATTTTTTGTCGTAACAACGTTTGAAACAATAGAGTATTGGTGTAAATATTCTACTTTTACTATATTTTGATGTATAAACCAAAAATCACATAAATGTAACGGATTCACAACTCCTTTATCAATATAAGACTGATCTGATCCTAGGAAGTCTTTAAACGGTCCTATTTTGCCTTTGTCAATTGACAAGGCTTTAACCTGTGCTGGTATGTCGCCGCCGCGAGTTTCGTAATCTTCCAACGTTCCTGCTAGTATAATAGCTACTTCTTCGGCGGTAAATGGTATAAAATCGTCTTTGCTCATATTAGGCATAAAAGAATCAGCGCCGAGCAAACTTTTATTTAGCAAAGAAGTCATTAAATAATTAAAATCAAACTTGGACGGCCAAGTGTATTTCTTCTTTGAACTTTTCGTATACGTGGTTAAATCCTCCTCATTATTAAAAAGAGGCGAGTTCTCGTTTTTATTAGTTGTTTGAGTGCCTTGTTTGGTGATGGGCCCAATAGACATTCCATCACTAGATAATAAAGCCATCAATTGGCCTTCTTTTGCATTTTTAGGAATATCAAAAGCTAATGGGTTTGAATTGTTGCCAAATATTTCATTTTTAAATTTAACTATGGCATTAAAAATGTGTTCTTTGTGTGTGTTTTCGTCAGCACTTAAAACAGTCTTAGGCAATATAACAGACTTTCTTACAGATTCATCTGCCATGGGAATAGTCAGATAAGAAAATCCATCTTTAAATAAGGTTTCCGATGGTAACCCTTTTGGCTTATACGCTTTGTTCATGCTGGGTCCATCAATCAAAATGCTACCTTGAGGCCCTGGAACTGCGGGCGTATTTATCAATTCGGATAATGAACGGAATATAGCTTGTTGATAACCAAACGCTGATATTTTCTTTATATTCATTGTCTTGTTATTTCCGGAAATACTTCCGAGAAAGTCATAACCATAATTTTTTAACATTATAGAAGCACTCTTTGTTTCTTTGATAATGTGTTTAGAAGGCGATGACGATACAACACTGATGCCTGTTTGTACGCCATAAGCACTTTGGTTTGGTGTTTTTGTCGGCTTTGAGCCAAAAGAGGCTAAATGATCTTCTATTTTGGCTTTCAACTCATTTAAGAATGTGATTAGCATTAAAAAATGATCCAATGTAGCAGTTTTAATATTGGACAACTTTTTAATTTCATTAGCGATTTCTGTATATCCTATGTCTGGATTATATATGTAAGCGATAAAAGCATCATTATTCACCAAGTCAGCCACTCCTTGCACATATCCATATCCATTTACAAGCTTTTCTTCAAATAATTTATTTATTGTAGCCTCATTAAGTCTTTGGGTGTAAGGATTAAAACCAGATTTTAATCCATCTTCGGATTTTATCATCTGTGTGTAAGCTAGCGCTGCCTTTAAGTTTTTTAATGCCGTTGATATGGCAGGGATAATATTTTTTACAAATTGAATTGTAGGATCGCGATACTCTACTTCTACTTTGTATTCCACTTTAGTGATTTGTTTGTTTATTTTATTGATTTTTTTAAACGATATATGCTCTAAACCAAGATTATTGTCTAATTGGATTTTTTCCCTTGTTATAGAAAAATTCGGGGGTCGTGAAGAAGTATGGGCGCTAGCTTTAGTTTGTTTTCCATTAGCAAAATTTACAGTTTTCTTATTTCTACTAGAAATTGTGCCCATCAGTGTTTCATTTTCATAAATGCTTAATCTTAACAGAACTGCTTTTTTAAAAATAGAATCTAAAAGTTTTTTTCTTTTGGGCATATTCGCTTCAAAGGCATTATCAATATTATCAAACAAAAACGCAAAAGCACTTTTAGATTTAAGTAAGGTATACTTATCGATTGATAGAAATCCATCAACATTAAAGTTTGAATCATTAGAAAGATATATATCACTAATATAGCCAACACTTTTGTATTGTTCAAAATCCAATAGATTTACA
>Ga0208012_1000307_pt1 | contig 18330 bp, 24 predicted proteins | sample 15BtaG_FD_184090 | JGI IMG/M metagenome (GOLD analysis project Ga0208012, IMG submission 184090) | Marine viral communities from the Subarctic Pacific Ocean - 15B_ETSP_OMZ_AT15312_CsCl metaG (SPAdes) (version 2) | ecosystem: Environmental > Aquatic > Marine > Oceanic | place: Pacific Ocean... | reverse complement strand
AACAGGCCAGAAAGGAGTTTTGAAATGCGTAAAAGATTTAGATGTGGTACATTATCCGGTCAAGCATTTTGATCAAGTTGATTTGGATCTAAATCTAAAAACAAAATTTAATTTCTTAACAGTGGCCCAATGGGGCCCCCGAAAAAATATTGGAAATACAATCTGCTGGTTTGTAGAAGAATTTATAGATAATCCTGATGTTGGGCTGGTTGTTAAGACTTTTGCCAAAGGCGGCTCAAGAATTGATAGGGTTAATGCGCGAAAAGCGCTTTCTGATATTCTCAAAAGGTATAAAAATAGGCAATGCAAAGTATACCTTTTGCACGGAGACATGACAGAACAAGAAATGCACTCTCTTTATACGCACAAAGATATTCATTGTTTAGTTTCTCTTACTCATGGCGAAGGTTTTGGTCTTCCGCTGTTTGAAGCTGCTTATTCTGGATTACCAGTTTTAGCAACAGATTGGAGTGGTCATTTAGATTTTCTTTATAAGCCGGTCACAGACAAGAAAGGGAAAGAGAGATTACGCCCTCATTTTGCAAAAGTTGATTTTGACTTACAACCTGTGCAATCAGAAGCTGTTTGGGATGGAGTCATTCAGAAAGATGCTATGTGGGCTTTCGCCCAACAGGGATCATATAAAATGAAATTGCGCGAAGTATACAAGGATTATGGTCGCTTTACATCACAAGCTAAAAAACTTCAAAAATGGATCAATGAGGAATTTACTCATGAGCGACAATATGAAAAAATCAATTCTATTGCTTTTCCATGGCTAGCATTCGTAGAAGATAAAGACATTGTGGATTTTGCGTAAGCGTAATGAAAAGTGTGATTTTTATATCGGATTTCTTTGTTGATGAGGTTAGAGGTGGTGGAGAACTAGTTGATAATCATTTAATTGATTTATTGTCAACTAGGAAAGTGAAGATTAAAAAAATAAAATCAGTAAATGTTACAGAATCCTTTATTAAATCCAATAGTGACAAAATTTACGTTATTTCTAATTTCACGTTGTTGCCCCCTCGGTGCAAAACATTATTACAAACCGTAAAATATTTTATTTTTGAACACGATCATAAATACACAATGGATAGAGACGTCTCTCTGTATAAAGATTATATTGTGCCACCAGAGAGATTAGTTAATTTAAGTTTTTATCAAAATGCAGCTGCTGTTTTTTGTCAATCAAAACTCCATTTTGAAGTGATTAAGAAAAATATCCAATCCGCGAATGTAATCAACCTGGGATGTAGTATATGGTCCGATGAAGAATTAGACGTTATAGAGTCGTCTTTGGGAAACAAAAAGAAAGATATATTTGCAATAGTTCAGTCCTCAAATCGAATTAAAGCCACTCCTAAAGCTGTTGCGCTATGTAAAGAAAAAAACATTCCTTATGAACTTATTTCTTCGCCAAATTATAAAGAATTTATAAATACACTCTCTCAATATGAAGGATTGGTATTTCTTCCTAAAGTATTAGAGAGTTTTTGTAGGCTTGTTGTTGAAGCTAGAATGCTTAAGTGCAAATTAAAAACAAACAAGAATATAGGATGCGCTAGCGAAGAATGGTTCAAAAAGTACAAAGGTAAAGAATTGATTGATTTTGTAAAACACAAAAGAAAAAATGTTATTGATACTGTATATGAAGCATTGCAAAAAGAGAATTCACATATAAAACAAGGGGACGTCACAGTGATATTAAATGCATACAGGCGTCCTTATAATTTGAAAATGCAAATTGAAGCGATTAGAAAACAAACGATTGCACCAAAGCAAATTTGGCTATGGGTTAACAAACATGAAGATAATGAGAATTTTGATTTTGCCGAGTTAGATGTAGATAGGGTTTTCAATAATGATTATAATTGGAAATTTTATGGTAGATTTGCTGCAGCATTGTTAACAGATACAGAATACGTAGCGGTATTTGATGATGATACTATTCCAGGGCAAAAATGGTTTGAAAATTGTTTTGCTACAATCATCACACATAAAGGAATTCTAGGTTCAGCTGGCGTTACTTTAAATGACAAATGTTATGTTAATCATGATCGCTGCGGTTGGCCAAGTCATAATACGGAAACCACAAGAGTTGATTTAGTAGGGCATGCATGGTTTTTTAAGAGAGATTGGCTCCAATATTTATGGAGAGAAAAGCCGACAACTTGGGACAATGGAGAGGATATACAATTTTCCTATTTAGCACAAAAGTATGGTAATGTACAAACCTACTGTCCACCTCATTTGCCTAATGATAAAACAATGCATGGTTCAATATTAGGAAACGAATTAGGCATCGATTTAAAAGCAACTTCAACAAATCAAGCAGTTTCCTATAACCAGTTTTTTTCTGAAAGAGATTATTGTATACAAACAGCTATAAAAGGCGGTTGGAACACAGTAAAGGGAATTGAAGTGTGATATTGGTAAGTTTTGGCACAAGACCAGAATGGATTAAAATAAAACCGGTTTTGGATGAAATGCAATTTAAAATGCCATTTAAATTGCTTTTTACCGGACAACATATCGATTTGTTGCGTAATATTGATTCAAAGTACGATGTAAATAAATTAAATATTATTGACGGTGAGAATAGATTGGATTCAATCATATATTCAGTGATGAATCAAGAAAAAATATTTGCTAATGTGAAAGCAGTCATGGTGCAGGGTGATACCACTTCTGCTTTTGCAATCGCTTTGGCTGCATTTCATAGAAAAATTAAAGTTATTCATTTGGAGGCTGGCTTAAGAACTTATGATAAATACCATCCATATCCAGAGGAATTCAATAGGCAGGCGATTTCACGAATCGCGGATGTACACTTATGCCCTACAAAGATGTGTGCTTCATATTTAGTAAACGAGAATACTCAAGGTAGAATAGAAATAGTTGGAAATACAGTGCTTGATAACTTAAAAGAAGTTGTACCAAAAGATAGTAATAAAATTGTAGTAACTATGCATCGTAGAGAAAATCACCACAATTTAGATGAATGGTTTCAAAAAATAGATGAATTAGCAGCAAAAAATAAAAATTTAGAATTCATTATTCCGCTTCATCCCAACCCCAATGTACAAAAACATAAAAATGTGTTTCAAAATGTTAAAGTTGTTGAGCCGATGGAGTATAATAAATTTATAGAATTACTAGCAGAGTGTAAATTTGCTATAACTGATTCTGGTGGCTTGCAAGAGGAAACCTCATTTTTAGGTAAAAAATGCATTGTTTGTCGACAAAAGACAGAAAGAGAAGAGGGCGTGGGAGAATTTGCCTTAATGTGTATGTCTCCCGCGGATCTGGAGCGACTTTTTGAAGACGTCAACGGCAATCCAGCGCCTATGGGAACATGTCCATATGGAGATGGTCATGCAGCTGCTAAGGTATATCAGGTGTTAAAAGATGAAATTTAAAGAAGATTTTGTAAAACTTCTTGAAAAACTAAGAATTGATGAAAATTTTGCATATACTAGATTTTCTGATGGTGAAATTTGTATTATGCAAAATAAAGAACTTAAGTTGGCTGATGATCACGTACTCATGGGTGCGACCAAATACAACTTTGGATATTCGAAGGACGATCACAAACATTATAATCCAGAAACAGACAGCTTTCTTAAAGATAAGTTAATTGAAGCATATACGTATAAGAAAAAAAATTATTTTGTAGGGGGAATTTGTAAAGATTGTACATGTGCCTCTAGACAATTTGCTCCATGGATGCATGAGCTTTATGGAGAATTGGATAACAACCTCACTTCTACTAATTTACTAGTGAATTCTAACTATCCTTTGTTTGTTAAACATATGATACCGGAATTGAAAAAGAAAAAAATAGTGTTAGTTTGTAGCCAAAACGCCAATCTTGAAAATTTGGCATTTAATGTGGTAAAAGATTTCAGAGTAGGTGAAAATTGTATTATCAACGATCATCACTTGTTAGGAGAAATTACAAATTGGATGACAAAAGAAAGTATTAAAAATCATGTGTTTTTGTTTTCTGCAAGTAGTTTAAGTGAAGTGCTGATTTATGAACTGTTTAAACTTGACGAAGAAAACACTTATATCGATATAGGCACAACTATGCATCCTTATATTGGTTTAACTGTTGAAAGAGATTATCTTAAGGCATATTGGCGCAAAAAACCTCACCCTGATTTGTTTAGGTCGTGTGTATAAATGAAGAAAAAATTCGTACAAAATAATGGAATATATTGGAATTTTATTAGAGAGCTAAGAAATCACCCTCAAATTAAATTAGGATTTACACAGCAAAAACACATTTCAGAAAAAGAACATTATAGGTTTATGGAAAAATATGGATTACATTATTTCATTTGCCTTATTGATGGTGTGCCTGCCGGGTATGTAGGGGTGGTCAATAATGATATCAGAGTTGCAACTCACCCAGATTATCAGGGCATGGGGATAGGAAAATATATGATTGAAGAATTATCAAAAAGACATCCAAATGCTTTTGCAAAAGTTAAATTAGAAAATAAAACTAGCATAAAGTTGTTTGAAAGTTGTGGGTTTAAAAAGAAATATTATATATTTGAACGTTCCACAGTTAGATTTTACACCCAAAAGGATTAAAACTGGATGCTCCATAACCCTTATAAAATAGTTCAAATGTTTGAAGAAGAGATAGCACACTATACAGGAGCCCCGTATGCTGTTTCTGTTAATAGTTGCACAAATGCTCTTTTTCTTGCGTGCAAGTGGCACAACGTTAAAGGTAAAGAAGTTATTTTGCCAAAAAGGACTTACTTATCTCCTCCACAGTCTGTTTTACAAGCTGGAGGTAAATTAATTTTTGAAGATAGTAAATGGCAAGGTATTTATCAATTAAAACCATTTCCAATTTATGATGCTGCGAAAAGATTTACTTCCAACATGTATATTCCTGGCGCCATGATGTGTCTTTCCTTTCATATTAAAAAACACCTAAAAATAGGCAAAGGTGGCATGATTTTGTGTAACGATGAAAGTGCTGTAAAATGGCTTAAAGCTAAGAGATATGAAGGTCGCACAGCTGGAATAAAATATCATGAGGATATGATCGATGAAGAGGGGTGGAATATGTATATGACTCCAGAGCAGGCTGCTAGAGGATTAACTTTGATGCAGCATTATCCGAGACATATGCCGGATATCCCAGAGGACCCTTCCTATCGAGATTTAACTGAATTTGAATTGTTTAAAAATGTAGAGGTGCTTAAATGAGAGAAGATGTTGTTTTAATTATAGATACTAATTCTAATTATTCGGACGTTTGGAATCCCTGTTTCGGGCGATTAGAAAAATATGCTTCTGGCATTAAGAAATACGCATTCACTGACACTAGCAAGGGAATTCCCACCGACATTACGCCTGTGATTTACGACAATAGTGAGTCGTATAGAAATCAGTTTTTGTCATGCATCAAGCAGATTAAAGAAAAATATATTATTTATACGAGCGAAGATTATATTTTATATGATTACGTTCAGCAATTAAAAATCGAAGAAATTTCACATATTCTTGATGATACTGAGTATAGTTTTTGTAAATTTATTAAAGGTCCTGAAAAAACGAACCACTATAAAGAAAATCTTTATATTATAGACCCGGCAGATTCCAATTTTTTTGCGCAACAAGCTAGTTTATGGAATACGCGCGATTTTCAGAAAGTATTCGAAGCAGCACCAAGCGAAAACACTAGAATGCAACATGAACCAATGGGTTCTAGCTTGTGCAGACTGCTTAATATAAAAGGTTTACAACACTATGCAGGTACTGCTAAAAGAGGCTTATATCACTATGATTCAACCATATTTCCCTATATCGCAACAGCTGTTGTAAAAGGTCGTTGGAATATGTCAGGGTATCTAGAAGAAATGAAAGCAATATTTACAGAATATAAAATTAATTATGCAATTAGAGGATGGAGATAATATGAAAATAGTGGCAAATTGGTCAGGCGATGCCGCCTGGGGCGTTGTACCCTATATGCATAAAAGTTTAGAACTATTCAATGATAATACGTCCGACGAGGTTCTTATGAACGGCGCACAGTGGATTTACGACAACAACATAAAAGAGATATATCGCGATTATAAGAGAAAATGTTTACTTGCCTTATGGAGCCCTTGTGAATTTACCGGCAAAGCAGGATATTATCATTTTGATCATTATGATTTTTTTACGGATGTTTATTGTATTTGTCCGTTTACCTGTGAGTTTATGAATAATCACTATGGATATGACAAATTTAAATATATCCCTTATCCCTTCACAAACACAATAGTAACCAAGTTTGGAAATTATGACGCAGACTGTTCTTGGATGGGTTCAATTCATGGCGAGGATCATATTCGAGCTATTGAGACTATAGAACTTTTTAAATACAAATTTATGACTTCGCAGAGAAATACATGGATGCGTCACCCATATGAGTTTAACAAGTGTACACATGTTATGCTAACAAATGAAGAAAAGTTGATTGAACTTAGTAAATGCAAATCTTCTCTGAGTTTTAATATGATATATATGAGTCCAGCTTCGAAGAAGAACAAAGGGAGAGTTTTTGAAAGGTTTGATGATGGCATCATGCCTCAATTTAAAGTTAGATCTCATGAAATAGCGAGTTCAAAATCTCTTATGTTAGTTAAAAAAGATCCATGGAATTTGGTAGAAGATTTTTATGAGCCAGATAAAGAGTTTTTGTATTTTGAAAATTTTGATGAATTAAAAGACATGATTCATGATATTTCTCTTAATTTTTATAAATACAATAGTATAATAGAGGCAGCTTTTAAGAGGAGCCATGATTATACAGTTGAAAAGCTATATCGCTATATTCAAACAAATGATAGTTCGTTAATTACTTGGAGAAATAAAAATGTTTGTCGATAAAAAAGTATTAGTTACGGGCGGTACTGGTCTTGTGGGTCGTGAGTTGGTGGAATTATTAATTAAGCAGGGAGCAGCTGTAACTTCTGTTTCTTTGGATGAGAACAATCTAGATCCTGAATGGGGCGCAACCTACATTAAGAAAGACTTAAGATCAAGAGAAAATTGTTTTGAATTGTGTGAAGATATGGATTATGTTTTTCATATTGCAGGAATAAAAGGATCTCCTGTTGTTATGAAAACTTTTCAGTATCAAATTTTCCGAGATTTTATCATGATGAATACAAATATGATTGATGCAATTTATCATGCTTCCTCGGTAACATGGGGATTGTATACCAGTACCATTGGTACATATGGTCCAGCAAGAACATTTAAGGAAGACGATCTTTGGACTCAGAATCCTTCTTCCAACGATTGGTATGCGGGTTGGGCGAAACGTATGGGCGAACTGCAGATCAACGCATATGATGAACAGTTTAAAAATCCAAAAATGTCTATTATTAAACCAGCAAATATTTATGGAAAATTTGATAATTTTGATTTGAGAACATCGACCTTGATACCCTCGTTAACACGAAAGGTAGCAGAGGCAAAGGATTCAGTTGAAATTTGGGGTAATGGATCTGCTGCGCGAGATATTATTCACGCACGAGATGTTGCAGCTGCAGCTGTTTTTGCTGTTGAAAACGAGATTACAAAACCTTTAAATGTTGGACATGGAAAGACTTTTACAATTAAAGAAGTGATCCAGACCTTGGTGAGAGTATCAGATAAAGATTTGCAAATTACTCACGATTTGTCAAAGCCAACCGGAGATCAATTTAGGGTACCAAATACCGATAGATTGAATGGCTATGGTTTTAAGCCGAGTGTGAAATTAGAGGATGGATTAAGAGAAACTTATGAGTGGTATATAAAGAATGGTCCCACCAAAGGTAGATTTAACCCTTACGTTGCCACTTTGGAGAAATAAATGATTAATAAAACATTTTTAAAACAATACATTTGTAATCAAGATGTGTTATCAAAAATAGATTTGGCGCTTTCGATTTCCGAACAGCGATCAAAAAACATTATGCTTGAGAATTCTTGGTACAAAGATTTGTATGTGGATCCAGAGGTAGATATTGTTAATAGTCACCCACAAGTTACTCAACAAGTTAGAGCCGAATTGGTAGAATTCTTAAAGCTTTTAATGGATAATGGTGTTAAAAATATATTGCAAATTGGATTAGGTCATTGGGCTTCTACTCACTTTATTTTAAGTTTGTTATTTGATCACGTTACCACTGTTGAATATGATGTAGAGTTTATATCGCGATATAAACCAGAAATGGACGAGAACTTTGAAACTGTTTTACATGGCGATTCAACAGTGATTTTTAAAGACATCAACCAACAATTTGATGCTGTTTTTATAGATGGCAATCATTCTTATGAATATGTTAAAAAAGATTTAAAAAATTATTACCCAAAGGTTAAAAATGGGGGCATCATAGCGCTACATGATGCAAACTTTGAGGGTGAAAGGTACGGAACTCCCCGAGTATTGAGGGAATCTAATTATGATTGGAACTTTATTTCCCATTCTAAAGAGGTTGGTATCGCATATCTGATCAAGGAGATAAAATGAAGAAGAATATGTTGATCTGCGGCGCCAATGGCTTTATAGGCAAAAACGCTCTTAACTTTTTTAAAAATAAATATAATATTACCGCTACAGTATTTAATAAGCCCATTCCCCAATGTGATATCGTAGAAGGTGTTGTTTATATTTCAGCAGATCTAAGAAAAGAATCAGAAGTTATGGAATTGTTTCAAAAAAAGCGCTTTGATGTTGTACTTCAAGCTGCAGCAACCACCACCGGTGCCAAAGATGTGGTAGAAAGACCGTATGTTCATGTTACAGATAACGTAGTGATGAATGCTTGGATATTTAGAGAAGCCATGAAAACTGGAGTCGGTCATGTGTTATTTCCAAGCTGCACTGTTATGTATCAACCTAAAGAACACCCACAGTCAGAAGCAGATTGGAGCCCGACTGATGAAATGTATAGTGCATATTTTGGGGTGGGAAACATGAAAGTTTTTACTGAAAAAATGTGCGACTTTTATTCTAGAATCGGTACAACTAAATTTACTGCATTCAGGCATTCAAATGTTTATGGTCCTTATGATAAATTTGATTTAGATAAATGTCATGTGGTACCGGCATTCGTTAACAAGGTAATCAATGCAGAAGAAATTCTGGAAATCTGGGGACAAGGAAAGGCGTCTAGGGATATTATTTATATAGACGATTTGATTAATTTTATTGATAAGTGTATTAATAATCAAAAAACGATGTATGAGCTTTATAATTGCGGCGCTGGTGTTGCATATCCCATTTTAGAACTAGCCAAAATAATCATGAGATTAAACGAAAAAGAATTGCAATTTGAATTCGACCCTAGTAAGCCTGATATTCCTACGACTGTAATTCTGAATTGTGATAAAGCGAAGAAAGATCTTGGGTGGACCCCTAGCACTAGTGTTGAAGAAGGATTGAAAAAAACTTGTGACTGGTATAAGAAGCATATATAACGATTTTATTTCAACGGAAGAAAAGTGTTTTGAGTCCCGCGGGAATATTTATACAATTTATGATAAAAGAAATATTCCAGCTGATTGCACCTTTGTTCAAGATAAAATTTCAAAATCCTTTCAAGGAGCTATTAGGGGGTTTCACGGAGATAATAAAACATGGAAATTAATTACTTGCTTGCATGGAAAGATAAAGTTAGTTACATATAATATTGATTCTGATATAAAAAGTGTGTATTTTTTGGACGGAGATGATCCTATATCTCATTCTATTCTTGTTCCTCCTAGAACTCTTAATGCACATCAATGTTTAAGCAATAATTGTATTTTTTATTATAAATGGAGTGAATTTTATACAAATTCCAAAGATCAATGGAGTGTCGTTTATAACGATCCGCAGATTTGTCCCGAGTGGGATCAAAAATTTTATAACATTGTCTCTGAAAGAGACAAGAATTCACAATTTTTATGGGAATTAAAGAAAAATGCTACAAGCTGAAGATTTAATAAAATTTGAAGAGCAAATTGCTTCATTGTATGAAGATGGCAAAATATATGCCCCGGTTCATTTACGTGATGGGAACGAGCAGACGCTTATAAATTTGTTTAATGAGTTAGAAATACGCCATGAAGACTATGTTTATTCAACATGGGCTAGCCATTTACATGCTCTCTTGAAAGGAGTGCCGGCAAGTAAAGTAAAAAAAGATATACTTCAAGGTAGATCGATTACATTACATTATCCTGACTATAAGTTTTTCAGTTCAGCAATTGTGGGGGGCAATGCGCCAATAGCAACCGGAACAGCGCTAGCGATAAAAAAGCAAAATAAGTTAAATAGAGTTTATTGTTTTATGGGGGATATGGCTTTTAGGAGTGGAATATCTCATGAATCTATTATGTATTCTATTTCCAAAAATCTTCCAATTACTTTTATAATCGAAGATAATGGTAAATCAGTCGGTACTCCAACTGAAGAATGTTGGGGTGAGATTTCCACAGAGTCTCTTTACAACATGTATAAAGAGATTTCGAATACATCTATCGCTAATATCATATATTATAAATATAAAATGTCATATCCTCATTCTGGGACCGGTGTTTTTGTGGAGTTTTAGGAGTTTGAAGTGAATTATAAAGAAGAAGTCTTTAAAGGAATGGAGTTATTAAATTCTCATTCTAAAACAATTTTTATTGGTCAAGCTGTTGAACATAAAGGTACCGCCTTGACGCACCAAGTTAAGAATTTTGCAAAAGAAAAATTATTAGAATTACCAGTAGCAGAAGAATTTCAAGCCGGCTTGGCGTTAGGATTAGCTATTGAGGGCTATATCCCGGTTTCTATGTATCCGCGCATGAATTTTATTATTTTAGCTATGAATCAAATTGTTAATCATTTAGATAAATGGGAAGCAATGTCAGTAGGAGACAGCAAGCCCAAAGTAATTATGAAGGCTGTTGTTGGATCGCGATATCCTCTAGATCCGGGTCACCAACATAGAGCAAATTATACAGAATGTTTTAGAAGCGCATGCACTAATATTCACGTAGTTGAGCTTTTGTATCCAGAGCAGGTGCTTCCTGTTTATAAGCATGCTCTGATGAGCGATAAATCAACGTTGATAGTTGAACATGGAGATTTATATTAATGAAAAGAATTGAATTTGGAGAATTAAAAGTAGGAGAAATTGCGAGAAAAAATTTGATGGATATTTGTGATACGAATTGGGCTTCTGGCGGTCCAAAAGTGAGGCAATTAGAAACTAAATGGAGCGACTTGTTTGGCTATAAAAAGAGCGTAGCCATGAGTTCTGGTACTGATGGGTGTATAAATTCTTGTCTTTCATTGTATGACCTCAAAGGCGCTAAAAGAAATGTTAGCGAGGTAATAGTTCCAGCTTTATCTTTTATAGCAACATCAAATAGTGTCCGAGCCGCAGGGCTCGTACCTAGATTTGTAGATGTTAAAAAAGAGACTCTTAATATTGATGAAAGTAAAATAGAAGAAGTCATTAATGAGAATACTGTTGCAATTATGGCTGTACACACTATGGGTCGCCCAGCGCAGATGGATGTTATTTGTGAGATTGCAGAACGTCATGAATTAACTGTAATAGAAGACGCATGCGAAGCTCACGGCGCAAAATTTAAAGATAAGTATGTTGGCCATTGGGGGCACATGTCTGTATATAGTTTTTATGTAGCGCACTTAGTTTGCTGCGGTGAAGGCGGTATGATATCAACCAACAACGAAGATGTGGCTAACCTATTGTTTTCCACAAGATCGCATGGGCGCCCCCATGATTCTATTTATTTTGATCATAAAAGAATCGGATTAAATTCCAAGATGAATGACCTTGAGGCTTCTATAGGGCTAGAAGCGGTAGAAGTATTTTGGGATACATTTTGGACTCGCCATAAATTTATGAAAATAATGAGAAATGGTTGTCAAGGTTTTGAAGATATTGCCTGGTTCTCAGAAGAGGATAAAAATAATATTAATTGCCCTCATGGGTTTAGTGTTACTTGTAAGAGAGAGCACGATGTTGATATTGTAAAGAAAACATTGGATAAATATAATATCCATCATAAAAGAAATTTTGGATGCATTCCTACACAACACGCCGCATTTAAGGATATGGGGTATTGTCTAGGGGATTTTCCTGAAGCTGAATGGATTGGCGATAATGGCATACATATAGGATGTCATCAATATTTAAGTGATGATGATTTAAATCGTATTTGTAGCGCTTTAAGAGAAGCGCTAAACGAATGTAGAATTTCTCATGAGATGAATAATGAAGAGATTATGTCATGACTGAGAGAAAATATTTACCAACTTTAGCCGAATTGATTGATAGGCTTTCGATATCTCAATTGAAAGAAGTATTTATAACCGATCATAAAGAAGAGTATTCACAAGAAATTTCTGATATTGTCCATGATATACAAATTTGTTTAGATCAGCAGAGTGACGAAGTAACTGCTGAAACAATTCGTGCTATCGTGGTTTTGTCTCAAATGAATCTTCACATATGGCACAATGAATCAAATTATCGAAAAGGAATTAAAGATAATAATAATTTAGAGCTTACACACGGCTTAAATGGCGTCAGAAATACAGCAAAAAACAAGATACAAGAAGTTGTTGGAGGTCGAAAAGATTATAAAATTGATTGTCTAGCTGCTGAATTTAAAGGCTGGGAGGTTAGTTGGGAAAAATAAAGGAGGTATATAATTTTGATGCTGTTGTAATAGGGGCTGGAATTGTCGGAGCATCGGTTGCGAAAGAGTTATCCGAATCATATAAGAATGTGCTTTTAGTTGAGAAAGAAAGTTCATTTGGGCAACACACATCCAGTAGAAATAGCGAAATAATACATTCTGGCATTTATTATCCGGCAAATACTTTAAAAACAAAATTATGTGTTGAGGGTAATAAACTATTATATGAGTTTTTAAACAAATATAACATTTCATATAAAAATTGTGGAAAATTGGTGGTAGCTGCCAAAAAAGAAGAGACAGCGGTACTGGAAGAAATTTATCATCGAGGGAAGAATAACGGTGTAAAAGGGATAGTTATCCTTGAACCAGATGAGATAAAAAAAATAGAGCCAAATATTAAAGCTGTTAGGGCACTATATGTGCCAAGTACGGGAATTTTCGACAGCTATTCTGTGATGTACAAGTTGTTATCTTTGGCTAAAAAAAATGGAACTGTAATTATATACAATACAGAATTAAATGGGATTACATTAGAAGGTGAGACATACCATTTAAGCTTTAAAGATCAGGATTATAAAGTTAAAACAAGAATTGTTGTTAATGCTGCGGGTCTTTGGAGTCATAAAATAGCTAAGTTGGTCGGGATACAAGACTATGAATTACATTGGTGCAAGGGGGAGTATTACAAAACCAATAAATATAAAAATATGAATGTTTTGGTATATCCGGTACCTGACCCACAAGGTAAATATTTAGGGATTCATACTGTTTTAGGGTTGGAGGGAAGTTTATCATTTGGACCAAATGCCTATTATGTTGAAAATGGAAAATTAGATTACAAGACAAACGACAGTAACAAAAAACAATTTTATGATGCGATTAATCGTTATTTAGACATTCAATGGGATGATTTAGAGCCGAGCATAACGGGTATTCGACCTAAGCTACAAATGACAGGCGACTCATTTAAAGATTTTATTATAAAAAATGAAAAAGAAAAAGGATATAATAATTTTTTAAACTTAATCGGCATAGAATCCCCAGGGCTAACATGCTGTTTGTCTATAGCAAAATATACAAAGGAATTAATTGAAAAATGAATGTTTTAATCACAGGCGGCGCAGGCTATATTGGAAGTGAACTAACAAATTATTTATTAGAAGATGGCTATGAGGTGACATGCTATGATAATTTGATGTATGATTCAACCTCTCTACTTAGATATACTAATCATCCTAATTTTAGTTTTGTAAAAGCAGATGTCAGAAATAAAGAAATATTAAAAAAACATCTTGAACAAGCTGATGTTATTATTCCATTAGCGGCATTAGTTGGGTTTCCCTTGTGTGAGCGTGATAAGCGCGGAGCAAGTGAAATTAATTATGAGATAAATCAATGGATTGCTGATAATAAAAGAATGGAACAAAAGGTTATTTATCCTTGTACAAATTCTGGGTATGGAACAAACAAAGATGGAGTATGCACCGAGGAGTCTCCATTGAATCCAATATCTTTATATGGAATAACAAAAGTTGCGGCAGAAAAAGCCTATAAAAAGGTAGAAAATCATGTAACTTTCAGACTCGCTACCGTTTTCGGCCCATCATCAAGAATGAGAACTGATTTATTGGTGAATAATTTTGTTTTGAAGACCTTGCGGGATAAAGTTTTAGTTCTTTATGAATGTGAGTTCATGCGTAATTATGTACATATTCATGATGTTTGTAGAGCATTTATGTTTGTAATTGATAATTGGGAAACATGTAAGAATCAAACCTATAATATTGGAAATGATTTATTAAACATGAACAAACTGCAATTAGCGGAAAAAATAAAAGAACATTTGCCCTTGGAAATAATTAAAGCTGAATTTACTAGTGATTTGGATAAGAGGGATTATATCGTGAGTAGTGAAAAGTTTCTTTCGAAAGGTTTTAAATGCATGTATGATTTAGACATCGGCATTCAACAGTTAATTAAGGCTTATTCATTAGTGAACGAACCATGGTATGCAAATTATTAATGAATATTCTTATTATTGGCGATAGTTGTAAAGATGTTTTTATTTATGGCAGCTGCAAACGTATGGCGCCAGCAGCCCCTGTACCTGTTTTTATTCCTGAATTTGCGAAAGAGAACCTGGGTATGGCTGGAAATGTATTTGAAAATTTTCGTTCGTTAAAAGTTGATTGTCGTTTAATCACTAATGAAAATGAAATAATAAAAACGAGATATGTGGATAGACATACAAATCATATGATTGTTAGGATTGATTCAGGAGAAGAACAAATTACAAGAATTGATAATTTAGATAATATTGATTTTTCACCTTATGACGCAGTGGTTATATCAGATTATAATAAAGGCTTTCTATTGGAAGAGGACATAGAAGAGATATCTCGCCGGCATGATTGTGTCTTTGTGGATACTAAAAAACTTCTAGGTGATTGGGCTAAAAGTGTAAAATTTATTAAAATAAACGAAGAAGAGTATAATAGAACGAAACACTTACTGATCGGAAAGAAGTGGTATAAAGATAAATTAATTATCACTCTTGGTTCAAAAGGGTGTACGTACAAAGATATCAATTATTCGGTTGCAAAAGTAGAAATTAAAGATTTAACAGGTGCTGGAGACACATTTCTTACTGGTTTTGTATATCATTATTTAACTACGCGATTGATTGATGATTCTCTTGTTTTTGCGAATGACTGCGCTACGAGAGTGGTACAAAAAAAAGGAGTAAATACAATAAATGACATTTAAAGAGTATTACAAATATTATTTAACGTTGCATAAAAATAAATGGTGTCGCAGGCTACACGTATTGGGTCAAGTGGTTACAATTGTGTGTATTGGAATAATCGTTAATTTTCATATTTGGTGGATGTTGTGTTTTACTCCTTTTGTTGTTTATCCTTTTGCGTGGACTGGTCATTTTATATTTGAAAAAAACAAGCCCGCCGCGTTTTCGCGGCCGCTTTGGGCAAAAGCATGTGATTGGGTTATGTTAAAAGATATTATAACGAGAAAAATAAAATTATAGGATATGAAAAATATTTGGACAAATGGGTGTTTTGATGTGCTACATCGTGGTCACTTTGAAATGTTTAAATTTGCAAAATCTCATGGTAGTCATCTAAGAGTGGGCATTGATTCTGATTTTAAAGTTAGAAAAGATAAAGGTCTAGACAGACCTTATAATTCCCAAAATGATCGAAAATTTGCTTTAGAATGCATTATGTACATTGATGAGGTTGTAATATTTAATTCTAAAGAAGAATTAGAGTATAATATAAGAATATATAAACCCGATATAATGGTTGTCGGGTCAGATTGGCAGTCCAAAACGGTAATTGGTCGCGAATATTGTAAAAAAATAATATTTTTTGATAGAATCATGGGATATTCTACTACTGATATTTTGAATAATAACAAGGAATAAAGATGCATTACGAAAAAGAGTGGTCACCAAAGTTTAAAGGGTCAGGAAAGACATATGTTTTTGATATTGATGGTACCATATGCACAAATACACATGGAGAATATGAAAAAGCTGAGCCGTTACCACACAGAATAGAAAAAGTTAATGAACTGTATGATGATAACAATACAATTATATTATTTACTGCTAGAGGCATGGGGCGAACCGAAGGTAATTCACTAGAAGCAGAAAAAAAGTTTTTTAAGCTTACTTTAAATCAAGTAGAACAATGGGGAATAAAATATCATAGATTAATACTTGGCAAACCTGCAGCAGACTTTTATATTGATGATAAAGGTATTAAGGATGAAGACTTCTTTGGAAATTAAATTTGTTCCTAAAGGGTGGGGATTTGAAAAATGGATCGTAAATTGCGAAGAGTATTGCGGAAAACTTTTGTATTTTGTAAAAGGCAAAAAATGCTCATGGCATTATCATAAGTTAAAAGATGAAGTGTTTTATATCCAATCAGGAAAAATTAAAGTAATGTTTTCTGAAAAAGATAATTTGCAAAATGCAGAATCCGTGATGTTAACCAAAGGTGACAATTTTCATGTTTATCGAGGCTTGCGTCATCAGATGATATCATTGGAAGATACTGAATTGTTTGAATTTTCAACACAACATTTTGATTCTGATAGCTATAGAATTGAGAAGGGGGATTAAATGAAGTTGGTAACAGTAACGGGATGTTTAGGTCTTATTGGGTCCTACGTAACTCGTAGATGTTTGGAGAGAGGCTGGAAGGTATATGGAATCGATAAATGCACATACGCAGCTAATGTGGAATACATCGAAGAGTTTACAAAAAATGAAAATTTTACTTTTGTAAAAGAGGACATAGCTACATTAACATATTTGCCGGATTGTGATTATGTTATCAATGTAGCAGCAGAATCACATGTGGGAAATAGTATAGTTGATAGCACTGATTTTATTCAAACGAACATAGCAGGAGTAAAAAACTTATTAGATTTAATACGAAGAAAACAAAATAATGTCTCAGAACAACCAATCTTTTTTCATTTTAGCACTGATGAAGTGTATGGAGATATTACTACGGGTGAGCACACAGAAGAAGACATTCTAAAACCGAGTAATCCTTACTCAGCTTCTAAAGCCGCAGCAGATATGCTTGTGTTAGCTTGGGCGAGAACTTATGGAATAAACTATATTCTATTAAGACCTACAAATAATTATGGTATTGGACAATATCCAGAAAAATTAATACCTGTGTCGGTAAAAATGTTAATGAGAAATAAAAAAATCAGATTGCATGATGAAGGAGAGCCAATTAGAAACTGGCTTCATGCTGACGATACAGCTGCAGCTGTAATTACTATAATTGATAATCTGCAGCATAATAATATTTTTAATGTTGCGGGTGGTTTCGAGCAAAAAAATAGAATCACTGTAAAAAAAATAGTACATTCTTATTATGACGACAAAAGAAATTATTTGCCATATGTTAATTTAGAGCATGCGCGCCCTGGTCAAGATGCACGATATGCTTTAAATGATTCGAAACTTAGAGCTTTAAATTGGATGCCTCAAAAGACTTTTGATGAAGAAATTGGCACAATTGTCAATTACTATAAAAAGAATTTTAAATGGTAAACAATTTAGGTATTATAGGTTTGGTATATAGTGGGAAATATTTACCTAAAGATTCTATAAAATTATTAAATATTTTTTAAAAAACAGGATATAACGTTTAACATATTAGATAAATTGATTGATATCAACAAATAACAAAGGAGATTAAAATGACAGAAAGAATTCAAGAAGTTAGTTACACAAACCTATCTAAGCAAGCAGTAGGAGCACTCATGATGGCGCTTCAAAAATCTTTACTAGAACAAAGCGATATTGTCCCAGTATTAGAAGGTTTTAAAATGGTCGAATCATCAGAAGGCCTAGTAGTGCTAAATCCACCACTGGTAAAGTTTAACGAAGAAACTCAAATGAATTTTGACTTTGACGTCGCCTCTGATGCAACAGACGCAACAGAATAATGCCAATATACGTTTACGAATGTAATAATTGCCTAGGTGAATGGAAGATAAGTCACTCTATGACTGAAACCGAAGAAGAATGCACTTGGTGTCAGTCAAGAAACATTTATAGAA